>Ga0070681_10008096_pt1 | contig 10284 bp, 10 predicted proteins | sample KBSC83BmetaG_FD_65650 | JGI IMG/M metagenome (GOLD analysis project Ga0070681, IMG submission 65650) | Corn rhizosphere microbial communities from Kellogg Biological Station, Michigan, USA - KBS C8-3B metaG | ecosystem: Host-associated > Plants > Roots > Rhizosphere | place: USA: Michigan...
ACTGGCCGCACGCGCGACCGGGGGCATGCGTTTGCACCCGGGCCGCTTGCTCGCGATCGGCGCGGGGAGCATCGCCGCCGCTGCGTTGGCGTGGCTCGCGTTGCGCGCGATCGGCGGTATCGCGGGCGTGATCGTCGGCGGAGCCGCGTTCGCTGCGGTGCTGCTGCTCGCCGAAGTCCTGTGGGGATTGCTCGACGCACCTGATCGCGAGTGGTTGAAGGCGCGGCTGCGCGCGTGCGCGTCCTGATCGTCCTGCCGCAGCCGCCTTCGCTCGAAGGCGGCGCAGCGGCGCGGTGCTCGGTCGCGATGATTCGCGGGCTCCTGGCGCACGGCGTTCGCGTGCGCGCGCTGGCGGCGCATCATGCCTTCACGCCGGCTCATCCGGTGCCCGATGACCTGCCGGTCGAGGTCCTGCACATCGAGCCTGCCGATGCGTCGCGATCGTTGCTCGAGCGCGCATCGCATCCGCTCTCGGATCTTGCCTCGCCGGCGTTCACGTCGCGGCTGCGTGCGCTCGCGCAGGACGCGGACGTCGTGCATTTCGACCAGGTCGAGAGCGCGCACGACGGGCCGTGTGTCGATCGCCCGAGTGCCATCCACCTGCATTACCGCGTCCGCGACAATCCGCTCGAGGCCGGGTGGCCGCCACGAGCGCTGGCACACCGACTCGAGCTGGCGCTCGCCGAGCGACAGGCGATCGCGCGATTTCCGTGGCTCATCGCGAGCTCGCCGGTCGTGGCGCGAGCGATGCCTTCCGTGCGCGACGTCACGATCGCGCCGTTGTCGCTCGACGTGCCCGGCAACGTCCGCGCGATGCTCGACGGCCCACCACGCCTCGGCATCATCGGCACGGCGGCGTGGCCGCCGACTGCGGCGGCGCTGCGTCGCCTCGTGAATCGCGTGTGGCCGGCGGTGCGCGCGCAGGTTCCGGAAGCGCAGCTCCACATCGCGGGCCGCGGCACGCGAACGCTGCTCGAAGGCACGCCTTCGCCGGGCATCGTGCTTCTGGACGAGGTGCCGAGTGCGACGAACTTCCTCTGCGGCCTGTCGGCGCTCGTCTATCCGGCGACGCGCGGGGGCGGGATGAAAGTGAAAACGCTCGAAAGCATGGCGGTGGGCTTGCCCGTGATCACGACGCCGGCGGGTGGGGAGGGCATCGCGCCGAACGACGGTGTGCGGGTGTGCCGCAGCGACGCGGAGCTCGTCGAGCGGGCGGTTTCGATGCTGCAGGACGATGCCGCGCGTCGCGCATGTGGCGCGGCGGCACGCCGCGCCTTCGAGCTGGATCACACGCCCGCGCGTGCCACCGGGCCCCTCGTCGAGCTCTATCGACGGATGTGCGCTGCGTAGGCTTCCGCGAGCAGCGCTTCGTAGCGTTCGCCGACCGAAGCCCAGGCGTGTCGCTGCACCGCGTAGCGACGCGCGCGACCGGAAAGCTCGCGTGCGAGCACCGGTGTCGTCAGCACGCGGGCGAGCGCCGCGGCGAACGCTTCCGCATCGTCGGCGACGAGCAGCTCGCGGCCGTCCGACACATCGAGACCTCGCATCCCGAGCGTGGTGGACACGGCTGGCGCGCCGCAGGCCATCGCCTCCAGCAACTTGTTCTTGAGGCCGGTGCCGGTCGTCATCGCGCACGCGAACACGGTTGCCGGTCGGAGCACCTGGCGCAGGTCGTCGACGTCGCCGAGCACCTCGACGACGGGTGGCTGTGCCAAGCGCGTGACCGCCGTGCCGGGGCGGCGGCCCGCGATCCGCAACCGCGCGCGGGGCACGCTTTGCCGCAAACGCGGAAGCACGTCGGTGGCGAGGAACGTCGCCGCGGCCACATTGGGCGCGTAATCGAGCGTGCCGGTGAAGAGGACCGTCGCTTCGTCGCGCGATGCGCTTTGGCCGGGACTGAAGTGGTGGGTGTCGACGCCGACCGGGATCACCGCGGTCGCGAGCGTCGGATCGAGCGCTGCGGCGTGCCGTGCGTCTTCCGCCGTGACCAGCACGACTGCATGGAACGGCCGGTACGCGCGAGCGGTGTATCGCCTCACCAGCATCCGTTGCGCGTGACGCCACCAACGACGCGGACCGTGCGCCGCCGCGGCGGCCGCAGCCTCGTTGAGATCCCAAGCGTCGAGCGGCGCGACGACGGCCGGGATGCCGGCGAGCGCATGGGCGATGCCCGCGAGCCCGCCGCCGAACACCAGTGCCGCGTCGAACCGATGCGCTGCGCGCAGTGCGGTGACGGCGCGCATCATCGGCGCGCGGTTCACCAAGGCTTCCACCGGGATGCGCCGCACCACGCTGGCGATGCGACGTCCGGTGCGTGCGAGCACGGTGTCGGTCGGGGGCGGCACGGCGTGCAGCGTCACGCCTTGAATCGCGGCGCGATCGGGCGAGCGATCGCTCGACGGCGGTTCGCGTGACGGCATGTCACGCCGTTGCCGCGCCGCCTCCTGTCGCCGCGCCTGTGCCGGCGCCACCAGGATCACGTCGTGCCGCCGCGCCAGCTCACGGCTGACGTTCGCGACGACCAGCCGCAAGCCGTTGAGCGGCGCCATGGGCGCTTCCGGCGCGCAGATCAGGATGCGCAAGCGTTCACCCATTGGCTTCGGGCACGACGTACCGCCTCTTCATCGCCGCGACCGACCATTGAAACGTGAACATGTAGTCCCAGTCGACGCGCGTGGGCGTCGCGTTGAGCAGGAACGGCAAGCGGCGCTGCAGGAACGTCGAGGGCACGTAGCGCGGCTGCTTGTGACCCTTGGTTTCAAGCCAGTCCCACCAGCGGTGCGTCCATCGGACGCGTGCCTTCCAGTAATCGATCGCGCGCGGATTTCGCGTGGCGTGGCGCTCGGCCACGAATCGCCGGTAGTCGGCAAAGCCTTTTGGCGAGAACCGGCTCGGCTCCATGAGCCGGCTGTGCGCGGACGCCGCCTTGCGCGTGGCGAACTGGTCGCGCGGCACGCCGGCCTCCTCGACGATGCGCCGCGCAAGCGGCCGGTCGTAGTCACCGCCGATCGTCCAGGGCTGCATCTCGGCCGATGTCGTGATCGCATGGATCGCCGCATGGTGGCGAGCGGCGATGCTCGCCGGCGTGAACATCTGGAACCCGACGCGCAAGCGGAACTCGATCGGGCTTATGCCGAGCGCGCGCCGCGACCAGCTCTTGCTCATCTCGTTCGCAGCCTTTGCGCCCGCCGGCTCCCAGATCACGTCGCCGGTTTCGCCGACGAGCAGCACCTTGGCGGGCAGCTCGGCCTCGACGCCCGCCAGCGGCGCCCTGCACGAGGCGGCGAGGTAGCCGAATTCGGCTTCGACGGGACGATCGAGCGCCAAGTGCTGCCATCGTGAATACGAGTTGCAGTGCATGCCGAGGAAGAATCGCGCGTTCGAGGCGCCGCTGTCGCGCTTCGGATTGGGCCTGCGCGGGTCTTCGAACGCGAACGCCTGCGTGCATCCTGCCGCCTTCCCCAGCACCGCCGCCGCCGTGGAGTCGTAGCCGCGCGACAGCGGCACGAGCGGCGCATAGCTGCGCTTGCGCGCCGGATCGGCGCCATTGGCCAGGATGGCTTGCGTACCCTCGCGCAGCAGGCGCTCGTAGGAGCGATAGTCGGTCGGCGCTTCGCAAAGCCGATGCGGCTCGAACGTCATGCGTCCGCGTGCGTCGACCATGACGAATGTCATCGTGTGAACGCCGAGCGTGGTGGAGGAGCGCAGCCTGAGGCGCCCGTCGGGACAGAACATGCCCTGGCGGTAGATGCGCACGAAGTCGTAGCCGTAGAACGGATAGGCGTCGTCGAGCTCTTCGCCCGACATCGTCAGCGCGAACGCGGGCGAGTTCGAGACGTAAACGGAGCTGCGCTTGGAGATGCTGAACAGCGGGCCGAGGTGGTCGGTGCTGCTGCAGAACCGGATACGGTCGCGCTCGGCAATGCCGCCGGTGCCCGCGACGATCGTCGCGCTCGCGAAATCGAAGGCGTCGAACGCGCCGTTCCAGAGGCCCTCGGCAAAGGCTTGTGGCCGCGTCTCGACGAGGCTGCCGTGGAAAACCTCGGCGACGTCGCTGCCGCGATCGACGCGCGCGCACCAAGCCAATTGCGGCAACGTGGGCACCTCCCGATACCGAAGCTGCATCGCCGTCCTCCCGGAAGCGCCGGATGATAAAGCAGCGCCGGTGGGCCATCGCCGGCGAGGTGGAAGCACCACGGGTGCGCGCACGCCGGCCCTTCGATGCAAATCGCGCGCTTTCCATTGTCTTTTCTGGACAAACGCGTTGCGGGTTCGAGCCCGTTCGATCACCATGTCGGCGCCGCGGCCCGTGCACGCCGCGCCGGATTCGCGACACCGTCGCGTGCGCCGGAGATTCGCGCGATCGAGGGAGCCATGAAGCACGTCCTTGCCGAGATCCGCCACAGCCCGTTGCTCTGGCTGCTCGCGGCGCTGCCGGTGCTGGCGGTTGTCGTCGCGATCGCGCCGACCGCACACGTGCTGTTGTTCGTCCTCTCGGTACTCGCGATCACGCCGTTGGCCGTGCTGCTGAGCCACGCGACCGAATCGGTCGCCGCGAAAACCGGCGACGCCGTAGGCGGCCTTCTCAGCGCGACGCTGGGCAACCTGACCGAGCTGATCATCGCGCTGACCGCACTGCGCGCCGGCGAATACCTGCTCGTCAAGTCGACCATCGCCGGGGCGATCGTCTGCAAGTCGCTGTTCATGCTCGGTGGCTCGTTGCTGGTCGGTGGCCTCAAGTACCACGTCCAGGAGTTCAACCGCGTGAGCGCACGGATGCCGGCCGCGCTGCTTTTTCTCGCCACGGTTGCATTGCTCGCGCCGTCGGCGGTGGCCGACGCGGATGGCAGCTCGCGAGGGGCCGTCGTGCAGACGCTCAGCGCGGGACTTGCCGTGTTGCTCATCGCGGCGTACGCGCTCGGGATGCTGTTCTCGCTCAAGACGCATCGCGAGTTCTTCGCCAGTGCGATGCCGGCGCCGGAAGGCGCGCCGCCCTGGCCGATCGGCGTCGCGCTCGCCACGCTCGCCGTGGTGACGGTGCTGGTGGCACTGGTGAGCGACGTGTTCGTCGAGTCGGTCCAGGAGGCGGCCAAGGTGTTCGGCATGTCGCGGGCGTTCGTCGGGTTCATCATCGTCGCGCTGGTCGGCGGTGCCGCCGAGGCGGTGCCCGCATTCGCCTCCGCGCGCAAGAATCGACTCGACCTCAGCATGGCCATCGCACTGGGCAGTGCGGCGCAGATCGCGTTGTTCGTCGCCCCGGTGCTGGTCCTGCTGAGCTACATCGTCGGTCCCTCGCCGATGGACCTGCAGATGTGGCCGGGCGCCGTCGCGATGATGCTGGTCGGGGCGTTCACGGCGGTCCTCGTCACCAACGGCGGTCGCTCGACCTGGTTCTTCGGCGTGCTGGTCCTGACCATCTATGCCATCTTCGCCATGACGCTCTACGTGCTGCCGCCACCCGCGTCGTGACGCGATGGCCGCGCACGCATGAAGCGCCTCGTCACCGTAGTCCGGACGGCCCTGCAACCGCGAGACATATCCATGCTCGATGCCATCAACAACACCGGCGAGGTCGAAGAGCCGATCCTCGGCCCCGTCGACGCCATCTGCGAGCTGCTGTTCGGACTCTTCATGGCGCTGACGTTCGTCGGCGCGATCTCGGTCGTCAACCCGGGCAACGGCCAGGTGCGGGAGCTCTTCGTCACGGCGTTCGGCTGCAACATCGCCTGGGGGCTCGTCGACGCGGTGATCTTCCTCGTGCGCACGCTCGTCGATCGCGGCAGGATGCTCACGTTGGTGCGCGCGGTGCATGCGGCACCCGATGCGAAGGCCGCGCATCGCATCGTCGAGGATGGCGTGTCGCGAACGGCACGCGCGCTGCTCACGCCGCCGGAGATCGAGTCGATACGCGGCCGCGTCGCGGCGATGCCGGTACCCGATCGGCCGCGGTTCCGGGCCCGCGATTTCGTGTCGGCGCTGGCGATCTTCCTGGTCGTCGTAGGCTCGACGGTGCCCGTCGTGCTGCCATTCCTGCTGATCCATGACCTCGTGCTCGCCAAGCGCGTGTCGCACGCGGTCGCGGTGGTCATGCTGTTCTTCGGAGGCCTGGCCCTCGGACGCTACGCCGGCTACGGGTCGTGGCGTGCCGGTGCGATGACGGCGGGCTTGGGCATCGTCATGGTCGGCGCCATCAACGCGCTGGGCGGATGAGCGGCGGGCGTCGCGTGGTTGCGGCGATCTGCGGCGCGCTGGCGATGTCGGCAGCGGCTGTGTCGATGCACGCGACCGCGGCGGAACCCGCGGTGGCGCCGGTGGAATCGTCGTCGGCCGGGGACGCCTGGCAATTCGCGATCACCGCCTATCCGACCGACGTGCGCGGCGGCGAGCACTACACGTCGGTCGTCGGCGTCGCCGACCATGGCAGCCTGCACCTCGAGGCCCGGCACAATTACGAGTCGGTCAACGCGACGTCGGCGTTCGTAGGGTGGACGTTCTCGGGCGGCGATGCCATCGCCTGGGAAGTGCGCCCGCTGCTCGGTGGCGCGTGGGGAAGCCTGCGCGCGCTGGTGCCGGCCGTGGAGGCGAGCGTGTCGGCGGCGCGGTTCGATGCCTACGTCGAGGCCGAATACGTGCACGACCATCGCGCTCGCGGTGACAGCTACGTCTACGCGTGGAGCGAGCTCGGGTTCAGCCCCGTCGAATGGCTGCGCCTCGGCATCGCCGGCCAGCGCACGCGCACCTACGGCAACGACCGCGACTTCCAGCGCGGCCCCTTCGTGCAGTTCACGGTGGCGAAAGTCACCGTCGGCGGCTACTGGTTCAACCCCGGCTCGAGCGAGCAGGTGTTCGTGGCGTCGCTGGGCGTGGCGTTCTGACGGCGTTGCCGGAAAAAGGTCGACAGTGCGGGTTGATGGCGGGGTTGACAGTCAAATAGTTGTATTCGTACAATAGTTGCATGAACACAATCAATACCGCCGGCGCCGACGCCGCGAAGCTCCCCGCCGCCCGCCGCAACGCCATCCTGGCGATCTGCTGCTCGAGCCTCCTGATCGTGTCGATGGACGCCACGATCGTCAACGTCGCGCTGCCGGAGATGCGGCGCGAGCTCGGCGCCTCGCTCGCCGGCCTGCAATGGGTGATCGACGCCTACACCATCGTCGTGGCGAGCTTCCTGATGCTGGGCGGCGCAACGGCCGATCGCTTCGGCCGCCGGCGGATCTTCCAGCTCGGCATGGCGCTGTTCACGCTCGGCTCGCTGCTGTGCAGCCTCGCGTTCAGCGTCGAATCACTCGTCGCGGCCCGCGTCGTGCAGGCGCTCGGCGGCTCGATGATGAATCCGGTCGCGATGTCGATCATCGTGCACACGTTCGTCGAGCCGGGCCCGCGTGCGCGCGCCATCGGCATCTGGGCGGCGGTCGCCGGCCTCGCGATGGGCCTCGGTCCGCTGGCGGGCGGCGTGCTGACGCAAACGCTCGGCTGGCATTCGATCTTCTGGATCAACGTGCCGATCGGCATCGCGGCGCTGTGGCTGACGGCCAAATACGTTCCCGAATCGCGCGCGCCGCGACCGCGGCGTCCCGATCCCGTCGGCCAAACGTTGTTGCTCGTCGGACTTGCCGCGCTCGTGTTCGGCATGATCGAGAGCGAGCGCGGAATGAGCGTCGCGGTGCCCGCGATCGTGCTGGCCATCGTCGCGATCGCGTCGCTCGTCGCCTGGGAGCGGCGCCGCAAGGAACCGCTCATCGACCTGCGCTTTTTCCACAGCCTGCCGTTCAGCTCGGCGACGGTGATCGCAGTGTGCATGTTCGCGGCGTTCGGCGGCTTCCTGTTCCTCAACACGCTGTACCTGCAGGATGTGCGCGGGCTCTCCGCGTTGCAGGCGGGCCTCGGCATCCTGCCGGCGGCGCTCGCGGTGACGATCGTGTCGCCGCTGTCCGGGCGGCTCGTGGCGAGCCATGGCGCGCGGCCGTCGCTCGTCATCAGCGGCGCGATGCTGGCATTGAGCGCGCTGTTGCTGACGCGCTTGGGCGACGACACATCGTGGCCGGCGCTCTTCGCCATCTACGCGATCTTCGGCATCGGCTTCGGCATGGTCAACGCGCCGGTGACATACGCCGCGGTCTCGGGCATGCCGCGCGCGCAAGCCGGGCTCGCGTCGGCGATCGCGTCGACGAGCCGCCAGGTGGGCGTCGCCGTCGGTGTCGCCGTGGCGGGTGCGCTCGCGCACAGCCCGGGGGGTGACGGCGCGCAGGCGTGGAGCGGATTCACGCAGTCGACGCACGCGTTCTGGTGGATCCTCGTGCCGCTCGGCGTCGTCATCGTCGTGCTCGGCATCGTGTCGACCGGGCCGCGCGGGCGCGCCAGCACCGATCGCATCGCGCACCTGTTGCAGGAGCCCGACGCGGCGGCCGCGCCATGACGCGCACGGTGCGCTACGGCGCGGCCCCGCGGTCCGACGCCGAGCGGGCCTGGCGAAAGCTCGTCGAGCTCGTGATGGAGACGCGCGGCGACTGGCGCCGCAAGGTCGCCGAGGCGACCGGCCTGCCGTTCAGCCGCGTGCGCGCGCTGTGGCGACTCGAGCGCGGACCTCGCACGCTGCGCGAGCTGGCCGACGACATGGGTGTCGACGCGCCCGCGACGACGGTGCTGATCGATGCGCTCGAGAAGCGCGGCCTCGTCAAGCGCAGGCCGCATCCGACCGACCGGCGCGCGAAAGAGGTTTCGCTGACGCCGGCGGGACGGCGGATGCTCGCCGTCGTCGACGGGCTCGCCGACGAGCCGCCGGCCGCGCTGCGGCAATTGGCGCCCGCGGAGCTCAAGCAGCTTTACGCGACGCTCGGGAAGCTGGTCTAGTCGTCGCGAGTCGCGGCGACCCGGGATCTCGTTGCAATGTCGAGTTCTGCGATTGCGATCGAATCTTCGGCTCGCGCATACTGGCCGACGCTCAACCCATGGGGAACGACCATGAATGTTCGCAGCGTCGCAATGGCGATCGCATTGTCCATCGTCGCATCGGGAGTCGCATGGAGCGCGGACAAGGCGAATGAGCAGGCCGAGGTGCGCAAGGCAGCGGACAGCGCGCTGGCTGCGCTCTACAAGGCGCAGCCCTCGGCGCGCAAGGCCGTCGAGTCCGCGGCCGGGTACGCCGCATTCAGCAACTTCGGCATGAAGATCCTTGTCGCGGGCGGTGGGTCGGGCAAGGGCGTCGCCGTCAACAACAAGACCAAGGCGATGACCTACATGAAGATGGCGGAGGTGCAAGCCGGCCTCGGCTTCGGCGCGAAGAAGTTCCAGCTCGTATTCGTCTTCGAGACCGAGAAGGCGCTGAACGACTTCGTCAACTCGGGATGGGAATTCGGCGGCCAGGCGACCGCGGCGGCGAAGATGGCCGACAAGGGCGCTGCACTGCAGGGCGCGGTGTCGATGTCACCCGGTGTGTGGCTCTATCAGGTCACCGACAAGGGCCTCGCGGTCGAGCTCACTGCCAAGGGAACGAAGTACTACAAGGACGCCGATCTCAACTGAGCGAGCGTCGGAGGCTGCGCGGCACGCGCGCTCGGCGAACGTCAGAGACCCATCCGCCGGTCGTAGCTTTCCGAGATGCGGTGGATGAGATCGCCGTCGGCGCCTGCCGCTTCCCTGGAATTGAACTTGACCTGGATGCGACCGTCGGCGAGCGTCTGCACCGAGGCGGTGATCGCCACGCCGCCGCGCTCGCCCTGGATGACGCCGGCGCCGCGATCCTGATGCGTGATCGTCAGCCCCTGGTCGACCATCGCCCCTTGCGCGGCCGACCATGTTCGATCGAAGCGTTGTTGCGCCGTGGGCTGCGGCACGACGACGGGAACGGCGGCGGGATAGTAATAGCAACCGTGCATCGCGGCGAGGACGCCCGCAATCACGAACAACCGGAAGATATTCTTCACGCTCGGTTACCTTTTCTCGACAGACGCCTGCGCGCGGGGAAGAGGCTCAGCATCATGTTACTACCCCTCTGACACGCCTGCGATGGCCCGTATCCGATCGCCGAGACGACGCGTGCGTGGATCGCCACGCATTCGATCGGCGCGTGCGGGTCCGGCCCGGCGCGGCGGCAAGGGCTGGTCGCCTGTCGGGCCGGAGAAACCTTTCCAGCCCTTCGCGTTCGCACTGCCACGCTCGGGCGGCGAGGGCCCTTGGCCATGCGCATCCGCTGACAGTCGTTGCAGGTTCCCGCTGATTTCGACGGGTGTCCCGACCGATTAGCCTCCCGGTTCGGGGCACGATCATCGTTGGTTCGTGCCG
>Ga0070681_10008100_pt1 | contig 10281 bp, 10 predicted proteins | sample KBSC83BmetaG_FD_65650 | JGI IMG/M metagenome (GOLD analysis project Ga0070681, IMG submission 65650) | Corn rhizosphere microbial communities from Kellogg Biological Station, Michigan, USA - KBS C8-3B metaG | ecosystem: Host-associated > Plants > Roots > Rhizosphere | place: USA: Michigan...
TTGTCCTTGGGGATGTAGGTCGGCCAGTTCGCCGGGAACGGCATGTAGGGCAGGTGATTGACCTGCACCTGGTTGTGCAGGGTGAGCGCGTGATAGCGCTTGCGCCAGTTGTCGCCGATCCGCGGCCAGCGATCGACGATCAGCGTGTCGATATTGAGCTGCTTCAGCCGCGCCGCGCTCGACAAGCCCGCATGTCCGCCGCCGACCACCAACACGGTCGGGTCACGACCGGCATAGGCGTTGGACGTGTTGCGCTGGTCGAGCCAGTTCGGTCCGCGGAAATCGCGGGAATAGGCTTGGCCACGGGGCCGCGTCGCACCCTGCTGCTCCTCGAAACCTTTCAGCTCTTCCAGTGCGGTGAGCAAGGTCCACGCCTTGAGCCGGTTGCCGTCGTCTGCATCCGGGATCAGCCGCAGGATGCCGTGGCCGCGTCCGACGGCGGTCTCGAACCTGAAGATCGCCTCGATCGAGCTCGTGCCGGCGCGCGTCACCCGTCGCGGCGCGGCGCGATCGGGATCGATCTGGAAATTTTCAGGCTTGGTGCGTGGTGCAAGCGCTTTCAGCTCCCTGAGGATGGCGTCTGCGCCATTCCACGTCTGCAAGGTCCAACCGAACGCGAGCACGTCGCGCCAGTAGCTCTCCGGATGGAACAGCCGCGCCAGCGCGGTCGCGTCGGTGCCCGACAGCGCGGCCTCGAACTGACCGAGCCAGTGCTCGGCGGCAACCGCAATATCGTCGGTCTTGTCGAGCATGAGCGATCTCTCCCTGGACGGAGGCTATACCCTTTGGAGGAACGCAGAAAGCCGCCGATCGGCGCGGCGGGAGCATGTCGCCCTGTCGCATCGGAATAGGTCGCCTGTATCGCGACGACTACGTGGCTGCGATCACGCCTTCGCGCTTTTTCATGGCGCGGTAGTAACTCCACCACAGATGCGCGGCCGCGCCGCGCAGCGGCCGCCAGGGTTCCGCGATCGGCGCCATCTGCCTGGCGTTGGGCCGCGCTTTCAGTCCGAGGCCGAGCTTGACGCCCTCCTGCACGGCGAGGTCGCCGGCCGGCCAGGCATCGCCATGGCCGAGGCAGAACAACAGATAGACGTCGGCGGTCCAGGGGCCGACGCCATGCAACGCGGTCAGCGTGTTGTGCGCGGCATCGGCGTCTTCCTCGGCGAGCACATCGAGGTTGACGCGCTCGGCGGCGATCTCGCGCGCGAGGCTCTTCAGCGTCTTGATCTTGGCGGCGGAAAGGCCGAGCCGCCCGAGCCGGTCGGCGCGGGCGCGGCGCACGGCATGCTCGTCGAAGGGATCGAAGGCCTTGGCCAGCCGCCCCCAGATCGCCGCGGCGCTGGCGGTCGAGAGCTGCTGGCCGGTGACGATATGCGCGAGTCCGACAAAGCCCGGCTCGCGCCGGCGCAAGGCAGGCATGCCGGTGACGTCGAGGATCGGCTTCAGCCGCTTGTCCTGCTTGACCAGCACGCGGATGGCGTCTTCGAGGTCGGCCTGGCTGTTGAGGTGAACGGTCATTATTTACTCGGTCGTCATGCGCGGGCTTGACCCGCGCATCCATCTCCTATCGTAACAGAGTCTCGAAAGATGGATTGCCGCGTCAAGCGCGGCAATGACGACTGTAGCGCACCAATGCCACCCGTTTTCCGTTTTGCGCCGAGCCCGAACGGCTACCTCCATCTCGGCCACGCCTTTTCGGCGCTGCTCAACCACGACCTTGCGCAGCGCGCGGGCGGACGCCTGCTGCTGCGGATCGAGGACATCGATCCGGCCCGCTGCCGCCCCGAATACGAGGATGCCATTTACGAAGACCTCGCCTGGCTTGGCATCGGCTGGGAGGCGCCGGTGCGGCGGCAATCGGAGCATCTGGCGGACTACCGGCGCGCATTGGAGACGTTGTCGGCGCAAGGGCTCGTCTATCCCTCCTTCGAGAGTCGCGCCGAGATCGCGAAACTGGTGGCGCAACGCGAGGTCGATGGCCCATGGCCGCGGGATCCTGATGGCGCGCCGCTCTATCCGGGTTCGGCGAAGCAACTCCCGGCGGCCGAGCGCGCGCGGTTGATCGAGTCGGGTGCACCCTATGCGCTACGATTGGATATGAACGCGGCGATCGCTCGCGCGGGGGATCTCGCCTGGACAGAGCAAGGCGAAGGCCCCGGCGGCGAGACCGGCGCTGTCGCCGCCAACCCGCAAGCCTGGGGCGATGTCATCCTCGCGCGCAAGGAGACGCCGACCAGCTATCACCTGTCCGTCGTGGTCGATGACGCGCTGCAGGGTGTCACCGACGTGGTTCGCGGCCAGGACCTGTTCCAGGCCACCGGCGTGCACCTGCTGCTGCAGCGCCTGCTCGCCCTGCCCGAACCGGCCTATCGGCACCATCGGCTGATTCGCGATGACGCCGGCCACAAACTCGCCAAGTCCACGGCGTCAACCGGCTTGCGTGAATTGCGGGCGGCCGGGATGACGCCCGCGGACGTGCGCAGGGTGCTTGAACTCTAGATTCCCCTGTGCACGCCCCGGCCCTGCCGAGACTCCCGATGGTCGTCGTGGCAAGCTGAGACGGGCAGGGGTTTGAGTAGGTATGGCGGCAAAGTCGCGCGATCCGCGCAGAAAACGCGCGCCGAAACGGCGGCCGTCGAACACGCGCGCCGCCGCCAGACCTGCGCGCAAGAGACTCGCGAAATCCGGGCCGATCGAGGAGGCGCTGGCGGTGTTCGCGCATGAGGTGCGCACGCCGCTGACCGGCATTCTCGCGATCAGCGATCTCTTGGCCACCTCCGAACTTGCCGAGCGCGAGCGGCGCTGGGTCGATACCATCAAGGCCGGCGCCGAGCATCTGGCGAGCCTTGCGACCTTGTTCGTCGATGCCGCCAAGGATCGCCACGGCGGCAGCGCGAGCCGCGAGGACCTGTTCAATCTGCGCGCGCTGGCACGCAGCGCCGGCGACTCGCTTGCCGGCCGCGCGGCGGCCAAGGGACTGCGGGCCGAGGTCGCGATCTCCGAGAAACTACCGGCGCTGGTCGTCGGCGATCCGATCCGGCTGCGGGCGGCGCTCGAGAACCTGATCGACAATGCCGTGAAGTTCACTGAAGCAGGGCTTGTCTCGCTTCAAGCCGCGCCCGCGCGCGCCCGGAAAGGCAGGGTCGGCGTCGCCTTTGCGATTTCCGACAGCGGCATCGGCGTCAGTCTCAAGGAGATCAAGCGCCTGTTCCGGCCGTTCTCACAGGCCAATGTCAGGGTCGCTTCGCGCTTCGGCGGTGCGGGGCTCGGGCTATCCTCGGTCAAGCAGATCGCGCGCGGCATGGGCGGCGACATCAAGGTTGCGCCGCGCCGTGGCGGCGGCACCACCTTCACGCTCACGGTGACGCTGGCAAGCGCCAACGGAACGCCGGCCGAAGGAACCGATGAGGCGCTGACGGCGGTAGCGATCCCGCCGCTGCGCGTGCTCGGCGTCGAGGACAATCCGTTCGGCCGCGTCGTGCTCAACACCATCCTGGGCGAGCTCGGCCATCAGGCCGAGTTCATCGGCCGCGGCGAGGCCGCCGCCGAGCGCATCGCGCAAGGCGCGTTCGACGCCGTGCTGATGGACATGGTGCTGCCGGGCATCGACGGCATCGAGGCCATCAGGCGCATCCGCGCGCTTGCAGCGCCGTCCGGGCGTATCCCCATCATCGGGGTGTCCGGCCGCGACGACGACGAGGCGGCCTCGCGCGCCGCCGGCGCCGACGCCTTCCTGCTCAAGCCTGTGTCTCCACGGGCTCTCGCGACTGCCCTGCTTGCAGCGACTCGGCGCGCGAAACCTGCGACTTGATGATCGCGGCATTGAGCTCGCCGCCGAACACGAAGATCGCGGCGATGAAATACAGGAACACCAGCGCGATGATGACCGAGGCCAGCCCCGCATACATGGTGACGTAGTTGTTGGCGAAGCGTGCGAGATATTGCCCGAACACGATGCCAGACACCAGCGAGGCCGCCATGGTGAAGACGATGCCGGGCAGGATCTGCAGGAAGCTGCGGCGGCCGGCCGGCAGCCAGGCGTGCAGGATGAACAGGGCGGCGATCAGCGCGGTGATGGTGATGCCGTAGCGCGACAGGTTGAGCACCTGCTCGTTGTTCTCGACTTCCAGCGGAAGATGGCGCCGGACCGCCTCGATGATCAGCGGCCCGAGCACGATCAGGAACGCCATGGCGAGCGAGGAGAAGGCGGCGAACAGCGTGTAGCCGATCGATTCCAGCCGTAGCCAGTACCAGCGCCGCGGCTCGACCACGGCATAGGCGCGGTTGAGCGCGACCCGCAGCGCCTCGACGCCGTTGGAGGCGAAGTACACCGCGAGCAAGGCGCCGATGGTCAGCACGTCGCCGCGCGTCGTGGTCAGGACATCGTGGACTTCGCTCGACAGCGCATCCGCCACCTGACGCGGCCAGGTCTGCAGGAACAGCGAAGCGGCCTGGTCGGCCAGTTCCTTGGAGCCGAAGAAGAAGCCGGCGAGCGAGGTCAGCACGATCAGGAACGGAAACAGCGCCATCAGTGTCGACAGCGCGATATGGCTGGCGATCGCCCAGCCGTCGTCGGCCAGGAAGGTGTAAAACGCATCCATCACGACGTGGTAGATGTAGCGAACGACCTTCACGGGACACCTTCGGCCGGCCCTCGTGAGCCGGATTACGACCTGATATTACTGGAAAAATGGCCTGAAAGCACCGATGGCGGCGCGCTGTACACGGTGTTATGTAGCGCGGATGGATTTCTTTCTCGGCAAGATCATACTGCCGGTCGCGGTCGGCGCGGTCGCCTTCGTGCTGCTGCTCGGCCTCGTCAACATGATGAAGGGCGGATCGCCCAACACCTCGCAGAGGCTGATGCAGCTCCGCGTGCTGCTGCAGTTCATCGCGATCTGCATCACCATGCTCGCGGTCTGGGCGATGGGGCGTTAGGCGCCCGAGCAGGCCGAGCGCTTGCGAGGCCGTCGCGAACGGCGCAAAAAGAAGACCGAGACGCGGCGAAGACGCCGCTCCTCAGGATGAGGGGACAGAGCAGAAGGAACTGGCGAAAGATGGTCGTGCTCAATCGCATCTACACCCGCACCGGCGATGACGGGACCACCGCGCTCGGCTCTGGCGAGCGCCGCCCCAAATACGATCTGCGCGTCGCGGCCTATGGCACCGTCGACGAGACCAATGCCGCGATCGGCGTGGTGCGGCTGCATCTTTCCGATGCGCGCGAGCTCGACACCATGCTCGGCATGATCCAGAACGATCTGTTCGATCTCGGCGCCGATCTCGCGGTGCCCGAGCGCGAAGGCAAGGCGGAGCGCTTGCGCGTGCTCGCAAGCCAGGTCGAGCGGCTGGAGCACGACATCGACAAGCTCAACGAGAAACTCGCTCCGCTGACATCCTTCGTGCTGCCTGGCGGCACGCCTGCCGCCGCTTACCTGCATCTGGCGCGCACCATCTGCCGCCGGGCGGAACGCATGCTGGTGGAACTCGCCGCCAAGCCCGACGAGCCCGTCAGCGACGCCACGATCCAGTATCTGAATCGGCTCTCGGATTTCCTGTTTGTGGCCAGCAGGACTGCCAACAATAATGGCGCGGGCGACGTGCTCTGGGTCCCCGGCCAGAACCGGTAAAGTCAGGCACGGCGGCGAACCGAAACGGTATCGCCGATCTCGAAGGTCATCAGGTCTTCGCCGACCTCCAGCGGTCCAGCGTAAGTCTCTCGCGTTGCTGCAATCAACTCGTCCACTGTCGGCGCCGTGATGGTTTCGCTGGCCAGCAAGACGAGATGCGTGAACGCGGCCAGTTTCGGTCGCGTCTGGGCGAATACGCGGCCGGCCTCTTGTGGCGAGGTGTGATGGTTGACGATGCACTGGATGTCGGCCTGGCCCAGGAGCTCCGGCCGTGCCATCGCCACTTCATGGATCAGGAGGTCAGCGCCCTCGCCGTGGCGCAGCACGTTTGCGTTATAGCGGGTGTCGCCCGAGATGACCGCGACCCGGCCCTGATACTCGATGCGATAGCCATAGGCCGGCTTGATGGCGTCGCCATGATCGACCGTGAACGCGATCACTTTGAGATCGCCAGCCTGATAGATGACGCTGTCCCCGGCGAACTCCTTCACCGTGATTGCGACATGCTCGCGGGCGAGCTTTTCATCCTCGATACGGATTTCGATGTCATGCGCATAAGCCGCTTCGAGGTGACGCATCAGCCTCTCGGTGCCGATCGGCCCGATTACATTGAAGGGTCGCCTCCGGTTGCCGAAATGCGAGCTCAACCAGCCCGTCAGCCACAGGTCGGGAATTCCGACCGTGTGATCGCTGTGAAAATGGGTGAGCAATAATGCGTCGATTCGCCCGATGGGAATGCCAAGCTCGAACAACCGCATGGTCGCGCCGCGTCCGGCATCGATCAGGACGACGTGATCGCCCGCCTCGATCAGCGTGCTCGGACCAAAACGATCGGGGCGGGGGATCGGCACCCCCGTCCCGAGCAGCGTGACCCGGAAATCGGACACCACTATTGCTGGACCGTCATTCCAGCGTCGGCTACCACCTTGCGCCAGTGCGCGACCTGGTCGCCGACCAGCCGGCCGAACTGCTCCGGCGTGCCGCCTGCCGGCTCCGCGCCGATCTTCGCCAGCGCTTCCCGTGCTGACGGCTTTTCCAGCGCCTTGTTGATCGCGGCGTTGAGCCGCGCGACCGTCTCCTTTGGAGTGCCGTGCTTGACCGCGTAACCGGTCCAGTCCTCGACGACCAGCGACGGGAAGCCGGCTTCGACGATGGTCGGCACGTCGGGCAGGATCGGCACGCGTTTCGGCCCGGTCACCGCGAGTGCCCGCAGCTTGCCGGTCTTGATCAGGTCAACGACGGGCAGCATCGTGATAAACATGAACGCGTTGGTGCCGTTGAGCAGATCGCCGATCGCTTGCGGGAATTGCGCGTAAGGGACGTGCTGCGCCCGCGTACCGGTCTGCAGCTTGAACTGCTCGCCGATCAAATGCGCCGGCGTGCCGAAGCCACCCGAAGAGAATGTCAGCTTGTCGGGCTGGCTTTTCAGCAGCGCCACCAGTTCGGCAACGGTTTTAGCCGGCACCGAGGGATTCACGACCAGAACGTTGTAGGAAACCGTCGCCTTGATCACCGGATCGAAATCCTTGTCGAGGTTGAACGAGATGTTGGGGACCAGCGAAGGCGCCGCGACCGACGGCACCGACATGGCATAAAGGCTTTGACCGTCCGCGGGCTGGGTGAGGACGTCAGTTGCCGCGATCGTGGTGACGCCACCAGGCCTGTTCTCGACGATCACGCGCCAGCCTTCATCTTCGGTCAATGCCTTCGAGACGATACGGCTGATGATGTCGGGGGGAGTGCTGGCCGAAAACGGCGCCACGAAGCGAACCGTTCCGGTCGGAAACGAGGTCTGCGCGGCGGCATCCAGGCTTGAGGCCGCGAGCACGGCTAGGGCTGCGATCGACATTGAGTTAGTTCGGCAAAACGAGCGGTGTGTCATGGATGTCCTCCATCGGACGATGAGAATTTCGATTCCAATTTCAAGTCGCAACCTGCAGGCGTGCTCATTTGAACGGCCCGCCGGCAACTTGCGAGAAAAATCGACGTGCATTCCGCATTGTGGAACGGTATATTCCACAAAGTGGAATGGAGTGAGCAGGGATGGCGGGACCTAAAGTGATCAAGAGCCTCGAGCGAGGCCTTCTCGTCCTGCAGGCGCTGCAGATGCAGCCCGATTCCTCGCTGCAGCAGCTCTATGTCTTCACCGGCATCTCGAAGCCGAGCCTGCTGCGCATCCTGCACACCTTGGCGCGCTCGGGCGTCGTGACGCGGCGTCTTGCCGACGGGCGTTATCGCATCGGCGCCATGCTTTCGCATGCGCCTTCGCGGCGCGAACATCGCGACCGGATCGCGGAAGCTGCAGCACCGATCCTTGCGCGGTTATGCGAGCGCGTATCCTGGCCGTCCGATCTGATGGTGCCGGCCGGCGATCACATGGAAATCCGCGAGACCAGCCGCGCGCGCAGTCCGATCCTGTTGCAGGAGGAGCGGGTTGGGTTGCAGGTGAACTGGCTGCTGACCGGGGTTGGACGGGCCTATCTGGCTTATTGTCCTGCGAAGGAACGGCAACGCATTGTCGAGATGCTCCGCCCCTCGAGCAAAGCGGAGGATCGCCTGGCGCGAGAGCCGGTGCGTCTGAATGCCATCCTCACCGAGGTTCGTGCGCGCGGCTACGCGACCCGCGATCCAATCCATGTCGGGGGCTGGTATGGCAGGCCCCCCCATGCGGATGGCCTGTCTTCAATCGCGGTTCCCCTGCGCGACGGGCCCAGGGTTTTGGGCGCGATCAACATCGTCTGGCTCAAAACCGCTTTTTCGGTGGAGGCCTTCGCGTCCCGGCATCTCGGCGAACTGCAGGATGCGGCGGCGGAAATCGTCAGTTCCGTGCGCAGACGTTCGCGCCGCTGATTTTGGCAATTCGTTCGAGGGACCGCAGGAAGAGGTAATTTGGCTCGCGAGGCCGACATTTTGGCTCGCAGCCGCGTTGACCGGGCTGGGCCGGCGCTCTAGGTTCCGCGCGAAAGCTTTATCAAGCCCCAAAATTTCAAGCGAAAGAGGAACATGAAGGTTCTGGTGCCGGTCAAGCGGGTGGTCGATTACAACGTCAAGGTTCGGGTCAAGAGTGACGGGACCGGCGTCGAGCTCGCCAATGTCAAGATGTCGATGAATCCCTTCGACGAAATCGCGGTCGAGGAGGCGCTTCGGCTCAGGGAAGCCGGCAAGGCGGCCGAGGTCGTCGTGGTGTCGATCGGGCCGGCGCAGGCCTCCGAGACCATCCGCACCGGACTTGCGATGGGCGCCGACCGCGGCATCCTGGTCAAGGCCGACGGCAATGTCGAACCGCTGGCGGTGGCGAAGATCCTCAAGAAGATCGCCGACGAAGAGCAGCCGGGCCTCATCATCCTCGGCAAGCAGGCGATCGACGACGATTCAAACCAGACCGGCCAGATGCTGGCCGCGCTGCTCGGCTGGTCGCAGGCGACGTTTGCCTCCAAGCTCGAGGTCGACGGCTCCGATTTCAAGGTGACGCGCGAGGTCGACGGCGGCCTGCAGACGGTCAAGCTGAAGGGACCGGCGATCGTCACGACCGATTTGCGCCTCAACGAGCCGCGCTACGCGTCGCTGCCCAACATCATGAAGGCAAAGAAGAAGCCGATCGCGGACAAGACCGCGGCCGACTATGGCGTCGATCTCGCGCCGCATCTCGAAATCCTCAAGACATCGGAACCTCCGGGCCGCAAGGGCGGCGTCAAGGTCAAGGACGTCGCCGAGCTGGTGTCGAAGCTGAAGAACGAAGCCGGGGTTCTCTGACATGACGACGTTGTTGATTGCCGAGCACGACCACGAAACCCTCAAAGACGTGACCAACAAGGCGCTGACGGCGGCGAGCCAGCTCGGCGGCGAGGTGCATGTACTGGTCGCCGGCGGTGGCCGGGGCACCAAGGCTGCGGCCGAAGCCGCGAGCAAGCTGAAGGACGTCAAGAAAGTGCTGCTCGCCGAAGGCGCTGCCTACGAGCACGATCTCGCCGAGCCGCTGGCCGCGCTGATCGTGGCGCTGGCGCCGAACTACGACGCCTTCGTCGCGCCCGCGACCTCGCGTTTCAAGAACGTGATGCCGCGCGTCGCAGCCCTGCTCGACGTGATGCAGGTCTCCGAGATCATCAAGGTGGTCGCGCCCGACACGTTCGAGCGGCCGATCTACGCCGGCAACGCCATCCAGACCGTGAAGTCGAAGGATGCGAAGAAAGTGATTACCGTGCGCACCTCGACTTTCCAGGCTACCGGCGACGGCGGCAGCGCGCCGGTCGAGAACGCGGCGTCCGCGGCCGATCCGGGCCTCTCCTCATTCGTCGGCGAGGAAGTGGCCAAGAGCGATCGTCCCGAGCTGACCTCGGCGAAGATCATCGTCTCCGGCGGCCGCGCCATGCAGAGCCGGGAGAACTTCGCCAAATATATCGAGCCGCTCGCCGACAAGCTCGGCGCGGGAGTCGGCGCCTCGCGCGCCGCGGTCGACGCCGGTTACGCGCCGAACGACTGGCAGGTCGGCCAGACCGGCAAGGTGGTGGCGCCCGAGCTCTATGTCGCGATCGGCATTTCCGGAGCGATCCAGCATCTCGCCGGCATGAAGGACTCCAAGGTGATCGTCGCGATCAACAAGGATGAGGACGCGCCGATTTTCCAGGTCGCCGATTACGGCCTGGTCGCG
>Ga0070681_10008102_pt1 | contig 10280 bp, 8 predicted proteins | sample KBSC83BmetaG_FD_65650 | JGI IMG/M metagenome (GOLD analysis project Ga0070681, IMG submission 65650) | Corn rhizosphere microbial communities from Kellogg Biological Station, Michigan, USA - KBS C8-3B metaG | ecosystem: Host-associated > Plants > Roots > Rhizosphere | place: USA: Michigan...
ACCATGCGCACCTCTTCCTCCGACTCCGGATGCGTGAGCAGGTGCAGGTCGACGCCGCGAGCGGCCCAGTAGTGCATCGCGGCCAGATCCGTAATGCCCGCGACAACCGGAATGTCGAGCTTCCCTTTGCGGCGCAGGCCGCCGAGCACCTCGGTCGTCACCGGGTACACCGAGACGATCACATCGGGACGTACGCGTTGGATGAGCTCGAGCATCCCGCGCGATCCGAGCCCGCGCACGAGCTTCTGCGTCAAGCGGCGCGTCGGTCCGAGCGCGACACAGAGCCAGAACGTCGCGTCCCAGAGCCACCGGAAGCCCCGGCGGAAGAAGACGACTCCGGGCGCGCGCTCGTTGACGAGCACGAAGGCTTTCCCCATCACCTGCAGGCCGTCCTCGGTGACGACGTCGACGCCGGGGCGCTCCTCTCGGAGCTGGTCTGCGAGCGTGCGCGCGGGCAGGTCATGCCCTTCGCCGACGCTTGCGGTCAGGATCAGGACGCGCGTCACGGGGCCGAGCTTAGACGAGGATCTGGCCGAGTATTCAGCCGGCGAGCACGGCGCTGACCTTCTCGACCAGCTGTGCGGGCGTGAACGGCTTCTGGATGAACGGGCCTTCGGCTCCGGCATCGGTGTAGCCCGAGGTGTAGAGCACGCGAACGCCCGGCACCTCGCACGCGATGCGGTCCGCGAGCTCGAAGGCGTCCATCTCGGGCATCACGACGTCGGTGACGAGCAGGTCGATCGGGCCCTCGCCGCGCACGAGGTCGATCGCCGCGTTCGGCGACGCCGCGTCGAGCACCGTGTAGCCGGCGCTCTCGAGCGTCAGCCTGATGACGTCGCGAACGACGTCTTGATCATCAACGACAAGAACGGTTCCGGTCATGGGCTTAGTCTCGCCACACCTCACCGGGTGAAGGATCCCCGAAACGGGTTGCGGGGCGGCGCTGGGGCTTTTCACACCGTTTTCCTACTGATGGGTCGTCCTGGCCGGCGGCCAGTGCGGCGAGATGTCGGGATCGCCCAGATCGCCGTACGGAACGCAGTGGCCCTTCAGAAGCTCGTTGTCGGCGATCAGTAGTTCGTTGACCCGCGGGTTGGACGGGACGGCTGCCCGCCAGGCGAGGCGGTAGGCGCGGCCGAGCCGGATCAGGGCCTCGGGCGCGAGCCGTTCGGGCGAGCGCAGCAGGAAGTACGCCGGGCCGGGCCTGACGACGACGGCCTTGGTGCGGGCGAACGCCGCGGCGGCGGCCCGCTGCTCGTCCGGCGCCACGGCGTAGAAGAGCCAGACCCCGTAGCGGGGCGTCGGGGGCCCCTGCAGAAACGGCAGCGCCCGCTCGCACGAATCGTCGTCGACGAACTGCAGGGAATGGGTGGTGAGCGAGACGTAGCGGTCGAGCAGGTTCGCGGGGTGGCCGTAGTCGAACGACGAGAACAGCGCGCCGCTCGTGCCGGTCGAGCCGAAGAGCACCGAACCGGCCGGCTGCCGCGCGGCGGCGTCCGCGACGGCCTCGATCCCGATCGCCCGCGTGCGGTCGCGGTGGCGCAGGTCGTAGTGCAGCTCATGAACGAGAAGCCAGCCGACCAGCACCGCGATCACGAGCAGCCTCAGCGGTCCGGCAAAGCGCGCGAGCGCGAGGATGCCCGCCAAGACGAGCACGAGGAATGCCGGGACGGTGGGAATCATGTAGCGGTCGAAGAAGAGCGCCGAGTCGCCCGAGGCGGGCACGACGGAGAAGAAGACGACCGGCGCGGCGACGGTGAGCACGCAGAAGCCGACCACGCGGTAGCGGCGCCGTACGAGCAGTGCGACGAGTCCGACCGCCGCGAGGACCGTGAAGTAGTTGAGGTCGTGCGCGCCCGGCGCGATGAAGTGCAGCGCGTCCTCCCATACCGGCCTCCCGGAGAACGTGCGCCCGCTCGCTGCACCCGACGAGACGCCGTAGCGGTCACCGAGCACGTGCAGCGTGCGCACGTAGTAGGGGCCGAACGTCACCGCGAACGCGAGCAGCCCCGGCCACACCTCGCGCCAGAGAGTGCGCAGATCTCGATACGCGTAGACGAGCGCTGCGACCAGCGCCGTGCCGGCATAGAGCGGTGCCGTCGGATGGACGAACACCGACAGCCCGAGCGCTGCCCCGGCCGCGATCCAGAGCCGCCGGCTGCCACGATCGGCCGCCTCGAGCGCGAGCAGCGTCGACCACATCAGCCACGCGAAGAGCAGCGTGTGCGGGCGGCCGAAGGTCGCATAGAGCACGGGGATCGGCGACGCCGCCGTCAGGAGGACGACACCCGCCGACCCTTCCTCGCCGATCAGCCGCCGCGCGATGAGGACCACGGCCGGGAGCGCAAGGCAGATGAACACGAGCGACGGGAGGCGCAGCGAGTCGAGCGTCGGCCACCGGCCGAGCAGGAAGTGCTCGAGCCAGAAGTGGAGCGGGCCGCCGCCGCGCTTCGTCGAGACGATGTCGAAGACGTTCGCGAACGAGAAATCGCTGACCCGGATCGTCAGCTCCTCGTCGACGTTGAGCGGCGTCCACCAGACCGTCGGCAGCGCGAGCCAGACGAGCAGTCCCGCGGACGCGAGCGTCGTCGCGAGCGGAAGAACCCGGTACTTACTCAGGGCGAGCGGCAGCGAGCGCCTGCATCTCGGGCGTCTCGGGAGCTGTGCGGTACGGATGCTCGTCGGCCACATCCGTCTCGTGGTAGACGCTCTCCGCGTTCACGGCCCAGATGTCGTGTTCAGCACCGGCGACCAGGTTGTCGACCGCGCGCATTGCCGTGAGCATCGAGTGATCCGAGTTGTTGTAGCGGTGCAGGCCGTTGCGTCCCACCTGCTGCAGGTTCTCGATCCCGTCCAGCCAGCCGCGGATCACCTGCACGCGCGCCGCGTAGTCGCCGTCATAGATCGGGTACGCCTTCGGCACGCGAATTGCAAAGCCTCGTTCGACCTTGTTCTTCGACGCCAGCCCGAGCTTCTCGAGCTCCTCCGAGGCAAGCGCGACGAGCGCGTCGTCGTCCATCGTCCAGAGGTCGTCGCCCGCGAAGCAGAAGTACTCGAGGCCGACGCACGCCTTGTCCGGATCGGGGACCATCCACGGCGACCACGAGCGGTAGTTCTGGATGCGCCCGACGCGCACGCCCGGCTCGTGGATGTAGATCCAGTTGTCGGGGAAGAGATCCTTGCCGTCGACGACGAGCGCGACGGTGAGGAAGTCGCGGTAGCGGAGACCGCGCGCCGCGTCCAGCACTTCCTGCGGCGCGCTCGGACTGACCATCTCGACGACCTCGCGCAACGGCAGCGAGGAGATGACCGCGTCGGGAAGCGTGTACGAGACGCCGCCCGCCTCGACCTCGACGACCCGCCCGCCGGCGAGCTCGAGCCGCGACACGGGCGCGTCGAGCCGAACCTCGCCGCCCTGCACGGTGATCGCGGCCGTCATCGCATCCCACATCTGGCCGGGGCCGAAGCGCGGGTAGTTGAACTCCGAGATCAGGCTCTTGACCTTGTCTCCCTTGTTCCCGAAGAACGCCGCCCGCGCCGCAGAGAAGAACGAGAGGCCCTTGATCCGCTGCGCGGCCCACTCGGCGCGGATCTCGGACGGCGGAACACCCCACACCTTCTCGTTGTACGACTTGAAGAAGAGCTCGTAGAGGCGCTTGCCGAACCGGTTCGTCACCCAGTCCTCGAGCGACTCGTCCACCTTGCCGCGCTTCGCGGCTGCGCGCAGGTAGGACGCCATGCAACGTGCGAGCTCGACCGGGCCGAGCTTCTTGATCACGTCGCCGCCACGCAGCGGGTAGTCGAGGTAACGGTTGTTCCAGTAGATGCGCGACATGCGCGGGCGCCGGAGGAACTCGTCGCCCAGGATCTCGTGCCAGAGGTCGTCGACCTCGCGCACCTTCGTGAAAAAGCGGTGGCCACCGAGGTCGAAGCGGTAGCCGTCGATCTCGACGGTCTTCGCGAGCCCGCCCACCTGGTCCTCGGCCTCGAAGACGACGACCTCACGGCCGGTCTTGCCGAGGAGGTAGCCGGCGGTCAGGCCTGCCGGGCCACCGCCGAGCACGAGCGTGGTCTGAGGATTGTCGTTCTGCATGAGCGGCCGGGGCCCGGGCCGATGTTGACTCTAGCCGACCCGCCGATAAACGAAGGCCTGGAGCGGCTTGAAGTAGTTCTTCTTGACCGCGATCTCGACGGTCGCCACGTGCGCCACGAGCTTCACGCGCGGGTCGCGCTGCAGGAGCCACGTCCACGCCGTGGACTTCTGCCAGACGAGCTTCGTCCACTTCGCCCGCCAGGCTCGGTAGTCGCGGAACACCGGGGTGATCACAACGAAGGTCTTTCCCCGCGGGACGGTGGCGAGCAACGCGTTCAGCGTCGGCTTCGCCGGGGTGTGCTCCAGGCGCGTGACGGCGTCGCGCCAGTCGAAGACCTGGGGGTCCTGGACGCGGCCGAGCGTGTTGGCCCAGCGAAACCCGGGGCCGAGGTAGTAGCGCAGCACCGGCCCCTGCTCCGGGTGGGTCGAGATGACGAGCTCGCCGGCGTGCATGTAGGGCGCGAGGCCGCCCGTGATCGAGCGCGCGTTCTCCTTGTCGTCGTGGACGTTGTAGAAGCTCCAGAGGAAGACGACGGCGACGAGTGCGACGAAGCCGAGCCGGTGCGCGCGCACGAGCCCACGCGCGCCGAGCAAGAGCACCGGCCCGAGGATGACCGAGAAGTAGCGTCCGGTCCACCCGGGTGAGATCTGCGACGAGATGAATGCCGCGACGATCGTCACGCCCGCGAGCGTCGCGAGCGCGAGCACTGTCCGCCGTTCGTCGTCGACCCGCCGACGGACCACTTCGGCGAGCCCGGCGCCACCGACCAGCGCGAGCGCGACGAACGCTCCCTCACTGCCGAGGACGTACATGGGCGCGAGCACGAGATCGTGGATCGTCGGCACGGTCGACCACGGCGCACCCGTGTGCCTCGCCTGCGAAAGGAGCGTCGGCAGCCAGGGCGCGTAGAGCACCGCGATCCCGAGCGTGACGAGCCCGAACAGTCTCAGCCGGTCGCGCGCGAACACGGCGGTCGTGACGGCGAGACCGATACACACGAACAGCCCCCAGTTGTGCGCGTAGAGCATCAGCGCAACGGCCGGCACGAGCAGCGCGGCCCAGACCCGGCGGCCGTGGAGCACGCCCTGGACGTACGCGTACGCGATCACAAACGAGAGGAACGCCTCGAGCTCGTACATGCGCGTCTCTTGCGCGTAGTAGGTGAGGAACGGATTGAGCGCGGCAAGCAACGCGCAAACGAGCCCGGTCCTCCGGTCGAAGAGCGAGCGTGCCGTTGCATACGCGAGCGGGATCGACGCGAGCCCGAAGATCAGCGACAGCGTGTGCGTCGCGCGCTCGCTGTCGCCGAACGCGCGGATCCACAGCCCGAGCAGCATGTAGTACGCCGGCGGCGAGCCGTCCTGGCGCAGCAGCGCGGGGATCGATGACCAGTGATGGTGGGCGAGACCGACCGAGATGCCCTCGTCGATCCAGAACCCGGCATTCAGCTGGCGCGTGCGGATGAAGAGCGAGAGCGCGGTCAGCGCGACGAGGATGACCGGCGTCGCCCAGCGCGACTCGAGTGCCCCTTCCCAGCGCGCGCCGCGACGATGGAGTAGAGGCATCGCGCTCGCCAAAGCCGGAGGAACGTACCAGCGATACTCCCGTCGTGGACGACGCACGGGAGCGGGAAGCGTGGCGGAGCTGCGAGCGGTTTGTCGCCGGCTGGGACCCGCGCGACCGTGACCCGCGCACGATGCTGCTCGAGCTCGCGGAGCGCGCGCCGGCCATCGGCGACGCCGATCGCTACGGCAAGGGCATGCTTGCGGAGCGACTCGAAGAGCGGGTCGCCGGTCTGCTCGGGAAGGAAGCCGCCGTCTGGATGCCGAGCGGCACGATGGCGCAGCAGATCGCGCTGCGGATCCACGCGGTGCGCACGGGCCGGAACCTCGTCGCCTTCCATCCGCACTGCCATCTCGACGTGCACGAGGAGCGCGGGTACGAATGGCTGCACGGCCTGCGGGCGACATTGCTCTGCGAACGCGACCGGCTCGTGCGGGCGGAAGACGTCGCCGGTTTGAGCGAGCCGCACGCGGCCGTGCTGCTCGAGCTGCCTCAGCGCGATCTCGGCGGACGGCTGCCTTCGTGGGACGACCTCGTCGCGACGACCGAGGCCGCGCGAGCGGGCGGTGCTGCGGTTCACCTCGACGGCGCGCGCCTCTGGCAGTGCGGTCCGTTCTACGGGCGACCGCTCGAGGAGATCGCAGCGCTCTTCGACACCGTCTACGTCAGTTTTTACAAAGACCTTTGTGCGCCGGCGGGCTGCGCGCTCGCCGGGCCGGCCGACGTGATCGCGCAGGCGCGCGTATGGCTCGTGCGTCACGGCGGTCGGATGTTCTCGGTTCTGCCGTTCATCCTCGCGGCCGAGCGAGGGCTCGACGAGGTGCTGCCGCGGATGGCGGACTACGTCGGGCACGCCCGCGCGCTGGCGGTGGCGCTCGCCGAGGTCGACGGCGTGTCGATCGTCCCCGACCCACCGCAGACCGCGATGTTCCACCTCTACGTCAGAGGAGACGCCGAGCGCCTGACCGGGGCGGCCGTCGAGCTCGCCGAGGGCACGCGCACCTGGCTCGGGGCGCATTTCGTCTCGACCGCGGATCCTGCTGTCGCCGCGACGGAGCTGACGATCGGCGAGGCGAACCTGGCCGTGACTCCGCGGGAGGCGGCCGAGCTCTACTCGGAGCTCGTGGGTCGAGCCTCTCCTTCAGCCTGAAGAGGCGTCGCCCGGAGACTCTCGACCGTCCTCTGGCCGTGAAGGGTGTAGACGATGTCCACCGTGTCGTTCTTGCGGTAGGTGCCGGCCACGCCGAGGAAGAGCGACAGCCAGCGCCAGAAGCCCAGCCTTCCCTCCTGCCCGAGCTCGGTCTGGAAGACGAGCCGCCGTCCGTGCTGCTGGAAGTCGGTGCCGCGCTGCTGCGGCACGCCGTTGACGAACACGTCGAAGGTTCCTTCGACGTGTGACGGCAGCTCGACCTGGCTGCGCTGCATCAACTGACCTCCCGATTCCACGCTCTATACGATGCCATCCGGCGTGCGCCGTTTTGCTCTTGCCACTCTCGCCACAAGCACAGTCGCCCTTTTGACGACGGTTGCCGCCTACGCGGGCAACGGCGGCTTCCTTCCGGGCGAGCCGCATTCTCCGAACGCACACCGTATCCAGGATGCGTTCATCTTCGTCTCGATCTTCACCGGCGTGATCTTCGTGATCGTCGAGAGCGCATTGATCGCATTCATCGTCATGTACCGCCGCGGCAAGCGCGCCGCGTCGGTCGACGGACCGCAGATCCACGGCGCCACGCGCCTGGAGATCATCTGGACGGTGATCCCGGTGCTGATCCTGGCGGCGATCGGGTCCTTCGTCTTCTACAAGCTGCCGGGAATCGCAGACGCGCCGAAGGCCGCAGCTGCGGATCAGACCACGATCAGGATCGAAGGCCACCAGTTCTACTGGCTCTTCCGCTACCCGAACGGCGCCGTGTCGATCGACCGCATGATCGCGCCGGCCGACCAGGTCGTGCACGAGGACGTCGCCGGCTACGACTACGACGTCAACCACTCCTGGTGGGTGACCGACCTCGGCGGAAAGTACGACGCGATCCCCGGCAAGGTGAACCACACCTGGTTCAAGGCGCCGCAAGGGACCTACATCGCCCGCTGCGCCGAGCTCTGCGGCATCCAGCACGCGCTGATGGCCGCCACCGTTCACGTCGTACCGCGCGCGCAGTACGACCAGTTCATCCAGCAGCGCGCCGCGAACGCCAGTGGCCCGCAGCTCGGTCGCGAGGAGTGGACCGGCGTCTGCCAGAAGTGCCATCGCCTCGATCACGCCTACATCGGTCCGGCCCTCTCCGGCAACTCGCTACTCGGCGACCGCAAGGGGATCGAGACCCTGCTTCGCAACGGCAGGGGGCAGATGCCGGCGGTCGGCAAGAACTGGACCGGTGCGCAGATCGACGCGTTGATCGCCTGGACCAAGCAGTACACGAAGGGCGGCGGCAAGTAATGGCCGTCAACGTCGAATCGGTCCGGCCGTATCGCGCCGACTGGCGGCAAGGCAAGGTCACCGCGTGGCTGACGACGGTCGACCACAAGAAGATCGGGATTCTCTACATCTGGACGACGCTCGCCTTCTTCGCCGCCGGCGGGATCCTCGCACTGCTGATCCGCACCCAGCTGCTGACGCCGGACGAGTCGTTCCTGACGAAGAACTCCTACAACGAGGTCGTGACGATCCACGGGACGACGATGATCTTCCTCGTCCTCGTCCCGATCGCCGCCGGCTTCGGCAACTTCCTCGTCCCGCTGATGATCGGGGCGCGCGACATGGCGTTCCCACGCCTGAACGCGCTCTCCTACTGGCTCTTCCTGCTCGGCGGCGTCGTGCTTTACCTGAGCTTCTTCGCCAAGGGAGGGGCGGCGGCAAGCGGCTGGACCGCGTACGTGCCGCTTTCGACGCTGCACTCGCCGGGCAACGGCCAGGATCTGTGGATCCTCAGTCTCCACATCCTCTCGATCTCGTCATTCGTCGGCGCGATCAACTTCATCGTGACGATCCACAACATGCGAACGGCAGGGATGTCGTGGATGCGCATCCCGCTCTTCTGCTGGGGAATCCTCACGTACGCGTGGATGCTCGTCGTCGTGCTACCGGTGCTGTCGGTGGGGCTGACGATGATGCTGCTCGACCGCCAGGCGGGCACCCACTTCTTTGACCCGGCGCACGGCGGGAGCGCGATCCTCTACCAGCATGTCTTCTGGTTCTTCGGGCATCCCGAGGTCTACATCATGGTCCTCCCCGCGATGGGGATGATCTCGGAGATCATTCCGGTCTTCGCGCGCAAGCCGATCTTCGGGTACAAGGCGGTCGCGCTCTCGACCGTGGGTATCGGGTTCTTCTCGATGCTCGTGTGGGCGCACCACATGTTCGCCGTCGGGATGCCGGTCGTGCTCGACTCGTTCTTCATGATCAGCTCGATGATCATTGCCGTCCCGACCGGCGTGAAGATCTTCAACTGGCTCGCGACGCTCTGGCGCGGGAACATCTCGTTTGCGACGCCGATGCTGTGGTGCCTCGGCTTCATCGGTGTCTTCACGATCGGCGGCCTCTCGGGGATCCTCCTCGCGGCGTTCCCGATCGACTGGCAGGTCACGGACACCTACTTCGTCGTCGCGCACATCCACTACGTGCTGTTCGGCGGCTCGATGTTCGGGATCTTCGGCGGTCTCTACTACTGGTGGCCGAAGATCTTCGGTCGCGTGCTCGACGAAGGGCTCGGAAAGCTGCACTTCTGGCTCGTGTTCATCGGCTTCAACCTGACGTTCATGCCCCAGCACTTCCTCGGCCTGCTCGGAATGCCCCGGCGCGTCTACACCTATCAGGCACACGGACTCTGGGAGATCTACAACATGGCGTCGACCATCGGCTCGTACGTGATGGGTGTCGGGATGCTGATCTTCGTGTTCAACGTGATCAAGACATCACGCACCGGTGCTCGGGCCGGCAACGACCCGTGGGTGGCCGACACGCTCGAGTGGTACACGACCTCGCCGCCGCCCGACTGGAACTTCGACAAGGTCCCCTACGTGACGTCGGCGCGCCCGCTGCGCGACCTGCGCCGCCGGCTCGCAGAGACACGGGGTTTCTGAAAGGCATGTGCTGCTGATGGGAGCCTGGGCGCGCCTCACCGCGGTTGCTGCCGTCCTCGGCACCGGTCTTGCCGTCGTCTCGGGAGCTGCCGGCTGGGACACCGCCCACCGCGTGCTGGCCGCGCTGGCGCTGCCGCCGCTCGCCGCGCTGACGGCGATCGCCTGGGTCTCAGCGCGCAAGCTGCTGCCGACGGCGATCGCAGCGCTCGTGCTCTTCGGATCCGCCGCGCTCGTCACGGGAAGCGCGCTCCATCTCACCTTCGCGTCGCTCGCCTTTGGCGCCACGGCGCTGCTCGCCGCGCGCACGTTCCGCGGCCACGTCGAGCAAGGCCCCCTGCGCGACTACGTCACGCTGACGAAGCCGCGGATCATGTCGCTGCTCCTGCTCACCGGCGGCGCGGGCGCGTTCGTCGGCGCCGCGGGCGTTCCCGCTTGGGGCGCGTTCGCCGTCACGATGATCGGCCTCGCGCTCGCGTGCGGCGGCGCCTCGGCGCTCAACCATTACCTCGACCGCGACATCGACAAGCTGATGGGCTCGCG
>Ga0070681_10008104_pt1 | contig 10280 bp, 8 predicted proteins | sample KBSC83BmetaG_FD_65650 | JGI IMG/M metagenome (GOLD analysis project Ga0070681, IMG submission 65650) | Corn rhizosphere microbial communities from Kellogg Biological Station, Michigan, USA - KBS C8-3B metaG | ecosystem: Host-associated > Plants > Roots > Rhizosphere | place: USA: Michigan...
CCGCGGGAATCGAATCGAGCGTGTTGTGAGTGCCGCCGATAGTGGCGAGCAGCACGATACCGGTCAGCGGATCATGGATGGTGAAGAGGACGAAGGGGATGAGGATGGAGAGGATGAGCGGCGTGCCGATGCCGGGAATCATGCCGACCGTCGCCGACACGAAGACGCCGCCGAGAATGGCGAGCCAATAGCCGGGGGTCGTCAGATGGCCGAGGCCGGCTTGGATGATCTCCAGCATGTTCGGATCGACGCTACGGGCTCAGTACCGGTCCTTGGCCCATTGCGCCCACTCGGCATAGACCGCCTGATATTTCTCGTAGCTCTGCACCATCTGGGCGAGATCCCGCTCGATCTTTTCGCCGGGCGTGTAGGTCACTGGCTCGCCCATCATTTGCTCGAGCTTGGTGCGGAAGTCGTCCCGCTCGAGCAGTGCCTTGTAGGATTGGCGCAGCGCCGCGAGAATCGGCGCCGGCACCTCGGGTGGCGCCATGAAGACCTTGCTGTAGCGTGCGTCGATATCGGCGAAAGCCTCGTATTCCTCCCGCTGCTTCGGGTCCTTCAACAGGTCGCTCACATAGGGCACGTCGGCCGGCATGGCGATCTCGGAATTGGCGCCGATCTTGATCGAGGAGGGGCCCATCTGGGCGAACGGCCGGATGGTGCCGGTCTTCAACCAGCTCGGTCTTATATAGGGGATCGAGTACCAGACGTTGCCGCCGCCGCCCGGCGTGAAGGCGTCGACATCGCCACGCTCCAGGGCTACCAGCTCGTCGGCGGTGCCGCGCGCGCCGGGAATGAACTTGATCGGCACATCGAGGAACACCGACATGGCGGCGAGGCGCATGGCGATGCCGGAGGTGGCGTTGCCTTCGCTGATGCGGATGCGAGTCTTGCCGCCCATCGCCTGCTTGAGCGTCTTGTAGGGCAGCTCCTTGCGGGCGAAGAGCACGCTCGAGGAGCCGGCGTGGCTGCCGATCACGCTGTCGCGCTCGACATGGAACTGCACCTGGTCCGAGGTGAAGCGGTCTATGACGTTGCTGCCCGCCGTCATCTCGATCGTGGTGCCGTCGGGATCGCTGCGATAGAGGCGGTTGGCCGAGGCGATGCTGGGCCGCACATTGGTCACGGTGAAGCGCGGATGGCCGGGCAGCGTCTCGGTCCAATATTGTGCGAACAAGCGCGCCTGCAGATCGGTGCCGCCGCCGGCCGAGAAGCCGACCAGCACGCGAATGGTCTTGCCAGAAAAATATTTTTGCGCGTCGAAATCGGCGGCACGGGCCGCGCCGGCGGCCGCCAGCCCGACCAGCGCGCCGCACAGGATGGAGATCAGAGCTCGGCCCTTCCACATCACGCATCCTCCCGCCGGTTCTTTGGCTTTTGTTCTGGTAGCGTCTCTAGAAAGTCTCGACCGGCACGGTCTCTGTGGCGAGACCGCGCGGATGGTGCATGGTGCTGCTCCGCTCGAAATTGGTGTCGATGACCGGGTGATCGGGATCGCGTATCACGCCGAGCGGATCTTCGCCGCGCTGGACCTTCTCGATGTTCTCGAACATGGCCCGACGCAGCAGCACGATGCCGCGGTCGGACGCGCCGAGGAACTCCTTGGTGCGGTCGGGAATGGCGCCCTGAGTCTCCCACATGACCACGTCCTGCGACAGCGGCCAGCCATGCCTTGGGCTCCTCTCGAATCGTGCCTCGGGATGGTGCGCATCGGGCGGATGCTTGAAGGGCGCGATATGCTCGACCTGGGGCTCGCCGCGATATTCAGTGCCGTCCTTGTTGCGTTCGAACTTGAGCACCCAGTGATTGGTATGCTCGTCGTCGATCGGGGTACGCATCCACATCGCCGAGCGGCTCCTCAGCCATAACGGGAAGATGAGCGGATGCTCGTCGACCAGCCCGCCCTTGTAGGTGCGGCGTTTCATGATCCCGTAGTCGACCATGTAATAGTCGTTGCTGTCGATATCGTCGATGAAGCCCCTCGTGGTGTTCTTCGGACGGTCCTTGGCGTGCGGTGGGTCCTGGTGCAGAAGCTGCAGATGCGTCGAATCGACGGCGTTTTCGGCGGCGGTGAACCAGTTGCAGTCGAGCCTGGGGTAGGCGAGGATCGTGTGGCGCCCGTCGCGCCGCATGAAGACATCGTACTTGGGCAGGACGGGCGCGGGTTCCGGCCCCATATAGGCCCAATAGAAGCCGAGGAATCTCTGCACCGGATAGGCCGTCGTGCGCGCTGTGCGCGTCACGCCGTCACCTTTCTCGGCCGGCGTCTCGAGCACCTTGCCGGCGCAGTCCATGAGCCAGCCATGATAGGCGCAGGCGATGCCGCGTTCCTCGACGCGGCCGTAGAGGAGCGATGCGCCCCGATGCGGGCAGCGGTCGGCGATCAGCCCGACGCGGCCGCTCTTGTCGAGGAATAGAACGAGATCCTCGCCCAGCACGCGCACGAACTTGGTCGGCTCCTGCGGCGTGAGCTCCTGCGCCACGGCGACCGGGTGCCAATAGCGCCTGAGCAGCGCACCGCCTGGCGTGCCTGGCCCGACTTGCGTGAGAATCCTATTCTGCTCCGCCGTGAGCATGGTCGGCCTCCTCCCCGATCTCTCGCGCCTTCTTGGTCGCGCGCGCCGAGCCATTCTAGCGGTCCGGGATTACGCTTGTTTAGCGGCGAATTCGGAAATTCATTATTATGTAGAACGTCATAATGAAGAGGCGCGGTGAAGGGTGGAAAATCTCAACGATATCCTGGTCTTCGTGCGCGTCGTCGAGAAGCGCAGCTTCACGGCGGCGGCGCGCGAGCTCGAGATCTCGGCGCCGGCCGCCAGCAAGCAGATCGGGCGCCTCGAGGAGAGCCTCGGGATCCAGCTGCTGAAGCGCTCGACGCGCCGGCTGACGCTCACCGAGGATGGCGCCGAGTTCTATGCGCAATCCGCGCGCGCCATCTCCGATCTCGCGCTGGCGCGCGAAGCCGCCGTGCGCCGCAACCGCGATCTGCGCGGTGTCTTGCGCGCGCAAGCCACGGTGAGCGTCGCGCAGCGGCTGATCGTGCCGGCGATCCGCGGCTTCATCCGACGCTATCCCGGCATCACCGTCAATCTCACCATCGGCTCGCTGCCGGTGAATCTCATCGAGCACGGGCTCGACGTCGTCTTCGTGCAGTCGCTGCGCAGCAAGAATACCAGCCTGCAGCATCGCAGCTTCGTGCCGGTGCGCTATCTCATCTGCGCGGCCCCCGCCTATATCGAGGCCGCGGGGCGACCGCAGACGCCGCGCGATCTGCCGCGCTTCAACTGCCTCGTGCACCACACGCACAAGGGCGCCGGCGAATGGCGCTTCACCGGCCCGGAGGGCGATTACCGGGTCAAGGTCGGTGGAAATTTCCAGACCAACAACGGCATCGCTCTTTACGAGGCGGTGACGGGCGGCCTCGGCATTGCGCGCCTGCCGGACTACATGGCCAACGAGGGCATAAGATCGGGCCGGCTCGTGGTCCTGTTCGACAATGTTCCGAGCGCCGGCCGTGCCGTCATCGCCGCCTATCCGCGCCAGCCGCACCCGCCGGCCCGACTGCAGGCCTTTCTCGATTTTCTCGAAGGGTTTCTCGACAAGGAGGCGCCCGGCGCGGCGCGCCTGCGCGCTGCGGTCCGCTGAAGCAACGCGCCGAGTCCCTCCGCTACCCGGTCTTGGGCGGGGACCAGCCGACATCCGCGCGTGTCGGCTCCTCGGTCACGATGCTGGGAAAACGAGCAGGGGCCCGCGGCTGCCGGGGCCGGCTCACTTCCAGTACCTTCCCCATTCCTCCGAAACCTCGGTCTCGTAGCGCTCGATGCCCTCGGGCGTGCGCAGCGCGATCGGCTTGCCGTCGATCCGCTCGGCATAGGACAGGAAGCGCGCATCCTGCAGGTCGCGATGCACGGGCGTGCCGCGGTCGGCGGCGAATTGCGCGATCTGGCCTTCCTTGCTCAAGAGCCAGTTGATGAACAGCCGTGCCGCGTTGGGGGCGGCGCTGTTGCTGAGCGCGCCGATCTCCTCGATCGCGACCGGCACCGGCTCTGGGCAATGGAAAGAAACCGGCGCACCCTTGGCCGCCTCGAGATGGGTGCGATAGCCCGAGCCCGGCAGCGACAGCTGGAACTCGCCGGCCGCCATGAGGCCGATGGTGGCATAGACATTCTCGGTGCGGCGCTGCGGCTTCAGGGCGAACAGCTTGGCGAGGAAGCTTTTGCCCCAGGCGGCGCCCTTGGCCTCCCACAGCGGCAGGAACCAGAGCTGCGGCCGGTTGGCGAGGCCGATCGCGCCCTCGGCGAAGCGCGTGCCGGTCACGAGATCGTCCCAGCTCTTGGGCAAATCCGCCTCGGCCACGAGCTTCGTCTGGTAGGGCATGCACCAATGCGTCGCCTGATGCCCGACCCAGAAGCCTTGCGGATCGCGCATATGGCCGGCCGCGACATGCGCCAGGCTCGGCAGGTCGGCGAGCGACAGGAGCGCGCCCGACTCCTTGAATTGCGAGGCGGCGCCGCCGAAGCCGGTCATCACCTCGAACAGCACGCGGCCCTGACGGAAGGCGGTGAGCACGCGCAGCGCGCGGTTGGCATAGCTCGCATAGGTGTATTCGCCGCGCAGGCCGGGATAGCGCGCGCGGAAGGGCCGCATCACCACCTCGAACTGCTCGGGGTCCCAGGTGCCCGAGACGCGGAACTTGCCCTCGCGCTCGGCCGCCGCGACGAGGCCCGGCGGCACCGCCAGCTCCTGATCGAGGCCCGACAGGATGTCGGGCTGGAGGCCGAGCTGCGACAGCATGGCTTGCGTCGCCGCCGGCAGCTCCTCGGCGCGGGGCGCGCCAGGGAAGAGCAGACATAAGCACGTCATGCTCGCGCTTGTCGCGAGCATCCACGCCTTTCTCCGCAGCGACCGTCGCCGCGACGCAAAGGCGTGGACCCTCGCGACGAGCGCGAGGGTGACGCGGACGAGGCGTAGCGCGCGCACGCTCAATCCTTGGCCACCGCGAGATCGTGCGGCCGCTTGCCGAGGCGCTTGCCGCCGTTCTTGGTCACGACGACCGTGTCGCCCCAGGAGCATTCGGTCGAACGATCGGATGTCCGGATATAGGGCTTCAGGATGAAGACCATATTCTCCTTGAGCGGCACCGCGAGCTGCTCGGGACGGCGCTGGATCTGGGTGATCAGCGGCCCGTCGTCGCCCTGGCCGCGGCCATGCATGTTGAGCCCGCACAGCGCCCCCGCCGCCGGCCCGGTCTTGGGCGCGATGCGCGCGAAGACCGTCTCGGTGAGGCTGGCGATCTCGCCCACCGTCACGCCGGGCCGCAAGCGTTCCATGATCGCCTCGTACACTTGGCGCTGCAGCTTGATGAGCTCCTGATGCAGCGGATCGGCGACGCCGACGAACACCGGCTGATAGGCTTGCGCGCGATAGCCGATCCAGGAGGCCTCGATCTCGTTGATGATGAGGTCGCCATGCGCGAGGCGGCGCATCGAGGGGCGCGTGCGGGTGTAGTTGACGTTCGGGCCCGAGTTCCAGTTGCAATGCACCGGCAGCTCGGAGCCGTTCTTGACCAGCGTCGCCATCACCTCGGCCCACAGGTCCCAGTCCTTGACGCCCGGCCGCGCCATGGCGATCTCGGCGGCGACCGCCTTCTCGGCGATCTCCTGCGATTTCGCCAGCACCGCCACCTCCTCGTCGCTCTTCACATGGCGGATCTCGTCGAGCAGCCGCGTCGCATCGATGAGCTCGGCATTGGGGAAGGCTTCGACCAGCTGGCGATGGAAGCCGAGGAGAATGGTGCCCATCGGCGTGCGCGTGCCGGCGCCGAGGCCGGCGACGCCGATGCGGCCGCGCTCGATCTTGAGCTCCTTCAGCCGTGCGACCGTGCCCTTGGCGAAATCGCGGCCGCCGTCGCGCACATCCGCGGTCCAGTTCTGCGCGCCGCTGAGCCAGTTGGTGCGCGGCCGGTTGGCGATGGCGGTGACCGATCCCTCGAGCGGGAAGACCGCCGCGATGTCGGCGTCGCCGCCGCCGCCGACATGCGTCAGCCAGCGCACATTGGCCTGAAAATCGGTGGAATGGCCGGTATTGTTCGGCACCACGATGACGTCGAGATGCTCGATCGCCATCGCCTGCCGCACCGCCGCCCAGCGCCGGTCGCGCTCGGCCCGCGAGAATTGCGGATAGATTTGCTCTTCGACGTCCTGATCCATCATCGCCTCATCGATCTTGCCAAAGCTTGTCCCAATAGGCCTGCAGACTCGGCCATTCCTGTTCCTCGAGCAGGTTCGGTGCGCGAATCGCCTGCTTCTTGCCGGCGATCTCGCCGGCATAGGGCAGCATTTCCGGCTTTTGCAGCGCGGCATCGATCGGCGCGCCGCCGGTGCCGAGAAATTGCGCGATCTGGCCCTCGCGGCTCAGCAGCCAATTGACGTAGAGGCGGGCGGCGTTGGGATAGGGCGTCGGCTTGATGATGGCGATGGTCTGCACCGCCGTCGGCACCGGCGCCGGGCAATGCCAGCCGATATCGGCGCCCTTGCCGGTCACGGCGCGGAGCCGCGTCTGCGCCACCGGCAGCGCCAGATCGAACTCGCCGAGCGACAGGAGCTGGATGAGCGCGTTCATCCCCTCCTTGCGCAGCTGCGGCTTGAGCTCGGCGAAGAGATCGCGCGCATAGTCGTGCGCCCAGCCCTGGCCCTCCTCGCCGAGCAGCGGCAGCAGCCAGAGGTTGGGGCGGTTGCCGAGGCCGATCTTGCCGTCGCCCCAGCGCTTGGCGTCGATCAGGCCGCGCCAGTCCGCCGGCAGCGTCTCGGGCGCGACGCGGCTCTTATTGTAGGCGAGGCACCAGTAATTGAGCTGATGGCTGACCCACAGCCCGTCATCGTCGCGCAGATCCTTGGGCAGGGTCTTGTAGCCCGGCAGGTCGGCGACCGAGACGAGCGCGCCGAGATCGCGGAAGGCGAAGATGTTGGCGCCGAGGCCCGAGATCACGTCGGCCAGCACGCGCCCCTGGCGCAGCGCGGTCAGCGGCCGCGTCGAGCGCGCCTGGCGATTGGTCGCCGAGGTATAGGCGAGCTGGATGAAGGGATAGCGCTCGCGGAAGGGCGCCGACAGGATCTCGTCCCCCTTGGCGTCCCAGGTGCCGAAGACGCGCAGCTTGCCTTCGCGCTTGGCGCCCTCGATCCAGGCGGCGGGGACCGCGAGCTGGCGCGCGAGCCCGTCGAGGATCGACGCATCGAGACCGAGCGCCGCGAGGTCGCGCTGGGTGGCGCGCGGCAGCTCGTCGCTTGCCGCCGGCACGATCGCGCCGAGCACCAGGAGCGCCGCCGCCAGCCCGTGGCGGAGTCCGCTTTTGCCACGCCGCAAACCTTCCTCCCCGACCTTTACTTATCTCAGGTCCGTTCTTAGGTCTGGCGATCCTCGGAAAAACGAAGTCTGTTTTTCCAAAAAGCGCAATTCGTTCCGAAAATTGACAAGGCTGGGTTCAGCTCTAATATCGGCGACCAAGAAAGCAAAGCAAAAAGTCAGGGAGGCACGCCGCTTTGTACGGCCGCAATCTCAAGCTCGGATTCATCGGTCTCGGACAGGCCACCAACAAGGTGATGGCCCGCATCGACGAGATCCGCACGCTGCCTTACCGGATCACCGACGCCTGCGATCTGCGCCCGCACGCGCTCGACGCCTTCCAGCGCCAGTTCGGCGGCCGGGTGTTCCAGGACGTCGAGGAGATGTGCCGGCTCTCCGATGTCGAGGTGGTCTATATCGCGACACCGGCCGAGTTCCATCGCCAGCATGTCGAGATCGCGGCCCGTCACGGCAAGCATATCGTGATCGAGAAGCCGATGGCGCTTTCGATCGAGGATTGCCAGGCGATGATCGCCGCGACCGAGAGCGCCGGCGTCAAGCTGCTGGCCGGCCATACCCACAGCTTCGACGCGCCGATGCGCAAGATGCGCGAGGTCATCAAGTCCGGCGATATCGGCGATGTGGTGATGATCAACAGCTGGAACTACAACGAGTTCAACCACCGTTCGCGCATGACCCACGAGCTCAAGACGACGCGCGGTCCGATCTTCAACCAGGGTCCGCATCAGGTCGACCTCGTGCGCCAGCTCGGCGGCGGCATGGTGAAGAGCCTGAAGGCGAAGCCGATCTGGGATTCGCTGTCGGATTGCGAGGGCGGCTACAGCTGCTTCCTCGAATTCGATTCGGGCGCGCCCGCGACCCTGGTCTATGACGGGCGCAGCTTCTTCGACACGGCCGAGCTCTTCTGGTGGGTGAACGAGGGCGGCAGCCCGCGCCCGCCCGACACCAATGCCAGGCGCCGCAAATCCTACCGCCGCTTCTCCAGCCTCTCGGCCGCCGAGAAGGAGGAGAATCTCGCGCGCGAGAAGGAAGCCGGCCGCTTCGGCGCCGAGAATGCGCGGCCGATCTACGAGCCGACCGGCCCCGACAACCACCAGCCTTTCTTCGGCCTGACGGTCGTCTCTTGCGACCGCGGCGCCATGCGCCAGTCGCAGGACGGGCTCATCATCTATGGCGAGGCTGGCCCGCAGGAACTGAAGCTCGAGCGCGAGCTGCATGGCCGCGCCGCCGAGCTGAAGGAGCTCTACGAGGGCGTCACCGGCAACCGGCCCATCTTCCATGACGGGCGCTGGGCCATGGCGACGCTGGAAGTCTGCATGGCCATCGCCGATTCGGTGAGCGAGAGCCGCGAGATCCGGCTGCGCCACCAGGTCCCGATCGGCGATTGAGGGAGCGCATGAGCAAGCTGCAGCTGGGTTTCATCACCTCGGTCAATGAGCGCGTCGCACCCTTGTTCGAGGGCCGCGTCAAGGTCGAGGGGCTCGAGCTCGTCCCGACCAAATCCGATCCGTCCGAGACCTTCTGGCGTCAGCTCCGCTTCCAGGAGTTCGAGATCTCGGAGATGTCGCTGTCGTCCTATCTGATCGCCCGCTCGAAAGGCATGGACATGATGGCGATCCCCGCCTTTCCGGCGCGGCGCTTCATGCAGAACCAGCTCTATTACCATGTCGAGTCGGGCATCGAGACGGCGTCGGACCTGGTCGGCAAGCGGCTCGCGGTCGGCGAGTACCAGCAGACGGCATCCTTATGGGTGCGCGGCACGCTCGAGCATGATTTCGGCGTGTCGCAATACAAGGTGCACTGGTTCATGGAGCGCTCGGACGAGCTCTCGCACGGCGGCGCCACCGGCTTCGCCCCGCCGCCGGGCATCTCCTTCCAGAAGATCCCGGCCGATCGCAGCATGGCCTCGATGCTGGTCAATCGCGAGATCGACGCGGCGCCGGTCAGCCGCGCCTTCGGCAGCGCCTCCAACATGATCGACCGTTCGACCCAGATCCGCGCCCGCGACGGCGATTGGAGCAAGGTGAAGCTGCTCTTCCCCGACCGCATCGCCGAAGGCAAGCGCTTCTTCGACAAGCACGGCTTCATCCCCGCCAACCATACCTATGTCATCCGCGGCGATGTCTATCGCAAGCATCCCTGGATCGCGATCAACCTCTACCAGGCCTTTCTCGCCGCCAAGAGCATCGGCGAGAAGGAAGCGGCCGAGCGCCTGCCCAACGGCCTCGTCTTCGGCGCCGACTATCTCGCCAAGACCAAGGAGCTGTTCGGACCCGATCCCTTCCCCTACGGCATCGCCGCCAACCGCCCCATGCTGGAGACGCTGATCGCCTATTCGCACGAGCAGGGCCTCACGCCCGAGAAGCAGAAGATCGAGGATCTCTTCGCCGAGAGCACGTTGGATCTGTAGGGCATGCGCGACAGCCGCCTCGGACTCTCTCGATCGTCATGCCCGGGCTTGACCCGGGCATCCACGCCTTACTTTTTCTTTTTCCATAGAGGCGACCTTCGCCTGCAGGCGGGCAAAGGCGTGGATGCCCGGGTCAAGCCCGGGCATGACGGGTTGTTTTGCGGCAGCGCGTGTAACACTTCCTCCAAAGGACCATTCGCATGCTGACGCCCGAGCAGAACGAGCTCTTGACCCGTGTCGGACCCGGCAGCCGCATGGGGACGCTCATGCGGCGCTACTGGCACCCGGTCGCGACCGCGTGGGAGCTGAAGGCGAACCCGGTGAAGCCGGTGCGCATCCTCGGCGAATCGCTGACGCTCTATCGCGACCGCAAAGGCAGGCTCGGCCTCATCGGCCAGCGCTGCGCGCATCGCGGCGTCGATCTCAAATGCGGCATTCCCGAGGAGGAGGGGCTGCGCTGCCCCTATCATGGCTGGCTCTACGACCGGACCGGCCAGTGCGTGGCGCA
>Ga0070681_10008106_pt1 | contig 10278 bp, 9 predicted proteins | sample KBSC83BmetaG_FD_65650 | JGI IMG/M metagenome (GOLD analysis project Ga0070681, IMG submission 65650) | Corn rhizosphere microbial communities from Kellogg Biological Station, Michigan, USA - KBS C8-3B metaG | ecosystem: Host-associated > Plants > Roots > Rhizosphere | place: USA: Michigan...
TGCAGACGATCGGCCGCTCGGTCGACCGGATGCTCGCGCTCTTCCCGTTCGAGCCGCCGCTCTACGAGGAAGCCGGCATCCCGGTCACCTATGTCGGGCATCCGCTGGCAAAGGACGCGGCGGGTCCGGGCACGCGCCGCGCCGCGCGCGAGACGTTGCAGCTCAGGGGCGCGACGCCGCTCTTCGCGCTGCTGCCCGGCAGCCGGCTGTCCGAGATCGAGATGCACGCGGGTCTCGTGCTCGACGCGGCCGCGCGCATCCTCGATGCGCGCGCCGATGCACGCTTCATCGTGCCGCTCGTCTCGCGCACGACGCGCGACGCGTTTCTCGAGGCGCAGCATCGTGGCGGCTTCGACGCGCTGCCGCTCACCGTGCTTTACGGCCACGCCGGCGACGCGCTGCGCGCCGCCGACGTCGCGCTGGTCGCGTCCGGTACGGCGACGCTCGAGGCCGCGCTTGCGCGCTGCCCGCACGTGATCTTCTATCGCGTGAGCGCGCTCACGGCGCGCATCGTCCGGCGCAAGCTGCTCCTGCCGTGGGTCGGGCTTCCGAACGTTCTCGCCGGCCGCTTCGTCGTGCCGGAGCTCTTGCAGGACGACGCGACTGCGGGCAATCTTGCGCAGGCCGCATTGAACCTGTTCGACGATACCGTGACGCGCAGGCGCATCGAGACGCTGTTCGGACGCATGAGCGATGCGCTCGCCGTCGACACCGGCGCGCTCGCGGCCGACGCGGTGCTCGCGGAGCTCGATCGCGCGCTGGCCGCACGCGGCGCGCGATGAAACGTCTCCGGACGCTCGCTGGCCCCCGCGGAGGCGGATCAGTCGCTTTGGGCGGCCCTGCGCGACTGAAGGGGCGCTGACGATGCTCGTCGCCGGCATCGACGAAGCGGGACGCGGACCCCTCGCAGGACCGGTCGTCGCCGCCGCCGTGATCCTCGACCCCAAGCGCAAGATCCGGGGGCTTCGCGATTCGAAGCTGATGACGCCCGAGGCGCGCGATCGCGTGGCCGTCGAGATTCGCGCGAAGGCGATCGCGTGGGCGGCCGCCGCGAGCGACGTCGGCGAGATCGACGCGCTCAACATCCTCCGCGCGACGCTGCTCGCGATGCGGCGTGCGGTCGAGGCGCTCGCCGTGGCGCCGATCGAAGCGCTGATCGACGGCGATCACTGCCCCGAGCTCGCGTGCCCGGCGTATGCGATCGTCAAGGGCGATCGGGACATCCCCGCGATCTCGGCCGCGTCGATCATCGCGAAGACGACACGCGACGCGATGCTCGTCGAGCTCGACCGCCAGTACCCGCTGTATGGTTTCGCGCGGCACAAGGGCTACGGGACGCCCGAGCATCTCGCGGCGCTCGACCTGCACGGACCGTGTCCCGCGCATCGGCGCAGCTTCGCGCCGGTCCTGCAGTCGTCGTTCGAGTTCTGGTAGCGGCGGGTTTGCGGATTTTTTGCCCGGGGACAGGGTCCCACACATGTCCCCCGAAGTCTCGCCGTCCAAGCCCGGATGCGAGGCACCGCGCGCACGCGCGCAACCAACAAGACCACGGCTGCCGTGCACGGTCCGACCGCCTGACCGATCCATGTCATTCGACTGGCTGTCCGACGCCGAGCTCGATCCGCATCCGCCGTTCACTTGGCTCACCGCGTTCTGCTTCGATCTCGCGGTGCGCGCGGTCGTCCGCAACGCGGAGCTCATTCCGCCCGACTTCCGGCTCGAGCCCGGCACGCTCGTCGTTTCGAACCACCTGCGCGACTGCGACGTCCCCGTCCTGACCGCGGCCCTCTGCCGCCGGCGGGGCTTGCGGATCCTGAACCCCCTGCCGTTCTGCGCGGCGCGCGAAGACCTGTTCCGGCGCGGCTTCGTGAGCGACCTGCTGTCGACGTGGCCGCGGCCGATCACCTGGCTGCTCGGACGCGTGCCGCTCGAAGGCTTGTTCAAGATCCTGCGCGTGCAGCCGATCCGCCGCATCCGCGAATTCACGCTCGGGGAAACCGTCGTGGCGCTGAGGAGCGCGGGTTTTGGCGACGCCGATCCGCGGCACATCTTCTCCGCGCGCGGTCAGCGCGAGCTCGCGTCGGTCCTCGGGACGCTGCCCGAACGCGTCGACGCGATCGAGCCTGACGCGCTCGGGCGCCTGCGGCTTGCGCACTGGGGATTGCGACGCCTTCGCATCGAGGCGCTGCGCACGCTCGATCCCGCGTTTCGCGCGACGATCGCCGGACAGATCGGGCGCCTGGTCGAGCTGATCTCGACGGGTCGCGTCGTCTATCTCGCGCCCGAGGGCGTCACGTCGCGGAGCGGCCGCTTCGGCGCCTTGCGCGCGGGCGCCTGGCAAGTGTATCGGCGCTGCGTGCAGCCGCCGCCGGTGCTCCCGGTCGCGCTCTCGTACGATGCGCTTTGCAGCGGCCGCGTGCGCGCCGTCGTTGGAGTCGGGCAGACGCTGCCGGCGATCGACGCGGCGTGCCGGCGCGACTTCGACGCGCGGCTGCGCGTCGAGATCCTCCGCCTGTCCGCCGTCACGTGCAGTCATCTCGCGAGCCGCTTCATCGCCGTCGGTCCGCGCGAGTTCACGACGCGCACGTTCGCGCGCTGGCTCGTCCACGCGGGCCAGGCGATACGGCAGGCAGGGCTGACGCTGGATCCGCTGCTGCAGCAGGCGTCGCCGGTCACGCTCGCGCGCGAACGGCTGTCCTGGCTCGAGCGCCGCTCGGTCATCGCGCAGGCGGGCGGCGCCTGGCGCAACCGCTGGTCCGCCGACGTGCAGCCCGCGTGGGGAACGCCGGCGGCCGTCGTGCCGTACCTGCACAACGCACTCGACGATCTCGCAACGCTCGATTCGGCGCTAGCCGGCAAGCTTGCTCCGTGAGAGTCGCCAAGGCGGCGACCGTCGTCGCGCCGGTGCTGCTCGCGGGCGGGCTCTTCTTCCTCGCGCTGCGGCTCGGCGACCCGGGACGCGCGCTCGGCGCGATTCGCGCGCTGCCGCTTTCCGTGTTCGCGGTATCGCTCGCCTGCGCGCTCGTCTACCTGGCGCTGAAGGCGTGGCAGCTTCACCTGCTGCTGCGAAACCTCGGCATTCGCGCCGACGTTCGCAGGCTCGGTCTCGCGTTCGCCGTCGGCGAGCTCGCGCTGACGCTGCCGTTCGGCCTGTTCGCGCAGAACTGGGTGCTCGCGCGCACCGGACGCGCGAATTTCGCCGAAAGCGCCGCGGCGACGGTCGTCATGCTGCTCGTCGAGATCGTCGTCGTGCTGCTGTTTCTCGCCGTCGTCGGCATTCGCGGCTGGCCCGCGGCGCGGCCCGGAGCCGTCGTCGCGGTCGTCGGTCTGTGCGCGTTGATGGCGATCGTCGTGCACTTCGAATCGGCGCTCCGGGACTGGAGCGAGCGGATCCGGGCGCGCCGCCTCGTGCACCGTGCGCTGGTTGCGCTGATCGATCTGCTGTCCGGGTTGAAGCGGCTGTCGCATCTGCACGTGCTTGCCGGCAACGCCGCGATCGCCACCGTCTACCTCGGTGCGCTGGCGCTCGCGTTCATGCTCGTCGGACAGCACGTGGGGCTCGATCGCTTCGGTTTCCTGATGGCGGCGACGACGTACGCGTTCGCGCTCGCCGTCGTGTTCCTGACCGGTGGCCTCATCAGCCAGATCGGCACCGTCGAGGTGCTCGGCATGAGCGCGGCGCAGGCGGCATTCGGGATTTCCTATGCGGAAGGCCTTACGCTGATGCTTGCGTTTCGCGTCGTCTGGACCGGCGCGATGTGGGTATGCAATCTGCCGGTTGTCGCGCTCTTGTGGCGGCGCGCGTGAATCGTCAGCGCACGAGGTCGAGAAACCGCGGGACCGCGGTATCGGTGCGAAGCCGCGGCAGGCCGCTTGCCGCTTCGGCGCGTGCGAGATCGCACGCGATGTCGAGCGCCGACTGCACGGTGCTGAAGACGCGGCCGCGCTCGCAATGGAACTTCGCGAGGTATTCCTGCTCGCTCTGGCCCGGCGTCGGCACGAACAGCGCGCGCTTGCCGAAGCCGGCCGCCTCCATCAGCGTCGTGTAGCCGGAGCGGCCGACGATCACGCGCGCCCTCGCGAGCATTTCGCCTTGCGCGCGGCGATCGAGATAGCCGTGGATCGTCGCGTTGCCGACCGTTCGCACGTCGGCTGCCGAGCCGGGGCGGCCCAGCGCGACGACGCTGCGTCCGCGAAGCGCGGGCAGCGCGGCCAGCACGCGCTCGGCCAGCATCGTATGGTGCGGCTCGACGCCGGAGATCGAGAAGAAGTAGTCGATGTCCTCGGCCGCGCCGTTCGGCCGCAGCTCGGAAAGAGGACCGATGTAGACGAGCTTGCCGTGCCAGTCGACGTCGAGGTCGTGCGCGAGATCGCCGGCGAGCGCGCCGTCGCCTTCGGCGTCGGGCACGAGGATCGCGCGATAGCCGCGAAGCGCGTAGCGCTGCGCACGCTCGACCGTGCGCTCGAGGCGTCGCGGCCGTCCCGGAATGATCTGGCGCAACGAGTGAAAGATGCAGTAGCTCGGCGCCTCGCGCGACCAGACGCCCAGCCGGCTGTCCGACACGACGGCGTCGAGCCGCCGCTCGCGCACGAGCCGCTCGGTGAGCCGCTGCTCGAGCGCGAAGCGCAGCCAGATCTGCGGGACCGAGCAGCTCATCCGGAAGTAGAAGACGGCCGGATAACGGCTGAACGGCTTCGGAATGTCCTCGTACGGAAAAAACTCGCAGGCGTCGCCGAGCTCTGCGCGCAACAGCGCGAGCCCGGGGCTCTCGGCCATCAGGATCGTCACCGCGTCTCCACGCTGCACGAGCGCGCGAATGAGGACGAGGCTTCGCGTCGCGTGGCCGAGCCCCCAGTCGTGCACGGCGAAGAGAATCCGGCGCGCCATGCAATCCCGACTCGAGTCAGCCGCCGATCTCGGCCCAGTACTCGTGTCCGTGGGTGTTCACGAGCGACACGCGATATTCGACCGGCAGGTCGCGATACGTCGACGCGATGCGGCGGATCGCGAGCAGCGGCGACGCGACGGGGATGTCGAGCAGCGCCGCGCTCGCCGTATCGGCGGGCACCGCGCGCAGGCGCTCGCGCGCCGTGACGACCGAGATGCCGAACGCTTCCTGGTAGAGGTTGTAGATCGTCGACCGGCGTTCGCGAAACTGCCGCTCGGTGAGGCCCGCGAAGCGCTGCGCGGAAAGCGCGATGTCGTCGACGATAACCGGCACGCCGTCCAGGCGAAGGAGATTGCGGATCCGATAGATGCCGTCGCCGGGCGCGATGCCGAGCGCATCCGCGATGCGCCGGTCAGCCTTGCCGCGGTTGAACGACGCGAGCTCGACGTCCGGGTATTGCTTGCCGCCCTGCTGCGGAACGACGTGCAGGAAATGGAACAGCTCGCGCTCGCGGTTGTGGCGCGCGACGAACGTGCCGCGTCCCTGCTGGCGGATCAGGATGTTCTCGGCGACGAGCTCGTCGATGGCCTTGCGCACGGTCCCGACGCTGATCCGGTAGCGCTCGGAGAGTCTGCGCTCGGCGGGGATTGCCTCGCCGGGCTTCCATTCGCCGTGCGTGAGCGCGTCGGTGAGACGGTGCTTGATGTCCTTGTAGAGCGGCACGTCGAGCGGCGCCTCGCGGGCGTGCGAGTCGTTCATCGTCGTCCGCTCCGATCGGGGAGGAGGGCGTTCGCGGCCATGCGCGCGCATTTCCCCCGCACTCTAGCGGCTGCCCAAAAATTATGCAAATGATATAAATGATCTAGTTGACTTGACCGGCGGTCGTCAACTACGATCCGGGTATCCGCATGCGCGACGCGGCTCGATCGCCGAGGCGAAAGGGCGGCGTGTAACGAGCACGCTGCGGTCTTCGTGCGTCGCCGCTCCGCGCCGCCGGGCGCTCAATTCTCTGGCAGGAAATCCCGTGATCCACTGCGTACTGCATGACCCGAACGACAGCGTCGCCGTCGTCGTCGTCGAAGGCATCAAGGCCGGAACGCCGCTGACCGGACTGATCCTCGACGAGGATCGGACGATCCAGCTCGAATGCCGGCAGGACATTCCGATCGGCCACAAGGTGGCGCTGAAGGACATGAGCGTCGGCGACACCGTGATCAAGTACGGCGTCGACATCGGCAAGGTCGTGCAGCCGATCCGCAAGGGCGACCATGCCCACGTCCACAACATCAAGACGAAGCGGTGGTGAGCAAGGCCTCCGTGCCTCGTCCCACCGGTCGGCGTTTCCGGTGGCGTGGGCCTGGAAGCGGTTGGAACGTTGCGCGATGGTGCGCGCGACGCTCAACCGCTCACAGCCCCACGATGGTCAATTGAACCAGCCCCGGCATTCATTGCGCTGAGCGTCGCCCGGCGCGTTCGCTAAGGATTCTTCCGTCATGCAAAAAACCTTCATGGGATACCGGCGCGAGAACGGCCGCGTCGGCGTGCGCAACCACGTCATCATCCTGCCGGTCGACGACCTGTCGAACGCGGCCTGCGAAGCCGTCGCCAACAACATCAAAGGCACGCTCGCGATCCCGCATCCGTACGGACGCCTGCAGTTCGGCGCGGACCTCGAGCTGCACTTCCGCACGCTGATCGGCACCGGCAGCAATCCGAACGTCGCGGCCGTCGTCGTCATCGGCATCGAGGAGCAGTGGACCAAGCGCGTCGTCGACGGCATCGCCGCCACCGGCAAGCCGGTGCAGGGCTTCGGCATCGAGCTGCACGGCGACCACGACACGATCATGCGCGCGTCGAAGGTCGCGAAGGAATACGTGCAGTGGGCGAGCGAGCAGGTGCGCGCCGAGTGCCGGCTGGCCGACCTGTGGGTGTCGACGAAGTGCGGCGAATCGGACACGACATCGGGGTGCGGCTCGAATCCGACCGTCGGCGACGCGTTCGACAAGCTCTATGCGGCAGGCTGCACGCTGGTCTTCGGCGAGACGACCGAGCTGACCGGCGGCGAGAAGATCGTCGCCGCGCGCTGCCGCGACGACAAGGTGCGCGCCGACTTCATGCGCGTGTTCGACCGCTACCAGGACGTCATCGCGCGCCACAAGACGAACGACCTGTCGGATTCGCAGCCGACCAAAGGCAACATCGCGGGCGGACTCACGACGATCGAGGAGAAGGCGCTCGGCAACATCCAGAAGATCGGCAAGAAGTGCGTCGTCGACGGCGTCCTCGACAAGGCGGAGGCGCCGACGCATCCGGGACTGTGGTTCATGGACAGCTCGTCGGCCGCCGCGGAGATGGTCACGCTCTGCGCAGCCGCCGGCTACGTCGTGCACTTCTTCCCGACGGGACAGGGCAACGTGATCGGCAACCCGATCCTGCCGGTGATCAAGCTTTGCGCGAACCCGCGCACGGTGCGCACGATGAGCGAGCACATCGACGTCGACACGACGGGCCTCCTGCAGCGCGAGCTCACGCTGGACCAGGCCGGCGACAAGCTGCTCGACATGATGTTCCGCACCGCGAACGGAAGGCTGACCGCCGCCGAAGCGCTCGGCCATCGCGAGTTCGTGCTGACGCGCCTCTACGAGAGCGCGTAGACGTTTCACGGTACATTGACGACAAGACACAGGAGGAGAGGATGCAAGCAAGGATGGGCGTCCGCTTGCGGGCGAAGTCGGTCCTGACGTGCGCGGCGGCGGCATTGTCGCTTTCGGTGCTGCCGGCTGCGAACGCCGAGGTGAGCGAGATCCACGTGTCGCGGCAGTACGGCATCAGCTACCTGCCGCTGATGGTCATGGAGGACCAGAAGCTCGTCGCGAAGCACGCGAAGGCCGCCGGCATCGACCTGAAGGTCGACTGGTCGACGTTCGCGAGCGGCGCGGTGATGAACGACGCGCTGTTGTCCGGCAACCTGCAGTTCGCGTCGGGTGGCGTCGCGCCGTTCACGACGCTGTGGGCGAAGACGCGGGGCAATCTCGACGTCAAGGCCGTCGGCGCGATCAACTCGATGCCGCTCTACCTCGTCACGAACAATCCGAACGTGAAGACGATCAAGGACTTCACCGACAAGGACCGCATCGCGCTGCCTGCCGTCAAGGTTTCGATCCAGGCGGTCACGCTGCAGATGGCGGCCGAGAAGGCGTTTGGTCCGGGCCAGGAGCACAAGCTCGACCATCTGACGGTCTCGATGTCGCATCCGGACGGAGAAACCGCGCTGTTGTCGGGCAAGTCGGAGATCACCGGGCACCTGACGTCTCCGCCGTTCCAGTACCAGGAGCTCGAGCACAAGGGAATGCACAAGGTCCTGAGCTCGTACGACGTGCTCGGCGGTCCGGCGACGTTCAACGTCGTCTGGACGACGTCGAAGTTCCACGACGAAAATCCGAAGGTCTACGCCGCGTTCGTCGCCGCGCTCGACGACGCGACGGCGCAGATCAACGCCGACAAGCGCAAGGCAGCGGAGACGTATCTGCGCGTCTCGAAGGACAAGGACAGCCTCGACGATATCCTGAAGATGCTGAACGATCCCGAGGTCAAGTTCACGACGACGCCGAACAACACGATGAAGTACGTCGACTTCATGCACAAGGTCGGGTCGATCAAGGTGAAGCCCGCGTCGTGGAAGGAGATGTACTTTCCGAACGCGCAGAAGCTGCCCGGCAGCTGACCATGAGCGCCGAAGGGCCGGCCCGAGGCGCGAATTGCGCCCCCTTCGGGGGCAGCCTGGCTGCGGAGCAGCAAGCGTGGGGGGGCCATTCGCTGCCGGACCTCGGAGCGATCCGCGAAGCGCACGCGAGGATCGCGCCGTACGTTCATCGAACGCCGGTGATGACGTGCCGCGCGATCGACGATGAGGCGGGCGCGTCGCTGTTCTTCAAGTGCGAGCACCTGCAGAAGGTCGGCGCGTTCAAGGCGCGCGGCGCCTGCAACGCGGTGTTCGCGCTCGACGACAAAAGCGCGCGGCGCGGCGTCGTCACGCATTCGTCGGGCAACCACGGGGCAGCGCTCGCCTACGCGGCGCGCGCGCGCGGCATTCCGGCGTGGGTCGTGATGCCGGCGAACGCGCCGGCGGTCAAGCAGGCGAACGTGCGCCGTTTCGGCGCGATGGTGCGGCTGTGCGAGCCGAACGTCACCGCGCGCGAGATCGCCTGCGACGCGGTGATGCGGGAAACGGGCGCGACGCTGATCCATCCGTTCGACGATCCGCGCGTGATCGCCGGGCAGGCGACGGCGATGCTCGAGCTGCTCGAGGCGGTTCCCGATCTCGATGCGGTCGTCGCGCCGTGCGGCGGTGGTGGCTTGATGTCGGGAACCGCGATTGCCGCGAAGGCGATGCGCCCGGCCATCCGCGTGCTTGCCGCCGAGCCGGCCAATGCCGACGACGCGGCACGCAGCTATGCGAGCGGCAAACTGGAGGCGTTGCCGGCGACGACGACGATCGCCGACGGGCTGCGCACGACGCTGTCGGCCCGGACGCTGTTCGCGCTGCGCGCGCATGTCGACGCGTTCGGCACGTGCAGCGAAGTTGGTATCCTGCGCGCGATGCGGATGATCTTCGAGCGCATGAAGCAGGTCGTCGAGCCGTCGTCGTCGGTGCCGCTCGCGTGCATCCTCGAGCGGGCGCTCGACGTCGCGAACCTGCGGGTCGGCATCATCGTCACCGGCGGCAACGTCGATCTCGACAAGCTCGCGTGGACGCCATGACGACATCCACTGCGCCGCTCCTCGCGGTGCGCGGCGTCACGCTGCAATACAAGACGAAGGACCATCTCGTCACCGCGACGTATCGCGTCGACTTCGACGTCTTCCGCTCGGACCGCTTCATCCTGCTCGGGCCGTCGGGCTGCGGCAAGTCGACGCTGCTGAAGGCCGTCGGCGGGTACATGAAGCCGGTCGAAGGCGAGATCCGGCTCAAGGGCGAAGCGGTCACGCGGCCGGGCCCCGACCGGATGATGGTGTTCCAGGAGTTCGACCAGCTATTGCCGTGGCGCACGGTCAAGGAGAACGTGATGTTCCCGCTCCGCGCGAGCGGCCGTCTTCCGCGCCGGCAGGCGCTCGAGAAGGCGATGGAGTACATCGCGAAGGTGAACCTGACGGCGTTCGCCGACAACTATCCGCACACGCTGTCCGGGGGCATGAAGCAGCGGGTCGCGATCGCGCGCGGCATGGCGATGGAGCCCGACGTCCTGCTGATGGACGAGCCGTTCGCGGCGCTCGACGCGCTGACGCGGCGCAAGATGCAGGACGAGCTGCTCGCGCTGTGGGAGGGCACGCGCTTCACCGTGCTGTTCGTCACGCACTCGATTCCCGAGGCGATCAAGGTCGGCAGCCG
>Ga0070681_10008107_pt1 | contig 10278 bp, 9 predicted proteins | sample KBSC83BmetaG_FD_65650 | JGI IMG/M metagenome (GOLD analysis project Ga0070681, IMG submission 65650) | Corn rhizosphere microbial communities from Kellogg Biological Station, Michigan, USA - KBS C8-3B metaG | ecosystem: Host-associated > Plants > Roots > Rhizosphere | place: USA: Michigan...
GCGCAGCATTCATTCTTCCAGCTGCTGCACCAGGGGACCCGGCGTGCGGCGCTAGACTTCCTGCTGCCCGCGAAATCCTCCTGCGCCAACCAGGAGCATCAAAACCTTGCCATCGCCAGCTGTGTGGCGCAGGCAGAGGCGTTCATGACGGGGCAGTCGGCGGAGACCGTGCGCAGCGACCTGGAGCGCCAGAACGTTTTGCCCGAGAAGATCGAAGCGCTCGTGCCTCACAAGGTGCACCCCGGGAGCCGGCCGAGCACGATCGTGCTGTTCGAGCGGCTGGATCCGACGACGCTCGGCAAGCTGATCGCGCTCTACGAGCATAAAGTGCTGACGCAGAGTGTCTTCTGGGGCATCAACGCGTTCGATCAGTGGGGCGTGGAGCTGGGGAAGAAGCTGGCCGAGCAGCTGATTCCGGCGGTGCAGGATCCTGCGGGCGGGCATCCGGCCAGCCCGCCGGTGGCGAAGCTCCTCGGCGCCGTCGCAAAGTGGCGAGGCGAGCCCTGAGGGTCGCGCGAGATTCGATCTCAGAACTTGCGGCTAATCGTGAGAATGGCAGCCTCTACATCGTAGAAGGTGTCGTTCCGCGCGCCCACATTAGGCGGATCGCTCGGTAGCAGGTGGTCCCGTGCGATGTTGTCGTTGTAGCGCACGTCCAGGCCGATATCCCATCCGGGTAGCACATTCCGGTACTGCACTCCGAGTCCGTAATAGAAGCCGTATGCAGGAGTTGCCAGCGCATAGCGCGCTGCTCCCAGGTAGGCACTTATCGCCAAGGGGTTGTCGAAGCGCCACCGGTAATCGAGCAACCGCACTCCGATCAGGCTGTGCCCGGCGACATTCTCGAACTCGACGCGCGTGCCGAGATCCTGGTGCTCCGTTAGTGCACGGCGGGCACCGAGCTCGAAGTGAGGTGATGTGCTGTTGGGGCTCGTGGTTCTCGGAGCCCCAAGGGTCAGGTCGGTAGTCACGCGATATTCGGTCGCGCCGGCGGCAACGAAGAGCTCGCCGCGCTTACCGTCATCTCCGTACGAGCCCCCCTCGAGCGAGTCGGCGAGCATGGTAGAGAGGCCGCCACTGTCCGGGTTGAAGCGCATGAAACCGGACACGCGCGAGAAGCTCGACCCGAAGACGTCCTGCCCCCCTTCGAGCTCCACACCGACGGTATAGTTCTTCCACGGCCGTGAATAACCGAGGGTCAGATCACGAAAACGGCGGTACGTCTGCGGCCCATAGTCCTGGTTCTCCAGAGTGCGGTAGCGCAGCTCGAAGAGCCCGCCGAAGGGCGCCCCGTCCCAGCCCAGACGGACCATCTGGCTCTGCGCGCCGATCTGGTCGTTATAGATCCGCTGATCGGCAAACCAGGCGCCCACGACGTGCCCGTCGTTGATCATTCCGTCCGTCCAGATGCCGTTGGTGTACCAGGTGTTCTGAAACTCCGACGCTTCGACGGTGAGATCGAAGTGCTGCCACAGGCGTGGGAAGTGGATGCCCATGGATAACGCGGAGTTCCCCAGCAGGTAGTTCTTGCCGTGCGAGGTATCCTCACCGGCGTACTCTACGTAGACAGTGAAAGGCACTTTGCCCGGAAACAGCAGGCTGCTCGTAACCGAGGCCTCCTGGTTGGCGGCATTCTGGCTTGACCCCGGCGCTGCACTTTGGGCACCCGAGGGGTTCACGAACGCATGGAACAGGTTGGAAATCGAGCTTCCGCCGCGAGCGCCCCCGCCATACTGCAGGAGCCGGTTGATGGCGAACGACCAGCCGCTGGCCGGCTCGATGGCAAGATGAAATCCCGCCAGACGCGGGTTGCCGCTGGTGAACCCGTCGCCGAATGCGATGTGATCCTCCCTCGTCATGCGCGCGACGAAGAATTCGTAGTGCAGCCCGAGCCGCGTCAGCGGCTCGTAGTTGGACAGCGACACCGAGGGCATCGTCGGCGCCTCGCTGCTCATCAGCATGCTGCTGTCGCTCATCGGGGAGAACCAGTGGGGCTTGTACCCGATGTCCAGCTGTGCCTTGCTGAACCCGAGGCTGAGCATCGAGCCCGTGGGGTTTTCCTCGCCGTCGTAGGCGACACCCCCGAGGTTCACCAGGAGGTAGTCGTTCGGCTGAATGTACCCCTGCAGGGAGGCGCCCCAGACGCTGCGGTTATGCATTCCATAGCGCTCGGGGAGCGTCACGTCCGAGCCATTGGTCGCGGACGCTTCGACGCTGAGGTCGGTGAGGCCGGTGTCGTGGGTGTATCGGGCGAGGTACCGGTCCACCTGCACGCACAGTTGCGCGTCGACTTTGCAGGCTTTCGGCAGTGCCTCGAGCACCGTGGCGGCCGCAATCGGCCGCGTCATCACCGGCTTGTCAGCCAGGATGAGCACGCGCTCGATCTGCCGCTCGATCTCCGGCTCCAGGTTCAGGGGCAGGTAGGGGCTGACGCCCCGCCCGAAGGCGGTTGCCTGAGCCGCACACACCAGCCATAGGGCCGCAGATCTCCGCTTCTTCATGATTCTCCGGAATGGTCTTCTTTTCGCACCGGCCGGGCTTCAAATGCACCAAGGCTAGCGGGACGAAGTATCGCATCCCTGCGTCTCTCTCGCGCACTTGGATCGCACTGTCGCCTTGCTCGCTCTGCCCCCGATATCGTCACGTCCTCGACAGCTTGTGCATCTGTTCCTGCGGTCTCGTAAGATCCTTCCTGCGAGGAGCTGTTGGTTGCTGGCTTTCTGAGCGTGCGGCAGACGAGCAACCTCGATGAGAGGAGCATCGCCTTGAGTTTGTGTGAGCCACTTCGCCGTCTGCGCATTGACATACCATAACCTGGTACCTACACTTCGCGCGTTCAGGTCGTGAACGCATGCCGTGTTGTGTCGTGGCGAAGGGCGAGACGTTGGATTGCAGGTGCCTCGCGGTCATCCCGTTCACCCAAGCCGCGCGCTGCAAATTCAGTGGCGTGCGCGGTGGCTGACTGATGGCCGCGGAGGAAGTGCGCTTCAAGCTGATGCGTCTGCTTGAGTCAAATCCGGGAATAAGCCAGCGCGATGTGGCCCGCGAGCTGGGCATCAGCCTCGGTAAGGTGAACTACTGCGTTCAGGCCCTCATCCGCAAGGGTTGGGTGAAAGCGGCGCGCTTCAAGAACAGCCGCAACAAGGCTGCGTACCGGTACCTGCTGACGGCCAAGGGTATCGAGGAGAAGGCTAGTCTCACGGTGGAATTTCTCCGCATCAAGATGCACGAGTATGAAGTGTTGCGGACGGAGATCGAGCAGATGCGACTGGAGATCGGGCGCGACACACGCGGCACATCTGAGGCGTTACGGGAGTCGGACGAGCTCTGACATACGGGGGGCGGCGAGGTGTCCAAGACAACCGAAGAAGAGGAGGTTGCGTTCCGCGACGCACGGTCGCGATCCAGGCGTCAGACGCAGACCTTCCTGCTGGTCCCCGAGGAGGAGCTTGGCCGGCGCGCGCGGGCATCAGTCGGTGCCGTCTATGTCTGGAATGTGCTGTGGAGCGGGAAGTACCTCATCCTGGCCACGACGTTGATTTTCGCCGCGTTGTCTGTCGCTTACGCGCTGACCGCCACGCAGTGGTATCGGGCCGAGGTGGTGCTGGTACCGCCGGCCATGGGCAGCGAGCATGGACTGGCGAGCCGACTCGGGGGGCTCATTGGCGCGGGCGGACTCATCGATAGCCTGGGTATAGGAGTCGACAGCAGCGATGTCGAGGCGCTGGCGGTCCTGGGATCGTCCGGTTTTGCGCGCGACTTCATCAGGGAGCAGAACCTGCTTCCGGTGCTGTTCGCCAAGGACTGGGACGCGGCTGCGGGACGCTGGCGCTCGGCGGACCCGAGTCGCCGCCCGGATCTGGACGACGGAGTGGCCTTCTTCGAGAAGAGCATCCGCAAAGTGCGGGACGACAAGAAGACTGGCATCGTGAGATTGGCAATGGAATGGACGGATCCCAAGCTCGCTGCCACCTGGGCCAATTTATTCGTCGAGCGCCTGAACGATCGTATGCGTGAGCGCGCATTGGCGACGTCCGAGGACAACATCAAGTACCTGCGTCAGGCGATGGCCACGGAAAACACCGTGATCCTGCAGCAGTCCATCGGTCACGTGCTCGAGGGCGAATTGCAGAAGGAGATGTTGGCTCGTGGCAACAGAGAGTTCTCATTCACAGTGGTGGACCGCGCGGAGCCGCCGAAGTGGCGGGTTCGCCCAAAACGAACCGTGATCGTCGCTGTCGCCGTCGTCCTGGGCATGTTATGCGGTGCGGCGATCGTGCTGCTGCGCAGGATGGGTCCGATCTTCAAAGATCTCGAGCGCTTGCAACAAGGTGGGCTCCCGGCAGCCTGATAGCCGCGAACATGAGAAAGATCCTGATCACGGGCGCTGACGGATTTATCGGCTCGCACCTCACCGAGGCCGTGGTTCGTGCTGGTTACGAAGCGCGTGCTTTCGTCCTCTACAATTCCTTCAATTCGTGGGGATGGCTCGACCGGTGTGAGCCGGACGTGGCCGGCCGTTTTGAAGTCTTCGCCGGCGATATTCGCGACCCTCACGGGGTGCGCGCAGCCATGAGCGGGTGCGATGCCGTGTTGCATCTGGCTGCGCTCATCGCGATCCCCTATTCCTATCACTCCCCTGATACGTACGTTGACACCAATATCAGGGGCACCCTGAACGTGGTACAGGCCGCGCGCGACCTCGGCGTGTCGAAGGTCGTCCACACGTCCACCAGCGAGGTCTATGGCACGGCTCGCTTCGTTCCGATCACCGAGGAGCATCCGCTGCAGGGCCAGTCTCCCTACTCGGCAAGTAAAATCGGCGCCGATCAGATCGCGATGTCGTTCCACGCATCGTTCGGCACGCCGGTCGCGATCGCCCGGCCGTTCAATACCTATGGCCCGCGCCAGTCGGCCCGCGCGGTTATCCCGACGATCATCACGCAGATCGCAAATGGCAAGCGGCAGATCAAGCTCGGAGCAATACACCCGACCCGGGATTTCAACTACGTGCGCGACACCGTGTCGGGATTCATTGCTGCCTTGAAGTCGCCTCGTAGCGTGGGTGAAGTGGTCAACTTTGGCAGCAATTTCGAGGTCTCCATCGGCGCTACCGCTCGACTGATCGCCGAGGTCATGAACACGGAGATTGACCTCATCGAGGACGAGCAACGTCTGCGGCCGCAGAAGAGCGAGGTCGAGCGCCTGTGGGCGGCAAACGACAAGGCGCGCGAGCTGCTCGACTGGCGGCCCGACTACGCCGGCATGGAGGGATTTCGCCGCGGTCTGCGCGAGACGATCAGCTGGTTCACGCAGTCGGCCAACCTCGCAGCCTACAGGGCAGACGTCTACAACGTATGAGCACTCCGGTCGTGCGGCGCTCCCTGGCTTCGCGGATCGTCGACGCGGTCCGGAGCGTGGTCGGACCCGGCGCGGTGGGCCTTCACGAGCCGTGCTTCGCCGGTAACGAATGGGTCTACGTGAAGGAGTGTCTCGATTCGACATTCGTGTCCTCGGTCGGGAAATTTGTCGATCGATTCGAGGATGAGCTCGCCCGCTACACAGGGGCAAGACATGCGATCGCCGTGGTGAACGGCACAGTTGCGCTGCACGTGGCGCTGCAGCTGGCCGGCGTGCGCCCGGGAGACGAGGTTCTGACGCCAGCCTTGACATTTGTGGCAACCGCCAATGCGATTGCCCATTGCGGAGCGACGCCGCATTTCGTCGACTGCGAGGAGCGCACGTTGGGGGTCGATGCGCGTGCGCTACGTGAATATCTGCGCACGCGGACGGAACTCGTCGACGGGCAGTGCGTGAATGTTGCTACCGGCCACGTCGTCCGGGCGCTCGTTCCCATGCATACGTTCGGTCATCCGTCCGACGTTGAGGGGCTCGCAAGCGTCGCGCACGATTTCCACCTGATTTTGCTCGAAGATGCGGCAGAGTCGCTGGGCAGCACGTGGAATGGACGCCACACCGGCACTTTCGGTCTGCTGGGTACCCTGAGCTTCAACGGCAACAAGACCGTTACCACCGGTGGCGGTGGAGCGGTGCTGACCAATGACCCGGAGCTCGCGCGGAGCGCCAAGCACCTCACGACAACCGCCAAGGTCCCGCATCGCTGGGAATTCCGCCATGACGCCGTTGGATACAACTATCGCATGCCGAATATCAACGCAGCGCTGGGCTGCGCTCAGCTCGAGCAGCTCCCGGGCTTCATAGCGGCAAAGCGGCGTCTGTTCGAACGATACTCGGCCGCCTTTGCCGAGGTGCCGTCGGCGCACCTCATCGCCGAGCCCGTGGGATGTCGTAGCAATTACTGGCTACAGACGCTTCTGTTGGATGAATGCGTAGCGCAAGAGCGCGAGGCGATCCTTTTGGCCACCAATGATGCCGGGCTCATGACGCGTCCCGTCTGGGTACTCATGCACCGGCTGCCGCAATTCAGCGCGTGCCCACGAATGGAGTTGCCGGTTGCGCAAGACTTGGAGCGCCGGCTCATCAATCTGCCGAGCAGTGCTCGGCTGGGGGCGACATGAGCGCAAACGAGCGCCCCATACTGCTGATAGGCGCCGGAGGTCACGCCACGGCGTGCATCGACGTAATCGAGCGCCACGGCGTGTTTACCGTTGCTGGATTGGTCGGGCTGGTGGAGGAAGTTGGCAGGCGAGTGCTCGACTACCCGGTAGTCGGCACCGATGCGGACCTCCTGACGCTGCATGCCGACTGTCAGCATGCGCTGGTTGGCATGGGGCACATCAAGTCCTGCCGGCCACGCCGCGGGGCTTTCGAGATGTTGCAGCGGATCGGGTTTGACCTTCCCGTGATCGTCTCGCCGCTCGCCTACGTATCGAAGCATGCGGCGCTGGGCGCAGGCACGATCGTCATGCACGATGCGGTGGTGAACGCCGGGGCCGTCGTCGGGCGCAACTGCATCATCAACACCCAGTCGTTGATAGAGCACGACGCCGTGATCGCCGATCACTGCCATATCGCTACGGCCGCCGTGATCAACGGCGGAGCTCGCGTGGGGGTAGGCACCTTCGTAGGCAGCAATTCCACGGTCCGCGAACTGGTCAGCATCGGCGCTGATTGCGTAATCGGCATGGGGCAGCGTGTGCTCGCAGACTGTGCGCCCGCAACTGTCGTGACCAAGGGTGCGTCGTGAAAACATTGATCATTGCGGAAGCGGGAGTCAATCACAACGGGGATGCGGCGCTCGCGCGGCGCCTGATCGAAGCCGCCGCGGCAAGCGGCGCCGACCTCGTCAAATTCCAGACCTTCAGTGCCGAGCGTCTGGTGACCGCGAACGCGGCAAAGGCGCCCTATCAGGTGGCGGCGGCGGGGCCGGGCGAGGAGTCCCAGCGCTCCATGCTGAAGCGGCTGGAGCTGTCGCCGCAGTTGCACGCATCTCTCATCGAGCACTGCCGCTCCTGCGGCATCCGCTTCTTCTCCACGGCTTTCGATCTCCAGGGCGTCGACCTGCTGGTGGAGCTCGGTGCAGATCTCTTCAAGGTCCCGTCCGGAGAAATCACGAATCTGCCCTACTTGCGGCACATCGGTAGCCACGGCAAGCCCGTCATTCTGTCCACCGGGATGGCCAGCCTGGGCGAAATCGAAGCGGCCTTGGGGGTGTTGGAACAAGCGGGTACGCCGCGCAACAGGATAACCGTTCTGCACTGCACGACTGAATATCCGGCGCCCATGGCCGAGGTGAATTTACGTGCGATGCAGACGATCCAACGGGCTTTCGACGTCGCCGTCGGATACTCCGATCACACGGTCGGTATCGAGGTCGCGGTCGCCGCCGTCGCCCTGGGCGCTGCGGTTATCGAGAAGCACTTCACGTTGGATCGGAATCTGCCCGGGCCGGATCACAAAGCAAGTCTGGAGCCGGCGGAGTTGCGGGCGATGATCGCGGCAATCCGCAATATCGAGCAGGCGCTTGGCAGTGGCATCAAATCGCTGACGCCGAGTGAAGCGAAAAACATCGACGTAGCGCGCAAGTCGCTCGTGGCGGCACGGCCTATTCGCACTGGAGAGACATTCACTGCCGACAATCTTACGACGAAGCGTCCCGGTATCGGGGTGTCGCCGATGCGTTGGGACGAGGTCATCGGTCGCAGGGCGCAGCGCGATTTTGGCGCCGACGAGCTGATCGAGCTGTGAAGTGATCGCCTCGATTCACCAGCCCAGCTATTTCCCCTGGCTCGGACTGCTGGACAAGATCGGCAAGAGCGATGTACACATTGTCATGGACGAGGTGCAGCTCTCGGACAAGGCGTATCAACACCGCAACATCTTTCTGACCGCCGACGGCAAGGTCAAGTACCTGACCATCCCGTTCGTGAAGAAGGACTATCTGAACCGTAGCTTGCGCGAGATCCAGATCGCCGACGACGGCTGGCGTCAGCAGCACGCCAACTTCATCTGCAATACTTACCGCAAACATCCTTTCTCCCGGGAGGTCCTGCCGCTGCTCGAGCAGTATTACTCGATTACCTACGGCTCGTTGTTCGAGGCAGTCGTGGCATCCATGCGCCTGGCGTTCGAGTGCTTCGGGATCGCCACCCGGATCGTTCTGCAAAGCGAGATGCAGTACGACCGGGGCTTGCGGCGGGGTGAGTTGGTCGTGGCCCTGGCACGGGCCAGCGGCGCCGATTGCTATCTGTCCGGCACTGGCGCACAGGCATACCTCGATGAATCGCAGTTCAAGGATGGCTTGGCGCTGCGCTACAACCACTTCACCCACCCGCGCTACCCGCAGAAGGGACGCACGCAGTTTTGCTCGGATCTGAGCTGCCTGGACGCGCTCTTCAACCTGGGCACGGATGGAGCCCGGCGCCTGCTCGAGGAGCCTGCCTCGTGAGGCGGATTCTGGCCATCACGACCATCCGCTCGGACTATGACCTGATGAGCGGGCTCTATCGGCTGCTGCATGGCGATCCTGAGATCGACCTGCGCCTGCTCGTCGGCGGCGCCCATCTGTCGGCCAACTACGGAAGGAGCGTCGATCTGATCCGCGCCGACGGGTTCGCAATTCTCGCTGAAATTGAGAGTCTGATCGATGGCGATTCTCCGGGCGCTCGGCTCAAGACAGCCAGCATCCTGCTGCAGAGCGCCGTCGACTTCGTCGCGAACTGGGCGCCCGATCTGATCCTATTCGCCGGTGATCGTGAGGATGTGCTGGTCGGCGCAATACTCGGGACCTATTTGCACATCCCTACGGTGCATTTCTTTGGCGGCGACCACGAGAGCGATGGTCACGCCGACACGGCCGTGCGTCACGCAACTTCGAAGCTGGCGACGGCTCATGTCGTACCGATCGAAGAGCACAAGCGCAGACTCATCTGCATGGGAGAGGATCCCACCCGCATATTCGTCTCCGGGAGCATCGCGCTCGACAAATTCGTACGTGCACGGCCCATGAGCAGGCAGAACCTGTTCGCTCGCTTCCCCGGGGACAAGCAGATGGAAGGGTTCGCGCTCCTTATCTATCACCCGGTGGATGCGGAGATGGCCGTCGCGGGCGCGCAGTTCGAGAACATCCTGTTGTCGCTGCGCGAGCAGGGTATCGCTGCAGCCTGCAGCTACCCAAATACCGATCCGGGGGCCAGCGGCATCGTGGCCGTCATTCGCCGCTATGAGGCGGCACCGGATTTCTGGTTCTTCAGAAACCTGGAGCGCGAGTGGTTTCTGTCGCTGTACAAGCAGGCGCGCTTCATCATCGGCAACTCGTCTTCGGGCATTCTCGAGGCGGCATCGGTGCCCATCCCTGCGATCAACGTAGGAATTCGCCAGCGAGGGCGCCTGGCAGGTGACAACGTCCTGTTTTGCGACTCCGATCGCGAGTCCCTGCGCAACGCCATCGCGCATGCCGTCGACCCCGTGTTCCGGAAGCGGATATCCGCCGTGCGGAACCTGTACGGTGACGGAAATAGTGCGCAGATGGCGTACGAGTTCATCAAGCGCACGGATTTCGCCGCACTGCGTCCGAAGACTGAGGATCCCCTGTATCTGTGGCGCTCATATGGCGGAGTACCCCCGGAGACTCGATGACTGCACAACCTGACCTGCTGAATGCGGCCGTATGGCGGAAGCTGTACGCGGAAGGCAAGAACGATCTGCGCTATCCCAGTGACGTGCTGGTTCGGCTGGGTGCTCGCCTGCTGAGCAGGAATGAGGATCGCCGGCTGCTCGATTTTGGTTTTGGCACGGGCGCCAACCTGCTGCATTTCGCACGTCAATCTTACGAGATGTACGGCATTGAGATTTCCG
>Ga0070681_10008109_pt1 | contig 10277 bp, 10 predicted proteins | sample KBSC83BmetaG_FD_65650 | JGI IMG/M metagenome (GOLD analysis project Ga0070681, IMG submission 65650) | Corn rhizosphere microbial communities from Kellogg Biological Station, Michigan, USA - KBS C8-3B metaG | ecosystem: Host-associated > Plants > Roots > Rhizosphere | place: USA: Michigan...
AGCTTCGACGATCCCAAGGGCTGGAGCCCGGCCGGCGATCACGCCTCACTGCTCTACGCCCTGGATCGCGCTGGCTTCCCGATGGGCGATCCTGATGGCGCGCACATCATGCAGCGCTGGCAGCGGTATTCGTGGCTCACCGCCAGCGGCGGCACGCCGGTCTACGGCACGCATCCTGTCTGGACGTTCGATGGAGCGGCGCCTCGGTTCTGGAACGAGTTCGGGATCGTCTTCGGCGCGGATGTCCCGACGCTGACGCTCGGATCGTCGGTGGCCGATGCGCTCAACGCGATCGTGGATGAATGGCGAGACCGGAAGGCGCGCTTCATGGGGACCTGGATCATCGTCTCCGGGCCGACGTGGGGATGGCCGCCGACCGTGACCTGGGGAATGGGCGGACGCAACTGGGGCGGTGGTTCTACGAGGTTCATCCCTCCGCTGTAGGATAAGGAGAAGCGATGTCGACAACGTACACGGCAGATCCAACCGCAACGCAGGCGCCCGCAGACCCGCCGGTCAAGCGCAACCCGGTGAAGGAAACCCTGCCGGCAGATGGCGACGCGGCCAACGCAGCATCCATCGCGCAGGCGCTGAAAGTTCTCGGGGACTACTCAGCGTTTGAGGCCAAGCCTTTCGCCGAGGCGTCGAACTGGGGAAATCCCATCAAGAACTACCGCAACGCCCGGCTGCAGGAGCGGTTCAGGATCGACCATGGCGGCCTGCCGGGCGGCAAGCTGATCCAATGGACGGAGGACTGGACGCCGCGGTCGCAGTTTTCGGTGAGCCCGCTGTCGCCGACTCAGATCGGGCGCTGGAACTTCACTGGCGTTGGATCGGGAGGCAGCCTGTCGGCGCAGTTGCCCACCATCGGCACGCTCAACCCGTCGGACATCTACTCGTCCCTCAACGTCACGGTCGATTCAAGCGGCGCAAGCCAGCAAGCCGAGATCAGATTGGCGGACGACTCGACAATGTCGACGTTCTCCGACAACGCTTACGTCTTCATGGAGTTCGACTTTCAGATCCGGACCGTGACCTCGATGGATTGGGTCATGGGCTTCAGCTGCATCGGCGAGGCGATCAATGGGATCAACCACGGGATGTTCATCATTCGGCCCGATTCGGCCGGCGTGCACTACAAGTGCAGGACCATCAACGGCGGCTCACCGACCGAGGTCGACAGTGGCGTTGCCGGCACCGCCGGCGCCAAGCACCGAGCTCGTCTTGAATGGTGGGGCGCCAACATCGCCGATGACAGCGCTGCGCACGCGGTCTTCTTCATCGATGATCTGGCGACGCCCGTGGCCGACATCACCGCCACCATGCCAACAAGCGCGACCAGGAATCTGGTGCCGTGCTTCGGCGGCTTCTCGACCGGATCGGTCGCCAACGCGACTTTGATCCTCGGCCCCGTGACCTACGGGCAGATCACGGGCTGACGGGATGGCAAGCGCCGCACGAAGCGGCGCAGAGTTGGGTGCCGGCTCGATCGTAGATACAGGGCGCGATGCCGTTCGGCAGTGGCCCGCAGTCCATGCAGCGATACGCAAACTCGCAGATCGGTGCGGATGGCGAGCCGCAATCCTTCGCCGATGTCGGTATCCATCCATCGTCTACGCAGGCGTGCGGAGCCGCGGCCTTTTCCTGGGTACAGTTCGGATCTTTGCACGTCGTACACCATCCACCCGCGCACGTTCCGGATAGGCACTGATCGTTCGTCGTGCATTCACCGGCAGGAGGCACGGGGCCAGATCCACAGGAAAGAGTCGCGCCGCCCGTTCCGCCCGCGCCGGTGGTTCCGCCGGTGCCCGCCCCGGAGATATTCCCCGTGCCCGCCGAGTTCCCGGTCCCCGTGCTCCCGCCGCTCCCCGCCTGGCCGGCGCCGCTCATTCCGCCCATGGATCCTCCGGTTTGGCTGGTGCCGCCACTGCCGGTGGTTCCGGCACCTCCGATGGCGCCGCTGCCGCCCGCGCCTGACGTCCCCGCGCCGCCGTCCGCTTCGCCACCGGTGCCTTCGTTCGCGAGGGTCGAGACATCCCCGCATCCGATGACGAAGAGAGCGCAGCAGGTGGCGAGCGCGGCGGCGAAACTGGTGACGCGACGGGCGTCAGTTGCCCGAGGCTGCACGCCCTGCCGATGACGTACAGGACCGCCAGCAGGCCGATCGACGACAGCAGCGGGTACCTGCGGTAACGAAATCGAGAACGGTAGTACCAAGGCATCGGTCGCCTCCGTGGGTGGGAATTGGGGACCGCTCGTCGTGGTCGGATCCTGCACTCGATGTTCGCCGACCCGTACCGCCTGCGCGTGGTCTGGGCGTTCGCGATCCTCGAGCGCCAGCGGCAACTCCAGGCCGCCGAGGCCGCGCGCCGCGCCACCATCAACGCCGAGCTGACGAAGGCCGGCGTGCTCTACCGCATCGCCCGCGCCAAGGACGCGATCAGCAGCGACGAGTTCCACGTCGCGTTCAACGCCCGGCATGACGAGCGCGCCGCGGCCAAGGATGTGAACGACGTCCGAGACATCGCCCTCGCGATCCTGGCCGAGATGGGCGTCGACATGACCGACGTGACGATCCGCCTGCGCCGCTCGAGCAAGCGGAAGGTCAAGATGCGCGTGACCCCCACCGTGGAAGCCGCCCAGCGGGCCATCGATGCCGCCGAGTCCGCCCGCGCCGCCTGACACCTGGTTCCGTTCCGTCTTCGTGCTCATGACCCGTTCTCCTGGTCTGTCTCCCGGGGTTCCCTTTCGGGGCAGGCCGGCTCCGGGAGACCGAAGCCACCTCGGTTCATGACGCCGAGGTTGGCCTGCACCCACAAGGATGCGGCCGGCGCGCCACGGCCCGCAATCGGGACCATCCGTTCAGGTGGCGGCGGGTCGGATGGGCGTGACCACGGCCCCAGTCGTGCCGTTGACAGGCGGCGTCACGGCGCATGCCTGGCAGGGGACGAGCGGTTTTTGGCCGCCCGCCAGGACGATGGCGGCGGGCACGACCCGGGCGCCGCCGCATTTGGCGCAGGACCCCGGGGATGCACCGACGGCGCGCGCGGCGGTCTCCAGGGCCTGGACGCAGGCGATTTGGGAAGTGCGGGCCACGGCGAGCTCGGCGACCGACCCGCCCTGCGCAATGCCGGCGGCGATGGCGGACTCCGCCTCGGCCACCTTCGACCGGTGGTACCGGCCCCCAACGTGGAGGACGGCCACGCACCGCGCACGCTCGTGCTGGATAATGGCCTCGACGAAGCCGCGCAGCGGCTCGCCCAAGGCGATGCGCACGTTTGCCGGCAGCTTACCCAACCAGGCATCGACCGTCGCGGCGTCCGTTCCAGGCTCGTTGCTCATGGGCCGGTTTTACAGCCGCAATTGGGCGGGCGGTAAAATCGCGGGCATGCGCACCGCTCTGTTTCTCGCCCTGCTGATGCTCGCCGCGCCCGCGTGCCGGCAGCACCGCTACTTCGTCGACATGGATCGAGCGGTCAATGAGACCGACGAAGGGAAGAAAGCAGCCGCCGAAATTGGGCGCGAGTTCGAATCGAAGCGACGGGAATTCGCCGAGGCCGATACAGCCGCGAAGAAGGCCGAGGATGCGAAGGAGGCCGACGCCGCAGCGAAGCGCGCGCGCGCGACCGAGACCGGGCAGCGCCTGCAGCGAGAGATGGATTTCCTGCGTGACGGCTCGAAAATAAAGCTCGTGACGGGCGTGAAGCTCGTGCTCTTGCACTTGGCCGACGAGAGGGGGGTCGACGCGATCGATCTGTCCTCGTCGGTGGCATGGGTCGATCCTTCCTCCGATCTGACGGCAGAGGTCATCAAGCGGATAAACGCGAACAGCGGGAAGACCGAGCTCGACGAGCTGCGCGCCAAGGTGACGGCGCTCGAGAAGAAGGGCAAGCCATGAAGCGACGAACGAAGCTCGCGGGCGGGGTCGCGCTGGCGATCCTCGGGATCGCGGCCGGCGCACTGGGGTCGGGGATCAACTTCTGGAATCAGCACCAGGACGCCGGCAACACCTGGCACGTCACGCATCTGCCCGCGCCCGCCGGCCCGACCGAGCCTGCGAGGACCCAGGACGTCGCCCCCGGCACCTGCATTCCGAGATCTACTGGGGCCAACACGCTGCCGCTCATCTGCTCGACCGCAGACGTTGATTACGTCACGCCATCGTTCACGCTAGGCGGCGACCTCAGCGGCACCCCGACGAGCGCGAACGTCATCAAGCTGCTCGAGACGTCGGGGCCGACGCATCTGACGATCGGGGCGATCGCAAATGGTGCGCTCACCAAACGCAGCGGCTCGACCTTCATCGGCGCGGCGGCAGGGACCGACTTCGAGAACGCTCTCTCTTTCACGGCGCCGCTGTCGCGCGCGACCAACACGATCTCGATCTCGACGAATGGCATCGGTAACACGCTGATCCGCCAGGGTGCCGCTACCTCCGTGATCGGCAACGCGACCGGCAGCACCGCAAACGTCGCCGACATTGCGGCCAGCGCAGACGGGCAGTTTCTCGGGCGAGCGGGGGGCGTTCTGGCGTGGTCGACGATCTCAGCAGGCTCGACCACGGGCATCATTGCGGCATGGGCCATCGGCACTGCGAATCGCCGCGTCTACCTGGTCGACGGCGTCAACGGCAGCGACACGAACGCCTGCTATCTCGATGGCGGATCGGCAGTGTTCCCGATCAGCGGCGGCACCGTCGCCGCGACGGCATGCAAGACGTTGGAGGCACTCGACACCAAGTTCCCGAAGTACGGCGCAGGCCGATCGGTCGAGATCATCATTGCCAATGGCGGAACGAACGCGACCGCAACGTACACGGGCGGCCTGTCGTCCTTCATGCAGGGGACGTACGGCTGGGACTTCAAGTCGCCGATGGTGCGCGGCACCGGCACGAATACCACGGCTGGCGTGACTGCATTCGATGGGACGACGGCCGATCTCATCTATCTCGGCGGCGTCACGGCGACCGCTTGCAACGCCGCAGGTTACAACCCGATCGGGTCGCCAACGACCACGGTGATTCAACTTCAGAAGGCGGGCGGCGGCGCGGCGGCGCTCCCAGCAGAGCCGGCTGCCCCGCTCGGGTGGCGCTTGCGGTTCGACTCGGCGACGACGACAGCAGCGCTGCGGAACATCGCGCGCGAGGTCGTCAAGGTGGCAGGGGGCGACACGGTGACTGTGATCAGCGCGCTCCCGGCAACGCCCGTTGCTGGCGATCTCGCCTATTTGGAACAGGCCGGGGTCGTGATGGCCGGGGGCAGCGTTCTCGGTCCCCCTGCGTATGAGGGCACCGGAATAGCCGGGCTCTCGATAGCTGGGCTCATCTTCAACTCGACGCTGAATTATCAGGGCGCGGTCAGCTTCGCCTTCAGTGGGGCGACGGCCGGCGCTTCCTTCTTCACCAGTTCGGTGAGCGTGCGTCAGCAGTACATACATCCGAGCGCGGGAACGATCGTCGCGGGCGGCGGATTTCACACGACGTCCTGGCTGTCCACGCGCGGCGGCGTTGTGGACGCGCACGGAATCGTCGCGGAAACTACCGCCGTCTTCAACGAGCTGGCCTTCCTCAACATAAAGAACGGCTTCGTCGTCGGGACGGGGATGTCGGTTCAGGGAATCACCGGCACCGACAACAGTTCGATCACGTCGGTCGGATCGGCACCGACCGAAAGTCAGAACGTGTCGCGGGTTCTCGGCTCGTCGAGCGCGACAGGTGCGGGTCTCTCGTTCAACAACGCGAAGATCATGCTCGGAAACATCGACATCACCGGTGCCGGCTCGCGGCCGGCGGTGTTGCTCAATAGCTCGCAGGTCACTCAGGTGAGTGGCAGCGCGATTACGGGCTCAACCGGCAATTCAGATGTTGGCCTTTCGATCTCAGGGAGAGGCGCGAACATCTGGAACGACAACGGCGCCGCCGGTAACACGGTGACCGGAACGGTAGGCGATATCAGGGTTGCGAACGGTGGATCGGGTCAGATCCTGACGTGGGTGCAGGCCGAGTCCGGCGTGGAGGATGCTCTTGGCAGCCGAATCGTCGGAGGCTCGACGATCTGGCCGTTCCGGGTCGATGCTGTCAACGGCACCGTCCTGTCCGGCGGTACGCTGACCGTGCCGAACCTTGTTGGACCCGGTTACGCGAAGACCTCGGCGGGCGGCCTGTTCTCGGTCGTCGCGACGATCCCCTACGCGGACATCACGGGCGCGCCCGCAGCAATCACGGCGCTGACCGGCGACGTGGCCGCGACGGGGCCTGGGTCGGTCGCGGCGACGATCGCGGGGCACGCGGTCGGCTACGCGAAGATGCAGCAGGCATCCACGCACACGCTGCTCGGGAACCCAACCGGGTCCACCGCGAACGTCTCAGAGATTACGCTAGGGAGCGGTCTGTCGTTCTCGGGCACGACGCTGGCAGCGACCGGCTCGGGCGGCACGGTGACGAGCGTGACCGCGACGCTGCCACTCACTAGCTCGGGCGGGACGACGCCGGACATCGCGCTTCAGTTCGACAACGCATCGATCACGCTGAGCGGCGGCAACGCGATCCAGCGCGCGGCGCTGACCGGTGACGTGACGGCCTCGGCCGGGTCGAACGCCACGACGATCGCCGCCAACGCGGTCACCGATGCGAAGCTGCGCCAGGGCGCCGCGACGTCGGTGATCGGTCGGTCGGCGAATAGCATCGGCAACGTCGCCGACATTGCCTGTGCGACCGACGGGAACGTGGTCTGGCTCAGCGGTACGACACTCGGCTGCACCGCGCTCGACTACTCGAAGCTCACCGGGGCGCCGACGCTGTTCTATCAAACGATCCAGGGTGCCGGGACGCCCATTGCCCCCCAACGCACGGCCTGGAACGCGTCGACCGGTCTGGCTGCCAGCGACAATTCGGGCAGCGCGCGAACCGACATCACGGTCAACCTTTCAACCGGAACCCCTGGCGGGCAGACGGCGATCGGTGGCACGAACGCGAGCGACAACCTGACGCTCTCGAGCACGGCAAACGCGACAAAGGGGCAGATCCGGTTCGCCGGCTCGACCGACTACTACGACGAGACGACGGGGGACTTCAGGTTCGGCGGCGGCCCATGGCTCGCGTCTGGCCAAAAGAGCATCCAGTTCACGCGCAACTTCGACGGCGCCACGCATGCCGTCGTCACCAACAGCAGCACCGGCACGAGCGCGAACGCCGGCTTCGTGATGTCGCTGGAGAGCGCGGTGACGACGAACCCTTATGCCGCCTTCTCGCTGTTCGGGGCGAACTACGCGTTCATCCCCGCGTTCCAGAAGTCGGTCGTCTTTGAGCTCGGGAACAGTACGGGCGACATGGTGTTCTCGAATCTCGCCACCTCGAGCGGCGGGATCAAGTTCGACACGGGGGCCAGCCGCACGACGAGGATCGCCGTCGCTAACGGCGGCGGCGTGACGATGTCGAGCCTCGCCGGCACGGGAACGAGGCTCACCTCGGCGTCATCGACGGGGCTGCTCGGGATCGCGACTACGTCCGATATCGCGACGGCGCTGGCGATGCCATCTGGGCACGTGGTTCTGGCCGGCAATGGGACTAGCTTCGACAGCGATCCGGAGATCAGGATCGACAGCGTCGTCACCGACTCGCTGATGGCGTCGCAGGACGGATCGATCATCTGGCGCGACCTGTCGGCCAGCACGATGCTGGGCGCGACGAACTACCACCAGGTGCGCGGCTTCTATTCCGGCGGTGTCTTCAACCTGAAGTCTGAGAAGGGCGGGACGGGGACGGTCAGCGACATGAAGATTGATCCCCAGGGGGCGACGCTAATCCTGGGCAGCTCGCTGTCCGGCATTCGTCTGCCTTCGCTTGGCGGGTTCGGGAACGAGATCGTGATGACTGATAATTCGGGCAATCTATTCGGCGCAGCCAACCCGTCGACGACCATGGTCTGGTTCGTCAACGGCACGACGGTGACCAGCGCGACCGTCAGCTACATGTCGACATACTGCAACCTCGGGTCGCAGTGCATCGCGCAGCAGTGGCCTGTCCGGACCGCCTACAGCCACGCGGCCGTGCAACTCAACGTCTCGACGAATACCGGGACCGGCACGGGGACATGGAAGATCTTGCTCTACAAGAACGGATCGCCCACCGCGGCGACCAGCGGCGGGGTGTCGATCGGCACGACCGGCCTGGTCGACAGCGGCGTGCAGAGCGTCAGCGTCTCGCCGAACGACGTCCTCGGCATGGTCATCGACGCCTCGGCCCTTACGGGCACGATCACGATCCAGACCACGGCGACCCTGGACCTCACTCCATGATCGGCGTCGTGATTCTTGTGGGGCATACCCGCGGGCGGCACACTGAGGCGAAGGATGCGGGCTGATGGCCGACGAGAAGACGCCCGGGCTGGCGAAGTCGTCACCCCCGCGCGCGCCGCTCACGGACTACGAGGTCGCCCTGGCGCTGGAGCGCATCAAGCTGGAGATGCGGGCGAATCGGGACGAGCAGCGCCGGGAGTTCGATCTCATCCGAGCCGACCTGGCGACCGCGAAGCAGAACGACGAGCGCTTCAAGGTGCTGGAGACGCACTTTGGGATCGTGAAATGGTTCGCCGGAATTGCCGTAATAGCAGCGCTCGGGGCGCTGTTCACAGTGGTAGCCAAGAGCATCAGCGTGCACGTCGGCGATGTCCCTCCGTCAGCTTCGAACGCCGAGCGACTTGGATCGGATCGCGTGCCTCAGCCGAAGGTGCCAGGGCCATGACGCGGATACTTTCTCACATGGCGGGAGGCGTGCAGGGTAACCATCTTGGGTCAGATGACCCACGCACGGGGGCGATCCCCGCACCATGAGGCTCACGAAGGGACGTGTCTGAAAATGAAGCGAATGGCACTGGCGGTGACGACGAGCCCGCGTTCGACCACACGGAACTCGAGGTCCTCGGACGCGCGCTCATCGACATCGGACGCGGGCTTGTCCGATTTGAAGCGGGGTACAAGTATATTGACCCGGCTCAACGCCAGGTACGTCGCCAAGAGTTCGGGCGAATCGTCTCGCTGATCAACGCGCTCTGGCCGCAGCTCGACGCGGCGATCAAAGCCGACGAGCGACCGGCGATCCTGGACCATCAGCGGGACGCCCATCACTGGCATGTCGACCGACTGTTCAGGCTGATGGAACTCGCCGCGAAGGTGCCGCCGAAGAAGGACGACTGACCGGCGGGAATTTTGGGCCGCCCGCGCGCTGGGCCAGCATCGGCGCATGACGTTCATCGAGAAGCTCGATCCGAGGATCGCCTACCTGTTGACCGCCGGCCTGACCTGGCTCCTCGTCTGGGCCTGGAGGCGGTTCCTGCCGAAGCTCTGGGACGCGGTCACGCAGAAGGGCGCGGCGCTCCAGCAGTTACCCGCGCTGGTCCTGTCCGCGCTGCTGTCGACGGCGCCGGCGATGGGCAAGCCGCTCTGGGAGGCGGTCCAGCAGATCCTGATCAGCACGACGCTCGGCTGGCTGGGAGCCACGGGGTTCCACGTAATGGCCAAGGACAACCCGATGGTGCCGTATGACGGCGCACGGAAGGCGCTCGGGCGGCCGCCGGTGCCGACGTCGACGCCGGACGTGCCGCGATGACGGCCCGCGATTTCGCGTACTGGCTTCAGGGCTTGTTCGAACTGGGAAGCCCGAAGTCCCTGGACGAGAAGCAGACCGATCTCGTGAAGCGCCACCTGGCGCTGGTATTCGTCCACGACATCGACCCGAAGGCGGGCGGCCCAGAGGTTCAAAAGATTCTGCAGGACATCCACGACGCGGCGGCGCAGCAACCGCCCCCGCCTGGACTGCGACCGCAAATCGGCGGCACGGGCCCGGACGGAACCGTCTACCGCTGCTGAAAAAGGAGAAGCGCCATGCACTACAAGAACGGACGAGAAGCGAAGAACGGCGACAAGGTCGTGTTGGTCCCGAGCTATGGGCCGCCCGTGATCGGGATCCTGTACGACGCGACCGCTGGCAACGACTTCTGCAACGGCAGGATCGCGCCGATCAAGCCGACGGACCCGATGCCGAACCTGAAGGAAGTCCTTCACCTCGACGACGCGCTGAAGGCCCTGACCGACGCCGGGCTGTTGGACGTTCCGAAGGCGCCGTAGCGACGTGCGCCGCCTGCTGTCCATCCTCCGAGACTGGATCCGGGCCGGCTACAGGCTGGTCGGGCACGGCACGACGCGACCGGGAGGCGTGGCGCGCTGATGCTGATCGTGAAGCGGAAGGTCGACCGCGTTCTGATGGCCGAGTACCGCCAGCA
>Ga0070681_10008110_pt1 | contig 10277 bp, 9 predicted proteins | sample KBSC83BmetaG_FD_65650 | JGI IMG/M metagenome (GOLD analysis project Ga0070681, IMG submission 65650) | Corn rhizosphere microbial communities from Kellogg Biological Station, Michigan, USA - KBS C8-3B metaG | ecosystem: Host-associated > Plants > Roots > Rhizosphere | place: USA: Michigan...
TGGGCCGTCGCCGAGCATCTGGCGACGTCGCCGAAGCTTCGTCCGAAGACGCTGTTCGCCACGCATTACCACGAACTGACCGACCTTGCGGATGCGACGCCCGGCGTCGTGAACTATCACGTCGCGGCGCGGGAATGGAAAGACGAGATCATCTTCCTGCGCAAGATTGTCCCTGGCCGTTCCGACCGCAGCTTCGGTATTCAGGTTGCGCGGCTCGCCGGTTTACCGCTGACCGTGATCGATCGCGCCCGGGCGATTCTGTCGGCGTTGGAACGAGACGAACTGACGCGCGGTGGACGGCCGTCGCTGAGCGGCACACCATCGGAGCCGCAGCGGCAGCTTGGACTGTTTCAGCCGCCGTCGGCTGAAGACCCGTTGCGACAGCGGCTGGCCAGCGTCGACGTCGATCGGATGACACCGCTCGAGGCACTGACACTGCTGGCCGAGCTCAAGAAGGATGCAGCATCGTGAGCAAGCGGCTCACGATCGCGCTCGCCATGCTGGCGGCGATCAGCTGTGTGCATCGTCCGGTCGCCAATCCGAACATCATTGTCGCCAGCCTTACCAACGGTCCCAATAACCTCGATCCGCGAATCGGAACTGACGATACGTCGCAGAAACTGCACGATCTGATGTACGACAACCTCGTCGTGCTGGACGAGCGCCTCCGGGTCGCGCCGCGACTCGCGGAACGGCTCGATCACCCCGATCCGCTCACCTACATCGTGTCTTTGCGAAGAGGCGTTCGCTTCCACGATGGGCGCGAGCTGACGGCTGACGACGTGGTCTACACCTACGGATTCATGCTGGATCCGACGTTTGTGTCAGCCAAGAAAGGCGCGTACCGCGAGCTGAAGTCGGTCACCGCTGCGGGTCGGTACACCGTCGTGTTCAAGCTGAGCGAGCCCTTCGAGTCGTTCCCGATCAACCTCAACGTCCTGCCGATCATTCCGCAAGGCAGCGGCCCGGACTTGGCTGACCATCCGATTGGCACCGGCCCATACGAGTTCGTCCGATACGACGTTGACGACAAGATTGAGCTCAAGGCAAATCGAAATTACTTTCTGGGCGCGCCAGCAAACGACGGCGTGATCTTCAAAATCATTCCCGACGATGTGATGCGCGGTTTGGAACTGCGGAAGGGGACCGTGGACATCGTGCTCAACGATGTAGCCCCCGACATCGCGTACCAGCTTGAAAAGGATCCGCATCTGCAGATGGTGGAATCGCCTGGCGTTGACTACCAATACATCGGAGTCAATTTACGGGATCCGATTCTCAAGGACGTGCGCGTCCGCCAGGCGCTGGCGTACGCCATCGATCGTCACGCCATCGTCGACTATCTGCGACGGGGCCTGGCGGGAGTGTCGACGGGAATACTTCCACCGTTATCCTGGGCCTACGCTCCAGACAGCTTCGTCTTCGCGCACGATCCGGCGAAGGCGCGCGTCCTGCTCGATGAGGCCGGCTATCCGGATCCGGACGGCAGCGGTCCGCAGCCGAGGATGACGCTGACGCTCAAGACCACGAACACCGAGTTCAATCGTTTGCAGTCGGCGTCAGTCCAGCAGAATCTTCGCGATGTTGGCGTTGAGCTCGACGTGCGGACCTACGAGTTCGCCACCTTGTATGCCGACGTGCTGGCGGGAAACTTTCAATTGTTTTTCCTGCAGTGGAGCGGCGGATCGCTCGCGGATCCCGACATCCTGCGCCGGGTGTTTCATTCCAACCAGGTCCCGCCAGCCGGCTTCAACCGCGGGCACTACAGCAATGCGCAAGTAGACCGATTACTGGACGAAGCAAGTGCGTCCGCCGACGATCAACGACGGCTGGAACTCTTTCAAGAAGTCCAGCGCATCGTCGCACGCGATGTGCCATACATCAGCCTCTGGTACAAGACGAATTTTGCAGTGGCTCAGCGAACGCTTACCGGTGTGCATCTCACGCCGCTTGCTGACCTCGATTTTCTGAGGGGCGTGGCCCGCGTGCCGGCGAATGCGGCGAATTAGCATTCTGGCAATCTATATCGCTGTCGTGTGTGCGGCCGGGCCGGTCAATGCGGCATCGCTCCTCGATCCGGCGTTTCATTTTCAAACGCTCACGACGCCGCACTTCATCATCTACTTCCATCAGGGCGAGGATCACCTGGCCGCGCGGCTTGCGGCGATCGCCGAGGAAGAATGGCCGCGTGTGGGGCAGGCGCTGGGTGTCACGGCGCCGCGACGGACCCACGTGATCGTCGCCGACCAGTCTGAACTGGCAAATGGCTGGGCCACTCCGCTTCCGTACAACGTGATCTTTGTCACTGCCGCTGCGCCGCCCGGATCTGACTTCATCGGCCGCACCGACGACTGGCTGCGGCTGGTGTTCACGCACGAGTTCACGCACATCGTTCACCTCGATCGTTCAGAAGGGTGGGCGCGTGTCTTCCGCGGCATCTTTGGCCGCACTTCGCTGTCATTGCCGAACACGTGGCTGCCGGTCTGGCAGATTGAAGGCCTCGCGGCATGGGAAGAGAGCGCCATCACCGGCGAGGGACGGTTGCACGCGGGAGATTTTCGCGCCATCGAGCGCGAATCGGTTCGGAGTGGACGCCGGGTGCCCATGGATCGCGTCAATGGCGGGTTGACTGATTGGCCTGCCGGCCTGGCGCCGTACGCATTCGGGCTCGGCTTCCACGACTACTTGTCGCAGCGATTTGGCGACGAGCAGTTTGGTGTGCTTGCCGCACGAACATCGCGGAGCCTGCCCTTCCTCGGATCACGCGCGTTCAAGAAGGTCTACGGGGAATCACTGGGGGACCTCTGGAAGGACTACCAGGGCGCCAATCTGGAGGAAAAAGCGGACGAGTCGTCCAGCCGATCAAATACGGCGAGTCCCACGGATGGTTCGATTCCACGTCGACTGACACACGAGGGCTTCACTGTGCTCGGGCCACGATTCGCTCCCGGCGCCTGTTTCACCTGTCCTCCGGAAATCGTCTACACCGTTCGAAGCGCTGATCACTTCCCTTCGCTCAAGGTGGTCGGAACGGGAAAGGAGGCGGGACATGCGCGGCGGCTGGCGCTACGCTATCTCGGCTCGACGGTCGGAATCGGCAACCAGATGATCGTGTTCGATCAGCAAGAGCTGCAACGCAACGTTGGCCTCTATAGCGATCTGTATGTTCTCGATCGAAAAACGGACGCCGTTCGAGCGCTGACGTCGGGCGAGCGTCTGCAGGATCCTGATGTGTCGCCCGACGGCGCAACGATTGTCGCCGTTCGTCAGGTGGCTGGCCGCGGAGAAATCGCCACGATGCCCGTGCCGGCATCGCGGGTCGAAGACCCCTCATTGAATATGGTGGCCTCTGAGATCGACACACAATTCAGCGCGCCGCGGTGGTCGCCCGACGGAAAGCAGATTGCCGTGGAACGTCATCGGCTCGGCGCGCTATCCGAAGTCGTCGTCATCGATATGGTGACGGATGCCGTACGGGTGGTGGCTTCCGATCCGGACGCACGCATCGTGACGCCGACTTGGCGAGCTGACGGTCGGGCCATCGTGGCGGCCGCCGACTTCAACGCCGATACGTTTAACCTGTATGAATTTGCCGTCGATGGAGTGACGCCGCCGCGGCAGCTGACGCACACCACAGGCGGCGCGTTGTGGCCAGATGTCTCGCGGAACGGCGATCTGATCGCGTTTGCTGGTTACACCGTGGATGGTTTTGACGTGTTTACGATGCCGTATCCCGTCACGATGGAAGAAGGTCCTGCCGCAGCCGGACACGACGTAGCGGGAGCTCCGGCGAAAGCCGGACACTATGACGGTCAAGACGCTGGACGGTATCTGGCACGAACGTACTCCCCGTGGTCGACGTTGCCGCCGACATCCTGGACGCCGCTCGTCACTACCGGCGATCAACTTCGGACAGGCTTCGGTGTCAACGGTGTTGATGTGCTGGGCCGTCACTCGTACTCCGCCTCGGCGACGTGGCTGGTGTCGGCGCCCGTCGATGCGCTGAAGCCTGACGAGAGCGTTCCGGACTGGGATTTGACGTACACCTATGACCGCTGGATGCCGACGTTCTTCGTGGGAGCCTCGAGCCAGACGCTCTTCGATGCGGGCCCGGCCGATTCAACGGGCCGGCCGACACCCGCCACCGATCGAACTCGCGAGGTCGAGACCGGCGTGCTCCTCCCGTTCCGGCACGTGTTGTCTGCCCAACGCGCTTTCCTTTCGTTGGTGCGCACCGAGGATCAGTTCACGTTGCCCAATCAAATCATCACCATTGCGCGAACGGCGTCGCGGCTTGGGCTTGCCGCCAACACCGCCCGGCTTTATGGCTACTCGATCAGCCCCGAGGATGGATACTCGGTCGGCGCAACCGCGGAACTCTCCCGCGAGGGACTGGGGTCGTCAGCGGACGAGACCACGCTGACGCTTGACGGACGCGCCTATCTCCCGGGGTTGGGCGCCCATCACGTCCTCGCACTTCGCGGTGCCGCGGGGACATCATCAGGCACCCCTGGCGCGCGGCGAACATTCCTGCTGGGCGGGGCGCTATCTCAGGGCGATGTGCTGAATTTCGGCCGTGACGCCGAGAGTCTGCTCCGGGGATTCCCTTCGCAATCGTTCGCCGGCACGCACGTCGCGCTTCTCAACGCAGACTACCGGTGGCCCATTGCACGTCCGCAGCGAGGCGCCGGCACGTGGCCGTTGTTTGTGCATACGTTTCATGCCGCCGTTTTCGCCGACGCCGGCGAGACGTGGACGGATCGCTTCAGCGCCGGCAATGCCAAGACGTCCGCGGGCGGTGAGCTGTCGCTGAACCTCGTGGCGGGGTACTCCTTCTCGTTCACCGCAGCGGTCGGCGCCGCGTGGGGACACGATGCCGCCGACAACTCCAACAGGAGCACGCTGTACGTCCGCGTCGGACGTGCCTTTTGAGCGCACTTGTAATTCACGATTCCGAATTCTGAATTACAAACGTAAGCTCATATAATTGCCACGCATGAAAAAGAAATCGCGGTTTCTTCAGACGCCGATCGAGCCGTTCGCGGTCGAAGCCGGTCTGACGGCCGACGAAATCCTGTCGCGCATGGAGCGAATTTCGTTCCAGGGGCGAAGCCTCGCGACCGCCCATCGCATCTGGCGAAGGATGCTCGAAGACGATGTGACGATCTTCATGGGGATGGCGGGCGCGCTGAGCGCCGGCGGCCTGCGGATGATCGTGGCCCATCTCATCACGCATCGCTACATCGATTGCCTGGTCTCGACCGGAGCGAATCTCTATCACGACCTGCATGAGACGCGCGGCCAGCATCACTATCTGGGTTCGCCGCACGCCGACGACGCCCTCCTGGCGAAAGATCGGATTGATCGCGTCTATGACACGTTCGCCAGCGAAGAAGAGTTCATCGGCAACGACAACTGGATCGCCGACTTCGCAGCCTCGCTCGAGCCGCGTCCGTACACGAGTCGCGAATTTCTGCATCGCCTCGGCGGACATTTGTGGGAGACGACCGGTCGCGACGGCATCCTGACGAGCGCCTATCGCGCGAACGTGCCGATCTTCTGCCCGGCCATTGCGGACTCCTCCATTGGCATGGGCCTGTCGCAGGCGCGTCAGAAGGTGCCTGGCACCGGCTACATCGACATCATCGGTGACGTCGTCGAGTCGGCCAACATCGTCATCCGCCGTCCGCGCACCGCCTCGGTAGTCCTCGGTGGCGGCACGCCGAAGAACTTCATCAACCAGGCAACCGTCCAGGCGGAATTCTTCAGCGACGATGTGGGCGGGCATCGGTATGCGCTTCAGGTCGTCACCGATGTCCCGCAGTATGGCGGCGCCTCAGGATCGACGCTCGAAGAAGCTCAGAGCTGGGGCAAACTCGCCACCGATTCTGCGCGCGTCTCCGTGCAAGCCGATGCGACGATCGCGCTTCCGCTTCTGGCCAGCGCGCTTGCTCACATCGATCCGGATGTCCTTGCCCAGCGTCGTCGACCTGTCTTCACGCTGACGTCACGCGTCATGACCATTGACGATCAGCCTCTCTCGTGCGACCGCTTCGAGGCCCAGAATGAACCTGCCGTTTGAGTACGACCGCATTGCCGTCGGTGAGTTCGGCGGCACGACACCGACGACTGCGAATTTTGCCGACGCCCGCGTGGTGATTCTGCCAATCCCCCTCGACCGCACGACGTCTTACGTGCCGGGGACGCGCAACGGCCCGCACGAAATCCTCGTCGCCTCCTCGCACATGGAACTGTGGGACGAGGAGACGCAGACCGACGTCCACGGCATCGGCATCTACACGATGCCCGAAATGGAATTTCCGTTTGCTGCGATCGACGACGTCATAACCGAAATCAACCGCGTGGCCGCAGAGCTCGTCTCGCGAGACAAATTTCCGTTCGTGCTCGGCGGCGAGCACTCGATCACGGCACCCATCGTAAAAGCCGTCGCGGCAAAGCATCGGGGCCTGTCGGTGCTGCAGATCGATGCGCATGCCGATCTGCGCGACACCTACATGGGGACGCCGAACAACCACGCGTGCGCGATGCGCCGGGTCCTCGACTATGCGACGACGACGCAGGTGGGAATCCGGAGCCTCTCGCCCGAAGAGGCCGCGGCCATCCCCTCGTTGAAGACGAAAATTTTCTACGACTTCAACATGCGCGAGGACCCGAAGTGGATCGACCGAGTGGTCGACTCGCTCGGCGAAAACGTCTACATCACCATTGACTGCGATGGGCTGGATCCGGCGATCATGCCGTCAGTCGGCACACCGGAACCCGGCGGCCTGACGTGGTACGAAACGCTGAGGCTGCTGCGGCGGGTGATTGACTCGCGAAAGGTGGTCGGCTGCGATCTCGTCGAGCTGGCGCCGCTGGCAGGCAACGTCGCGCCCAACTTCCTGTGCGCGAAGTTGATCTACAAGATCCTGTCGTATCGATTCGGGAAGGAAATTAAGAAGTCCGGCTGAAGCCGGACGCCACGTACTCGGGGATTAAAAAGTCCGGCTGAAGCTGGACGCCACGTACTCGCGGTGTTGCGGGGTCCGCCTTCAGATGGACCAATCGTTACGTCTTTTTCAGTTGATCCAGCTCGCGCCGCGCGTCGCCTGAAAACGGCGAATCGGGAAATTCTTCGACCAGACGATTGAACGTCTGCTCGGCATCGCTCTTCTTGCCGGCATCGACATAGACCCGACCGAGCCGCATCAGCACGCCGTCCACCGGCACCTCGCCGTCTTTGCGCTGCGTGAGCTCCTTGAACGTGTTGATCGCCTGCTCGTATTGCCCGGTCTGCGCCTGCGCTTCGGCGAGACCCAGCCTGGCCATCTGACCGTACAGGCTGTTGCCGGCGCGATCGATCACCTGCTGATAGGTGGTCGCCGCACTCGCCGCCTCGCCAAGCTCCATGTAAGTGGCGGCCTGCCGATAACGGGCAAAAATTCCGGCATCGGTTGATGGGTATTCGTCTGCGACGATCTTGAACTTCGTCAGCGCCGCTTGGTTCCGGGCGCGGGCAGTCTCGAAGCTCAATCCCGATGGTGCCGGTGATCCGGCCGCCGGCGGCGGGCCGATGCGCGCCTCGTCGACGCTCAGAGCGTCGGCCAGCAGCACATGCGCGCGCGCGGCCACGTGACCGGTCCACCAGAAATAACCGACCACGGCTGATGCGACGACGGCGAGAGCCACGCCGATCAGGGTCACCTGACTGCGGCGCTCTTCGACCACCTGACGAGCCGTTGCGGCAGCGCGCGCCAGCTCGTTGTCCTTGAGATGATGACGTTCAGTGCGTTTCATGGAATTTCAGTCGCGTGTCCGGCGTTAGCGAATTTCAGTCGTGTTACCGGGTTTAGCGAATTTTAATCGTGATCGTGGTGTCCGGCTTTAGCCGGACCGTGTCACGGACACCGACCCTTCAGTGTAGCGCCTCCGCCTCGAGCATTGTCAAATTGCCGCACCGGAAGCGCCGCCTCGACCTGATCGCCGTACGCGGCCAGTAGACTGTCTCTCGAGTACGCATGGCCAGTGTGGCATCGATAATCCGGGCAAGCGTACGCTTCGTCAAAGATCGCGGCCGCCTATCGTCTTCATTCCGTTACCACGTTTTTAATGTCCGGGCCGCCTCGGCGGTGGTAGAGTACCGACTTTTTCAGGGAATCGGCGTGACTGCTTCCCCGCTCTTCTCTCCCGGCACGACTCCCCGAGTACTCGTTGTCGACGGCGACGCCGATAACCGCGAACTGTACCGCGATTGCTTCACGCTGGCTGGCTGGACGGTGACCGAAGCCGTCGACGGGCGCGAGGCGCTCGTGCAGACGCTTGTCGCGAAACCGTGGGTCGTCGTGATGGAGCTGCGGCTGCCGGTCATTGACGGTGTGTCGCTCTGCGAGATTCTTCGACAGGACAAAGCGACAGCGGCCGTGCCGATCCTGGTCGTGACCAGCGAGACGCGACCGGCCCAACTGGCGCGTGCAGAGCGCGCCGGTGCCGATGCGGTGCTGATTAAGCCGAGCACACCGGACGTCGTCATCGCCGAGACCGAGCGCCTGGTTCGAACAGCCACCCTGAAAGCGCACTCGACGACTTTCCGTGAACTGCCATCGCCGACCGGACGTCGAACCGCCCTGGTCAAAGCCCATCATCGTCATGCCACGACAATGCCGGAAGTGCCGGCGATCAATCTGATCTGCCCAATCTGTACGCAGCCGCTTCGGTATCGAGAGACCTTCGTCGGCGGCGTCAACAGCCGTCATTCCGAGCGCTGGGATTACTACGAATGCGCCCGTTGCGGCCGCTTTCAGTACCGGTATCGCACGAGGAAATTGCGACGAGTGTAAAGGTTCACGCCTTTAAAGCCGGACACTACGAACTCGTCCAGCCACTGTCCCGCACACACATCCGAGCAGCGCGCCGCCGGCGACATCCAGCGGATAGTGCACCCCAAGGTAGACCCGAGAGTAGGCAATGAGCACGGCGAGCGCCCACCACAGAACGCGCTGGGCGCGGAGCCTCCGAGCCAGCACGCTCGCGCCGGCAAAGGCGTTTGCGGCGTGGCCGGACGGAAAGGACGCGTCCCCGGGGCGAGAACCGATCACGAGAATCTCAGGCGTCGACACGAAGGGCCGCTCGCGCGAGACCAGCGGTTTGAGTACGTGATTGGCCAGCAACGAGGCGAGCACGATCGCCAGCATCAACTCGAGAAGAAGCGCCGGCGTCGTGCGCCGAATAAGCGTGAGCGTCAACCCGATCACGAGCCACACCAGACCGCCGCGGCCAATCACGCTGACGATCCACATCACTCCATCGAGCCAGCCCAATCGATGGGCGACGACCCATAGGCGCGCTGACTGATCGAGGTGAATCATCTGTTCAAGCATGGCGCCACTGTTTTCGCGTGTCCTACGGTCAGCGGCGTGGCCGTGGTCTTGCACATCAGGATCACATGATCGAGCAGCCGATGGAACCCGATCCCAGGCCGCCGGGACAACGGGATCCGATTCCTGGATCGCATCCGCCGGATCCTGTCGAGGACTCGCCTGCCGATCCCAAGCCGGTGCCGCCGCCTGACATCCCGCCGCCAACTGAACCGATCATTCCCGACTCGCTGTAATCGCCAGGGTTTTCGAACGATGATTGGCCTGGGAGGCCGAGATGATGGTCGCCGATGAGGCGCATCGCACCCTGAATCGGATCACCTACGCAACAGTGGCAACGGTCGCGGCAGATGGTCGACCGTGGAACGCTCCGCTGTATGTGGCATTCGATCGCCGCGCGTTCTACTGGTCTTCGCATTACGATGCCCAGCACTCCAGAAACATTGCGGTCAATCCATCGGTCATGCTCGTTGTGTTTGATTCCACAGTGCCCGACGCCAGCGGTCATGGAGTCTATGTCCGGGCAACGGCACGTGAACTGATTGACGCCGGCTCGATCGAGCGCGCGCTCCTCGCGCTCGCGGCGCGAAGGGACGAGCCGGTGAAACCTGTGGCCGATTTCCTTGCTCCGCACACGCAACGAGTGTACGAAGCCGTTGCCGAAGAAGTCTGGACGAATGTGGTACAGCAGGAAGGGGTGTACTACTTCGATAAACGGATACCGATCGAGCTATGAAGTCGCGTGATCAACCGGCGGATTCACCTGAGTCATAGGACATGACCGAGCGTGACGAAAGTGACATGACCGAGGGTGACGAACGCGAGGAATTGCGGGCCCAACAGGCAGCGCTACATCTGCGCACGGGGCAATTACAGCGCGAGACCGAGCGACTGCGCGGCAGC
>Ga0070681_10008111_pt1 | contig 10275 bp, 7 predicted proteins | sample KBSC83BmetaG_FD_65650 | JGI IMG/M metagenome (GOLD analysis project Ga0070681, IMG submission 65650) | Corn rhizosphere microbial communities from Kellogg Biological Station, Michigan, USA - KBS C8-3B metaG | ecosystem: Host-associated > Plants > Roots > Rhizosphere | place: USA: Michigan...
CCGAATTACGCACGGCTGCTGGTCTACAAGCTCGACGGCCAGGTGAAGCTGCCCCCGGAGGCACCCTATACGCCTCCGACCTTGAATCCGCCCGCGAGATTCGGCGATGCAACGCTGCTGACCAAGGGAGAGGCGCAATACAACGAGCACTGCGGCAGCTGCCACGGAAACAACACCGCCCGTGTCGCAAGCCTCTTCCCCGATCTGCGCTATGCGGGTGCGCTGTGGAGCAGCGATGCGTTCAAGGCCATCGTCATCGGCGGCGCGCTGCAGAACAACGGCATGGTGTCCTTCGCGAAAATGATCACGCCGCAGGACGCGGAAGCGATTCGCGCCTATCTGGTGAAAGTGGCAAACGACACCAAGGACCATCCGCCCCCGCCCTTTGGGTTCGGCGGTGCGCGTGAGGGGCAGGGACGTGCGCGCGGCGCTGCTCCGGCTACCCCGGGCGCCCCGCGCGGGCCGAGCGCAGGATCAACACCACCTCTGCCGGCGCTCCACCAGTAGGGCGAATCTCCAACCAGAAAAAGGCGCCTCACGCCCTCCGCGTGAGGCGCCCTCCTCGATCGACTCACATCTGGTGCTTGATCTCCAGATCGATCTCCAGCGGCGGCGCCGGGTTGTTGACCTGCGTTCCCTGTCCGGCGGACACCAGGTCGAACTGCCCGAAGTAGTAGCGCTTGCCAGTCAGGTTCTTGGCCTGGACGATCGCTTGCCAGTTACCCTTCGGCGGCTCCCATGTCAGGTGCGCGTTGTAGACCGTGTAACCCGCCGTGAGGTTGTAAGGCGAATTCTGCGCAGCGGTATAGATTGAGCTGCGTGTCGAGCCGTCGATGCGCGCAGTGAGCGTACCGTACGACCCGACAGGCAGTGCGTACTGTACGCCGGCACCGCCCGACCACGATGGCGTGAAAGGCGGGGTCTCGTTGGGAGTGATTCCCGTCACCGGGTTCACGTAGACGTATTCGAACTTCAGCCAGCTCAGGTTGGCATCGATCTGCAACCCGCCGAATACCGCCTGGCTCTCGAACTCCACACCCTTCTGGTGTCCCGCGCCTGCGTTGTAGGGCAGCGCACACGGCGAGCCGAAGTTGAGTCCCGGAATGCCCGCGGCAGCCGTGGCCGCGGCGATCGAGGGAATCGAGCTGCAGTTCGCGAGGGTCAGCTGGATGTTGCGGTATTGTGAGAAATACCCGTCGATGTTCGCGTGCAGGTGGTTGCCGAACCAGCTGCTCTTCAGCCCGAGCTCGTAGGTGGAGAGGTTCTCCGGCTGGAACTGAATGGCCTGCGGCAGGTAGAACGGGCGCGGATCGACGCCACCTCCCTTGAACCCGGTGGAGTACTGCGCGTACGTCATCAGGTCGTCGGTGAAGTGGTAGCTGAGGTTTGCACGCCAGTCCCACCGGTTCGCGCGATATTCCGAGGATGCACCGTTGAGGGGGGCCACGGCGGCGGCAGAGTCGCCGGTGGTGGTGCCATCCGGCGCCAACCGCACGTAGTTATAGGTCTTGTCCTGCGTGGTGTAGCGGATGCCGAAAATTGCATCCAGCTTCGGCGTCAGGTGGAAGGTCGTGTGCAGGAAGCCGGCCTTGTCGTGCGCCTCGATCGGGTCGTTCTGGTAGAAGTTGAGCAGGTTCGGGAACCCGGTGAAGATGAACGCGTACGACAGGTCCTCGTGGCCGAAGTACACGGTCAGCTCGCGGAAGTAGTACGCACCGGCGGTCCAGTCCAGGAAGTGGTTGAAGTTGCCGCTCAGGCGCAACTCTTCACTGAACTGGTGATGGCCCATCGACTCGGCACCCAGATCCAGCGGCCAGATGGAGACGTCGTTGTCGTGCACCCAGGTCGCCGAGTAGCCGCGCATCGCGGTGATGCTCTTCAACGACAGGTTGTCCGCGATACCCCAGTCCGAGGACAGGGATACGCCCCAGTTGTTGACGGTCATGTTGGGATTGACGCAGTACGCCTGCTGGCCGTTGTTGCCGCCCAGCCCGGGAATGCCCCCGGGTGGAGTGACCGGTGATGGCGTGGGCATGCAGAAGTTGGCGTAGGTTGCGTAGAAGTTCGGCGCAATGATCTGCGGAACCATCGCCTCGTTGTACGGCAACAGGTGGCCGTTGGTCGTCGGGATCGACAGCGCGGGCGAAGTGGCCGAGCCCGTCGCCGGGCCGGGAATGCGCACCAGCGGACCCGGACCCGCGTAACCGAGGGTTTCCGCCGTGAACTCCTGATTCTCATTGGTCATGTCGGCAATCAGGTTGAATTCGAGCTTGTCGCTCGGAAGCCAGCGAACGGCCACCCGGCCTCCGGCGTAGCCGGTACCGCCCTCCTTGCCGATCTGACAGTTGCTGGTCTGCGTCGGGAACCCGGGCAGCACCGAGTAGGTGCCTTTGACACCGTTGACGTCCGTCGCCGTGAAGCTCGGATTGGCGCACGCGAAGTTGTAGCGCGTGACGTAACCCTCCTGGTGATTGCCCACGCCGGAGAGCCGCACGAACAGGTTGTCGCCGATCGCGAAATTCGTGCCGGCGCGCAGCTCGATGTGATTGCGGCTGCCGGCCAGCAGATCGAAGCTCATGCTCTCGTTGGAATCGGGCTTCTTCGAGAACAGCTTGATGGCGCCGCCCTCGGAGTTCATCCCTTCCAGGGTTCCCTGCGGACCGCGCAACACCTCGACGCGGTCCAGATCCAGCAGATCGAACAGCGAGCCCGTCAACGTCCCGAAGTACACATCGTCGATGTAGATGCCCACGCCCGGTTCCAGTGCCGGATCCAGATCCGACTGGCCGATGCCGCGGATGTATGCGCTCATCGACGGGCCGAATGCTCCGGCCTCCTGGTTGAGCTGCACGCTGGGCGCATCGCGCGCGATCTCGGTTACGCTGGTCTGGCCGCGGGCGGCAAGCGCTTCGGCGTTGACAGCAGTGATCGCGAGCGGCGTCGATTGCACACTCTGCTGCTGGTACTGCGCGGTGACGGTGACCTCCTCGAGGCCGCCGGTATTACTGGCAGCGGGCGCGGCCGGTGCCTGCGCCTGTGCGAAGGCGGCGGATGCCGCCAGCGTCGAAGCAACGAACAGCGCCGGAGTTCGCGGCGCGATCAACTTCAAGAGCCCACTCGACATGAGATATCCCCCCAAGGCTGATTTCTTGTCACACCCACGCGGAAGCTGCCTCCGCCTGTCCGTTTCCTCCTTCAGGTCAGCGTGTGCGGTCCGCCGTACCAAAAATCCAACAATCGCAGCGCCAAAGCTATGCCGCTTGCGAAACTCGGTCAACTCCAACTAGATACAACTTGCCGTGTCTGGCGCTTTTCGTGTCGATGTTGCACCGCACCAATGAAAATGTTCCCTCCCGGCCTAGTAGTGTGACTACCAAGCAACACCAGGTCCTTCAACTTGTGAGTGATTGTCAGCAGGGACGCGAGATCTAGCCCGGCCGCATCGCAGCCGCCACGGAGATCCGGGAGGCGCGGATCCCTGGTATCGCCCCTGCGATGAGGCTGATCGCCAGCGCCCGCTGCCGCGGCACACACAGACAACACCATCCCTTCCGCGAGAACCGATGCGACCACCGGCAAGCCGCCGAATCCGACTCCCCGGAGCGTCGCGAGCTCGCGCCGCCGTGCATCGACTGCCGCGTACAGACCGCTTGCCGCGGCACAAACGGCCGCCGCCGCCAATATCGTTCCAATGAAATAGCTGACGAAGTCCAGGAATCCGCGCAGCTCCGCCACACTCTCCTCGCGGGCCGCGGTCTCGGAGTGAACATCTGCCATCAGCGCCGGATTGCTCGCCACACTCTCCCGGAACTTGTCGAAAGCCGCGGGCGAGCTCATCACGACCACTATTTGCTCGAACGAAGTGCGTCCCAGCGCTCCGAGCAATGTCTCGGCATCGGCGATCAGGTCCTGATCGAAGTGCCGGCTTGCGTCCTCGAACGCACCGACGATGAGCCAGCTCTCCCCGCGGATCCGCAGGCGGTCACCGACCTGATTCTCCCAAGCGCGTCGCGGGAAATGACGCTCACACCGGGATTTGGAGCGCCGCGGCTCAAGACCACAGCACGATCCGCTCGCGCACCCCCCATCGCCCAGCCATGCAGGCCTTCGCCCAAGGACAGCAATGCGACCAGCACGCCAACGGCGACGGCCGTGGCGGCTACCGTGGTGAGGGTACCGCCGGGCCTGCCCGGAATGCTTTGCAGCGCCCAACTCGACAGCAGCCACGTCTGGCGCAGCATCTCCGGTTCCCTCCCCTACTGCTCTGCCAGCGCGTCCACGAGCTGCAGTTGCGAAGCCTGCCAGGCGGGCACGAAGGCGCTGACGGCACTGAGGGCGAGCGCACACAGCAATCCGGCGCCGACCACTGCCAACGGGACCACACTTTGACCGACGAGGCTCTGTGCGCGCGGCAACACCAGCGCCGCCGCGCACAACCCAACGAGAGCTGACGAGACCCAGAGGACTGCCGACTCCATCAGCACGAGCAGTTGCACCTGCATCCCGGTGAAGCCCACGACCTTGAGGACCGCAAGCTCACCTCGCCGTTCACGTATCGACTGCATTGCCAGAGCTCCTACTGCGACAACCAGTGCCGCAAACGCAGCGATCGAGATCGAGCGCGCGAGCCATCCGATGTCATAGTTGATGAGCAGGAGATCGGAGAAATCCGGACGTTCCATGTCCTGAAACTCCCCCACGATATCGAATTCCCAGTCCGGCGTGCCGCTGGCCCGCGGCACGAAGCACTGCAGCGTCACATGCTGCCCCACTTTCCACCCGAAACGGTGCGCCATGTCAGCTCCTACCAGGGCCCCCGCGCGAGTGTGCTCGAATGCCGCCAGGTGCGCCGCAGTCGTCCGGTTCTCGTAGTAGACCGCGAAGTAGGAGGCCGGATCGACGCCCAGAGCCCACGCGTATTGTCTGGAACCCCGGTAGGTGCAGGGCAGCTGGGATTCGAACGCCACTCGAGCGACACCCGGCACTTTCTGCAGCTGCCTCCTCCAGAGGCTCACCGGAAGCAGATCGGTGCTGCCCAAGCGGCTGCTGACAAACATCCGTTCGGCGTGCGATTGCCGGATCGCAAGTCTCATGCTCGCCTCCAGGCCCTGCAGCAGGCCAAACAGCATGAAGACGAACACGATCTGCGCGGCGATCAGCGCAGAGCGCGGGGCGCTAGGAGCGCGAGTCCTCGCAGGAGTCCTGGAATTCGGAGGACGCCGCCGCGATGACATCGATCCTCGGATCCGCCGCGAGCGCCCGCATCGAGGCCTCGCTCACTCCGGACATCGTGAAATGGGCGCCCTCGCCGTTGCTCGCCGGGAAGATGATCAGGCTGTGACCCCCGACCTTGGCGGCGATGGCCGTTGCCAGCGCGTGCACGTCGTCATCGGAAATGGGCAGCGTTTCCGGGAGAACGGCGGACTTCAACCGCGACGCCCGGGCCGCCGGGGTCAGTGACTGGAGGTCGGCCAGCTCGGCCGGTGTTTTGAAAACGACTTCGTATTGACCGGCGATGCGGATGCGCGCCGGCAACTGAAAATTCTGCAGCCGCGCCGTAGCTAACGCAGGGCCCTGCGCAACCAGGCAACCGAGCAGGATTGCGCCCAGGAGCCCCCGCGACCCGGCACGATGAAGCGGGCTGTCCATGCTCCAGATCCTACTGCGCCACGGCGGCACTTTCCACGTTCCAGGACCGAAGGGCCGCCGTCTGGAAAGCAGCGCCGGGCTCTGGCGGCGAGCCGTGTGCGGTCCGCCGCGCGATCATGTCTGCGGCTTGTCCATCGGTTTGCCGGCGTTGGGCTGCCCGCGCTTGTCCAGGACGATCACTCCCCCTTTGACGACCACCTCGGTCGTCATGAAATTCCAATATCCCACCAGGGGATTCCCGCCCAGCAGCACGAGGTCGGCGATCTTGCCCGGCTGGACCGTGCCCAGGTCCGCGCTCCGGTCGAGGAACTCGGCCGAATTCGGCCCCATGATCTTGATGATGTCGAGCGGGGAGAACGCCACGTTGAGGGTCTTCAACTCCTGGTTCAACGCCGCCGTGGCATTGAAGTTGGTGTCAGTGCAGTAGGCATAGACGACGCCGTGATCGAACAGCGTGCGGCCGTTGATCGGCAGAAAGCCGCCTTCGCGGCCCTGTCCCTCGTCGCTGATGATCCCCTGCGGCCAGGGCTTGCCGTCACGAAACGTGGGCTTGTTGTCATGATTGAACACGTCGAACACCGGCGGGCCGAAGCCGGTGCAGGAGGACACCATCGCTCCGGAGGCCTTCACCTGGTCGGCTTGCGCTTCCGTGACCCAGTCGAAGTGGGGTGTGTGGATGAGCTTTTTCCCCCCTATGGAGACGGCCGCCACCATGTTGGCGGGGCTGACGGCGTGGATCTGCACAGGGATGCCGACCTTCGCCGCCTCCTCCAGCGCGATGGTGAGGTTGTGCGTCTCCTTCTGCGTCGGTGGCGCCGGCGGAGGGGCCATGGGATAGATGACTTCGGCGATGGAATCATAGCCGGCGCTCTTGGCCGCGCGGATGGCGTTGCGCACTTCCTCATCGCTGTTCAAGCGACCGGTCACGATCCGGTCCGCCGCGAGGATGCGCGGCCCCTTGATCTCTCCGCGCTCGATTCGATGCTTCAATTCCAGGATCGCAGTGTTGTCATCACCGCCCGCCTGCACGGTGGTGAATCCGGCCTCCAGCAGCTCGCGCATTCGATCGGCCGCCTGCTCCGCGAAATACCGCTCGGGAGGTCCATAGATCAGATGACGGTGCACGTCGATGAAACCTGCCATCACCGTCATGCCCGCGCCGTTGATCCGTACGCTGCCGCGCGCCGTCGCTGAAGCGGAGCCCGCAGTGACGGACGCAATCCTGCCGTCCTTGACGACCAGCGAGCCCTTTTCGATCACTTGTCCATCGCCGACGATAATGCGGGCATTGGAGATGACGAGGTTCTGCGCCGAGACGGCGCCGGCGGCGCACGCCGTCACCAGCACGGCCGAAACGATTGCCATGAGCCGCATGTCTTGAAGCCCCCCTTGAATGGCGCGCACCGGCCGAAACTGTGCCCGGGCGGATGCCATTCTTTTATAATAACTTATGACCTGCTCATCAGCACTGACCGCGCTGCGAGCCTGCAGCTGCGTCCTCGGCCTGCTCCTGCTCACGAGTGGCGTTGCCCCTGCGGCCGGAGCGACTGCGCATCCGGCCGCCTCGGCAAATAGCGCCGATGGCGCATTTCAGCGTCGGTTCGGCGAGCGATTCTTCTCCGACTGGTGGCGACTGTATCCGGACTCTGCGATCGAGAATGGCTACTACAAGGGCGCCGATCGGCTCGGCGTGCCCGACGAGCGCGCACGCGCGGACGAGCTGGAGCACGTGCGGCGTTGGCTCGGGCAACTCCAGGAGATCGACCCGAAGAAGCTGAGCCCGCCGGTACGAGCGGACTGGGTGCTGCTGGACAATCTGTTCAAAAGCACCCGCTGGCAGATCACCGAGCTGCGCGATTGGCAATGGAATCCCTCTGTCTACAACGTCGCCGACGCGTTTGCTCTGCTGCTGACGACGGACTACGCACCTCTCGACGAGCGCCTGCGTACCGTGATGCGGCGTCTGGTGAAAGTGCCGGACTACTACGCAGCCGCGCAGCGCAGTGTCAAAGACCCGACGCCGGAACACGTTGACCTGGCGATCCAGCAGAACCGAGGGGCCCTGGAAGTTCTCGGGGACAGCCTCACGAAGCAGATTCGCGACTCGCACCTGAGCGCCGCCGAGCGCCGCGTCTTCGATCGGCGCATCACCGCCGCACGCGCGGCAATCAGCGGCTATATGAGCTGGCTCGAGTCCGTGCAGAAGCAGATGTCAGCAACGCTGAAGCCGGCGGGACCTCAGGATTTCGGTGCCGGCGAGGGCCGGGTTCGCTCCTTCCGCATCGGGCGCGAGCTCTACGAGCAGGAGTTCGCGTACCAGATCCAGTCGGGCGAGAGCGCCGCCGCGCTCTATCACCGTGCGCAGCAGGAAAAGGAGCGCCTGCTCGAGCGCATGGGGTTGCTGGCGCAGCTCCTTTGGCCAAAGTATTTCCCCAACGAGGCGCCACCCGGCGACCGCCAGGAGCTCACCGCGCGAGTGATCGGGGAGATCTCCAAGCAACACGCCACGCCCGCGGACTTCGTTCCGGAGGTGAAGCGGCTGATCCCGCAGCTCGAGGACTGGGTCAACGAGCATGGACTGCTGGACGTGGATCGCAGCAAACCCCTGCTGGTTCGCGACACACCGCAGTACGAACGGGGCATCGCCGGCGGCAGTCTCGACCCGCCGGGCCCCTACAATCCCGGAGCCCAGAGCTACTTCAACATCGATCCGTTCAGCGAGCTGACCGCGGAGCAGGCCGAGAGCTTCCTGCGGGAATACAACCGTTGGATGCTGCCGATCTTCGTCATCCACGAGACGGTGCCCGGCCATTACGTGCAGCTGATGTACTCCAACCGGTCCGCGAGCTTGATCAAGAGCGTGTTCGGTAACGGCGCGACGATCGAAGGTTGGGCCGTCTATGGCGAGCGGATGATGATGGAGTCAGGCTTCGGTGACGAGAGCGCCGAGCAGTGGCTCATCTACTCGAAGTGGAACCTGCGCTCGGTATGCAACACGATCCTGGACTACGGCGTACACGTGCTCGGCATGAGTGAGGAGCAAGCCCGCGGCCTGCTGGTCCATGACGCGTTTCAGGGGGAACAGGAGTTTCGCGAGAAATGGCACCGCGTGAAGGTGACGAGCGTTCAGCTGGATATGTACTTCGCAGGATACTCGGCCATCTATGATTTCCGAGAGCGGCTGAAGAAGCAGCAGGGATCGGCCTTCGATCTGAAGCGCTTCCACGAGCGGTTCCTGAGCTTCGGAAGCGCGCCGGTGCCGTTGATCGAGGAGATGATGACGAGCAGCCGTTAGCTCTTCGCCAGCTTGTCGAAATCGCTCGCATCGTGCCTTTCGGGCAGCTGGCCTTCCGAGCCGAAGGTTCGATTGACGATCTGGCCCCGCTTCACCGCCGGGCGGCTGGCGATCCGATCCACCCAGCGATTGAGGTTGCGGTATTCGCCGGCGGACAGGAACTCCTGCGCGTTGTAGGCGCTGCGCACGATCGCCCCGTACCAGGGCCAGATCGCGATGTCGGCGATCGTATACTCATCGCCGATCATGTACTCGTTGTTGGCAAGGTGCGTATCGAGCAGGTGCAGGTGCCGCTTGGTCTCCATGGCATAGCGGTTGATCGCATACTCGATCTTGTAGGGCGCGTAAGCGTAGAAGTGCCCGAATCCACCGCCGACGAACGGCGCCGCCCCCATCTGCCACATGAGCCAGTTCATGGTGGCCGCGCGCTTGTAGTGCTCGGTGGGCAGGAACGCGCCGAACTTCTCCGCCAGATAAAAGAGGATCGAACCGCTCTCGAACAGCCGCGTCGGCGGCTCCGTCGAGCGGTCGAGCATGGCGGGAATCTTGGAATTGGGATTGATCGCGACGAAGCCGCTGGAGAACTGTTCCCCGTCGCCGATCTTGATCAGCCAGGCATCGTACTCCGCGCCTCGGTGGCCGGCGGCGAGCAGCTCCTCCAGCAGAATCGTCACCTTCTGGCCGTTCGGTGTGCCCAGCGAATACAGCTGCAGCGGGTGCTTGCCGACCGGCAGTTCCTTCTGATGCGTCGCGCCCGAGACGGGGCGATTGATGCTCGAGAACTGGCCGCCGTTCTCTTTGTCCCAGACCCAGACCTTTGGCGGAACATAGCCCGGTGGCTGATTGGCGCTGGCGGAATCGCTATCGGGCATGGTGTCGTCCTCGGGTGAGAGCTCGTCGAGCCCGGCAAGCCCATTGCCGAGCATCAGGTGCGGCGATCCAACGCGTACGCCGTGGTCGCGGCCGGCAGAGTATCATGCGCACCACCATGCGGTCCGTCAAACACGAAACAGCATGACGAGGAACAGGCGACTCACTTCGGCGAGACCATCGCATTCGTGTGGGTGCCCATGACCGAGATCGCTCCCTATGGCGCCACTTACGCTGCGCTGGGCGCCGAAGTCGACGTACGCGACTGTGAAATCGACGGAAAGATTCCAGAGAGCCTGAGCGGTGGGTTCTACGCGGTTGGGCCGGATCCGCAGTATCCCCTGGCGCCGGGAAACATCCCCTTCGACGGTGAGGGGCACGTGCGGCTGTTCCGGATCAGGGGCGGCCGCGTCGACTATCGCACCCGCTACGTGAGAACGGAGCGCTACCTTGCGCAGGAC
>Ga0070681_10008112_pt1 | contig 10275 bp, 9 predicted proteins | sample KBSC83BmetaG_FD_65650 | JGI IMG/M metagenome (GOLD analysis project Ga0070681, IMG submission 65650) | Corn rhizosphere microbial communities from Kellogg Biological Station, Michigan, USA - KBS C8-3B metaG | ecosystem: Host-associated > Plants > Roots > Rhizosphere | place: USA: Michigan...
GCGCACGTCGAACTGGGTGCCGACCACGCGCACCATCCGGCCGCCGGCCGCGACGGTGAAGGGGCGCGACCTGTCGGCCACCACGTCGAAGATCGCTTCGCCCTCGTCGAGCGCCACGCGCCGCTCGGAGCGTTCGAACATCACCCGAAGGCGTGTCTCGGCGTTGAGGTCGACCACCGAGCCATCCGCCAGGGTGAACCGCTGGCGCTGGCCGCGGCCGGTGACCAGCGCCTGGACCGCCGGCCCGCTGGTCAGGGTCGGCAGGACGATGGCCGCCAGCCCGGCGGCGATGCCGACGCCGCCCGCGCCCACCAGCCAGCGCCGCGACGGTCCGCGCGCCGAAGCCCGGCGCCGCGCGAGGGAGGCCAGTTCGGTCTGCACGCCGACCGCGGCGGACTCGAACTCATGCCAGACCGAGAGCGCCGCCTGATAGGCCGGCCGGTTCTGCGGCGCGGCGTCCAGCCATTCGTCGAACGCCAGCCCGTCGCCTTCGGTCACGTCGTCGCGCGAAAGCCGCGCCAGCCAGGCGGCGGCTTCGTCTATCGCGCGATCCGAAAGCGTCGGAATACTGGTCATCGGTTTAACGGCCCGGTCTGCGCCGACTGCGCCAGACAACCCTTGAGACGGCGCCGCAGCCCCGCGTCCCTAGGTCCGCGCGGAAATTCCCGCCCGCTCATGGCGCCAGCCTGCGCGTCAGGGCCTTCATGGCCGCCTGGATGTGCTGCTCGACCATCTTGCGGGAGACCCCCATCGCGTCGGCGGTCTGCGCCTGCGTCAGGCCTTCCAGCTTGTTCAGCCGGAACGCGCGGCCCATCTGCGGCGGCAGGGCCGCGACCGCCTCGGCGAGCTGGCGCGTGCGCTCGCGGCTAACCATCGCCTGATCGGCCGCCGGTTCGTCCACGACGTCCTCGCCGCCCAGCGTCGGGCGGGTGTCGTCCCGCCACTGGTTTTCCCGGCGCAACGCCCGCTGCTGCGACCGCGCCTGGTCGACCATCAGGTTGGCGGCCATCCGGTAGAGCAGCGGCCCGGGCGCGCGAACCTCGGCGCCCGGATCCAGCGCGGCGACCTTCACATAGAGGTCCTGGACCAGATCCTCGGCCAGGCTCATCGACCGCGTCCTGGCCGCCAGGAACAGGACCAGGTTCTGCCGCTTGTCGAGGAAGGCCCGGACCAAGGGGCTGTCGTCGCCGGCGCGGTTGGACGACTCGGAGGACGCCACGGACGGTTCTCATTTCCCAATGGCGACGCACGATCGCGAAGCCTGCGGTATGGCTCAGCGCGCGCCGTTAGCCAACTGCGGAAGCCGCCGGCGGCAGCAGCGCCTCTGCGGCCAGGAACTGCGCCAGATCCCCACCGGGGAACAGCACCCCGCGGATGCCGGCCCGCAGCGCCGCCTCCAGGTCCGAAGGCTTGTCGCCCACCAGCACGGAAGCTCCCTTGTCGATCGGCCATTCGCTGAGCGCGCGCAGGATCATGCCCGGGTTCGGCTTGCGGTCCGGCGGGTCGGGATGGCGATAGGTGTCGAGCGGCGCGTCCGGGTGCTGCGGCGCGTGGTAGAAGGCGTCGATGTGGCCGCCGGCCTGCGCCAGGTCCTGCGCCATGCGCTCGTGCAGGGCATGCATGTCGGCCTCGCTGTAGTAGCCGCGGCCGACCCCGGACTGGTTGGTCACTACGATCACCAGCCAGCCCGCCCGATTGTAGGCCGCCACCACCGCCTTGGCCCCTGCGATCCAGCGGAAGTCCTCCCAGCGGTGGACATAGCCCTGGTCCTCGTTCAGCACCCCGTCACGATCGAGGAACAGCGCGGGGCGACGGGGGCTGGCTGGCGGGGTCTCAGGCACCCGGCGATTATAGCTGCGCACGGGGCGCCGAGGCGATTTCAAAAAGCCCGGATAGCCGTTTAAGGTCCGCCGGCCAGCTTCGGAGGCATCCATTTGCCCGCGTCCCCGCCCGCCGTCCTGACCCTCGACGACCTGCGGGTGGACTTCGATACCTACGACGCGACTGTCCAGGCGGTGCGCGGCGTCTCGCTGTCGATCCCCCGCGGCGAGACCCTGGGCGTGGTCGGCGAGAGCGGCTCGGGCAAGAGCCAGACCTTCATGGCGGTGATGGGCCTGCTGGCCCGCAACGGCCGCGCCTCAGGTTCGGCGAAGTTCCTGGGGACGGAACTCCTGCGCCTCAAGCCGCGCGAGCTGAACCGCATCCGCGGCTCGAAGATGACCATGATCTTCCAGGACCCGCTGACGGCGCTCACCCCCCACGTGCGCGTCGGCGAGCAGATCGCCGAGCCGCTTCGCCTGCACCTGGGCCTCTCCGACCGCGACGCCACTGCGCAGGCGAAACTCTGGCTCGAGAAGGTCCGCATCCCCGACGCGGCCCAGCGCCTGCGGCAGTATCCGCACGAGCTTTCCGGCGGCATGCGCCAGCGGGTGATGATCGCCGCGGCCATGGCCGGCGGGCCGGAGCTGCTCATCGCCGACGAGCCGACCACCGCGCTCGACGTCACCGTGCAGGCCGAGATCCTCGACCTGATGGCCGAGCTGCAGCGCGAGACGGGCGCGGCCATGGTGCTGATCACCCACGACATGGGCGTCATCGCGCGCCTCGCCGACCGGGTCTGCGTGATGAAGGACGGCGCCTACGTCGAAGAGGGTCCGGCCGCCCAGATCTTCGCTGAACCCAGGACCGGCTACACGCGAGCTCTGCTGGACGCGATTCCCCGGCTCGACCGCGACGGCCGCGGCGGCCGTCCGGTCCTGGCGCCGGTCGAGCCCGACGCGCCGGTGGTGGTCGAGGGCCACGGCGTGAAGGTCTGGTTCCCGATCCGCCAGGGTTGGGTCGGCGCGCCGAAGATGCTGCGCGCCGTCGACGGCGTGGATTTCCAGGTGCGCCAGAGCGAAACCCTGGGCGTGGTCGGCGAGAGCGGCTCGGGCAAGTCCACCCTGGCGCGTGCGGTGCTGAACCTGATCCCGGCCAGCGAGGGCGCGGTCACCCTGATGGGCCGCGACATCACCCACGCTGCGCGCGAGGCCATGCGCAAGGCGCGCAAGGATCTCCAGATCGTCTTCCAGGACCCGCTGGCCAGCCTCGACCCGCGCGTCACCATCGGCGACTCCATCGCCGAGCCGCTGCAGGTCTTCCGCCGCGACCTGAGCCGCGCCCAGCGCGACGCCGAGGTGGCCGCGATGATGGCCCGCGTCGAACTCGACCCTTCGCTGATCAACCGTTACCCGCACGAGCTGTCGGGCGGCCAGAACCAGCGCGTCGGCATCGCGCGCGCCATGATCCTGAAGCCCCGCCTGGTCATCTGTGACGAGGCGGTCTCAGCCCTCGACGTCTCGATCCGCGCCCAGATCATCGACCTCTTGATCGCGCTGCAGAAGGAGATGGGCCTGGCGATGATCTTCATCAGCCACGACCTGGCGGTGGTGCGCGAGATCAGCCACCGGGTCCTGGTGCTCTATCTCGGCCGCGTCGTGGAGACCGCCGACCGCGAGCGGATCTACAAGGCGCCGCAGCACCCCTATACCAAAGCCCTGCTGTCGGCGGCGCCGATCCCCGACCCGGCCATTGAGCGCACCCGCAAGCGCGTGAAGCTCATCGGCGAGCCGCCCAGCCCGACCGATCCGCGCGCCGCCCTGCGGTTCCTGCCCTCGCGCCTGCCGGTCGACCCGAGCGCTCCGGTCCTGCCGCCGGCGCTGACGGAGGTCGCGCCCGGCCACCTGGTCGCCGAGTTCGATCCGCCCGCCGAAGCAGCCTAGAAGCCGAGCCATGGCGAAAATCACGCCCGTCCTGATGTCCGGCGGCGCCGGCACGCGGCTCTGGCCCGTCTCGCGCCGCGCCCGGCCCAAGCAGTTCCATGCCCTCGGCGGCGAGCGCACGCTGATCCAGGACACCGCCCTGCGCTTCACGGGCGAGGCGTTCGGCCCGCCCACGGTGATCTGCAACGCCGCCCATGCCGAGCTGGTGCGCGAGCAGCTGGCGGCGGTGGGCGTCACGCCGCGCGCCCTGATCCTCGAGCCGCAGGGCCGCAACACCGCCGCCGCGGCCGTGGTCGCCGCCGGGGCCGCGGAGGCCGACGAGCTTGTCCTGCTGCTCAGCGCCGATGCGCGGGTGGGCGACCCCGCCGCCCTGCGCGGGGCGATCGCGCTCGGCGCGCCTGCCGCGGAGGCCGGCGCCTTGGTGATCTTCGGCATCACGCCCACCGCGCCGGAAACCGGCTACGGCTACATCCGCGCGGAGGCGGGCGAGGGCGCTGTCCGCAAGGTCGCCGAATTCGTGGAGAAGCCGGACCTGCCGACCGCCCGGCGCTACCTGACCGACCCGGCCTACAGCTGGAACGCCGGCATCTTCCTGTTCCGGCCCGACGCCTTCCTGGCCGAGGCGCGGCGCGTCGCGGGCGAACTCACCGCCGCCGTCGAGCTTGCCCTGGCGCAGGCGCCGCGCACCTCCGGCGTGATCCACCTGGGCGAAGCCTTCCGCCAGGTCCCGTCCGCGCCGGTCGACGTCGCGGTTTTCGAACGGACCGACAAGGCCGTGGTCGTCTCCGCCGACATCGGCTGGAGCGACGTGGGAACTTACGGCGCGCTCTGGGCCGAGGCGGCGAAGGACGCGTCCGGCAACGTCGTCCAGGGCCCGGTGATCGCCGCCGACGCAACCGACTGCCTGGCGCTCTCGGACGGACCGGCCGTGGTGCTGGCTGGCGTCGAGGGCCTGGCGGTGATCGTCGAGAACGGGGTCGTCCTGGTCACCCGCAAGGACGACCCGGCGGCGGTGCGGACAGCGGTGGAGGCGGTCCGCCAGGCCGGCCGCGAAGACCTGCTTTAGCTGCTGCATTGCAGCAGGGCCGGGCCGCCGTTAGGTTGCCCGCCTTTTCCAGACCCCCTTTCAGGACTCCGGGCGGCACAATGACCCTTGCATTCGACGACATCCTTGCGGCCCGAGACCGGCTGCAGGGTCACATCGAGCGCACGCCCTGCCGCCGCTCGCGCACCCTGTCGGAGATCACCGGGGCCAATGTCTGGGTGAAGTTCGAGAACCTGCAGTTCACCGCCGCCTACAAGGAGCGCGGCGCGCTGAACAAGCTGCTGCAGCTCACCGACGCCGAGAAAAAGCGCGGCGTGATCGCCGCCTCGGCCGGCAACCACAGCCAGGGCCTCGCCTACCACGCTGCGCGCCTGGGCATCCCGGTGACCATCGTCATGCCGCGCGGCACGCCCTTCGTGAAGGTCCAGCAGACCCGCGCCCACGGCGCCGAGGTGGTGATCGACGGCGACGGCTATGACGAGGCCTCGGCCCACGCCATGACCTTGCGCGACGACCGCGACCTGGTCTTCGTCCACCCGTTCAACGACCTCGACGTCATGGCCGGCCAGGGCACGGTGGCGCTGGAGATGCTGGAGGACGCGCCGGACCTGGAGGTTCTGCCGGTGCCGATCGGCGGCGGCGGGCTGATCGCCGGCATGGCGACCGCCGCCAAGCATGTGAAGCCGCAGATCAAGGTGGTGGGCCTGGAGCCCGCCATGTACCCGTCCTTCACCGCCCGGATGCGCGGCGTGAACGTGGGCGCGAGCTCCGGCGGCGCGACCATCGCCGAGGGCATCGCCGTCAAGCAGGTGGGCGACGTGAGCTACGGCGTGGCCCGGCCGCTGGTCGACGAGGTGCTGCTGATCGAGGAGCCGTTCTTCGAGCGCGCGGTGGCCCTCTACTGCAATGTCGAAAAGACCGTGACGGAGGGCGCCGGCGCCGCGTCCCTGGGCGCGCTGCTGGCCTTCCCCGAGCGGTTCCGCGGCAAGACCTGCGGCCTGGTCATCACCGGCGGCAACATCGACACCCGCCTCCTGGCCTCCGTGCTGACCCGAGAGCTGGTCCGCGAGCAACGGATCGTCAGTCTGCGGATCATCGGCGACGACCGGCCGGGCCTGCTGGGCGCCGTCTCGGCGATCATCGGCCGGATGGGGGCCAACATCATCGAGGTGGCGCACAATCGCCTGGCGCTCGACGTGCCGGCCAAGGGGGCGGAGTTCGACCTGCTGATCGAAACCCGCGACGCCCAGCACACCCAGGAAATCATGGATGCCCTCCGCGAGGCCGGCTATCCCCCGCGCGCCGTCTGAAAGAAAGCGACCCGATGTTCCGTATCCTGATGATCGCCGTGGCCGCGCTGTCGCTGGCCGCCTGCCAACCCAAGCCGACGGTGGCCGCCGACCAGAGCGCCGCCTCCAAGGCGTTCCTGGCCAACAACGCCAAGCAGCCTGGCGTCGTCACCCTGCCCGACGGCCTGCAGTACAAGATTCTGCAGTCCGGCCCGGCGACCGGCGCCAAGCCGCACCTCAACGACGAGGTGAAGGTCAACTACGAGGGCAAGCTGGTCGACGGCACGGTCTTCGATAGCTCCTACGACCGCGGCCAGCCCGCCGCCATGCCGCTCAAGGGCCTGGTCAAGGCCTGGCAGGAGGCCCTGCAGAAGATGCGCCCGGGCGACGTCTGGATGCTCTATGTGCCGCCCGAGCTCGGCTACGGCGCCGAAGGCCAGGGCCCGATCCCGGGCGGCGCCGTACTGATCTTCAAGATCGAGCTCATCGACTTCCTGCCCGGCCCCGGCAGCGTGGCGCAAGGCTGAGCCTCCCCTCCCTCTCGCGTCCCGTGAGGAGAGGAAATCAGGACGCCGCCACTTTCCTTTGAGGCGCCGCGCCTGCGGGTCTATGGCTGGCGCCCATGAGCGACCTCGGACGCGCCCGCGAGATCCTTGAGACCCTGGTGGGCTTCGACACCACCTCGCGCCATTCGAACCTGGCCCTGATCGAGTGGGTGGAGGCCTATCTCGACGGCCACGGCGTGCCGCATCGCCGCGTGCCCAACGCCGACGGGAGCAAGTCCAACCTGCTGGCGACGGTCGGGCCCGCCGTCGAAGGCGGCGCCGTGCTCTCCGGCCATACCGACGTGGTGCCCGTCGATGGGCAGCCCTGGACCTCCGACCCGTTCGCCATCGTCGAGCGCGATGGCCGCCTCTATGGCCGCGGGACCTGCGACATGAAGGGGTTCCTGGCGCTGGCCCTGGCCGCCGTCCCCGATCTCATCGCAGCCACGCCGCGCCGCCCGGTGCATCTGGCGTTTTCCTATGACGAGGAGATCGGCTGCCTCGGCGCGCCCGCCATGATCGAGGTGATCCGCCGCGAACTGCCCGCGCCCGCCTTCGTGGTGGTGGGCGAACCCACCGACATGGTGGCGGTGAACGGCCACAAGGGCATCGCCTATTTCGATGTGACGGTTACCGGTCACGAGGCGCATTCCAGCCTGACCCACCTTGGCGTCTCGGCGGTCATGGAGGCGGTCAAGCTGATGGCCTCGTTGCGCGACCTTGCCGAGCGTCTGGAGCGCGACGCCGATCCGGCCTCGCCCTTCACGCCCAAGGGCGCGACGCTGACCATCGGGGTCGTGCATGGCGGCACGGCCGGCAACATCCTGGCCCGCGAGTGCAAGTTCCTGTTCGACCTCCGCTGCCCACCGGGGCTCGACCCCGACGCGGTGCTGGCGCCGTTCTTCGCCCAGGCCCACGCGCTCGACGCCGAACTCAAGGCCCGGGCTCCGGGGGCAGGCGTGAAGATCAGGAGCCATCCGCACGTGCCGGGTTTCGCCCGGGAGGCGGCAGGCCCGGCCGAGGCGTTCGCGCGGCGGCTGGCGGGCGACAACGGGCCGCCGCGCGCGGTCTCCTATGCGGCGGAGGCGGGCCAGTTCCAGCGCGCCGGCTTCTCCACGGTCCTCTGCGGCCCCGGCTCCATCGAGCAGGCGCATCAGCCGGACGAGTTCGTGGAGATCTCCCAGATGGAGCGGGGCAGGGCCTTCATGCGCCGCCTGGCGGAGTGGGCTGCTTCCGCTGGATGAAGGCGCGGCGCAGCAGCAGGTCCAGGGGGTTCCAGCTCATCGCCCGCGCGATCGTCCAGGCGCTGGCCGTCCGCAGCGCCTGAGCTTCGCGCCGCGCCTCCAGCGCGACGCCCACGTTGCGGATCCCGGAGATCAGCCCGCGCACCGGCGTCGCCACCTCGCCGCGGGTGGCGTGCCTGGCGAACAGCACCACGGTCGCAAGGACGTGCAGCGGCAGGGTCGGCCAGAACAGCGCGGCCGGCGTGTTCTTCACGAACACCCAGAGCCGGTTGCGCGTGCCGTGGAACACTGCGAAGTCGCTGCGCCGGCCGCCGCTCGAGGCCGAGCCCACGTGCCGCACCACGGCGTCGGGAACCAGCAGCGTCGGCTCCCCAACCAACCGCAGCCGGTAGCCCAGGTCCACGTCCTCGCAGTAGCAGAACAGCCGCTCATCGAAGCCGCCCAGCCTCAGGAAGAGCTCGCGTTCGATCAGCATGGCGCCGCCGCAGGCCGAGAATACCCAGCCCGGCGCGATCGCGCCCGGGTCGGGATGGGTGTAGCCGCCGCGGAATGGATAGCCGGCCAGCGACATCACGTCGCCCAGCCCGTCGAGGCGGCCGGAATCGTCGGCCATCAGCTGGCGCGAGGCGAAGGCGCGGACGCCCGGGTTGGCCTTCGCCGCGGCCGTCAGGCGCTCCAGCCACTCGGGCTCGGCGAAGGCGTCGGGGTTCAGCAGCGCCAGCCAGCGCCCGCGCGCCTGCCGCGCCGCCTGGTTCACCGCTGCGGCGAAGCCCAGGTTCTCCGGGTTTTCGATCAGGCGGATCGACGGGTCCGCCGCGTGCGCCGCCTGGGCGGTGCGGTCGCTGGAGGCGTTGTCGACGAGAATGACCTCGTAGCCGGCGAAGGTCTGCGCCCGCACCGCGGCGAGGCATTCCGCCAGCGTCGGGCCGCTCTCGTAGACCACGATGACGAGGCTGACCTCCGGGGCCGTCCGCGCCGAAGAAGGGTTGTCTTTCGGGCCGCCGCGCGCCATCGGAAAGATCGCTCCAGTCACTTCGAGTCGACACGACGATGATCACGCCGATGGCTCTGGCCGAGGTCCTGCTTATCACGCCCAAACGCCATGGCGATGCGCGGGGCTGGTTCGCCGAGACCTGGAGCCGCGCGGCGCTCGCCGAGGCCGGCGTCGTCGCCGATTTCGTGCAGGACAACCAGGCCTACAACGCCAAGGCTGGCACCCTGCGCGGGCTCCACTTCCAGCAGGCGCCGCATCCCCAGGCCAAGCTTGTGCGGGTGCTGAAGGGCGCGATCTACGACGTCGCCGTCGATGTCCGGACCGGCTCGCCGACCTATGGCCGATGGGTGGGCGCCGAACTGACGGCCGAGCGCGGCGACCAGCTCTTCGTGCCGCGCGGCTTCGCCCACGGCTACGTCACCCTCACCGACGATTGCGAGCTGTTCTACAAGGTCGACGGCCTCTACGCGCCGCAGACCGAAGGCGGTGTGATCTGGAACGATCCAGACCTCGCCATCGACTGGCCGCTCAAGGGCGAGCCGATCCTGTCCGACAAAGACAAGATCCTGCCGCGTCTCAAGGACATGGCCCCAGCGCAGTTCTAGGCCAGCCACTCCGCAATGACGTCGCAGTCGGCCTCGTCGCGCACTCGGGCCGTCCGCAGCGTCTCGAAGGCGTCACCGTCCAACAACCGCGAGAGCGCCCAGGCCGCCGCGCCGCGCACCAGCGGCGACGGATCGTCTAGCAGCCGCATGGCCTCGGCCGCCAGCGCCGGCTCGCCGGAGTTGCCGATCGCGTAGAGCACGTTGCGCACGAAGCGGTCGCGGCCGATCCGCTTCACCGGGTTCTTGGCGAACAGCGCGCGGAAGGCCGCGTCGTCCAGCCGCGACAGCTCGGCCAACGACGGCGCACGCAGCGCCTCGCGCGCCTGCAGCTTCTGCTCGGCGGCGACGGCGGCGAACTTGTTCCAGGGACAGGCCGCCAGGCAGTCGTCGCAGCCATAGATCCGATTGCCGAGGCTCTCGCGGAACTCGCGCGGGATCGGGCCCTTCAGCTCGATGGTCAGGTAGGAGATGCAGCGCCGCGCATCGAGCTGGAAGGGCGCGACGAAGGCCTGGGTGGGGCAGATGTCGAGGCACGCCTGGCAGCTCCCGCAGTGCATCGCCTCCGGCGCGTCCGCCGCCAGCTCCAGCGTGGTGAGGATCGAGCCCAGGAACAGCCAGGACCCAAAATCCTTCGACACCAGGTTGGTGTGTTTTCCCTGCCAGCCCAGCCCCGCCTGTTCCGCCAATGGCTTTTCGAGCAGCGGCGCGGTGTCCACGAAGACCTTCAACTCGCCGCCGAACCTGGCCTGCAGCCAACGGGCCAACGCCTTCAGCCGGCTCTTGATGAGTTCG
>Ga0070681_10008113_pt1 | contig 10275 bp, 6 predicted proteins | sample KBSC83BmetaG_FD_65650 | JGI IMG/M metagenome (GOLD analysis project Ga0070681, IMG submission 65650) | Corn rhizosphere microbial communities from Kellogg Biological Station, Michigan, USA - KBS C8-3B metaG | ecosystem: Host-associated > Plants > Roots > Rhizosphere | place: USA: Michigan...
AGCGCCGAGTGTCGGTGACGATACGGGGACGGTCGATGTCCGTGCCGTCATCGACAATTCCAAGGGAGCTCTGCTTCCAGGGCAGGTCGTGCGCGCGATCATTAAGGGCGTCACGCTTCCCGGAACGCTGGTCATTCCCAAGCGCGCCGTGATGCACGGCATGCAGGGCACCTATGTGTGGGTCATCGGAAGCGACTCGAAGGCCGCGCCCCGCCTGGTCACTCTCGGTACAACCGCCGCCAACAACGTCGTCGTCTCCAAGGGCCTTTCCTCCGGAGACCGCGTCGTGGTGGAAGGAATCCTCAAAGTGCAGCCGGGCGCGCCCGTCAAGGTGACGCCGGTGGACCTCGATGGGGATGAGGTCAAGGCTGAGAACGGCGCAGGCGGGAAAGCCCGGTCGTGATTTCGAATTTCTTCATCGACAGGCCGTTGTTCGCGACGGTCGTGTCCGCTTTCATCGTGATCGCGGGTCTGGCTGCGTTCCATTCTCTTCCCGTGGCGATGTATCCGGACATCGCGCCTCCGACGGTAGCGGTTTCGACCGTCTATCCCGGGGCGAGTGCGGACGTCATCGCCGAGACCGTCGCCACGCCGCTCGAGCAGGCGCTGAACGGCGTTGAGGGCATGCTGTACCTGCGCTCGGCGAGCTCCTCCAGCGGCACGATGACCATCTCGATCACGTTCGCGGTCGGCACCGATCCCGAGCTCGCCGTGATCAACACCCAGAACCTCGTTCAGAGCGCGCTGCAGCTGCTACCCGAGGAAGTGCGCCGACAGGGTGTGACGGTCCAGAAGGCCCTGCCAAACATCATGGAAGTGGTCACGCTGGATTCGCCGGACGGCCGCTATGACGCGCTGTTCGTCTCCAACTACGCTACCACCAATGTCATCGATGAGCTGCGCCGCATTCCGGGCGTCGGCAACATCCAGGTGTTCGGCGCTCGCGACTATTCGATCCGGGTGTGGTTGCGGCCGGATCGCCTCGCACAGTACGGCCTGACACCCGATAACGTCGCAGCCGCGATCCGTGAGCAGAACACACAATCGGCCGCAGGGCGCCTGGGCGATCAGCCCATGCCCCAGCGTGTCGACCTCACGCTGAGCGTATCGACCCAAGGTCGGCTCTCGGATCCGGCGCAGTTCGAGCGGATCGTCCTCAAGACAGCCGCCAACGGGCAGATCGTGCGTCTCGGCGATGTCGCCCGGGTCGAGCTCGGCGCGCGCGACTATCAGTTCGGACTTTCGCGCAAGGGCCGTCCGACCGTGGGAGCGGCGATCTCCCTGACACCGCGTGCGAATGCGCTTCAGGTGGCCACCGCAGTCCGCAAGCGGATGGCGGAGCTGGGTGAGAGGTTTCCGGCGGGGCTCGCCTGGGCGATTCCCTACGACACCAGCGAGTACGTTCGCGTCTCGATGCATGAGGTGACGATCACCTTCATCGAAGCGATGGTGCTCGTGTTCCTCGTCGTCTGGTTGTTCCTCCACAATCTGCGCGCGACGCTGATTCCTACGCTCGCCGTGCCCGTCTCGCTGATCGGCACTTTCGCGGGAATGTACCTGCTGGGATTCTCGATCAATTCCCTGACCCTGTTCGGCATGATTCTGGCGATCGGTATCGTCGTCGACGATGCGATCGTCGTGCTCGAGAACGTCGAGCGCCACATGCGCCACGAGCACGTCAACTCTCGCGAGGCGACACGTCGCGCCATGGCCGAGGTGAGTCGGCCCGTCATCGCGATCGTTCTCGTGCTCAACGCCGTGTTCATTCCGGTGGCGTTCCTCGGCGGCCTCGTTGGGGAGATGTATCGCCAGTTCGCGATCACCATTGCCGTGTCCGTGTCGATCTCCGGTTTCATTGCACTGACGCTGACGCCCGCCATGTGCGCCCGATTCCTGAAGACGGGCGCGATCGAGCCGAAAGGCATTCTGCGGCACTTCGATACCGCGTTTGTCCGCCTGACCGGGAACTACACGCGAGGGGTCGGCTGGGTGATCCGGCACGGCGCCGTCGCCGCTGCGGTCATCGGGGTCATGTTGCTGGTCACGTGGCAACTGTCGAGCACGGTGCCCACGGCTCTCGCCCCGGAGGAAGACCAGGGCTATGTCATCTCGATCGCCGCGCTGCCGCCGGCGGCCTCGATCCAACGGACCCAGGCCGTCCTGCAGGAGTTGGACAAGGCGACATTTGCGCAGCCGGCGTATCTGGATAATTTCACCATCAGCGGGTTCGACGTGCTCACCAACGCCACGCGCACCAATGCGGGCGTGAGCTTCGTGATCCTCAAGGATTGGTCGCAGCGGAAGTCGCCTGCGCTGTCGGCGCAGGCCATGGCCGGGTCCATGATCATGGCGGGCTCGAAGATCAAGGACGGCTCCGTCTTCTCGATCTCTCCCCCTCCCATCCCCGGTCTCTCCAACACCGGCGGCTTCGAGGGTTTCGTGCAGGCCCGTTCCGGCAGCGACTACGCGGGACTGGAAGTGGCGACGCAGAAGCTGGTCGCTGCGGCGGCGAAACGCAAGGAGCTGCTGGGCGTCGGAACCGCCTATTCCGCGCAGGTGCCGCGTGTGCAGGTCACCATCGATGTCGAGAAGACCAAGCTGCTCGGCATCAGCATGGACGATGTGAACACCACGCTGCAGAGCACGTTTGGCGCTTTCTACGTGAACGACTTCAACCGGGAAGGTCGCGTGTATCGCGTCCAGCTGCAGTCGGAGGCGAAGTTCCGCGCGCACCCTGAGGATCTGCGCGACGTGTATGTGCGTTCGTCCAACGGAACGATGGTGCCGCTGACCGCCGTTGCCCAGGTAGTCGGAACGACCGGGCCCGATGTCGTCGAACGCTTCGATCTGTTCCCTGCGGCCCGCCTCTTCGGAGGGCCCGCGCCCGGCTACAGTTCGGGACAGGCACTGGCTGCCATGGAGGAAGTCGCCGCGCAGAACCTGCCGGAAGGCTACGAGCTCGCCTGGTCGGGGGAGTCGTTCCAGGAGAAGACGAGCGGCCAGAACACAGCGGCCCTGTTCGCGCTCGCGGTGTTGATGGTGTTCCTGATCCTCGCCGCGCAATACGAGCGCCTGACACTGCCGCTTGCAGTGATTCTGGCTGTTCCGTTCGCGGTCTTCGGCGCCTTTCTCGCAGTATGGTTGCGCGGCATCTACGCCGACCTGTATCTGCAGATCGGCCTGGTCACACTCGTGGGTCTCGCGGCGAAGAACGCTATTCTGATAGTCGAGTTTGCTGCGCACATGCACCGTGAAGGCAAGAGCCTCATGGAGTCCGCGATGGAGGCGGCACGCTTGCGGTTCCGGCCGATCGTGATGACTTCGCTTGCCTTCGTGTTAGGGGTATTGCCTCTTGCCGTCAGCACTGGAGCGGGCGCCGCAAGCCGCCATTCGATCGGCACCGGCGTCATCGGCGGCATGCTCGCGGCAACCTTCATCGCCGTGCTGTTCATTCCGCTGTTCTTCGTATGGAGCGACAAGGCGGGAATGTGGGCGCGCGGTCTCGGCCGTAAAGACGAGCCCGAGGCCCTCGTCCCGCCGAATATCGACCTGTAAGGTCGCGCTCACGCGTACTGGACCGGGCGAAGCGTGACGCGCGGCACACTTCGTGAGGCGAGGGGGTGTCGGGGCCGCGATTCTGCGGGCCGCTTCGTGTCAAGGACTCGGGGGTTCGGCCGATAAAGGCGCGAGAGCGCCATGGCCTGGAATCCCCTTCAATTCTTGATCTCCTTCCTGCGCGGCACCGGTCGTTACACCGACGTGCTCGGGCAGGTCGAGGCCATTAGCCGGCAGCTTCCGGTCATCGAGTTCGACCTGCAGGGCAACGTGCTGACGGCGAACGAGAATTTCAGGAACGCCTCGGGCTACTCGCTCGCCGAGCTGCGCACGATGCATCATCGCAGCTTCGTCGACGCGGCCGATCGCGACACCCCGGCCTACCGCGCCTTCTGGGACCGGCTGCGCGCCGGGCAGACCCAGACGGCCCAGTACAAGAGGCTGGGCAAGGACGGCAAGCCCATCTGGGTGCAGGCGACTTACTTCCCGATCCTCGATCGGTGGCGGAGGCCCTTCAAGGTCGTCAAGCACACCGTCAACGTCACCGAGCAAATGCTGAAGCTCTCCGATGGCCTGGGCCAGCTGGCGGCCATCAGCAAAGCGCAGGCGGTGGCCGAGTTCGAGCTCGACGGCACCTTCCGTTCCGCCAACACCAACTTCCTGAGCCTGACCGGCTACGGCCTCGAGGAGCTGCGTGGCCAGCATCACCGGGTCTTCGTCGACGCAGGTGAGCGCGAGGGTCCCTGGTACCGGTCCTTGTGGTCGCGGCTCGCGCGCGGCGAGTATGACGCCGGACAATACAAGGCCGTCGCCAAGGGCGGCCGCGAAGTGTGGATTCAGACCAGCTTCAATCCCATCCTCGATGTGGAGGGGAAGCCGTTCAAGGTCGTGCAGTACGCGACCGATGTGACCGCCCAGGTGCGCTTCTCCGAGCAGCTGCGCGAGGCGGTGCGCGAGACGCAGGCGGTAGTCACGGCGGCGGTCGATGGAGATCTGACGAAACGCATCGCCACCGACGGCAAGTCGGGCGAGCTGCTCACACTCACCCAGGGGGTCAACACCCTCATCGACATGATCATGTCGGTGGTGCAGCACATCAAACAGTCTTCGGAGGAGGTATTGACCCGCGCGGAGGAGATCTCTTCCGGCAATGCCAACCTCTCACAGCGCACGGATGAGCAAGCCTCCAGCCTCGAACAGACGGCGGCGTCGATGGAGGAAATGTCGACGGCCGTGCACCTGACCGCCGACAATGCATCTGAGGCGAATACTCTCGCGATTGCCGCGTGCGCGCAGGCAGAAAAGGGCGGTGCCGTCGTTGGATCGGCCATCACCGCGATGCGCGGCATCAACGCCGCGTCGCGCAAGATCGCCGACATCATCGGCGTGATCGACGAGATCGCGTTCCAGACAAATCTGCTCGCTCTGAATGCGGCCGTGGAAGCGGCCCGTGCCAGCGAGATGGGGCGAGGATTCGCGGTGGTTGCGAGCGAGGTGCGCAGCCTCGCCGGTCGCAGCGCCGCGGCCGCCAAGGAGATCAAGGCGCTGATCCAGGACAGTGTCGTCCGGGTCGGCGAAGGGAGCCGTCTGGTGGACGAGTCCGGTGGCACGCTCACCGAGATCGTCGCCGCAGTGAAGCAGGCTACGGCGATCGTCGCGCGGATCGCCGATTCGAGTCGCGAGCAATCGCAGGGCATCGAGCAGGTCAACCGCGCCGTCACTCAGATGGACGAGATGACTCAGCAGAATGCGGCGCTGGTCGAGCAGGCCGCCGCCTCCAGCCAGTCCATCGTCGAGCAGGTGCAGGCACTGAACGCCATGGTCGCCCGATACCGGGTCAGCGCCGCCGCTACCTCGGGGTACCGGGAGCCCGGGGCGAAAAATGTTGCGTGAACGGACAGTCGCGCGGACTCTCGCGTTGCGTGAGCCGAAAGTCGCGCGTGGCCGTCTGTTCGCCTCGCTGCTGCTTGCGATCATCGTATTGGGCGTGGCGTTTGGCGGAGCATATGACGTTCTGCATCGCGTGACGGCGCTGAGCAGGGAAGAGTTGCGTTCGCAGTCTCTGCTTAGTGAGGTGTTGTACGCACGCGCCGATATTTCCGATGTGCAGAGCGCTCAGCGCGCGTACATTCTGACTGGCGATTCCGGCCAGTTCGCTGCCTACCGGATGGCGCGTGCGCGCCTCGACAGCCGCTTAAACCGCGCGCAGACCCTCGCCGGGGCTCGCCCGGACGATCGCCAGGCCCTCGAAGCTCTCTTGAAGTTGATTCGCGAGAGGCTGGATGCCGTCCAGGTCATCATCGACTCGCGCATGTCAGACTCCGAGTCGTTACGTCATGCCGTCCAACAGGGGAACGATGAGATCCTGACCGCGCGGCTGCGGATCGCCTTGAAGGACTTCCAGGACACCCAGGACCGTCGCCTCGGGGACGCCGAGCAGTCCCTGGCGCAGCTGACCGCCATGGCCCGCCTCGCCTGGGCGGCCATCGCCATGCTCGTCATGCTGGGGTCGTTCATGGCGTTTGCCTACCTCTATCGTCAGGCCAACAGCCGGCGGCGCGCGGAGGTCGAGTTGCGGCGGACCATCGGCGAACAGGATCGGGTGTTGTTCGAGGTCTCCGCGATGAGCACCATGATGGAGCTGGTGCACATCTGCCGCTCGCAGTCCGAGGCCAATCACGTCATCGGGGAGGTCTTGCCGCAACTGCTGCCGAGCGTTTCCGGAGCTCTCTACGTCATGCGGCCTTCGCAGGGATCCCTGGAGCTGCAATTCAGCTGGGGCGAGGCCCAGATGACCAAGCTGTTCGCGCCCGACGAATGCTGGGCCCTGCGCCGCAGCCGCACGCACCTGGTCGAGCAGACTCGCTCGGCCATCATGTGCCGGCACATCGAGCCTGCGCAGGAGGGGTGCCTGTGCGCACCTCTGGTCGGTCATGGCGAGGTGCTCGGCGTACTGCACCTGGCGAGCACCCACAAGCAGAGCCTGTCCGCCGACGTTCAGCGCCTGGCCGGCGTCCTCGCCGAGCAACTGTCGCTGGCACTCGGCAATCTGCGGCTGCAGGAGACGTTGCGCAGCCGTTCCGAGCGCGATCCTCTCACCGATCTGTACAACAGGCGACATCTGGAGCTGTCCGCTGAGCGCGAGCTTGCACGTGCCAACCGTCACAGCTACTCGCTCGCTTTCATCATGCTCGATGTGGACCATTTCAAGCAGTTCAACGACACGCACGGGCACGATGCAGGAGATGCGGTTTTGCGAGAGGTTTCGCACGTCCTCAAGCGGCACACGCGCACGGAGGACATCGCGTGTCGCTTTGGCGGCGAAGAGTTCCTGATGCTGCTTCCCGGATGCCCGATGGAAGACGCCTATCAGAAGGCCGAGGCGATCCGCGAGGCGATCGCTCAGTTGCGCGTATCCGTTGCTGGTGCGGCGCTCTCACGCATTACCGCTTCCCTCGGAATCGCAACCTATCCTCAGCACGGTGAGCGGCTCGACGAGTTGGTTCGCGCTGCGGATGCGGCTCTCTACAAGGCCAAAGCGGCAGGACGCAATCAGATCGTGGCGACCAGCGCGCCGGGGGACGTCATGCTGTTCGAGACGGGAGAGGCTTCAGTGGCCTGAGCGCGGCCGCGGGGCTTCCTCCGGGTTGACGCGCCCGTGTTCGCCCAACTGATCGGTATTCCCCGTCGTCATCGCCTGCGCTAAGCCGAGCAGTCGCTGCATCTTGCTGGCGGGTGCGTCCCAATACTCTGCCTGATCCACGCTGACCTCGAGTAGCCCCAGGTCCGGATCGTCGACGCCGTTGGAGAACCACGGCTTTACCCACAGGGTCCAGAGGTCACGCATCTTCTGCCGGTCCCGCAATAGGCGCGCGCTTCCCGAGATCGACACGAACTCCTGCTTGTCGGGGTGGGCATAGCTGAGATTCACGTGGCGATGCTGGTCGATCTCCGACACCTTGGAGGACGACATCGCAATGAAGAACCACAGCTTGCCTTCTTCGTCCATTTGCAGCGTGGCGAGGGGCCGGCTCCGCAGCGCTCCGTCGGGTTCCTGCGTCGTGAGCATCGCGATGCCCGCATCCTCTATGAGGTCTGCGAGCTTCTGCATATCGGCACTGGACTGAGGGCGCTTATCCATGCTGCGAGAGCAGCAGGGAACGTGCCCGCGCCGACTATATGTAGGCGTACACCATGACGAGCACGCCGACTGCGGTCGCCAGCAGCAGGCTGTGCTTGACGGTAAAGCGGAACAGTTTCGCCTCATCCGACGCCGGCATGCCAGTGGCGGCGGCAGCGACGGAGATGCTCTGCAAACTCACCATCTTTGCCATGACGCCGCCGCTGGAGTTGGCCGCCGCCATGAGCGTCGGTGACAACCCCAGTTTGGTTGCGGTGACGACTTGAAGATTCCCAAACAGCGCATTCGCGGCGGTGTCGCTTCCCGTGAGAAAAACACCCAGCCATCCGAGGAGCGAGCCGAAGAACGGGAAGAGCGCTCCCGTCGCGGCGAGCGCCAGTGCCATGGTCGCCGTCGTGCCGGAGTAATTCATCACGTAGGCGAGACCGACCACCGACATGATGGTCACGGTCGACAGGAAGAGATCGCGAAAGGTGCGACCGATGCAGCCGATCAGCCGGCCGGGCGACATCCGCAAGACGAGCGCGGCGCTCAAACTGGCCAGCAACACCGAGGTTCCGGAAGCCGACAGCAGATTGAGTGTGAACTTGGCTGCATAGGGAGCCGGACTCGCGACCACCGGTGGGAGCCGCCTCACCAGGCCGTCGAGTCCGGGCCACGGGATGATGACTGTGGCCTTGTCCAGCCACGCCTTCACAGGCCCGATGCCCCATAGCAGGACGAAGATCACGAGGAGGATGTAGGGCGACCAAGCGTGGAGGAGTTTTCCCGCGGACGGACTCGGGCCCGTGCTTTCCGAGGCGGAGGCCGTCACCGTCGCTCTGGCCGGTCGCCACACGCTCAGCAGCAGGAGCAGGCCGAGAATGGCCGCGAGCGATGCGAGGATGTCCGTGAGATAGGGCCCAACGTGGTTGGAGACCAGGTACTGCACAGCTCCAAAGCAGACGCCGCACACGGCAGCCGCCGGCAATGCGGCACTCAACGCCGACCAGCCGCCCATCACCAACATCAGGTAGGACGGAATGAACACCGCCAGCGGTGCACAGATCCGTCCGACCTGGGCACTCAGATCCATCAGCGGCAGATTCGTGACACCCGCGAGCGTCACGAGTGGCACCCCAATGGCTCCGAAAGCGACCGGCGCGGTGTTGGCGATCAACGCAATGCCAGCGGCCTGGAACGGCGGGAAGCCCAGACCCGTAAGCATCGCGGCAGCGACGGCAACAGGGGTTCCGAAGCCCGCCGCTCCTTCCAGGAAGGCCCCGAATGCAAAGGCGATCAGCAGGGCCTGGAGACGGGGATCGCGGGTGATTCTGCCGACGGAGTCTCTGATGATCTCGAACTGCCCGGTCTCGAGCGTCAGCCGGTAGAGCACCACGGCCCAGAAAACGATCCAGACGATGGGAAGGAAGCCGAACGCCGCTCCGTAGGCAGCCGAGCTCACCACGAGCGCAACTGGCATTCCGTAAATGGCCTTGGCAACGATGCAGGCTGCTGCGAGGCCCAACAGGCCCGACTTCCACGCCGCAAGGCGCAGGATCCCCAGCGAGATGAACAGCACCAGAATCGGGATGACGGCGCACGCCGCCGACAGCGCCAGACTGTTGCCGACCGGCACATAGACCTGATCCCACATGGTGCGAACCCCTGGTTTCCGACCCACCGCGCGCAGACTAGCGCAATCGCAGTGCTTTTGGCCCGGTTTCCAAGTATCGAGCTCCGCGGTGAGGCTCTACACGATGGGCGTTCCTGTGCGTTGCCTTCCGGAGGGATGGTCAGCGAGGTCCCTCTTCAGCAAATCTACCCAATGGTCCCTCCAGTAGCCCTCTGGCTTCCTGACGAGAAAGCCGCCACGCGAAGGTGACGACATGTCCGTCGCAGTCGAAGAAAATCGCATCGTGGGAAAACGGATGACCCTTCGCAACGTATTTCACCTTCTCGAGTCGCATGTTCCGAATCCTTCCTGAATCGTAGGTCTGCTGTCGTAACTGCCGGCTTCCGACGATTTCGGTGATGCGTATGTTCGTTGGACCGATGTCGATCACCTCTTTTCCTATGGCGCGCCAAAGAAGCGGGAATGCGAAGTAGATCGCGAGCGCCATGCTTGCGACGGATAGAAGGCCTAGAAATAGTCTGTCCGTGAAGGGATCTCTCCCGACGATTGCGATGACTGCCGCCGTCAGCGCGAAGCCTGCAAGCGCCATGACGGCGATGCCGAGCAGACTGAAAGTCAATGGCCGGATCGGTGGGCGGATGATCAATTGGCTGCCGGTTTCAGTATTAAAAACAGCGAGGCGCGTACGCATGACGTTCTTGCTCGGGACGAGTTTAGAACCAGCTGTAATTGAAACTGATGCTGATGCGTTCCCCGGCCACGGGATTGGGGGGCACCTCGTGGCGCAGCCAGCTCTCGAACAAGATGACCTTGCCGGCTTCCGCCGGGACCACGACCCATGGACGTTGCTTGCTGCGCGCATTGCGCGGAGGAGAAGCCATGAAACGCTCGAGGCGGGGGTCCTCGAGTTTCAACCCCGAAGACCCTCTAGGCGTGCTGACGTAGTAGGTTCCACTGATGGTCG
>Ga0070681_10008115_pt1 | contig 10273 bp, 9 predicted proteins | sample KBSC83BmetaG_FD_65650 | JGI IMG/M metagenome (GOLD analysis project Ga0070681, IMG submission 65650) | Corn rhizosphere microbial communities from Kellogg Biological Station, Michigan, USA - KBS C8-3B metaG | ecosystem: Host-associated > Plants > Roots > Rhizosphere | place: USA: Michigan...
TGAGTCACGTTGACATTAATGGACGCCCAATGTAGTGTGGGGTCACCATTCGTGGGTGGGGCAGATTCATCGAGTTCACTCCTATCCGGTACTCCCAGCTGGGAGCGATCGCGTGTCGTTGAGGGTAGCTCAAGCCCTGTGACGTCGTGGTCCGATTGCGAGGGATTCGTTGAAGCGACTCGAACCGGTCCGTCTGCTCCCACCTTCTTCGGGGTCGGTTCAGCGGAGGTCGATGTCATGGCCGACGCGCTCCAGTCGCTCGGCGGATCGAAAGACTCCACCACAGTCGCAACGGATCGTGCGGTTTCCTGGCTGGAAGGGGAGAACGGCGATCACTTTCATTTGAACAATGTCGCGACGGTGGGACGTGCCGTCGATAACGACATCCGTGTGCCCAGCCAGATCGTCTCGCGCTATCATGCGATCCTCCGCTTCGCCAACGGCCGCTGGCTTCTCACCGATCTCGATAGCCTCAACGGAACACGCGTCAACGGCGACTCGATCCACGCACCACGCGCGCTGCGCCCAAATGATCGGGTTCAGTTCGGCGATACCGCACTCGTTTACCGGACAAGCATGGCCGGCCACGACGAACAGCCAGCCGTCGTTGACTTCACCATCATTGCGTTCGCGACAACGCATTTCCGCCTGCTCTTCCAACAAGGATCCTTTGCCCAGCAGCAATGCCAGGCCGTCGGAGAACGGCTCGAACGCTACTACGTGGTCGCGACCGAGCGCTGCGGACTCGCCGGTCTATCCGGTCCGCTCGGTGTCTATCTTCTCGACCAACTGACCGACCCGAACCAGCCAGGGACGATGCTCGACTCCGGCGGCTATGCCGATCCAGCGCAGTCGCTCATTTATGCCGTCTATCGTCCCGAATCGCCGGGGACCGATCTGGAGCGCAACCTGTTGACGCTGCTCCAACGGGCAGCGGGTGATGCTGAGTGGTCCGAGGCGCTGGTGGAGGGCGTCCACCGCTATATCCTGGGGCAGTCCGACGCTGGGCCGGTTGGCGACGAGGAGGTGACGGCGCTCACCTCCGTTCTCGAGCGCGACGCGCTTCCACCGCTGCGGGCGCTCCTGGCCGGCGATGGCGAACCCGTCGCGGCCGCCCCACTCGCGATTTCGAATTTCCTCTCGTTTGTCGCGGCGAAGTATGGGCAGACAGCGGCTGGGACGTTCCTGACGCAAATCGCTGCCGCCGGCCCAGGCGAGGCGGCGAAGGCCGCGACCGGCCGCACGCTGGAGAAGCTCGATAAGGCGTGGCGCCGGCAGCTGCGGAGAGCCGAGATCAACGGCTTTCGTCGCTTCGTCAAGCTCCTCTTGCCGTACCTACGACCATACCGACTGCGCATCGTCGAGATTATGGTCTATGTCGTGCTTAGCAGCGCCTTTGGCATCGTGCTGGCGAAGGCGAATGGCTACCTGATCGATCGCGCGCTCGTTCCGCGAAACGAACATGCCTTCGTGGTAATCGTCGTCGTGGTCGTCTCCTCATTCATCGCGGTGACGCTTGCCTCCCTGCGCGAAACCTACGCCAAGGCATGGGTTTCGGAGCGGGTGTTGAAAGACATGCGACTTTCCATGTTCTCGAAGATTCAGGCGCTTCACCCCGGGTATTTCGATCAGGTGAGTACCGGTGATTTGCTGACGCGCATCAACTCCGATCTCAGCATGGTCGGGGCGGCGCTGACGAACGGTTTGGTGGAATCGGCGCGACTCACCCTGACGATGGTGTTGGCGACCATCGCCATCTTCCTGATGGACTGGAAGCTCTCCTTTGTCGTCGTAGTCGGATTACCGCTCATCCTGCTCATCGCTCGATTCCTCGGGCGCCCCGTCGCGCGTGCCAGTCTGGAACGGCAACAGGAGGCGAGCGGCGTCACCAATCTCGCCCAGGAAAATCTCGGTGCCCAGCCGGTAGTGAAACTCTTTGGGCTGGAACGGTTGATGACCGAGCGCTTCGCACGTCAGCTCGACCGCCTAGTGCGTAGTTCGATCCGGCTCAGCTTTCTCGGTGGGCTCTACGGGGTAGTCTCCAGTTCAGCGGCGACGCTGATCGAGTTGACGGTGCTCAGCGCCGGCGGCTATCTGGTGCTCCACGGCCATCTGAGCGTCGGCACGCTCTTCGCCTTCATCCTCCTGATCGGCCAGGTCGTCGCGCCGCTCCAGGGACTGTCCGGCTTGATGCAATTTGTGCAGCAGGCGACCGGTTCGATGAAGCGTGTGCAGGAAGTCATCGGCGCATGCCCCGCCATCCAAGATGCGCCAGGGGCTCAACCGCTTGGGCGGCTCATCCACGACATCCAGCTGGAGCACGTTTCGTTCGGCTACGACGACGCACGACGCGTTCTGACGGACATCAATCTCACCATTCCGGCGGGGACGAGCGTCGCCATCGTCGGCGCCAGCGGCTCCGGCAAGAGCACCATTCTGAGCCTGCTCACCCGCTTCTACGATGCTGATCTCGGGCAGGTTCGCTTCGATGGGCTCGATCTGCGGCAGGCGACGCTGGAATCGCTGCGCGGGCAGATTGGGATGGTCTTTCAGGAGAGCGTCCTCTTCGACGACACGATCCGCGAAAACATCCGGTTGGGCAGACCGGATGCCAGCGACCAGGACGTCGAGAATGCCGCCCGTGCGGCCGAGATCCACGACTTCATCATGCAGTTGCCTGACGGGTACGACACACCAGTGGGCGAGCGTGGCGGACACCTTTCAGGCGGGCAGCGACAGCGGGTAGCGATCGCGCGGGCGCTCGTGCGGAATCCGGCGCTCCTCTTGCTCGATGAAGCGACCAGCGCGCTTGACCCGGCCACCGAAGCAGCCATCAATGCGACGCTGCGGCGGGTGGCGGCCGGCCGAACGACGATCAGCGTCACGCACCGTCTGGGGAGTGTCGTCCAGCTCGATCAGATCTACGTTCTGGCCGGAGGACGGCTGGTGGAGCAAGGGACGCACGAGGAACTGCTGAAGACTCACGGGACCTATGCCCGGCTCTGGGAAGAACAGCAGGGCGGTCTCGTCACCATGGCCTATCCAGAGCCTCAGCAAGAGACCGAGGCATTGCGCACCGTTCCGCTCTTCGCCGGACTCGATCAGACGACGCTTCGCTCGCTCGCCGCGAACCTCCAGAACGAGCATTTCGAGCGTGGTGCCACGCTCATGCGCCAGGGTGAGACTGGCGATCGTCTCTACGTCATTCGCGAGGGCGACGTCGATGTCCTGGTAGACGATGGCAGAGGATCAGAGCGACGCCTGGCGCAGCTTCATGCAGGTGACTATGTCGGCGAGATCGCATTGCTTCGGGAGGTGCCGCGGACGGCGACCGTTCGCGCGCGGACCGCGGTCGAGACGTACAGTCTCAGCCGCGAGAGCTTTCAGTCGATGCTCGCGGTTTCTCCGTTGATCCGAGAGGAGGTGAATCAGACCCTCGCGCGGCGCGAAGCTGCCTTGAACGGCCTCCCTCAACGGCGAGATAGGCCCGCCGTGGTTGATCCCGTCTCTCCCGGTTGAACGCTACAGGAGATCGATATCAAACTGGCCATCGTCGGGCGTCATGTCGAATACCCGTCGTACGAAGGAGCGTCAATATGAGCGAAAACGAGGAACCAAGCGGGAAGTTCGTAGATGTACCCGGTATGTCCGCCGTGGTTGTGCCGACCGAGATCGCGGAGAAGATCGGCGAGCTTGTGGCGCAAGTTCTTGGGGACAAGGACGAGGATGACACGACCGGTTATATGCTTCGCGGCGTCGGTCAGCTAGGCGGTGGTACCGGCGGACTCTCAATTATGCAACCTTCGATCACGGGTAGCGCCACGATGACCACGTGCCGAATCGTCGGTTTCGATGACGCCGCGACCACTGATGTGGACGCGCCTGTATAGCGTCGCGTCATCCGGGCCGAATAGCCGTCTTGCAAAGGAGGATCGATGTGAGCGAACGCGAGAAACCGAGCGGAAACGTTGTGAATGTACCTGGGATGTCCGTCGTCGTCGTACCGACTGAGATCGCGGAGAAAATCGGTTCCCTCGTGGCGAAGGTTCTCGTAGACGAGGACAAGGGCGAGGACGACACGACCGCCTATATCTTCCGCGGAGTCGGCCAGGTTGGCGCTGGTACCGGCGGACTCTCTGAATGGCAAGTCACGAAGACGGGTAACACCACGGTAACGTCGTGCAAACTGATCGGTTTGGATGACAGCGCAACCTCCGATGCGGACGCAATCGAATACGGGTAGAACTCGTTGCCTGCGGTGGCCGGCGCCGCGCAAACGGCCTTCGCCGAGGAGCAATCTGAACTCACCGGCACGTGGTGTGGACCAAGAAGCGCTGGTTCCTCGGCTGATGTCCGAATCGAAGTGAACTCTTTCAAGGAGGATCATTATGGCTGACAGCGACAAATCGAGCAGCAAGGTTGTGGACGTCCCAGGCATGGCTGTCGTCGTCGTACCCACCGAAGTTGCTCAGAAGATCGAGGAACTGATTGGTCAAGAGCTCGAGCAGGCGGACGATACGAGCGGCTTCATGTTCCGCGGTGTCGGGCAAATCGGCGCGATGGGAGGCGTGTTATCCGAAGCCCAGGCGACGCCCACGGGAGCTGCGTCGGCCACGTTTTGCCACCTTGCCCATTCCGACGATACCATGCACCCCGACGCGGATACGATCGAAGCTGGTGTTTAGTCGCGTGCTCTACGGCAACACGTTTCGACGTTAGATCGAATAAGGAGGAAAACCGTGGCTGAAGACGGGAGTCCCACCAGCGAAGCCAACCTCATACCGGGCATGTCGGTGATGGTCGTGCCGACCGAGGTCGCTGCAAAGATTGGAGAGCTTATCGGCCAGGCACTTGGCGATCAAGATGACACAAGCGCGTATATGTTTCGCGGTGTTGGACAGGTTAGCGCCAGTGCGGGCAGGCTCTCCGAGGAACAAGTGACTCCAACCGGACAGGTCTACACGACGCAGACACTGTTCAAAGCCGACGACACCTTTGCTCCCGACGCGGATACGATCGACACCTAGCGATCAGTCCCAAAACGGAAGGGCACGCGCGAAATGCCATCTGGCGAGCAGGCAAATAGCGAATCCGATGTCGTGCAGATACCTCCGAGACACCGTTCGGGAAGGTTGGTGGAACCAGACAACCGGCCGCTGCCGTTTGTACTGCGGTGCTGTCTGACATGGCTTCCCCTTGAGGAAGCGCCCGGACCGGAAGACGGCCAGCTCAACTACTGGCGCCACGCTCCGCTGACGGGAACGGTTCGCTCGACGGAACGCGGTCACGACGTCGGATTTTCCGACCTGGAGTCTTCATGACCGTCCTGATTCTCTCGAACGCCAAGACCGATGGGCACGTTATGCCCGTGGCGCGTGAACTGCTTCGTCGAGGGGTCGACGTTTGTGGTTTCGACCCAGGTGATTTCCCCGGGTCGGCCATGGTGACGACCGAATGGTCGCACTCTGGGCCAAGCACCCTCCTTGAATGGAATGGTGAGACGCTCGATCTCGCTGATGTTCATAGTATCTGGCTACGCCGGCCGGAGCGGGCGCAACTCTCACCAGAACTCACGCGAGAAGAGGAGGACTGGATTCGCTCCGAGTGCGGTGTATTTCTCGAAGGTGTTTGGGCCAACACCGAGGCCTTGTGGGTCAGCGCCCCGCATCGTTTGCGTCTCGCGAACCGGAAACTGCTGCAGATGCGTCTGGCTCAGGACCTTGGCTTTCAAGTACCTCCATACATGGTTACCAACAACCCCGAGCGGGCGCGTGAGTTCATCGACGCGCAACCAGACGGAGCGGTCGTCAAGGCCCTCGGTGTGCCCACACTCCTCCATTCGCTCGGTGCCGCCATGGTCTACACGCATCGCATTGTGAGCGAGGATCTGGCGTATCTCGACAGCGTGCGCAACGGCCCGACCTTCATTCAGGCGTTCGTGCCAAAGCTGCGCGATATCCGCGTAACGATCATTGGGAAGCAGATATTCGCGGTCGCAATCGAATCAACGCATGTCCCAGGTGGAGACGTCGATTTTCGGGTTGTCGATACATTTGAATTGCCGCACATCCCCGTGCAACTGCCGGAGCCGGTCGAGCGCGCCTGCCTCGCACTGCTTGAACGCCTCAACCTCCAGTTTGGCGCCATCGACCTTCTGGAAACCAAGAATGGCGATTACGTCTTTCTTGAGAACAACCCGAATGGTCAGTGGTACTGGATCGAACTCATGACCGGGCTGCCGATGGCCGAGGCAATGGCCGATCTGCTGGAGCGCGGGCTGCACGGGCAGGCGACGCGGCCACCAGAGCGACCACGGGGAGAGCCGTTTACCGTGCCGGTCGGTGACCAGGTCGTGCCGGTCAGGTCATCACTGGCAGCGAAACTGCAATCGATGCCGGACGAGGTTTTGCCTCGGCTCACCGCAAGTTCGACCTGGCTTGAGCGGCGCAATCGCCAAATCACGCTGCATGTTGGAGACATTGACGACGACGAATCACGGGGAGCGTGACGCGAACGGCGCGACGAGTGACGGCTAATCCGGCAGGCTACCTGTGGCGATCGATTCGGCCGGTTCGCGGGCGGAATCAGCGGCGCGTGGGGCAGATGCGTCGGGCGCGTCGTCGGCGAAGTGCAGGCGTTCGAAGACGCGGGGGGTGGCGAGCAATACCAGTACGGTAAGTACCGCGATGATAGCGATCGCCATGAACACGTCGTGGGTCGCCTGATAGAGCGCGTCGCGCAGGTACGCCTCGGCCGCCGCGTTCAGGCCGTTCGATTGGCTGTTGAGCGCTGCGCTGGCGTCATTGAGCGTTTTCGGTAGCTGACCGGAGAGGCTCTCTGGAGCGTTATTGAGCTTGCCGAGCAGGACGGCGTTGGCGATGCTGCCATAGATCGCGGCGCCGAGCGCCTGACCGAGCTGGCGGCTGAACAGATTGGCGCCGGTGACGACGCCGCGCCGATTCCAGCCGATCAGCGACTGCACGCCAACGATCAGCGGCGTTGACATAAAGCCGAAGCCTGCGCCGATCAAGAAGGTCACCAGCACAACGAGCCAGACTGGCACCGAGGCAGGTAACAGGAAGAAGCCGATTCCGGCAACCAGACAGATGACCGAACCGACCAACGCCGTGTCGCGAAAACCGATGCGCAGGTAGGCGCGCCCAGAGAATGCCGAGGCGATCGGCCAACTGATCGACATTGCCGAGAGAACGAAACCGGCGAAGAGTGCGCTCACGCCGAGTACGCCTTCGGCAAAGGTCGGCAGGAAGGTCGTCAGGCCGATTGAGAGAAAGCCGAGCGACGCGGTCGCCAGATTAGCCCCGAGCAAAACGCGGCGCCCATAGACCCAGAGCGGCACGGTCGGCTCCGGCGCGCGGCGCTCCTGCATGATGAAGGCGAGCAGCAGCGCACCCGAGGTAGCGAAGATGATCACGCTCGTTTGCGAAAGCCATGACCAGCGCACCCCACCTTCGAGCACGCCGAAGATGAGCGCACCGAGCCCGACTGCCAGCAACAACGAACCGGCGTAATCGATCTTGTGTTGCTTGAGCTCGACATCTTCCTTGAGATAGGTCCAGACCATGAAGACGGCCAGTGCGCCGAGCGGAATGTTGATGTAGAAGATCCAGCGCCAGGTCAGATATTCGGCGAAGAAGCCGCCGAAGGCCGGGCCGACGACACCGGAAATGCCCCAAACGCTCGATAGCCAGCCCTGAATGCGTGCCCGTTCCTTGACGGTATAGAGGTCACCGGCGACGGTTGTTACGACCGGCTGAATGGCGCCGGCTCCGATCCCCTGCAGACCGCGAAAGGCGATCAGCGCGAACATGTTCCAGGCGAGGCCGGAAAAGATCGAGCCGACGATGAAGATGCCGATGCCGATCAGCAAGATCGGCTTGCGACCATACAAGTCGGCCAGCTTGCCGTAAATCGGGATCGTGACGGCTTGAGCCAGGACGTAAATTGAGAAGACCCAGGTAAATTGCGAGAAGCCACCCAGATCCTGCACGATCGAAGGGATGGCCGTCGCCACTACGGTCGTATCCATCGCGACGAGCGCCATCGTGAGCATCAAACCGATCAGCACGTTGCGTCGTGCTACGTCGGAAAGATGGGTATCGATCGTGTCGTCGTTCAGCGGCGATCCGGCATTCATAACCCGAGAGTGTATCAGTCAACCGCCGGATCGGAAACCGCGCCGAAAAATGGTGCTGCTGCTAGAATGCCCGATAGCCAGTGGAAGGAGAACGCGATGAGCGGAGTAATCGATCGATCCGAGCCGACGTGTGATGCGCTGATCGTACGCGACGTGCGGGTGCCGATGCGTGACGGTGTTCATCTGGCGACGGACATCTATCTGCCGGCGGAAGGCACAGTGCTGATGGACGGCGCATTCCCGACGCTGCTGATCCGTACACCGTACAACAAGAGCAGCGACAACACCGTGGAGAATCAAGGACTCTTCTACGCCCGGCGGGGCTATGCTGTCGTCATTCAGGACTGCCGCGGCCGCTACGCCTCCGAGGGCGAATTCTATTTCCTGGCGCAGGAAGCCGAAGATGGCTACGACACGATCGTCTGGGTCGGTGAACAGCCGTGGTGTAACGGCAAGGTTGGCACGCTCGGCACGTCGTATCTCGCCTGGGTGCAGAGCGCCTTGGCTGCGCTCAATCCGCCCTATCTGGCGGCGATGTACCCGAACGAAGGCGGCGCCAACGCGCACACCAGTTCGGTGCGGCACAACGGCGCCATGGAACTCCGCTTCATGGCCTGGGGTTTCCGAGCGCTGGTGACCGGCACGCCGCTCGACGACCCGGCGACGAACGCCGCTCTCGCGAAAGTGCGTTTTCGCGACTGGCTGCAACGCATGCCGCTCAAGCCGGGGCAAAACCCGCTGGCGATGGTGCCGATGCACGAGCGCTGGGTCTTCGATATCTGGACGCGTGGCGATTACGATGAGTACTGGCAGCAGCCCGGCTTCGATTTCGAGAAGTACGCCGAAAACCACGCCGACGTGCCGATTCTCTTCTCCGGCGCCTGGCACGACTCGTACACCCGCTCGACGCTCGAAAACTTCGTGCGCTACTCGAAGCTCAAGCGTGGGCCGATCCGGCTGATGATGGGGCCGTGGACGCACGGCGGCGAGAAGGTCGATCTCACCTGGTCGGGCAATGTCGAATTCGGTTCGGAAGCCTCGATCGCCGGTAACCTGGCGGCGAATGTCCGGGATCATCACCTGCGCTACTTCGATCACTGGCTGAAGGGGATCGACAACGGCATCGAGAACGAACCGCCGGTGCGTATCTTCGTCATGGGCGGCGGCGACGGTCATCGCACGCCCGAGGGTCGACTCTTTCATGGCGGCCAGTGGCGCGAGGAACAGGAGTGGCCGCTGGCGCGTACTGAGTTCACGAACTTCTATCTCGGCGAGCGCGGCGAGTTGACGACGGCGGCGCCCGAGATCGTGACGCGCGAGACCTCGTTCCGCTTCGATCCGAACGACCCCGTACCGACGATCGGCGGCAATATCTCATCGCTGACCGACGTGCTGGACGTCGATCCTGCACTTGCTGACAAGGTGGCGATGGAGGATCGGATCGGCAATATCACCAGCGTCGGGCCGCAAAATCAGGTCCCGAACGCGACGACCTTCGGCACGAAGCCCCCCTACCTGCCGCTCGCCAGTCGCCAGGATGTGCTCGTCTTCGAAACGGAGCCGTTGGCCGAACCGCTCGAAGCGACCGGGCCACTCACGGCTAAACTCTGGGTCTCGTCCTCTGCGCCGGATACTGACATCACCGTCAAGCTGATCGACGTCTATCCGCCGAACACCGATTATCCCGACGGCTACGCCATGAACGTCTCCGATTCGATCCTACGCCTGCGCTATCGCAACAGCCGCGAACACGCCGAGTTCATGGAACCGGGCAAAATCTATCCGATTACGATCGAGATGTACGGCACGAGCAACGTCTTCAACCGTGGCCATCGGATTCGACTGGATATCTCCAGCAGCAACTTCCCGCGCTTCGATGTCAATCCGAATACCGGCGAACCGCTCGGCCGGAACACGCATACGCGGATCGCGCTCAACACGATTCACCATGATGCCGAGCATCCGTCGCACATCGTCCTGCCGCTGATTCCGAACGAGAACGCATGAAAGGATTGGGATGAGTCAGGGAGAACAAGAGCAGAGCGCGCAACCGCTCGCCGGTGTGCGTGTGCTCGAATTTGGTCAGGCGGTTTCCAGCCCGATGTGCACGATGCTGCT
>Ga0070681_10008117_pt1 | contig 10272 bp, 9 predicted proteins | sample KBSC83BmetaG_FD_65650 | JGI IMG/M metagenome (GOLD analysis project Ga0070681, IMG submission 65650) | Corn rhizosphere microbial communities from Kellogg Biological Station, Michigan, USA - KBS C8-3B metaG | ecosystem: Host-associated > Plants > Roots > Rhizosphere | place: USA: Michigan...
AGCCGGACGCCATCACGAGGGCAACCTTCACGCCCGCCGCGCCGCAGGCATCGACGGAGGTCATCACGGTGTGAGCGGGCGTCGCGATGATCGCGAGATCCGGCGCTTCGGGAAGCGCCGACAGATCGCGGTAGGTTGGCAATCCCTGCACAGACTCGCGATTTGGGTTGATCGGATAGATCCGTCCGGCAAAACCGAAGCGCTGGAGGTACGCGATCGGCCGTCCGCCAACTTTGTTGGCTTGTTCCGACGCGCCGATGATGGCGATGGATTTGGGGTCGAGCGCGGAGGTGACCGACAATGGACAGGCCCTGGTTCGTGCTGCATTGTAGCGCGCCCTTAAACCTTCGAGGTTCCTCGTGATCGCGGTCGAAATTCGTGCGCCTGGATCGGCCGATGTCCTCGTGCCGACCGAACGTCCTCGTCCCGCTGTGACGGCCGACAACGTGCTGATTAAAGTGCGCGCGGCCGGCGTCAACTACCCCGACGTGATGCAGCGGTCGGGGAAGTATCCGCCGCCGCCCGGTGCGTCCGATCTTCCAGGACTCGAGGTAGCTGGAACGATTGAGGACATCGGCAGCAACGTCCACCAGTGGAAGGTGGGCGACGACGTCTGTGCATTGGTTCCCGGCGGTGGTTACGCCGAGTTCTGCACGACGCCGGCAGTTCAGTGTTTGCCGATTCCGAAGGGAATGGACTTCATTCACGCGGCGGGAATTCCCGAAACGGCGTTCACGGTGTGGACGAATCTTTTCGAGCGCGGACGATTGGCGAAAGGCGAGACGGTCCTCGTCCACGGCGGTACGAGCGGCATCGGCACGACCGCGATTCAGTTTGCCCACGCGCTCGGCGCGAGAGTGTTTGCGACCGCGGGATCGGCGGAGAAGTGCGAGGCCTGTCTCACGTTCGGCGCCGACCGCGCGTTCAACTACAAGGAAGTCGATTTTGTCTTGGCCTGCAAAGAAGCGTCAGGTGGCCAGGGCGTCGATGTCGTCCTCGACATCGTCGGCGGCGACTACTTCCAGCGCAACATTGATGCGCTGGCCAGTGAAGGACGGCTGGTGATGATCGGTCAGCTCGGCGGATGGAAATCGCACGTCAACACCACGCCGATCATGCTGAAGCGGCTCACCATTACCGGGTCGACTCTTCGCCTGCGTCCGGTGGCTGACAAAGCCGCGATTGCGCGCGGCCTGCGCGAGCATATCTGGCCGCTCTATGAATCCGGGGCCATCCGTGTGCCGGTCTATGCGACGTTTCCGCTGGCAGAGGCCGCCGAATCACACCGTGTGATGGAAGGCCGGAATCACATCGGCAAGCTGATACTCATCGTTTGATTGCTGGACCCGTTTGCACCACGCGAGTATGCTGCTTCATCTGAAGGCCGGCTAAAGCCGGACACTATGAAGAGTCTGGCCGACGCCGGACACTCCGCGACGAGGTGCCTCATGAGCCGTCCGGTCCTCTCGTCTCTCGGCTGTGCGCTCCTGCTCGCAACCGCGTTCTACACCGTTTCGGCCAGCGGCCAAGCGGCGTCTACCGCAAACCGGCCTCCGGCAAAGACCGCCAAATGGACGGGTCCCCGGACACCCTGGGGAGATCCGGATCTGCAAGGCACCTGGAACAACGGCACGATCACGCCGCTCGAGCGCCCGCGCGCCGCCGGCGAAAAAGAACTGCTCAGCAAACAGGAGGAAGAGGACCTCAACGCGCAGTCCGACAGTCGCGCATCCGCTGATAACCGGCCGAAGGACAAGGATGCGGATCTCGCGCTGGCCTATGACCAGTTCTGGTGGGACCGCGGTACATCGATTGGTCGCACGTCGCTGATCATCGATCCGAAAGATGGCCGACTGCCGGCGTTGACGGCGGAAGGCCAGAAGCAGCTCGATGCCCAGGTTGCCGCACGGCGCGGACGTGGGGAGGCAGATTCCTGGATCGATCGACCGCTCCAGGAGCGCTGCATCATGTATCACGGTGTGCCGCCACTGCCGACCGGGTACAACAACAACTACGAGATCGTGCAGGCGCCCGGGCTCGTGGCGATCCTGCACGAGGAAATTCACGAAGTCCGGCTGATTCCGCTCGACGGCCGCCCTCACGTGGGCGCGAGCATCACACAGTGGTTGGGTGATTCGCGCGGCCGCTGGGATGGCGACACGCTCGTCGTAGAAACGACCAACTTCCGCGAGGATGCTGGATTCAGATTCCCCGTCGACGCCAGAACGCTCCGCATCGTCGAGCGATTCCATCGAACGGCAGCCGATGCGATCGACTATCAGTTCACAGTTGAGAACCCGTCGATGTACACCCGTCCATGGACCGCGACGCTGCCGATGAGACCGACCGATGGTTTGATCTACGAGTACGCCTGCCACGAGGGCAACTACAGCCTGCCCCACGTGCTCGAAGGGCATCGCGCTCAGGAAAAAGAAGAAGCAGAGAAACAGCGGAAATAGATCCGCACTTCACTTCTTCTGCAGGTTTCCGTACATCAGCTCCTCGACGAATTCGACGCACTTGTATTCGAGGAGCTGAGCGTTCTTTTCCTGGCGGCGGTAGAGCGGCATGGTGATCTTCCACGGCCGTGTAAACACCTTTGGATCCTCGATGGTTGCCTCGTAGGACAGGTGATCCGGACTGCTCCGTGTGTAGCGTTCGATCACGTGGAGCGCGTCGCTGTGGAAGTTTCCGGCACGATCGAACCACGTCTGCTCGTTGAGCCCCGTGACATCGACGACGAGCGTGTCGCCTTCCCAACGCCCGCGCGACCATCCCATCCAGGAATCGAGCGGAGCCTCTCCGGGGTTCGTCATGCGGACGATTCGGCTGGCGCTGGCAAATTCGTACGAGATGAGAACCGTGTCACGCGATTGAACGATTTGGAACGGATGCGGTTCGTAAGTGGCGCGCGGCACGCCCGGCATGTAGCACTTGATCTCCGGATCGAGCGTCAGCCAGTTTTCCGCATTCTGCTTCTTCTTCTCGGCCGCCCATGGTTGATACGGAATCTCGTTCCCGTCAACGACTCCGACGCCAGCCGGGATGCTGAACGACGCGCCGAGAGCGACGACCGGCCCTCGTCGCGCGGGATGGTCCTGCAGATCCCAATTCGCAGTGTTCACGGCCTGCCAGATGCCGTTCAGATCGGCATGGCCGTCGGCAGCCCGCGGTGCGCGATAGGGCGCCCCTTGCCCGCGATCAGACTGCTGAGCCTGCACGGTCAAGGCGCTCAGACAAATCGCTGCCACGATTGTGGAGGCTGAAGACGTGGTGAAGGTCAAAGCCTTTCGCATGGCGTGCTCGCTCCTCGCTACGGTTCGCGCCATCCTCTCACAACCGCGTGAACTGAGATAGCATCTCTTCGCCGTGTGCGGCGAACCTTTGAACGGAGGAATCATGCGGATCAAACGTCGCCAGTTTCTGCAGGTCGCAGCCGCAAGTGGTGGCGCAGCTCTCCTCTCGCCAGGGCAGGCGATCGCCGAGCAGCAGTTTTTGACCTCGGCGCCCTTGGGCGCCTTCAGGCTGTTCTACGAAGTCCACGGCGATGGTCCGGCCGTCATCTTTGCGCATGGGTCGGGCGGCACGCATATGAGCTGGTGGCAGCAGGTTCCGGTGCTGTCGACGCAGTACCGCTGTGTGACCATCGATCATCGCGGCTTCGGGTATTCGAAGGATCAACCGAACAAACCCGGACGACACAATTTTGTGTCGGACCTCGAAGGGCTCCTCGATCGGTTGAAGATCGATCGCGTTTCGCTGGTCGGTCAATCGATGGGTGGCCTCACCGTTCTCGGCTTCGCCTCCAGACATCCCGATCGGGTGAGCGCGCTGATCTTGTCGGACACGACCGGCGGATACACGAATCCCGAGATCGACCGATTGCGTGCGGCCAACAAGAATCCGCGCTCGGCTTTCGCGCCGGGCTACGCCCAGCGTGAGCCTGCGATGGCGTTTCTCTATCGCGAGATCAATTCGCTCACGATGGACGACGCCGCTGAGGCGACGGCCGCCGCGGCGGCAACACCTTCACCCGGACCGTCGACCGATATCAAGCCGGTGCTGACCAGGAAGGTCCCCGTGCTGTTCATTGTCGGCGAACAGGATCAGTTGATCCCGCCGGCGGCGATTGAGGCGATGCACAAAGAGATGCCTGGGTCGGAGCTCGTCAAGGTGCCGGGCGCAGGCCATTCGGTGTACTTCGAGAGACCAACAGAGTACAACCGCCTGGTGGGCGATTTTCTGTCCCGGCACGCGCGAACGTAATGTTCGGACCCGGACAATCAGCGAAAGCTTCGTACGATACCCGCCGCGACGCGGAGTTCGTGGCCCGAGGACATGATTCGCGCGTCGAACTCACCACGGATCGCCCAGCGCTCGTCGAGCACATAATCGACGCCCGCGCCAGGCTGAAGAACCGCATGCCACTTTACTTCAGTCGATCCGAACAGCGTGCCGCGAGACTGAACTCCGCCGCCGAGCAACTGAGCGAATTCAACGAACTTCCCGAGCTGGCCTGAGGCGCGCACGCCGGCCGTTGGTGCGTACGAGGCCAGGTGGATATCGCTGTCAATGAACTGAATCGTCTTGTACTGTCCATCGACATCAATCGCCACTGACAGCCATGAATTGAGGCGTGCCGCCGCCCCGACGAACCATCCGGCTGGGAAGGTGAGGTGGTCGGTCACATCCGTCATTGACGTATAGCCCGCAACGATCTGTCGCTCTTGCACATGCTGGGCCGTTACAGTGGCGGGGATGCCCAATATAAGGGCCACAAGCCACAGCTGTAGACGCGACGTCGCCACCTGCGCCATTGTAGTGCGCGACGTGATCCCATTCGTTTCGCTCACCAGGGTGCTGCTCTTCGTGCTCCTCCTCGAGGTCGCTCCCATCCCGGCGTTCGCACAGCACGCTGACTACGGGATGAATGCACACGATGTGAGCCGCATGACCACGGAGAAGATGGCGGAACTCGGCGCGACCATCGTCCGCGTCGTGTACGGGTGGGACCGGATCGAACCCGACTGCAAGGGTTGCTTTACCTGGGACCGGACCGACGTGTGGCGTGACGAAGCGCGCCGGACCGGACGGAAAATTTTTGGCATTCTTGCGTATGCACCGCGCTGGGCGAACGGCGGCGCACCGATCAACACGCCACCGCTGCACGATGAAGATTGGTACGACTTCGTCTACGCCACGGTCGATCGCTACAAGGACGATGTGTTTCTGTGGGGCATTTGGAACGAGCCGAACCTGAATTCGTACTTCAGGAACGGCGATCTCGCGGCGTACGAGGCGCTGGTTCGGACGGCCGCCTCGGCGATCCGCGCTGCCAATCCGCAGGCAAAGGTGCTTGGCCCAGAAGTGAGCCAGCACGCGATCCCGAACGGCTGGTACGCGGCGGTCATGGACGACATCGGGAGCTTGTTCGACATCGTGACGGTCCACTGGTACGTCGATGGACCCGCAATCGATCGGTTCATGGACGAAGGGATCAGACCGTGGTCGCTGAGAAAAGAGGTGTGGCTTGATGAAGTTGGCGTGAAGCCTTGCCAGACGAATTTTGGTGAATCCGGACAGGCGCTCCTGTATCGTCGCGTGCTCGACGCGTTTCAGCAGCGGCGAAACTGGTGGACCGGCGTGATCTTTTACGTGCTTCACGACGATCCACCAGAGCCGCCTGGCTGCGGGTCAGGCATTACGCGAGACGATTGGTCGAATCTCCCCGCCTTTCTGCTCTATCAGGCGTTCATCAGAGCGTTTCCGTGAGCTCCTGAACCCGCTGATCGACCCTGCTTGCCGGTGTATCTCCCAGCGCGCTGGTACTTTCGGCCAGACGGGCGCACGCAATCATGCCTGCCACGGGCGCATCACAACCGTACGGAACATAGTTCCTCCGATGAGATCGTTCGAACTCATCCGGAAACGCCACGTGTGGAGAGATTTCCCGCAACCATTGCAGGAGTCGTGCAGCGGCTGGCACGTATGTGGCACCCGCGGTTCGTACATGGCGATCAATCGTCGGCTTGTTGCTGTCTTCCTGGCCCCAGCGGCCCTGTTGGTATGCGGATGCACTCTTGATGGGCGCGGAACTGGGCGACCAGTGACGTATGACGGTGGCCCGGTGACCGTCGATGGATGTCTCATTCCCGATCAGAATGGCCGACCGGTGCTTTCCGTCGTCAAGGTCAGCGCCACTGCCGATCAAGAGTCGAACGGCACCGGCGCGGCCGGAACAAGAATCGGGCTGAGCACCTCGCTGGATGGACCCTGGATTGGCACCGGCGTGCTCGAACTGGTTACTGATCCCTCCGTGAACGTCGCCCAATACCGCGGCCGCGTCCTCGCGACGGGCGTCATCGAGGCGGAAGCAGGAACGACGGGATTGGTGGATCAGATAAACAGTGCGCGCGGCGTTCGCGTCACCACCTTCCATGTGCAGTCGCTGCAGGCCGCCAAAGGCATGTGTGCCGGTTCAGGCACAGCCGGAACCGAAAGCCAGTAGCCTGTCCAGCCTGCTAACCAGACGCTCAGAGTTCCGTGCCATCATTGCGCTTTCAAGTGAGACGTTTATGAAAACGCGACGCATCGGCTCTCTTTCCGTGAGCGAAGTCGGGCTTGGATGCAACAACTTTGGTGCACGGCTCGACTACCCAGCGAGCGAGGCTGTTGTGCATGCGGCCCTCTCTGCGGGCATCACGTTTTTCGACACCGCAGACATATACGGAGGCACCAGGAGCGAGGAGTTCCTGGGCCGGGCGCTGGGAAGCCGGCGCGAGACTGTGTTCATTGCGACCAAATTTGGCTTGCCTGTCGATGCGGATCGCAAGGGCGCCAGGCCCTCCTATGTACGTCGCGCCCTCGAGGACAGCTTGCGGCGGCTCGGGACCGAATGGGTCGATCTGTATCAGCTGCATCAGCCCGATCCCGACACGCCGATCGCAGACACGCTCGGCGCGTTGCACGAACTGGTGCGCGCAGGAAAGGTTCGTGAAATTGGCTGTTCGAACTTCTCGGCGTCGCAGTTGGTCGAAGCCGAAGCAGCGGCGAAGAAAACTGGCACCCGTTTCGTGAGCGTGCAGAACGAGTACAGCCTGCTTCAGCGTGAACCCGAGCATGAAGTGCTTCCCGCCTGCAAGCGGCTCGGTCTCGCGTTTCTCCCGTATTTTCCGCTTGCGAGCGGACTGTTGACCGGCAAGTACGCACGCGGCGTGGCGCCGCCGGCTGGCACGCGCCTGAGCGCCGCATGGGCGGCGGCGCGCTTTCTGACGGACGAGCGAATGGCGCGCGTGGAGGCGCTGTCGGCGTTTGCGCGATCGCGCGGTCATTCCATTCTGGAGCTGGCCATGTCGTGGCTCCTGCATCGCGACGTCGTCGCTTCCGTGATTGCCGGCGCGACGAACCCGGAACAGGTGCGCACGAATGTCGGCGCAACGTCGTGGCAGCTGACCGAAGCGGACATTGCGGAAATCGATCGGCTTGTGCCTCTGCGGTGACGAGCTGTGTGCCTAAGGCGAACGTCCAGCGCCGGCATCAGCAGCCCATCCAGCATGTCCCTAATGTCCGATCGATGATATGGTCGGATATGAGCGAGGGCGTTCCGCGTCCTCTCGAACGTTCTCAACCCGGCGTTCGATCTTTTGCCGGAATGGCGACCGCACCCGGAAACGACATGAACAAATCCTCAAAAGTGTCTCCACGCCAGGCACTCACGACGAACACGCATCTCATTCGCTGGATCGACAAAATCGCCGAGCTCTGCGGTCCGTCCGCGATCCATTGGGTCGATGGTTCGGAGGCGGAATACCACGCGTTGTGCGCCGAGATGGTCGACGCTGGAACCTTCATCAAGCTGAACCAGGATCTCTGGCCAGGCTGCTACCTGGCGCGCAGCGATGCGAGTGACGTCGCACGGGTCGAGGATCGGACGTTTATCTGCTCCTTATCAAAAGAGGCCGCCGGTCCGACGAATAACTGGGTCGATCCGTTCGAAATGCGAAGGACGCTCAAGCGCCTGTTCGCGGGTTGTATGCGCGGCAGGACGATGTACGTCCTCGCCTTCAGCATGGGTCCCGTCGGATCCCCCATGTCGCAAATCGGTGTGCAGGTGACCGATTCGCCGTATGTGGTCGTCAACATGCGGACGATGGCGCGGATCGGCAAGGACGTGTTCCGGCTCATCGATAACGATTTCAAGCGTGTCGTGCCGTGCGTGCACTCTGTTGGCGCGCCGCTCGGCCCCGCCGACAAAGATGTGCCGTGGCCCTGCAACAAGGAGAAGTACATCGTCCACTTTCCCGAGACGCGCGAGATCTGGAGCTACGGGTCGGGGTACGGCGGCAATGCGCTGCTCGGCAAGAAGTGCTTCGCTTTGCGCATCGCGTCGGCGATCGCGCGCGACGAGGGCTGGATGGCGGAGCATATGCTCATCGTCGGCGTCGAGAACCCGCAAGGGAAAAAGATCTACGTCGCGGCGGCCTTCCCGAGCGCCTGCGGCAAGACCAACTTCGCGATGCTGATTCCACCGGTCTCATTCCAGCGGCAGGGATGGAAAGTCTGGACGGTGGGGGACGACATCGCGTGGATGAAGCCCGATGCGGCCGGTCGGCTGCGTGCGATCAATCCCGAGGCGGGATTTTTTGGCGTGGCGCCAGGCACCAGCCGCGAAACGAATCCCAATGCCATGGAGACGCTCGCGAAGAACTCGATCTTCACGAACGTGGCGATGACGCCCGATGGCGGTGTGTGGTGGGAAGGGATGACCGCCGAGCCGCCGACGATGGCGACTGATTGGCGCGGTCATCTGTGGACACCGGAAATCGCCGCCGCCACCGGCGCGACCGCCGCCCATCCCAACGCGCGATTCACGGCGCCGGCGCGGCAGTGTCCGACAATCGATCCCGACTGGGAGAGCCCAGACGGCGTGCCGATCAGCGCGATCATCTTCGGCGCACGGCGGGCCAACACGATGCCGCTCGTGTTCCAGGCGTTCAACTGGTCCAGTGGCGTGTACATCGGGGCGACGATGGGATCGGAGACGACCGCAGCGGCCGGTGGGGCAGTGGGGAGGCTCCGTCGCGATCCCATGGCGATGCTGCCGTTCTGCGGCTACAACATGGGCGATTACTTCCGTCACTGGATCAACATGCAGCGGCAGCTCAGTGAGACGCCGCGGATCTTCCATGTGAACTGGTTCCGGAAAGACAAGGACGGCCATTTCATCTGGCCGGGGTTCCGCGAAAACATGCGTGTGCTCAAGTGGATCTTCGACCGCGTGGGCGGCGGCGGTCCGGCGCGGGAAACGCCGATCGGGTGGATGCCCCGCTATAAGGATATCGACTGGACCGGACTCGACTTTTCCGAGCAGCGCTTCGACGAGCTCCAGTCGTTCGACCGCGACGCGTGGCGGGATGAAGTCGTCGCGCGCGAAGAGCTCTTCATCGTCTTACACGCGACGCTCCCGAAGGAGCTCGTGTTTGAGCGCGAGCTGCTGATCTGCCGTATGTGAGTTGGCCGCGGGCACGCAGAACCCGCGGAGTTCGGACAACCGCACTTATTCAAATCAATTCGGCGAACCCTTGCGGTCTCGGCGGCCGATCACGGCGAGCGAAGATGATTCCGGATGTCGAGCAGCGGCGGGAAATCCGGATCAGCGCCGCTCCAGAATCGGCCGGCGAGCGCAAATTCAGATGCCGCACGCGCCATATCTCCGTTGTGCGCGTCGACGAGGGCACGTGCGTAGTGGCTGCCTCCATATGAGGCATCGTGCTCAATCATTTGCGTGGCGACAGTGGCGGCGAATTCCCAATCTCCGGCTTCTCGGGCAGCACGTGCGATCGATTCCAATGTGAACAGTGCCTGCGCCCATTCGTCGGGTCCCTGCGCGGCGCGCGCCTGAGCGATTGCGGCGCTGAGCGTGGTTCGAGCCTTGTCGCGCTGACCTGTCCGGAGAAAAAATTCCCCCTGCAGCACCTGCATCGGAATCGCTGCCAGGCCGTTTCCCGCCGGTGCTTTCCTCAAGGACGCAACCGCGGTGTTGGCCTCGCTTGCGCCCTCTGTCGTCTGGCCTCGAGCGATCAGGACGTGGGCGGCTTCGATGTGACCAATGGCTTGCACGACCAGATTCGGATGGGCGGTCAACGTGTGAGCAGCGTCGAGTGCCGCGTTCGAGTGTCCCGTCGCGCGGAGAAACATCGGCCACTCCCGCTTGTTGACCGCTTGCACGAGGTTGGCGGTCGGCAGGGCAAACGCCTTTTCGAGTAACGGGGT
>Ga0070681_10008121_pt1 | contig 10272 bp, 15 predicted proteins | sample KBSC83BmetaG_FD_65650 | JGI IMG/M metagenome (GOLD analysis project Ga0070681, IMG submission 65650) | Corn rhizosphere microbial communities from Kellogg Biological Station, Michigan, USA - KBS C8-3B metaG | ecosystem: Host-associated > Plants > Roots > Rhizosphere | place: USA: Michigan...
CGGGAAAACCACACACCAGCCCAACCGGATCGGCGCCCGGCCGAAATGGCCGAGGTCAGCATAGAGCGCCTCGGCTCCGGTGACACAAAGGAACACGCCGCCAAGCACCAGCATGACGTTGCCACCGCCGGAAAGCAGAAATTGCAGGCCCACCGCCGGATTAAGAGACCATAACACGGCCGGATACTGTGCGATCCCCCACAGTCCGAGCAGGGCGAGCACCGCGAACCAGGCCGCCATGACCGGCCCGAGGTACCGACCGAGCACAGCCGTCCCACGTTGCTGCACGGCGAACAAAGCGGCGAGAATTGCCACGGTCCCCGGCAGTACGAAGCGGTCGAGCTCAGATGATATGACGTCCAACCCTTCCAACGCCGACAGCACCGAGATCGCCGGCGTGAGGGCGCAGTCGCCGTACACCAGCGCCGCCCCGAACATGCCGATGAGCAAGACGTAGCGCCGTCCCGGCTTCCGGCTCAGCAGCGCCATCAATGCGAGAACGCCACCTTCGCCTTCATTGTCCACCCGGAGCGCCAAGACGATGTACTTGAACGTCGTGATGATGACGAGCGTCCACACAATCAGCGACAGCGAGCCAAGAACGGCCTCCGGCGCGGGATGCTCGCCCGCGGCTCCAAGCACGACTTTGAGCGTATAGAGCGGGCTTGTACCAATATCGCCGTAAACCACGCCAAGGGCGGCCAAACTCAGCGCGGCGCGGCTGTGCCCGGAATGGTGCGGAGAGGCCTTGTTCGTTTCAACGGCCGCTTGATTCAATGCACTCCCCCCAAACTGAGATATCGCGTGCTCAGGGATTTCTCTCATCTTCTCTCGCAGTGTCCGAATAGATTTCCGGACCGCCCGACGGTCGCGAAACCATTGCCCATCCGGATTGATCTGGATCAACAAGGGCTCCAGGCGCCGCGACACCCTGTGGAGGAAGTCCGCGACCGCCAAAGGCAATCGATTGGGCCGAATCCTGAAAATCGTCACACATCCGGCGACCATCATCGCAGGGGTCGTCTCTGGACTGCTATTTGGATTTTTTCTGCCCAAGCCGGCCCAGGGGTTGGTGCCATTCGCGAAACTCTACGTCGCCCTGCTGTCGATGAGCATGTTGCCCATCCTCGTGACGGCGCTCACCTGGGGCATCGGACAGATGCTGCGGAACGCGACGACCCGCGCGCTCTTCTCGCGCATGGCTTGGTCCTATCTATTGCTGCTGCTGATTCCAAGCGCGGCGGCGGTGCTGGTGTGCATCGTTCTCAACCCGGGCAAAAGCCTGGGCGAGGGCGCTACCGCGGCGCTAGGCCAGCAACTCGCCAGCGAGCCGGCAGTCGAATCCGGCAGTCCGATCATGGCGTTCCTCCAAGGCATAGTACCGCCCAATATCTTCGCTGCGCTGTCGGGGCCGCAGTTCATTAGCATCGTTTTTTCTGCGTTCTGCTCGGACTGGCGCTCGGCGTCGTCAAGTCCTCCGGTGCTGACGACACGCTGCGGGTGCTGAACGCCCTCTACGAGGCATTTGCAACCATCTTCCATTGGGTGCTGATCCCGCTGCCGCTAGGCCTCTTCGCGCTCGGCGCCGCTCACGTGGCGGTGGCCGATCGAGACTTGCTGGTAGCGCTGGTACGCTACGTCGGCTATTTCTATCTGGCGGGACTGGTGGCGGTAGCCTGACGGCGGTTCTGTCTCCCGCGTGCGCTACCGGTGTTGTGCAAGGCCTCTGTCCCGAGTGGGCGGTCGTTTCGGTCCCAACGTCAACGCCATGTTCGCAAACTGAGCCTGATTCCTGGCTTCGGGCCGCGATCAGGGAACCGTCACGGTTTCGAAACGGATCGCCTCGGCGCACGTTCAATCCGGCCAGCTCGTGATCGTTCAGGAACGCGATCCTGGCTGGAGGCGTCGCTACGATCTTGCCGATAATAGGATGCGGCACTCCGAGCCCAACGAGAAGCCGCGAAATCATTAGCGTACCGCGCGCGGTCTGTGCGTCTTCCTTTTCGCGTTGGTTGGAAACGGAATGCACTCCGATCTTATATCCTCGGCCTATGTAGCCTTCTTTTGCAGCAAAGAAGATAAAGGCGCATACCGAGTAGCATTCCCTCGACGCGTACACGACCAAGCCCTTGTCGCGAACGATCTTCGCGATCTCGAGGCCATTTTTGAGAGAGCCGCCACGGGACCGGATATCCAGGCCGACGAAAGATCCGCTTTGCAGAATGGATTTGAATCGGCCGCAATCTGCGTCTTTTACGTCACCACGCAATCTGAGAACCATCCCGAAGTCGGTGCGCACGCGGTTTATCTGAATGGCACCAGCTGGCTGGAGATCCGCGACCAGCACGAGGAGCGCAACCAGCTTGAGTTCCATTGCGGTTTGAAGAGCATCGCGCGAGACAAACGTTACGGGCGTTGCTTGCAGAGCAAACATCGACGGGCCCGGCGTGTTGATCTAGGTCAACTGACGCGAGCGCCAGTCATTCATTTCTGATCCGTATGAACCCGTCCGCCGGCCAGCATCAAGGATCGGTAAATCGACGAAGGAGGTTCCCATGCGCTGGATCTACCTCGCGATCGTCATTCTATTGGTTGCAGCGATGGTCATCTTCGTGCTGCAGAACCTCGAAATCGTCACAGTATCTCTTTTTGGCTTCGATGCTCGCGTCCCGCTCGCACTGTTGGTCGCTATCGCCTACCTGCTGGGCGCGGCGACGGGCGGCAGCCTGTTTGCGCTACTACGCCGATCGTACGCAGGTTCGAGGCGCAGGCCGCCTTAACCAAGATGTCGCTTCAAGCTTGGGGTCGGATTCTCACAGCGATCACTGCACGTCAAACCTCAACCATTGCCTGGCTCTCACCTGTTTGGCCAGCGCCTGATCGATATAAGGTCCAATGAGCTTGTTCAGCGCCCTGATGACCTGGTCGTACTCGTCGGCACAGCCCTCGGCTCTTTCCCGGGGTAGATATTTCTTGTCTACGACGTCGGCGAACAGCTTGGAATCCGCCCCGTATGCCATGCACAGCACGTTGTAGAAGCGCTGCGCCGGAAGGCCGTGCTCGTCAGCGAAAGGGGTCTTTTTCATGCTCGGTTTGGATGCGTCGATATTATACGAGTAGGCAACTCCGTAAATCAATCTCCGCGCATCGCCCTCATCGAACTGCAACAGGACGTATGCGGCAAACTGATCTGCCGCGTCTTCCTCGCGTCCCAGAACCGGCACGGAGAGATAATCAAACACCGCGTGGCCGACCTCATGCAGGAAAACTTCCAGTGTCGGCCCCGCGATGGCGTCCGCCCGGGTGACGCCCGCCGGCGTCGTTTCCGTGGGAGCGCTCTGCAGGACGTCTTGGAGATACTCGTAGCAAACTGTGACGGCGCCATCTCCATACCAGGCGTTAGATTCTCCGTCGCATCCCTCAACCTTCAGCAGCAGCGCACGCGGTAGACGCAATGCGCTCAAAAGACCCTTGAGTTTTTCGAGAACGCGCCGTTCCTTCAGAAGTTGGAACAGGGCTTGATGGGCTGTATTCTTGGGGGGCACATAAGACACTTGAATCCGATCCGCCCGCAAAGCGGCAGGTTTCTCGGCGGCCACACACTCCGAATTCAGGCTCGCGCTGGCCAGGATCAAGAGTGCGACAAATGCCTTCATCGGAACTCCGATCCCCGAAAGAAGACGCGCGGCGACCGCGCCCGCATGTCCGGAAAAGTGCCTTAAGCGGCGACGTGCGGGAACCATCACTGCCCAACGGGCCACCCCTAAGTGGCCCATCAAGCGATCCGCCCGTGTCTTCGCAGGCTCGCGGCTACTTTTGTGCAGCTGGGGCGTCCGGGCTTGCCTTCATCTTTTTCTTCTTATAGCCGCGCCGGTTAGAACGCCGAGCGGCGCCAGCAACGCTCACGGGGGAGAGCGGTTGACCAACGCGAGCCTCGGCATCCGTTGCAGTCATCAGCGTCGCCGGCACTGCGAAGCTGGACGCGATCGCGAGCCCGAGCAGTGGAAAAAGCCTTCGACGCGAAACCACTTCCAACTTGATCTTTTCGGTCATCACAGCCTCCTGTTGGACTTTGAGGCCTAACTGACGCGACCACTGTGGCGTTGATATAGATCAAGCAAATCGGGAGCTTCGATACGGCACGATGCCACTTTTGAGGCCGGAACAGTGCACCGTGACCGATTGCCATGCCAAGGGAAGCCGATTCCGCGGTAACCTCGACGAGGTGATAATCGTCCCGCTTGTTCTTGTCACGCTGGCCGCAAACAAAATCCTGCGTTTCATTCTCTCGGTCTTGATGCGGCTGTTCGACTACGCCTTCCCGCTGGCAATGCAGATTGTGTGGCTTCCGCTCTTCGCGGCCAAGGTTCTTGGCAATATCATCGTTACTGTCTTAAGTGGCGCGTTGCACTTCCTTCCTCTTTCCGAGAAGAAACGTCGACAGTGGAGAACGTCGATCCGCCGGCACTGGTCGCACCTCCGGCGGAGGGTCAGCTATCGGAGATTCGAACAAGCCGTGCACATTGCCCTTGAAAGCGGCATGGCGTGGGTATTCCGAAAGTGCCGGCATCTCGCGCCGAGCAAGGCATTGCTCGTGATCCTGGGCGCCGCGCTTTGGCTCCCGATCTCCTTCGGGATTGCAACGGCGATGCACGCGGTATTGTTTGCCAAGGTCACGTCCTGGCCAGCCTGGACGCAACTCTTGCATCCATTGGCAACGGTCATCGCCAAGAGCAGGCTTTTGGTGCTGCCTGTTTACCCCGCAGCTTGGCCACAGGCGAGAAAACATCCATTCGTTCAGCTCGTATTCAATAGCTATGAGACCATCAAGTGCCTGTATGTGATCAAAAAGGTCGGTTTTCGCTATCGGCAGGCAGAGACCGCCGGCATTGGGGCGGTTGAGAGGCTCGAGCGCACAGCCGGCTTCACATCGGCGGCGCGGTGGCTGCGCAACGCACATGTCGCCGAACATCTCGGCGTCGAAAAGCCCACTCAGAGATTGCGTTCGTTCTTCTCGCGATGGTCAATTCAGTTTTCAGCCGGATATTGCGAAGGTAAAGAATGGGAAGCTCAGATGTCGCATCAGCAAGCAACCGCAGCCTACGAACGGTGAGATGATCATCGATCTCAAACCGCGAAGGTACTCAACGTAACCTCGAAGCGGCCTGCGGCTTGACCTTGCCGGGGTCGACCCGCGCCCTATGATCGCGCCGAAATATCGAAAAGTGATCTTCCGTCGACCTGGTGTCCTGGCGAATGATAGCGCGAAAGTGCTTGCCGCTGCGCCAGTTACAAACCGCAGCGACCCTTAGCACCAGAGGAACACCCCAGGCATGGATCATCCCCCCCCGCAATCGGTGCAGTCGAAGCGCCCGGCTATCTTGTCCGGACGACGCTCTTGCGCAGCGACCTACAGCAAGGCGCATTTCGGGCGCGCAACAATGACGCCAATGAGCGCTCGGCCGAACGTCACACGAGTACGCCTTTGATCCGTATTCGGAGAGAGCAGGCTCCTCGACGGTTTCTAGTAGCACGGTCCGTAGGGATAGTAGCCGCAGCGTTGCGTTCCGTAAGCGCCATAGGCAGCGGCACCGACGGCAGCGGCGCCGACACCGACCGCTACGCCACGGCGTACGGCTGCGCCACGGTAAGCACCGCGATAAGCACCGCCGTGATAAACGCCGGCGCGCCCACCACGATATGCGAATGCATCAGTTGAAATCATGGCAATGCACCCGATGCCGATGATGACCGATGCAGCCAATGAGAAGATCGTTCGACGTGACATGATTACCGTCCTTCCACGGTTGCCGAAAAACGTGTTCCTCCAGCCCGCCGACCAGACGATTTTGGAACAGGTTGCGCCAGAGAGCCGCAACCTGCCACAATAGCATTGCGCTCAGTGCCATTGCTTCGTTGATGTAGATCAACCCGGCCAATCTGGAACCGCGTGTAAAAGATAAGCAGCGCATGATGGACGATTGCCTAGCCCCTGCGACACTGCTCAAACTGGGGCGTGGTTGGGCTTCGCGATGTACCGGAAGGGAAGCCCGGAAGCAGACTGTTCTAAAGAACCGCATGTGCTTGTGCTCCTGGTGACAAGGCTGAGGGCCGTAATCCTTCCTCAACTCCGCCACGTCTTGCGCAGTGACCGGCGATGCCCTGGTTCCGAAGCGCGCGATGACATAATTGGCAAGAGCCGCGATCTCTGCATCGGAATAGGCGCCGCCGAACGCGGGCATCGAGACGGCATGTGGCGCAGGTTTGATCGTCGCCCATCGTCGAACCGCAACCCTACAAACCATGTGGCTGACTTGGCGTGGCTTGAGCCGGATCAAAGGGAAAAGGGCACGGTCCCCCGACAGGTCACGCAACTGGTTTGCTCGGCATCATATGTTCGTTGGGACAATGGCCGTCAGGACAGGTGTCCCGAGAACGACACCTGCCCTACCGTACCCGGAATTAAACCTCTGGCAGGGGTCGAAAATGACCAGTCAATCGGAGCTTCGCTCGCGCGCTGCGCTATGCGCACAGCTCGCAGAGCGCGAACCAGCAAACCGGGCCCTCTGGATGGCCGAGGCCGAAACTTGGGCGCGTCTGTCGACCGAGAGCTTCCCGGCGAACCAGGGCAAACGCCGAGCAGCCGATAACAATGCATCAACACGGCTGACAGACATCTGCCGCCGATCTGATGCTCGCGGCTTCAATATGCTTGCTTGATCTAGATCAACCAAACAACGACACAGGGTGCGACGCTCCTTAGACAGGGATAGGCTTTTCGGCAACTGTGCAAGGACGGTAATCGTGTCGCGTCGAACGATCTTCTCATTGGCTGCGCTTCGATTGCGCCGTTTGCGGGATGATGATCCATGCCTGGACGGGTGCGTATGACTATCCGATCTGGCGCATCTATCCCGACACGGAACGGTTTGCCGGAGGACGCTATCGTGCCCATGTGTCAGTCGCCAAAGATCGCCAATGCCCTGGGTCTCGCAAGGAGACTGCCGGCGAACGACAATGGCCCTCTCGCGGAAAGCAGCGCGAAACCTCATCAAGCAAGCGGCCCTTCCGCGGCGGTCTGGCTAGCATTTCTTGGTCTCCTCTGCGTCGGCGTGCTGCTGCTCTTTTGAAGGTTATTGCCTGAAGCTTGGAGGATATTGTGACCCACATTCTGATCATCGTCAGCTGGCTCGGCGGCGCTGTCCAGGGCGCCGCGATATCGACACAGGAATTTATGAGCGCGGAGAGTTGCGATGCAGCCCGAGTGTCACTGATTGATTACGCCAAGGCCCGTGGCGTCGAAGAGACGCTTCGGGCATTTTGCACGAAAAAATGAAAAGAGAGCACAAAACACAGCAAAATGCTGTCAGGCTTTCCGTGCCCAGGCTAATGGGCTGCATCGGACCCAGCAGATCATGAAGAGATGGCGCAGGCCATTCATAGCCGCGGTGCTGCTTTTGCTGTTCGCAGCATTCGGTCGATCCGGCGGTGCCGATCCGGACCCGACAGAACCGGCCTTTAAGTCCCGCACTGAAGTTCGCCAGCAGGGAGCGGTGACCGTTCGCGCTGCGGTATTGACCGACGACGAAAGCGAACGATATTTCGGCGCATCGCTGGCTGACCAAGGCATCCAGGCCGTTTGGCTGAGCCTCGACAACGCCAGCGATTTACGGCTTCGCTTCCGATTGTCACAGATCCGAACTATTTCTCGGCTTCCGAAGTCGAACGGTTGCTTCGGGTTTGGTGGCGCCCAGCCGCAGGTAAACTGGAAGGCTTCAGTCAGATGCATCTCTGGTTGATTCCGATGATATACGCGGCTGCGAGTTTCCTTTGCGGCATTACGCTGCCGCGACTTGAGCAGGCATACTCTCCATACGATTCCGGCATTTCAGTTGCTTCGGCTCAGGCATTCTTTTCAGCCGTCGCTTCCGGGATGATTGGGCTCACTGGCATCGTGTTTACCATCAGCCTGGTCATGGTCCAGTTCAGCGCGATTGCATACTCGCCGAGGCTCGTTCTGCTTTTGGCGCGCGACCCGGGGCTGTTTCATTCGCTGGGTGTGTTCATCGCAACGTTCACATATTCACTTTCCATCCTTCTCTATGTCGATCGCAATGGGTCCGGGGCCGTGCCCATACTTTCGGGCGTCGTGGTCGCTGGATTGCTTTTGCTCAGCATGCTGCTGTTTTCCGCGCTGATGAAGGGGTTGCGTGATCTCCAGATTACCTACGTCCTTCACACCATCGGCGACCGGGGCCGCGAGGTCCTGCGAGAAACGTTTCAGCGCCTCGATAAGGAAGAAGACAGTCAATCGAAGCGCGGAAGGGTTGCGGGCAATGTTTCTGAATTGGGAGCGGTTGTCCAAACGCTGAGGTATTTCGCCGCGCCGCGCACGATTACTAGTCTCGATATCGGCGACCTGGTTCGCCAGGCACAAAAGGCGGAGGCGGTCATCGTGATGGTATGCGGGGTCGGCGATAGCCTTGTTGAAAATACGCTGCTGTTGCAGGTTCATGGGGTCGGAACTACGCTGCCCGAGAGGAACCTGCTGCGGGCCATCCACTTTGGGTTTGAACGGACGTCCGAGCAGGATCCGAAATATCCCATTCGGCTGCTCGTTGATATCGCCATCAAGGCGCTGTCGCCGGCGATCAACGATCCGACCACGGCGGTCCAGGCTATCGACCAGATCGAGGATTTGTTGCGCCGGCTGGGAGGGCACGATCTGGACGCCGGTTATGGCTACGATGCGGATGGCGTTCTGCGTCTCATTTTTCCGATGCCAACATGGGAGGACTATCTGGTGTTGGCATTCGATGAGGTTCGCCACTACGGCGCCGGTTCGGTGCAGGTGATGCGCCGGCTGAAGTCGGCGCTCCTTGGGTTGGCCGATTCGGTAACGGCCGACACGCGGATCGAGGCGGTGCATCGATATCTCAAGCAACTCGATTTGACTGTCGATCGCTCTGATCTCGCTGCGGATGATCAGAGAACCGCGCGCCAGGAGGATCGGCAAGGCCTCGGCCTGTCGCGCGGGCAAAAAACCTTGCCTTGATCATGGATGTCGGCTCTGGGGCGGCCATCAACAGACCTCGGGCCGCGCGCGCGCCATGTCTGTTCTGCCCTCAGCGGATGCGCCGCGCATATCAAAAAAAGGCGCCTGCGGCGGCCTCTCCAATCGATCCTATGAGTCCGGCTAAAAGCCAATCGCTCAGCTTTTCGACGCACTCTGCACCCCCGCCCCGTTGCGCGCGCTGCGGTCCGTCACAATGCCGGAGGCAATATGAACGGAGGCGTCAATCGCGTTGGAGTGCGGCGGCAAAGGACTTTGCTCGGGGGCCACGAGCCTCGGCTCAGCAAGCGAAGTTCTTGCCCGCTACTTTGCACTGGAGCCACAGACGTTTTTCAACTGGGCGTGTGGGGGGCACTCTGCACCCTTGCGTACATTGCGCAGGTCTCCGCCCGGGCGTTGACCACTCCCTTACTGAGGGGCTCGGCGGCTTTGCCTAAAACCGACGGTCGATTGATCTAAATCATGGCCACACACTGTAGGGCGCCTCCCCTCTGAAAAAAGAAGGGTGGCAACCTTCGGGCGGCGCCGACCGGCGTCGCATCTCGCTACATCGGCCGAAACGGGGCGTGGAGTTGCAAATGCCCCTAGCACGATACTTTCTCTGGGTCGGCGGCGTATTGCTCGCGCTGCTATTTGTCGCCGACGCTCGTCTGCCGGCGTTGCCCGTCGCCGAGGCGACGACGGACGTCCCTTCGCCCATCATTCGCATACACTCCGAGCGGAAATGGCCCGAGCGCATCGTGTTCGATACCAGCGCTCCAATTCCACATCTCAATCTCGCGGCAATCCCGGCGCACGAAAAGCCAGCGCAACAGACAACCGCGGTTGTTTCGGACAGTGCACGAGAAGCACGGGCGCAGATGGAGACATCCGATCTCATTCAGACGCAAGTAACGGGACCAAAGAAGCTGGAAGTTTCCGCGCGGCGTCAGCAAAAAATGGCCAGCCGACATGTTGCACGGCGACCGTTCAGGGTCGCTCGCCAGTCGCAATATGCCTGGCACGGTGGCCGCATGTGGTGGTGATCAGATGCGTGAGGGCAAACAAGGGCCCTCTTGCGGAGCATTGAAGTGAAGGCCCTGACAGGGAGGCCGATTGTTCCCTGATTGATAAGGGAGACAAGACATGAGCGATAAGTTCGGAATGATTTCGCGCCGGAGAGCCTTTTCGCTTCTAGGGTTGAGCGCTCTGGTCCCGGC
>Ga0070681_10008122_pt1 | contig 10271 bp, 9 predicted proteins | sample KBSC83BmetaG_FD_65650 | JGI IMG/M metagenome (GOLD analysis project Ga0070681, IMG submission 65650) | Corn rhizosphere microbial communities from Kellogg Biological Station, Michigan, USA - KBS C8-3B metaG | ecosystem: Host-associated > Plants > Roots > Rhizosphere | place: USA: Michigan...
TCCGATGCGTTGATGCAGCGAATCTCAGACGCAATGCAGCAGCTCGAGATGATCGTCTACCTGCCGCTGAATCACGCCTCCGGCGATGATGAGTTTCCGAAGTTACGAAAAGCTGTTGACCGGAAGTTACGTGAGCTTCTCGATGACTCGAATGTACTCGTCATTGAGGCAACCGGTTCGACTGCACAACGTCTGCGCACGGTTGATCAATTGATATCGAAGACGCAGCCCGGCGAAGCCTCGCACAGAATTACGTCATAACTGTCGAGCAGCGGCATCGCAAGCGCTTCCAACTCTTTCTTCCACAGCTCTCCGCCATAAAATGCTTCTTTCATTCGATCGCGCTCCGCGAGTGAAGGAAAACTGCGCAGAAAGACAAACTTGTTCGGATTCTCCACGTCCAGAAATGGACCAGTCACCTTCATCCCGTACGAACGTTGCGCGTCAATCGCACGCGCTTCAAAGAGCCTGATAAATTCATCGCGCTTACCCGGCTTGATTCGATAGCTGCGGACTTCTACTATCATCACGAACCTCCAATTTCTGAAGATGCATCTCTCACGCTCTTAGTTTTTGCAACGGGCGCGTCAACGATCGCTTTGTCTTGAGCAGGTCCGCCCACAAATCACCAACATGCGCGATTCGTTGGGCCATGCCCCGCAATGTAAACGTTCTTGGTCCAACTTCGCCGCGCTCCAGCTCTTCCCACGTACAAGGCGCTGAAATCGGTGCATGCGGCTTTGCGCGCACTGTGTACGTGGCTGCATACGTCGCGCTGTAACCATTTCGACCTGTGTCGACGAGAATGCGGCCGCCACGATCGACTTTGCTGAACTCCTGCGTCAGGTTTTTCGGATCGCGCTCAACCATTATCTTTCCGACTGTGTGCGCGAAACGGGCAACCACACCGAAGTCTGCCTTGCCATCGAGCGGCACCGCAATGTGAAAACCTTTGGAACCTGAAGTCTTGATCCAACTCGGCAAACCGAGCTCTGCGAGCAGGTCGCGTAAGTGCAAAGCCGCGTTGCGCAGTGGTTCGAGATCATCTTCCCGCGAAGGATCGAGATCGAAAATGCAGATGTCCGGGTTGTACAAGCTCGGCATGCGCGACGGCCAAACGTGTATCGTGATGCTGTTCTGATTCGCGAGCCAGAGCAACGACCGGGTGTCGTTGGCAATCGGATGATGGACCGTGCCGTCCTTTTTCGGTACTTCAACGCGCTTGAGCCACTCCGGGAAACCCTTCGAGACGTCCTTTTGAAAGAAGCCCGCCACAGCGATGCCGCGATGATAACGCTCCATCGTGATCGGACGGCGACGCAGGTGCGGCAACATCACCGGCGCGATCATCTCGTAGTACGAGGCCAGCTCGCCCTTGGTGATTCCGTCATCGGGAAACAAGATCTTTTCAGGATGAGTGATCATCGTTGACTACGCGGAGCAGACGCGGGTGACGCAGTTTGCCGTGTGATGTCCACTCGATAAAGCCGACCTGGACCACAATCTTCGGTTCAACCCAGTGCGCTCGCAAGCGCGGCAGGCCGGTGGCTTTGGTGAATGGAGCTTTCGGAATCTCGAGCTGGTCCAATTGCGCACGGAGATCGAGCAACAACTTCGTGTCGAATCCGGTTCCAATCTTTCCCGCGAAGACGAAATCGCCGTCCTTATAATAACCAACGAGGAGCGCGCCCAAACCGACGCGCTTGCCTTGCGGATCCGTGAAACCGCCAACGACAAACTTCTCCGACAACTCGCACTTCATCTTCAGCCACTGCTTTGAGCGACGGTGCTCGTAAGTAGAACCACGACGCTTGGCGATCACGCCTTCCCAACCTTCTCGTTGCGCGCGTTCCCAGGGCGACGGATCGTCGATCAGCGTGACGCGATGCAGTGGTTCACGAAACGGCAACTGGGCCAGCAGCGACTGGCGTTCTTCTAGCGGCAGGTCGGTCACGCTGTGGCCATCGAGCCACATGATGTCGAACACGTGATACGCGACGCCGCCATCGCGCCAGGTGATCTCACCATCGAGTATCAACTCGCGATTCGGAAGTTGCTCGATTGCGCGCTGCACGGCGGGAAGGTTCTGCGGCAAGTGATTGCGCGAGAACAACTGCACGTCGTTTCCGTTTTTGTACGCCAGCAGGCGAATGCCATCAAACTTGCGTTCGAAGATCCACTCCGGTCCACTGAACCGCTCTTGCGTCAGTGTCGCAGCCATCGGCACGAGCCAATCCGGGAAAGAAGACATGGCTACAGATTACGCGGATTAGTTTCATGATTCCACAGGCAAGCCTTCGAGACGCATGATTGTGAGGGCGTTTGTCGTCGGGCATGGACCAGTGCGCAGACGGTAATCGAAGACCATCTTGCCTTCGTAGACCTCTTCGCGGAAGTGCTGGTTAACGACACCTTCGATCTCATCTGCGAGTTTAATCAGTTCCAGATCGTGAGTCGCAACTAAACCAGCCGATGTTCCATCGGCGAGGGTGCGGATGTAAGAGCGACTGCCGATCAGGCGCTCACGACTGTTCGTGCCGCGAAAGATCTCATCGATCAGAAACAGCACCGGCAGCGGATCGTCAACCTGGGTTGCGGCGAGCAGAGCCTGCAATCGTTTCACTTCAGCATAGAAATACGAGAGCCCGTCCTGCACTGAATCACTAACCTTAATGCACGTGAAGATCCTGAACAACGACGTCTGCAAACGTTCGGCATTTGCCGGCGCACCCGCGTAAGCAAGCACGAGGTTCACGCCGATCGTCCTTAGGAACGTGCTCTTCCCCGCCATGTTTGAACCGGTGAGAATCACGATGCGACGGCTATGGTCCAACTCGAAGTCGTTGCAGACCTTCGACTCCGGCTTCAGCAACGGATGACCCAACTCCCGCGCTACGATTCGTCCGTTTTCATGAAGTAACTCAGGAAACTTGTAATGCGGATTGAGATACGCGAAGTTCGCGAGCGAGTTCAGGGCCTCGAGCTCGTGCCACGCATCCAACCAGCGTGGCAGCAGTCCCGCTATCTCGCGCTTCACGAGCTCCAGCCTGTGAGTGAAAATGAAGTCCCAGGGGACAATCAGGTGAACGAGTATCGAAAGAATCGGATTCGTGCGCAGCCCGAGCGCCGCGGCGAGCCGGCCCAATCGTCTGATCTCCTGCGACGGTTGTTTGCCTTCATCCGCGAAGGGAGCACAAGTCTGCGCCAGTCTCGGCGTATTATTGTAATTGCGTGATTCAAGGTAACCAAACACAACCTGAAAATGAGTCAACGCCTTTTCGAGTTCTTGCAACTCGCCCCACGCGGTCGCGATACGCGATTGTTTCAGGATCATCGCGCCGGCATAAATCACGAACGTGATGGGCCAAATCGGCGGGATCAGATGAAAGCTCGCAAGGACGATGCAGATTATGTTCAACGCCGAAAGGACGCAGAGATATACGACTGCCGGCAACAGCGACTCTTTGCGCTCATCACGCGCGATCCAGTCGACGAGTATTCTTGAGTTCCACAGACTCGTACGACGACCTGAGTTGAGGCGCGCGACCGCCGACAACAGTTGCAGCTTGTCGCGAAAGACGTAGTGCGCTTTCAGCTCACGAACCAACGCCTGCCGCCGTCTAATTAACTCGGCGTCGGGTCGAGGGCTTAACAGCCACGACTTTAACCGCTCGCTGCCTTCCTTCGTGACCGCGCAATCGAGCAAACGATGTATCGAACGCTCTCCGGTGATGTCGAGATCGGTTTCAAACGGATGACCAGAGATGGGAGAAGCCGACGAATCTGCGGGTGGTATTCGATCCCAGTCCAGATGAATGCGTGCGATGTGAACCTGCTTGATTTCGATGAGCAGCGAGTTTCTCGTCAGGCTGTCGCGAACTCGGTTGTGATAAATCGTGACGACGGAAAATGCGATAGCTATCAGCGCTGCAACAAGCCAGGCCGTCGTGTTGCCCGCAAAATTGCAGGACGCCAGGGCCAGCAATACGCCGGAGATAAAAATGATTCTTCGTGCGATCCAATACTTCCGACTGATTTCGTCGAGGCCCACTGCCCTGCGTCGCAAGCGTTCGATCTGTTTATCAAGTTGTTCCAAACGAGTCATGTATTTTGTCGATGATCTCAGGCGCACGGAGGTGTCGGACACTCGGAGTCGTGCACCGCGTCAGCGCCGGTGTGCTCGCGTCCATAGATGGTGATCAGAACGACTGAACCCACGATGATCGCGGCAGCGAGGATCATCTTCGACGTCAGTGGCTCAGCGGCGATGGACCAGCCCAACAACACTGCCACCACTGGATTGACATAAGCGTAAGTCGCGGCGCGCGCAGGTGTGACGTTCTTCAGTAACCAACTGTAAGCGGTGAAAACAACGAGGGAACCAAAAATAGTGAGGTAAGCAAACGCGCCAATCGAGGTCCACGATGCATGCTCGAGATTCAGGCGTTTGACATCACCTGTAACCAAAGCGAGTATGAAGAGCCAGCCACCGCCCGCAAGCATCTGCATTCCCGAAGCCATCGACGTTGGCGCATCGATCGGATTTCGATTCGAATACACCGAGCCGCTGGCCCACGCCAACGAAGAGAGCAGGACCACACCAGCGCTAATCAAACCCGTCTTTTCACTCTGGCCCAATCCATCACTCACTAACAACGCTACACCCGCGAGTCCGACGAAGATTCCGAGTAACACTCTCGCATTCGGTCGTCTGTGACTGAGAGCCCAGTTGAAAATCACGACCCACAACGGTTCCGTCGCAACCAGGAGCGCAGCGAGGCTTGAAGCGACGTACTTCTCTGCCCACGTGACGCCACCATTGCCGCAGAGCAACAACAGCGCGCCGATGAGCAGCGCGCGACGCCAGTTTGCGAATGACTGGTGAAACCGCGCGCCATTGAAAATCGAGACGATGAAGAGAATGCCTCCGGCGATCAGAAATCGCATTGCGGCCATGAGAAACGGCGGGAGCGTTTGAATCGCCAGACGGATGCCGAGGTAAGTCGAGCCCCAGATTATGTAGACTGCGGCAAACGCGAGAATGATGAGCGCGCGAGACGGACGAGTTGATGTCATGTGCAAGGAAAAATGCCATAAAAAAGCGCAAAAGGCACTTCAATAAATCTCAGTGCCTCTTGTGCCTAGTTGGGGCGTTTTGTCCTTATGTGACTTTTTGGCTTAGTCAGGACGGTTGCGATTGTCGTGTCTCGGCGGGGGTTGATTGTTGTTTTGCCGCGGCCGTGGCTGATCCTTCCGGTCATTTGTAATGACTTTCGCAGGTTCTTTAGGCGGCCGTTTGTCCTGATCTCTTCGTTGCGCGAACGCTCCCACTGACACTACGCCGAGCATCGCAATCAACAATACTTCTCGCAGTAGCTTAATCATTTCGAGCCTTTTCTCCTCATGCCAACATTGCGCAGGAGGGAGAAAGAGTTGCGCCGACCGAAAGAGCAGCAAGACAGATGCCAGATAAGCGTGGCCGAAAAGTCTAGCAATTATCGGGCAAAATCGCACGGTTTCGCATTTAGCCGCACCGTATCGTGCAGATTCCTCTGCGGCCCTCTGCGATCTCCGCGTTAAATGCGCCTTAAAACGCCGAGATCGCAGAGATACGCAGAGGACCGCAGAGACTAGCGGCGGACGGTGACGCTCAACGTCCCGACGTTGCCACTGGTGTCAAACGTGCGCAGCGAGATGGTGTGCTCGCCCGGCCCGAGCGAACCAAATTCGACACTGTAAACTTCGTGGCCACTGTCGGCGATACCATCGTCAGGAAAGACCGGAACCCACGAAGCGCCATCAAGACTCGCATCAGCTTTCTTGACCTTCCCGGTCGCGTCGTCAACTGAAAAAACGACGCGCACCGTGTCTCGTGTGAGCTGCGGCTGGCCCATCACCTTAACCACGGGCGGCGTGTTGTCAATATCGATCGGTTCGCTCAATCTCTCGCCGGCTAACTTCTGTCCCGGCGGATTGTCCGGCGCATCCGATGCGACAATCTTGATGATGTAACGACCGTCCGCGAGCGTTGCCCCGTCGATGGTGTAGAAATTATCGCGCAGCTTGTCTTTCAAGAGCCGGAACGTTTGTTCGTTAAGCGCGCGATAGTAGATCGAATATTCGAGCGTGTCGCCGTTTCGATCTTCAGCCTGCCACTGAAACGAGCGCGCGCCCCGCTGGTAGAAACGCCGCGGCGGCACCTGGGCCACCGGACCAAACACCGACGGATCCAAACCCGACGACTCCACGTTTGGATCAACCGCAACCTGCGCCATCTGCTGCAAGCCCACCCCGATCGGCAAAGCGGTTATCGATAGCACTTCCGGTGCGACGTTGCGCGGCAGATAAGCAACACTGACGTCTTCGACCCACGAAGGTGTACTCGCTGCGCCAGACGCACGGACCGTCGCGCGCCATTGGATGAAGCGAGCACGCGGACTAGAGATCTGATTCCCTTCCGGACTCCGATAGACCGTGCTCCAATCGCTCCACGTCGCATCAGGCCGTTCGCCGTTGCCGGTGCGAGTTTGAATCTCCACGTTGCCGGCGCCGCGCCACCAGATCCGGCCCCACGACGCGGTCAGCTTTGCATCTCTGACCGGTGATTCGAACGTGCCTTCGTTCACCACTTCATCCCCGAAACGAAACAGCTTTCCTTGATTGCTCGACGCTGCGTAGATCTGATTGTTTCTGACGAGCAACGAAGAGATCTGTCCTTCCGGAGACTGCAACAGCAGCGTGTCCCGACCGTCGTTGGTCACTGAGTAGATGCGACCCTTATCAGCAGTGCCGATGAGTACGCTGCCGGGTTGCAAGGCGGGTGCGATCGCGAAGGCTGTGACTGTCGTCGAACTCCAAACCACGTCTGTCGCGCCGTCCGGAAGAATGCGAAACACTGCGCTGCGCGCGCTTGAAACATCGCTGCGGCTGCGCGCTGGTGTAGACGCGCTTTGAAGCGCCGCACCACTCTCATCGACTGCGGTGATCGTGACTGACGTCGTCGGCGTCGAGGATTCGGTTGGTTGTGGCGTTGGAGCGGGTGTTGAAGGCGCACGTGTGCTCGCTGCCGCATCGCTCAATGCTAACGCGTAGATCGATCCGTCAGCGGCAGGTGCGAGCGCGTGGATCTCGCGCAGTTGTGTGTCGAACAAAGCAAACGTCTTTCCTTCCGGCGACACCCGCAGCACGAGTCCGCCCGAGTCAGTGCCCGCGATGAGATCGCCCTGCGCTGTTACTGCGAGCGAGATCACGTGTGTTTGATTCGTGTTGACCAGCAACGATGACTCAGGACTCGCGCCGGCTGTGCGAACGCGGTAGAGCTTGCCACTGTCGCCGGTGCCGACCGCAAGTGAACCATCGTTCATGACCGCGAGCGACCAGATGTACTTATCACCGGGATCGAAGTAAACGTCAGCCTTGCCATCTCCAGTGATGCGATAAACCTTGCCGTCCGGCGATGTTCCGGCGTAGAGCGCCCCGTCACGTCCGATGGCGAGTGCGGTGACGTCGAGCTCGGGTGCGTCATAGAGTAACGAACCGGTTCCGGCCGGCGTGATCTTGAAAGTCTTGCCGTCGTGTCCCGTGCCAACATAGACGTTCCCCTGACTGTCGACGGCGCTGGACCAGATGTAAGTCTGCTGCGTGTTGAAGACTTCGTTGAGTTTCGGCGCGAGCATCAACACGCCCGCATCGCTGATCGAAACTCCGCGCGCGTCGCCCTTCAACAGGTCAGCGCGGCCGGAGGTTTCCCAAACGATCGGCTGGCCGGCGAGCACGGGCTGAGCGAGAACTGTGAGAACTAAAATTGTAATGATGGTAAGACTATTTAATTGTTTGATGGTCATCTTTGCGTCAGGTTCCTATGTACTTGGCATAAAGCGAGCGGGCAACGGCGATCTCGTCAGTGCCGCGAATGATCGAGCGTGCATCCTGGAAGACTGTCACTTCGAACTTCCCCGTTTTGAAACGCAGCAGATACTCGTTGAACTTCACTTCACCGGCGCGGCGCAGTCTTTCGGCGAGTGATGAAAAGTTGATGCGGGTTGGCTGCGCGGGTGAGATCTGAATCGCATCGCGGCCGCACAACACAGCCGCTGCTTCAGACGCGCTCGACAGAGTTTCATAAACCGCGAGGCCGCACGTCGGACAATCTGCACGTGGCGATTCTGTTCTGATACTTCTCCATTCGTTTCGCCAAACGTCAAACTGCATCAACGATCTATGCAGATCTTCGAGATGTCCGGTCAGCAGCTTGAGCACTTCCGCGACCTGCACCGCGGAAACGATATTGATGATCGGCATGATGACTCCGGCGGTGTCGCACGTCGGTGCACTCGCAGCCGGCGGAGCTTCTTCAAATACGCAACGCAGGCACGCAGTTTGGTGTGGGCGGATCGTCATCGTCACGCCGTATGATCCAACCGCAGCGCCGTAGATCCAATTCAACTCGTGCTTCACGCAGGCGTCGTTGATGAGGTAGCGAATGGCGAAGTTATCCGTGCCGTCGATCACGACATCACAGCGATCGAGCAGTTGTTCGATGTTGGAATGGTTGACGTCGATGATGTGAGGTTCGATCTCTACTTCGGAATTGATCTGCTGCAGGTGATTCGCGGCGGCAATGACTTTCGGCAGACGCTGTTCAGCATCAGCTTCAGTGAACATCGTCTGGCGTTGCAGATTTGAAGGCTCGACGAAATCTCGATCGACTATGCGCAGGTGGCCCACACCCGCACGCGCCAACGTCTCAGCGTGGGCCGAACCCAGCGCGCCGCACCCAACAACCAGGACGCGGGCGGCCCGCAGCCGCCGTTGTCCTTCCTCGCCAATTCCACTGAAGAGAATCTGTCTGCTGTAGCGATCGTCCACTGCACGTCAGTATAACAGTGAACGGTCGATTCACGCGGAGCCATGCGGCCGGGGAGCCTAGGCCATGATGCCGTAGCGTTTAATCTTCGCGTTCAGCGTGGTCGGCTTCAACCCGAGTAGTTTCGCGGCACGTGTCTGGCTGCCTGAAGTTCGGCCAAGTGCCGTGCGAATTAGACTCACTTCAAACTGCCTGACTTCGTCGGAGAAACGTGCTCCATTCTTGACGTCGATCGGCTTGGAGATCGCCAGCGACTCCACTTCTTCGAGCAGTTGAAGCACGGTTTCACGCAGGGTGTTTAGTCGCACGTCGACGCTCGCGTCGCTCGGGGTCTCAGGTATCTCAGGTTTGTTTACTTCCAATCCCAAAATCGATTCGCTTGTCATAACTCTCCTCCAGAGATTGCGGCTACAAGCGAATAATCTCAAACTCCGGAGGCGAGCGGATTGGCGTTGTGACGGAACGGCTAAAATTTGGGATGGAGCGGTATTCTCTGCGGTTCTCTGCGGTCCTCTGCGTTAAGAATGATTTGAAACGCAGAGGTACGCAGAGTTAGATGTTATTCCCGACAGCGCCCTGGAAGTTGGAGCGGTAGTTTCGACTGAGTGTGAGTTGCTTGCCGTTCTCCATGATGACGCGGTACTCACCGTGAAACCAGGGTTGCATCTCTTTGATCTTGTCGATCTTCACGATCGCCGAGCGATGGATGCGACGAAACTCTCTCGGGTCGAGCTGCTCTTCGAGACTACTGATCGTTTCGCGCAGCAGGTAAGCCTTCTGATTGTCGTAGACGCGTACGTAATTCCCTTCTGACTCGATGCACTGAACGTCGTCTACGTTGAGAAAGAAGACGCGGCCGCCGTTCTTGATCACGAGTCGCTCGAGGTGACGTGGTCCACTCTTCAACTCTTCCAACAGAGCGAGGATGTGACGATCTCGCTCGCCACTCTGATCGACCTTTATCTGCTGCTTGACTCGTTGCCACGCCGCATCGAAGCGCTCGTGATCGAAAGGCTTGAGCAGGTAGTCGAACGCGTGCACCTCGAAGGCACGCACGGCATATTGATCGTAGGCAGTGACAAAGATGATGTAAGGAGTCGAACCGCGATCGAACGATTCCAGCACCTCGAAGCCGCCCAGTTCGGGCATTTGTACATCCAGAAAGACGAGGTCCGGCTGTAACGACTTGATCGCTTCTATTGCTTCACGACCATTCGCACACTCCGCGACAATCTCGACCTCCGAGTCATCTTCGAGCATCTCGCGAATCATATCGCGAGCAAGTGGTTCATCGTCGACGACTAACGCACGAATACGTCTTGCGTTCGTCACTTTGCCTCCTAACAAATTGTGAATAACGCAATGAACGCGTGAAGTGAGTTCACATTCATTAAATGAACCGCAG
>Ga0070681_10008127_pt1 | contig 10269 bp, 8 predicted proteins | sample KBSC83BmetaG_FD_65650 | JGI IMG/M metagenome (GOLD analysis project Ga0070681, IMG submission 65650) | Corn rhizosphere microbial communities from Kellogg Biological Station, Michigan, USA - KBS C8-3B metaG | ecosystem: Host-associated > Plants > Roots > Rhizosphere | place: USA: Michigan...
ACGGATGTCGTTACCTACAAGAACGACAACGCGCGCACCGGACAGAACCTGAGTGAGTCGGTGCTCACGCTCGCCAACGTGAATCAGACGAATTTCGGTCTGCTGCGGGTTCTAACCGTCGACGGCAAGGTCGACGCGCAACCCCTGTACCTGTCGAAGCTGAGCGTGGGTACGGCGAGTCGCAACGTCGTTTTCGTGGCGACAGAGCACGATTCCGTCTACGCATTCGATGCGGACACCGGCGACAAGGTATGGCAGGTGTCGCTTCTCGCCACCGGCGAGTCGACGAGCGATAACCACGGCTGCGGCCAAGTTACTCCGGAGATCGGGATAACGGCGACTCCCGTCATCGACCGCAGCGCAGGCGCGCACGGCGTCATCTACGTTGTCGGCATGTCGAAGGACGGCTCTTCGGTCTATCACCAACGGCTGCATGCGCTGGACGTCACAACGGGAGCCGAGATGTTCGGGGGGCCGGTGGAAGTCTCAGCTACCTTTCCGACGGCCAGTGGCACCACCAGTTTCAGCCCCGGCCAGTACGAGGAGCGCGCCGCGTTGCTCCTGTCGGGAGGCACTGTCTACACGTCGTGGACATCCCATTGCGACGCGCAGCCTTATTCCGGATGGATCATCGCGTTCGATCAGGCCACGCTGTCGCGTACGCGCGTGTTGAACGTCGCTCCCAATAGCCATGACAGGGGCCCGGCGATCTGGATGTCCGGGGGCGGTCCCGCGGCGGATTCCGCCGGCAACGTCTATCTGCTGACAGCCAATGGAGTGTTCGAGACGACGCTGGACAGCAATGGCTTCCCGAACGGCCAGGACTACGGCAACTCCTTCCTGAAGCTCGCCGCCAGCGGCTCCGCCTTGGCGGTTGCGGACTACTTCACGATGAAAAATGAAGTCGCGGAGTCGGCAGCCGACCTGGATCTCGGCTCCGGCGGCGGCATGCTGCTGCCCGATTTGACCGATTCCACCGGCACCGTGCGTCACTTGATGGTGGGTGCCGGTAAAGACGGCAACATCTACGTGGTGGATCGCGACGCCATGGGGAAGTTCAGCGCCTCCGCGAACAACATCTGGCAGGAGCTCGATAACGCAGTCCCCCAGGGCGTGTGGGCCACGCCGGCCTACTTCAACGGCTTCGTGTACTACGGCGACTACGCGTCGCCGCTGAAGGCCTTCGCGGTGACCAGCGCGAAGCTCTCCACGACGCCCGCGTCACAGACTCCGATCGCCTTCGCCGCGCATGGAGCCGCGCCCTCCGTTTCCGCGAATGGCACCAACAATGGGATCGTGTGGGTGCACCAGGACACGGGGGCTGCCGTACTGCATGCGTTTGACGCCAGCAATCTGGCGCACGAGCTTTACAACAGCACGCAGGCCGCCAACTCGCGCGACTCGTTCGGCCCATCCAACAAGTTCATCACCCCGATGGTTGCGGACGGCAAAGTCTTCGTTGGAACCAACAGCGGAGTGGGCGTCTTCGGGTTGATTCAGTGAGACCGGGTCAGCGCTGCAGATTGCCGAGGTCGATGCCGTAGAGCGCGGCGTTGCGCTGCATGTACGCGCTGCGAGCTTCGACGGGCTCGCCGCGAGCCGCCGCGCCGAGAATGTCCATGAACGTGTGCCATCCCATCATGTTCTGCTTCTCGAAGCGCTCCAGAATGGGCAAGTGCGTGAGGGTCAGTAAGACCTCTGCGCCGCGCGACTCCAGGTCGAACGTCAGATACGACTCGGGGTACGGAGAGTCGGCCTCTCCCGGGTTGAATACATTCCAGGTGTAAGCGAGCCTGCGCGAAGGCTTCCACTGCGTCACCACTCCGCGCACGTGACCGCCCATGAAGCGAATGACGCCTCCCTCCCGAGGCTCGATCGTGCCGTCATCGCCGAACCAGGCCCTCAGCTTCGCGCAATCGGTCAGATACTCCCAGACCCGCTCGACGGGACCGGGCAGCGTGCGCTCGAAACGCACCGCCAGCACTCGAAACGATTCCCCCCGATCGCTCATGAGGATTCCTCCTTTCTGAGCAGGCCCTCCAGCGTGTCCAGCCTGCGGCCCCAGAAGAGGCGCAGGCCCGCGACCCAGTCGGAGAGCTCCTCGACGCCGTCGCGATCGAGCTCATAGATCCGTCGCTGTCCTTCCGTACGGACCCGGACGAGCCGGGCGTTGCGCAGCACCTTCAGGTGCTGTGAGACGGCCGGGGCTGTCACCGAGAACCGGCCGGCGATTTCCCCGGAGGACAAGCTGCGCTCGGCGAGCATCTCCACGATGCGCCGTCGCGTGGGGTCGGAAAGAGCCGTCAACGCCTGCATGAAAGACACAATGAAGTAGATACTTAATTAAGTCAATACTTCAATAAAATCCCAGGCCAATCAAGGTCATCGCCTTTGAACCGTTTCTCGGGAACGGACTACTCATTCCTGGATGAGTCTGACGGTCCGCGACAGCCGGACTCGATATCCGTAGAGAGGCTTCCGGCTTGCAAACGCGCGCGTTCGACGAGATGGCGGCGACCTATGACACGGCGTTCACCGAGACGGCCGTGGGTCGCGCCCTGCGCGACGTCGTGTGGTCCAGATTCGATGCCCTGTTCGGGCCTTCGGAGCGGATTCTGGAGCTGGGGTGCGGCACCGGCGAAGACGCCGTCAGGCTGGCGAGCACAGGCAGATCCGTGGTCGCGACCGACGCCTCGCCGCGCATGATTCAGATTGCCGGGCACAAGAGCGCCAGCCACGGACTCACCTCCCGCATCGAGCTCCATTGCGCTCCGATGGAGCAGCTTGGCTCCCTGAACGGCGGCGAGCGCTTCGACGGAGTGCTCTCCAATTTCGGCGCGATCAATTGTGTCCGCGACCTCCCGGGATTGATTGCGGACATCGCCCAGCGACTTCGCCCGGGCGGCGGCCTCCTGTGGGTGCTCATGGGCCGCCACGTGCCGTGGGAGTGGGCGTGGTATCTGGCACGAGGGCAGTGGCGGAGGGCGTGGCGGAGGCTGGGAGCGGACGGCACCGAGTGGCGCGGAATGACGATCCGCTATCCAACTCCCGGCGCGCTCAAATCGCTTCTCGAGCCGCAGTTCAGTGTGCAGAGAATCGCCCCCCTCGGAGCGATCCTGCCCCCCAGCTACGCGTCCAGCGGGCTCCAGCGCTCGCCGCGCATCCTCGGCACCCTCGTGCGAGCTGAACGGCTCGCACAGCGCTCGAGCTTGCTCGCGCGCCTCTCGGACCACTACATCATCGAGGCTCGGCGCGCCGCATGATCCAGTACTTGCCGCTGGTCACCCTACACCTGACCGACCGGTGCAATTCGCGCTGTGTGACTTGCGATTACTGGCGGCACGGCCGTACCGACATCACCCTCGCGTCAGTGGAGCGTTTCTTGCCAAGTCTGGAGGGCCTGCAAACGCATGAAGTGCTGATCTCAGGCGGCGAGCCCCTGATCCATCCGGAGTGGGACGCCATTGTCGAGCTGCTGAGAGACAACGGCATGCGGCTTTGGCTGCTGACCTCCGGGCTCGCCCTCGTCAAGCACGCGCGCCGGGTTGCAGAGCTGTGCGACGCAGTGACGGTGTCGGTGGACGGAGCCGATGCCGGGACCTACGAGGCGATTCGCGGACTCGATGCGCTCGATAAGGTCAGGGAGGGCGTACGGGCCGCCGTCGCCCAAGGCGCGCGCGTGACGCTGCGGGTGACATTGCAGCGAGCGAACTACCGGCAATTGGGTGAATTCGTCGAGATGGCACAGGCAGACGGTGCCGCCGGCATTTCGTTTCTCGCCGTGGACGTGTCCAACCCGCACGCCTTTGCCCGCACCGATTCTGCGCTGCTGCCGCTCGCCCTCGAGCCTGAGGACCTGCCGCAGTTCGAGCATGCGATCCAGCGTCTCGAGCGCGACTTTGCCGGCGAGTTTCAGTCCGGCTTCATCGACGAGAGTCCGGCGAAGCTGCGGCGTATGCATCAGTATTTCGCCGCTCTGTGCGGACTTGCGCCGCTACCTCCCGTTCAGTGCAACGCGCCGGAGTTCTCTGCTGTCATCGACGCGCGCGGCCACGTGCATCCTTGCTTCTTCATTCCGGGGCCTGGGTCCGGGCCCGGGCCTGAGACAGCCGCCCGGTCCGCCATCGACGCCCGCCGCAGTTTTGCCGACGTACTCAACAGCGAGGCCATGAGCAGTCTGCGCTCCGACATCAGAGCCGGCGCACGTCCCGAGTGCGCCAGGTGCGTCTGTTCGCTGTGGCGTAACCCGGAGAATCTCGGCGTGCTCGTCCCGGATCGCCGCGATACGTTCGCCGCCTGAGATCCCCATGGTCAACGACACAGCGGAAACACTGGACGCGTACGAGCACTGGGCTCCCGACTATCCGCCGATGCCGCACAACCCGCTGATGCGCGCGGAGCAGCTCGCCATGCTGCGCCACTGGCCCGAGCTTGCCGGTCGCCGGGCGCTCGATCTCGCCTGTGGCAGCGGTCGCTATGCGCTCATTATGGCGAAGGAGGCGCGGCAAGTGGTTGCCGTCGACTTCTCTCCCTCGATGTTGAGCCAGGTGACCTCGGGCTCGCGCGTCCGTGCGGAAATGTCACGGTTGCCGTTCCGGTCCGGCGCGTTCCATGTCGTCATTTGCGGGCTCGCGGTCGCGCACGCTCCCGACCTCGACGCGTGGATGGGAGAAGTTGCCCGCGTGCTCACTGCGGACGGCGTGCTGTTGTATTCCGACTTCCATCCGGAAGCGTCGCGCGCGGGCATGACCCGCTCGTTCAAAGACAGAAGCGGCCATCGCCGCGACGTGCCGCACCGGCGTTACGACCTCGAAGCTCACAGACAGGCGGCACTTTCGGCAGGGCTGACGATCCAGCGATCGGAGGAGATCCGTGTCGGCGCGCAGTTGAACGAAGCGTTCCCCGGGTCGCGCGAGGTGTATGCCCGTTGGGAAGGAATGCCGATGATTCTGGTCGTGCGTGCAGCGAAGGTCCGCACTTGACACACACTCCGTACACCCTGATTAACGGGGACCCCTTCTCCCTCCGTGTGGCCGACGGACGTATCGCCGCTCTCGGGGAGGCCCCCCATCGCGGCGATCTGATCATCGACCTGTCCGGGGACCGTGTGCTCCCGGGTCTCATCAACGCGCACGATCACCTGCAACTCAACAGTTTCCCTCGCCTGACCTATCGCTCGCCCTATTCGAGCGCCACGGAATGGATCGGGGATTTCAACGACCGCATCCGCTGTGACCGGGCCTTCCAGTCCGCCCTGGGACCGACCCGGGACGAGCGACTGTTCGCCGGTGGCATGAAGAGTCTGCTGAGCGGTGCGACCACGGTCGCTCACCACGATCCTTTGTTCAGCAGCCTGCGCGGGCCCTCGTTTCCAGTGCATGTCGTGACTCGCTACGGTTGGTCGCACTCGTTGCATATCGATGGGGAGGCGGCTGTTCTCGGTTCCTACGTGCGGACCGACAACACAGTTCCCTGGATCGTTCATGCCGCAGAGGGTACGGACCCGGAAGCGTCCGAAGAATTCGATCGCCTGGAGCGTCTCGGCTGCATCCAGGCCAACACGGTGATCGTTCATGGAGTGGGCCTCACCGCGGCCCAGAGGGAGCGACTCGCCGCAGTCGAAGCGGGGCTTGTCTGGTGCCCCGAATCGAATCTTCGGCTCTTCGGGTCGACGGCGGACGTCCTCGACCTCGCTGCTCGTGGACGTGTGGCGCTCGGGACAGACTCACGACTGACAGGAGCCAGGGATCTGTTGGAAGAATTACGTGTAGCTCGTACGCTTTATCCCGGTGACGACAGCTCGGTCGTGAGGATGGTCACTGCGGATGCGGCCAGGCTGCTGCGCCTGAAGGACCGCGGTTCTCTCGAAGTAGGCGCTCGCGCCGATTTGCTGGTCATCCCGGCCGGTTCCTCTCTGTTCGAGATCTCGCGCTCGGACGTCCGTCTCGTGACGTTGGATGGCGTCGCGCGCTACGGCGATGCCTATTACGTGAGTTCGGTGTCGCCTCAGAGCCGCTGGGCGGCTCTTGTCGTGGACGACCGGGAGAAGATGCTCGACCACGAGCTCGCGCGCATCTTCGGATCGTCCTCCGTCGTCGAAGAGCGCGTCAGTGTTCGCAGTCTCGGGGAAATAGCCGCATGAGCCGCCACAAGATCGTTCTCTACAATCCCCAGGCCGTTTTCTACACGATGCCGTTGGCGCTGCTGGCGATCGGGTCTGAGCTCGACCCCGAGCGCTACGAAGTCATCATCGTGGATGCGCGCCTGGACCCGAACGCAGAAGCCACCGTGGTCCGGCACGCGCAGGGCGCTCTCTGCCTGGGTGTCACCGTTCTAACGGGCGCGCCGATCTCGGATGCGCTGCGGATATCGCGCGCGGCGAAGGCTGCGTGTCCGGATCTCCCCGTCATCTGGGGTGGATGGCATCCTTCGATGTTCGCGGCAGACTGCGTCGCCGAGCCTTCAGTGGACGTGAGCGTGCGCGGGCAGGGCGAGGAGACATTCGTGGAGATAGTCAGCCGGCTCACAGAGGGCCGCCCTCTCGACGATTGCGCCGGCTGTACGGTGCGTCTGAAGGACGGAACGATCCGAGAGAACCCGTCGCGCCCGCTGGCGTCCGTCGAGAAGTTCCGCGCCCACGACTACACCTTGATCCCCGTCGAGCGTTACTTTGAGCTCAAGGGCAAACGCCAGCTCGATTTCATCTCCTCTCAGGGGTGCAACTTCCGCTGCGCCTTCTGCTCCGATCCCTTCGTGTACGGACGCAAGTGGGTCGGCCTCGATCCCACGCGCATGGCGCTGCGGTTGCAGGAGTTGTGGCAGCGTTATCGTTTCGACGATGTGAATTTCCAGGACGAGACCTTCTTCACCCGCCGCGACCGGGTCGAAGCGCTGGCGGATCAGCTGATCGAGTTGGGGTTGAAGATCAGCTGGGCCGGCACGATGCGCGCCGATCAGGGCGTGCGCCTTCCGGAGGACGTCTGGGCGAAGTGCCGCAAGGCGGGACTGCGCCGGCTGCTCGTCGGCGTCGAGTCCGGCTCCAACGAAATGCTCAGGCGCATCCGCAAGGACATCAAGATCGAGCAGGTGTTCGCGACGGCCGAGAAGATGGTGCGCCACGGGATTGCCGGCAACTTCCCCTTCATCGTCGGATTCCCCGAAGAGTCCGACTCCGCGGTGCAGGCGAGTCTCGATGTCGCGAAACGGTTGCGGGCGATGAGTCCCGATTTCCAGACGCCGATTTTCTACTTCAAGCCCTATCCCGGCAGCGAGATCGTGACGGAAGCCGTGGCGCGGGGATTTCGTCTGCCGGCCACCCTGCAGGCCTGGTCCGAGTTCGATTTCGTGGACGGGGCGCCGGGCCCGTGGGTGTCGCGCGAGAAATACCGCCTCATCGAGCGGTTCAAGTTCTTTCACGAGCTTGCCTGGAAGCGTTCAGCGGGCGGTGCGCGCAGGGTGCTGCAGCGGCTCGCCCGCCTGCGTTGCGCACGCGATGAGTATCGGTGGCCCATCGAAATGGTGCTCGCGAAGCGCATGCTCGCCGGGCCGAGATTGTCATGAGCGTGAGCCCGCACATCGTTCTGGTGAATCCGACGATCGCGAAGCCGCGGCACGCGCGGTTTCCGCTTGCGGTGCTGAGCCTGTCCTCCGCGCTGCAGCCGACACGAACCTCCACCATCGTCGATGGCAACGTCGATCGCTCGTACATACCGAATGCGCTGCGGGCGATCGAGGCTCATGACACCCGGGCAGTCGGTGTCAGCGTGATGGGCGGTCCACAGCTGGTGAGCGCGATCGCTCTGTCGAAAGCGGTCCGCGAACGCTTCCCGTCGCTGCCGATCGTCTGGGGCGGCCACTTCCCGACGAGCATTCCGGAGGGTGCGCTGCGCGCTCCCTACGTCGACTTCGTCGTTCGCGCTCAAGGTGAGCAGACATTCAAGGAGTTGCTGGACGCGCTGGACGGCGGTGCCGACCCGGTTGCGCTGGAGCCCATCAAGGGGCTCAGCTGGCGCGCGGCAGACGGCACACCCCGACACAATGCCCTGCGGCCGTTCTCGCCGGCGAGCCTGGCCAGCGAACCCGCCTATGACCGGCTCGGCGATCTGCGCCGCTACATGACACCCACCTACCTCGGTCGGCGCACAGCGGCCTATCAGGCGGCCCTCGGCTGTCGTTTCCGCTGCACTTTTTGCGGCGTGGCAACGATGTTCCGGGGCCGTATGGCGCTGCCGACCGCGGAGCGACTCGAGCAGGACCTCCTGTTCCTCAAACAGCAGGCGGGTGCGGATGCGCTGCAGTTCTACGATCACAACTTTTTCGATCGCGAAGTCGACATGGTGCCGCTGCTGGAGGTGCTGGCCAGAGTGCAGCTCCCCTGGTGGTGCTTCGCCCGCTCGGATGCGCTCGTGAACCTGTCGGAGCGCTCCTGGGCACTGGTGCGCAAGAGCCGTCTGCGGATGGCCTACATCGGAGCCGAGTCCCCCAGCGACTGGCTGCTGCACGACATTCGCAAAGGCACGCGCTCCGATCAGACCCTGGAGGCGGTGGAGGTCTGTCGCCGCAATGGAGTCATCCCCGAGCTGTCCTTCATGTTGGCGCCGCCGCACGATCCCGAGGGCGAGACCGAGAAGACCTTCGAGTTCATCCGGCTCATCAAGCGCCGGTATCCTCCCACCGAGATCATGCTTTACGTCTACACGCCGCTGCCGGCGGTACCCGGAAGCGGGAAAGCCGCGCCTCGGAGCGGTGCACAGCTGCTCGACACAGCAGGCAACCCGGTACTGTTTCCCGAGACCGCCGACGACTGGGCCCGGCCCGAGTGGGTCTCGTACTGGTGTCACGGGGATGCGCCATGGGTTACGCCCAGGCTGCAGCAGAGGATTCGAGACTTCACGACCGTGCTGGGCTGTCGATTTCCCACCATCACGGACATTCGGTCGCCCCCCTGGGGCAAGTGGATGCTGCAGGGATTGGCCTCCTGGCGTTATCGCTACGCGCGGTACGATCGCCCCTGGGAGCTCAACTTCTCGCGAAAGTTCGTCCGGCTCTGGGACCCGCGCGTCTCGAGCCTCTGACCTCCAACAGGGGACGCAATCGACCGTGTTGCACGCAGTGCACGTCAGCTTCTACACGGATCCTCAGGCGCGGCAGCCCGAGCAGCTGCTGCGTGACTGGCCCACGCTGGTCGATGTCGCAGAGGCAGCCGCAGGCTCAGGGACGCGGATCTCCGTCGTTCAGGCGTCTCAACATACCCGGACCCTGCAGCGCAACGCCGTGAATTATCACTTTTTCCCTTTCGGTGAAGGCTCGAAAGCGGCGCGCAACGGCAACGCCTCCCTGACCGCCCTGGTGGGCCAATTGCGTCCCGATGTCTTCCATGTGCACGGCCTGGGATTCCCTCGCGACGTCGTTGCGCTGGCCGCGGCGATGCCGGCAGTGCCGATCGTCATCCAGGACCATGCCAACCCGGTTCCGCGGCTGTGGCGGCGGCCGACATGGCGTCGCGGGCTGCAGGCTGCTGCAGGCGTGTCGTTTTGCTCGAGGGCGCAGGCCGAGCCGTTCGCGCGAGCCGGTCTCATCCATCCGCGCACTCGAGTGTTTGAAGTTCCTGAAGCGACCAGCCCCTTCACGCCCGGAGAGCGCGACCGGGCCCGCGAGATGACAGGCGTGACGGGCAGCCCGGGCATCCTGTGGGTCGGGCATCTCGATTCCAACAAAGATCCCCTCACCGTGCTCGACGGTGTTGCCGCCGCCGTCGAAGCGTTGCCCGAACTGCGATTGTGGTGTTGCTTCGGCACGGCGCCCTTGCTGCGGGAAGTCCAGGATCGGATTTCGCAGGACGCGGCATTGCGCAACCGAGTGCACCTTCTCGGCAGGGTCGATCACCCGCAAATCGAGTCGATGATGCGCGCCGCGGACCTCTTCGTTCTGGGAAGCCATCACGAGGGCAGCGGTTACTCTCTCATCGAAGCGCTTGCCTGCGGGCTCGCCCCCGCGGTGACCGACATCCCTTCGTTCCGATCCTTGACGGGCAACGGAGCGATCGGTGTCTTGTGGCCCCCCGGGGATCCGCGCGGACTTACGCGTGCGCTGATCGGAATGGCACAGCGGCCGCCGACGCGGGAGGCCGTGCGCGCTCATTTCGATAAAGAACTGTCTGCCGCCGCACTCGGGCACAAACTGTCGGAGATGTATCGGGAGGTCGCCGGGCGACAAACGGATTCGTTGGGCAAACGCGTCTCGGGCTTGGTGTCGCAAGGCCCTGTCGAG
>Ga0070681_10008128_pt1 | contig 10268 bp, 7 predicted proteins | sample KBSC83BmetaG_FD_65650 | JGI IMG/M metagenome (GOLD analysis project Ga0070681, IMG submission 65650) | Corn rhizosphere microbial communities from Kellogg Biological Station, Michigan, USA - KBS C8-3B metaG | ecosystem: Host-associated > Plants > Roots > Rhizosphere | place: USA: Michigan...
CCCACTACGGCGACCTGGTGGACGTCCACACGCGCTTGAACGACGGGCGCGTGACGACGGGCCTGCTGTCGGCCGTCGAAATCGCCGCGCTGAACGACGCCCCATCCATCGTCATCCGGGCCGCCGGCGTCAGCGGCCAGCCCTTCGACGCGACGCTCGTGCGCGACGATGGCACGCCGATCAACATCGTGGTGAACGGCGTGACCGAAGGCTTCTTCGACATTCTCGGCCTGCCGATGTCTCGCGGCCGCGCGTTCGCGCACGCGGACCACGTGGCGAGCGGACGCGACGCGCCGCTCGCGCTCGTCGTTTCCTATCGCACGTGGACGACCTTGTTCGGCCGCGATCCGAACATTCTCGGCAAGACCGTTCGCATCGCCGAAGCGCCGGTGACCACCACGATCGTCGGCGTCGCATCACCCGCGCTCGACTATCCGCGCGGCACCGATTTCTGGCTCAACTTCCGCACGAGCCCGCAGGATGTCGCCCATGTTTTCGGCACGATCCTGCGCTTGCGGCCCGGCGCCTCGCTGGGTCAGCTTCGCGGCGCCGCGGCCGGCGCCATGGCGGGCCTCGCGCGCACGGTGCCGAGCGACGTCGGCCGCGAGTACGTCGTACGCTCGCTGGTGTCCTCTCTCGTTGGCGATCTCGGGCCGATGCTGCTCATCGTGCTCGGCGCCACCGCGTTGCTGCTCGTTCTCGCCTGCGTGAACGTCACCAACCTGCTCCTCGCGCGCGGCATGGCGCGAATGCGCGAAATCGCGGTCCGCTCCGCGCTCGGCGCCAGCCGCGGCCGCATCGTCCGCCAACTGCTGACCGAATCGATGGTGCTCGCCACCGGCGGCGCGCTCGCCGGGCTGCTCTTTGCATTCGTCGCCGTTCGGCTGCTGCTCGTCCTCGGCGCGTCGAAGCTGCCGCGCCTCGACACGGTGCCGTTCGACAGCCGCGTGCTGATGTTCGCGCTTGGCGTTCTCATTTTCAGCGGCCTGACGATGGGCGTGGCGCCCGCGTGGCGGCTGGCGAGCACCGACATCAGGTCGCTCCTCAACGAGAGCGGCCGCAACACCACGTCGAGCGGCGCCACGTCACGGATCATGTCGAGCATGATCGTCGCGGAGGTCGCGCTGGCCATCGCGCTCGTCGCCGGCGCCGGTTGGCTCGTGCAGAGCTTTGCGCGCCTGCGCGCCATCGATCCTGGATTCACGCCAGCTGGGCGGCTGGTGGTCGACGTCCGGCCAACGCGGGCCTTTCCTCAGCCGCCGGAAGCGCAAGTCTGGTCCGACCAGATGCTGGAGCACGTGCGTGCCGCATCCGGCGACGCCGTAGTCGGATCCGCCTCCACGTTTCCGCTTCGCGTCGATCACGACGGCGCGCTGAACGTCGAGCCGGAGGGCGAGGCTCCAGACCCGAACCGCGTGCTCGGCGGCCACATACGCACCGTCACGCCCGGCTTCTTCGAAGCGATGGGCATCAAGCTCGTCGCGGGACGGACGTTCACGGCGGACGACCGCAAGGACACACAGCGCGTGGTGATCGTCAACCGCGCGTTCGTACGGCGCTTTTATCCGAACAGCGATCCGCTCGCCGGATCGTTCGCGTACGGCTATCCGACCGTCGATCGCAAGACGATGAGCCGCATCGTCGGCGTCGTCGACGACGTCCGATACAAGTCGCTGGCGGAGGACGCGGAGCCGACGTACTATCTGCCGCAGACGCAGGCCGGTTATCCCTTCGTCCGTCACGCCATCGTCATTCACCCGCGCGGCGGACGTCCCGAGGCGCTGATCTCGCGCATCCGCGAAGAGCTGAAGCGGTTCGATCCTCAATTGGTCGTGGCGTTCACGACGGCGCCGGAGATCGTTGCGGAGACCTTGAGCCGTCAGGCGCTCGGGATGACGCTGATGCTGATCTTCGGCGCCACGGCGCTGGCGCTGGCGGCGATTGGCATCTACGGGGTCATCGCGTATGCGGCCGCACAGCGCAGCGGCGAGCTCGCGACGCGGATCGCGCTCGGCGCGTCGACGCCTCACGTCTTCTGGCTGATGATGAGCGCCGGGCAGAAGCTCGCGCTGGGCGGGCTGATTATCGGGCTGGTCGCCGCGTACGCCGGCGGGCGAGTCGTCGCCAGCAGCGTCTTCGCGATGCGCGCCTCCGATCCGATCGTCCTCGTCGCCGCCAGCCTCGTCGTCTTCGCAGTCACCGTGCTGGCGACGATGATCCCGGCCGTCCGCGCCAGCCGGCTGGATCCGGTGCGCGCGCTGCGGTCGGAATAGGCCGGAAGCGGACACGACGCCCTTTTGAAAAGCGCTGTAATCAGTTCCTCACCAGGAACAGGCGGTCCTGCCGTTTGAGCGCCCAGCGCGCCTTGCCGTCGGCGCCGACGATCATGTCTTCTTCCTGCGCCATGCGCACAGGCTGACCGCCCCACTCCGGCACCGGCGTCGTCGCCTGCAGCTCGATCGAGAACCACATCGACGGAATCACCTTGGCTTCGCCGCGATCCGGCACGCCGTCCTGGTAATCCCAGAGCCCGATGAGCGGCCCCGCGCCATGTCCGTTCATGCCGATCGGATGCGTGTACATCGTGCCGTCGATCCCGAGCGCCTTCATCCGCTGCAGGACGGAGGCGAGCACTTCGTTGCCGGTGCGGCCAGGACGGATCTCTTCCATCGCGATGTCCTGCATCGCGTTCCCGTTTGCGAGCGCCTTTTTCAATCCAGCCGGCGCATCCGTCTCGCCGGGCCGCAGAACGTATGCGTCGTGCTGGGTGTCGGTGTTCAGGCGCGCCACCGTGATGCCGACGTCGCAGTGCAACACGTCTCCGGCCAGGATCACCGGATCCTCGCCGAGGTCCTCGCTCTTCACGCCCTTCCTCTGGATCTCGATGCTCGGCTGAAACCAGGTGCCGAGCCCTTGATCGTTCGTCCGCTGCCGCCACCACCACACCAGATCGCTCGTGTGCGTGGTGCCTGGCACGATCACGCGATCCGAAAACATCGTCTGTGTCATCTGCCAGACGAGCGCGGTCATCTTGGCGAAAAAGGCTTCCTCTTCCGGCAGCCGGGACGCGATGAGATCGAGCGGCAGCCCCTCTGCGTCGCGAAACCGCGACGCCCATTTCGGCCCGAGCGCCGCCGTCATGCCCTGGAGCTCTCCGCTCGACAGCCCGTCGCTGAATGCAAACGCCGTCGATCGATCGATGCCGATCGTTTTCGGGTTGCGCTCTTCGACGACGTCCTTCAGCGCGCTCCACTGCTCGTCGCCCCAGAGCTCGGCCTGGCGTCCGCCGACGGCCGCGACCACTTTTTTCATCGAGCTTCGCGGCGCGAAGACGCCGCCCTGCGACGTGCCGCCCAGGGCCAGCCGTTCGACGCACGCAGGCGTCGGCGGCGCATTCGCGGCGGCGCACTTGTCGAAGAAGACGTAGATCGTCCGCCGGCGCGCGAAGAATGTTTCCGGCGCGACGATCGACGAGAACACCGGATCCTCGTTGTACTCGCGCATCGGGACGACCCAGAGATCGATCCCGTGCTTCCGCATCAGCGCGGGCAGGAACGTGTCGAGGCGTTTCGCCAGCCATTCCTGCTGCATGACCGCCTGCTCCCGCAGGCCGCCGAACGGACGATCGGCCGCGGGCAGGGCGGACGATGCGAGACGGCCTTGCCAGGTGGACGCGGCGCCAGCGGTGCGCGCCTCCTGAGCGGCCACGGGAGTCGAAAGCGCAAGAAACAGCGCGGCAGTCGCGGCGCGGTGCGGCAAGGAACGCAGCATCTGGACCTCTCTCAGTCAATGCCTCGGCGAGTGACACGCCGATAATATCCACGTTTCAAACCGCCGTCGTGTCGACCTTCAGGCGGACGCCGAGAAAGTCCGGCCGAAGCCCGACCATACGTGCGACACGGTAACGGCCCTACGACCCGAAAACATCGAGAAGCGTCGACGCCAGGGTGTTCATCGGTCCGAGGCTCGGGCGGGCGGGGGTGAGCCCGCGCACGAAGCCGTGCGCGACGAAACGATCGAGCAGCTCGCGGCGATTCGCGATCACGTGCACCGGCACGTCCCACGAAGCGTCCACACCGCTTACCGCCGCGGCGGGCTGATGATCCCCGAGCAGGATCATCACGATGTCGCGATCGGCATGCGCCCGCAGATACCCGCCGATCGTGGCGAAATCGTATGCCATCGATTCGATGTAGCCCGGAGCAAAATCGGTCCAGTCCGGCACGCGGAGGTACGCGTTGGCGAGCGCCGCATCGTCGTACGGCTGGTCGGACAGCATCCGCGTCCAATCGCGCTGATACGGCGGCGTCGGGCTGAACGGAAAATGCGTGCTGATCGTCGGAAAGACGACGAACAGCGGCGGGCGCGACGAACGGCGCACCTCGAGCGCGTCGAGACGCTCGAGCGAGAACTCGTCGGGAATCGCGAACCAGCCGAACGGCGGCCCGTGATACCCGAGCCGCTCAGCGCCGTAGATTTCGTCGTACCCGTAGAACGCCCCCTCGGGCCACCGGGTCCGCATGCCCGGCATCAGCGCGATCGTTCGAAAGCCGCGGCGGCCAAACGCGCGGACCAGGGTGTCGCGATGTTCCGTCATCAGCTTCGCGTTCGTCTCGGGATCGCGGACCTCGATGCCCGAAAGCAGGCTGAGGTGCGCGAGCCACGACGATCCGCCGAAGGTCGGCGACTCCACGTACGCCGAGACGACCCCGCGGTGCGTGTCGGCGATGGCCGCCTCGAACTCCCGCCGGCTCGGGATCAGCCGATCCGAAACGTCCTGCCGATCGAAGCTGACCGCGCCGTACGATTCGACGAACACGAGATAGACGTCGGCGTTCTTCACGCGCGAGAGATCCGAGCCCATCGGCGGACTGGCGGGCAGGTGCGCCGCGGCAGCCAGCGTCATCAGTCGCACCTGACGCGCGTAGGTGAATGTCACCGGGTCCGGGAATATCGACGCGCCGGGATTCCGGCCCTTCAGGCAATCGACGCCGAACACGGCAATCGCGGCGATGGCCAGCGCCGCCACGGTCCGGCGTTCGTCCGGTCGAACCAGCGCAGTGGCCAGACGGTCGAACGATCGGCGCATCAGCCGATAGAGCAACGCGAGCACGATGGCAGCGCCCGCGACGCACGCCAGGATCAGCGCGAGGGCGGCCACGCGCGTCACCATGGCGACGACGTCCGGGATGAAACGCAGGTCCCAGTACAGATTGATCGGGCGGCCGTAGAGCGCGGCAACCGTCACGTCGGCGTAGCGGCCGATCGCCAGCACGGTCCAGAGGCCGGCGAGCGCGCGCATCGTCGTCTTCGACGGAGGCCTGCCCTTCCAGGCCGCGCCGCACAGCGCGAGAAGCGCGATGGCCAGCTCGACCGAGACGCCCCCGTGCCACGAGATCGCGGGCGTCGGCCAGAGATTGACGAATGTCAGCGCCGCGTCCAGCACGACGAGCGCTGCGAACAGACCGATCCACCGCATGTGTCCTGTCTAGTCTATGCTTGTAGCCAGGCCATGATCTTGAAGCGCGTTTTGCAATCCATCCACAACTCGATCGACAGTCTTCGCGGCGCGACGGGGCTGCGCCACGTGGCGACGGCGCCGCTGCCGACCGATTATGGTCCGTTCCACATTCACGTCTACGAAGATCGGCGCAATCGACAGACGCACGTCGCGCTGGTGCGCGGCGACGTGGCGAACGGCGAAGGCATCCTCGCGCGGCTGCACTCCAGTTGCCTGACCGGCGACGTGTTTCATTCCGCGCGGTGCGATTGCGGCGCGCAGCTCGACGCGGCGCTGCAGCGCATCGCGGCGGAGGGCAAAGGCGTGCTGCTGTACCTGAATCAGGAAGGGCGCGGGATCGGGCTCGCGAACAAGATTCGCGCGTACATGCTGCAGGACGAAGGTTACGATACCGTGGAGGCGAACGAACGTCTCGGCTTCGCGGCCGATAGCCGCGATTACGGCGTCGGCGCCGAGATTCTCCGCGAGCTCGGCGCGAAATCGGTGCGGCTCCTCAGCAATAACCCGCAGAAGCGCCTCGGGATCGAGGCGCACGGCCTGCCGGTCACCGAGCTGCTCCCGCTCGAGATCGCCGCGTCGGATCACTCGCGGCGGTATCTCACGACGAAGAAACAGAAGATGGGACACCTCCTGACGTCTGTCTGAGGCGATACGCGGGAGCCCTACGTCCGGCGGACGTAGGGTCCGGCTTCCGTCTGCGAGGTGGCTTCGGCGTAACCCGCGTAGCCTTTGGCAGAGGCGATCAGCCGGAACAATCCACTGACTGCGCGAACCCGGACACCACGGCCTGTTGATCCGACCGCGACAGCCGCCAGAGACGGCCGATGTCGGCGAGAAACGAGTACGACAGCGCCGCGAGCGCGGCCGCGGCAATGACGCTGCTGGTCGCCGGTTCGATCGACGGCAGCAGCGCCACCAGCAGCGCGGCAATCTGAATCACGCAGATTGTCTTGGCGCGAACGGTCGGGGCCAGCGGACGCCGCAACCAGGGCCACACGCGGCCGGCGGCGAAGAACGCGTAGCGCCACAGCCCAGACGCGAGCACCCACGATCCCGCCTTGCCGTAGCGCCACACGAGCACCGCCAGCACCTGAATCAGCAGCGCGTCGATCTCCATGTCGTACCGCGCGCCGAACGCGCTGACCATCCGCGTACGGCGGGCCAGCCAGCCATCGACGCCGTCGAGCAGCGTCCCTGCGGCCGCGGCGACGACCGCGAACGCCGGGTGAGGCGCCTCGCCGATCAGCGCGGCGACGAGCGCGACGATCAGCGCACGCACGCTCGTCGCCTGATTCGCCAGACCGAAGCGCGGAAACGGATGATCCGCACCGGCGCGGCTCACGACGATCAGCGCAATCGCGGCGCACGCCCCGCCCGCCTTCATCAGATACGCCGTCGTCATTCCCTCAATCACTCTTGTGGATTGTATCGCGACCGGCAAAACACCAGAATGATCGGATGCCCGCCGACACCGCGCGTGCCTTCTGGATCGCCTCGCCCGGACGCGGCGAGATTCGCGCGGAGCCGCTGCCGCCGCCCGGTGAGGGCGAGCTGCTCGTGCAGGCACTGTTCAGCGGCATCAGCCGCGGCACCGAAGCGCTCGTGTTTCAAGGGCGAGTGCCGCCGAGCGAGTACGAGCGCATGCGCGCGCCGTTCCAGGCGGGCCACTGGCCGGGTGCGGTGAAATATGGCTATGCGAGCGTCGGACGCGTGCAGCAGGGTCCGCCCGAATGGCGGGACCGCGTCGTGTTCGTGCTGTACCCCCATCAGACCCACTACATCGTCTCCGCCGGCGCCGCTCACCTGGTGCCGGACGATGTGCCGCCGGAGCGCGCGGTGCTCGCGGCGAATCTCGAAACGGCGATCAACGGTGTCTGGGATGCGGATATTCATCCCGGCGATCGCGTCACCGTGGTCGGCGCGGGAACCATCGGATGCCTGGTCGCGCGGCTGGCTGGGCAGATTCCCGGCTGCGACGTCGAGCTCGTGGACGTCAATCCGCAGCGCGCCGATCTGGCGCGCGCCCTCGGCGTCGCGTTCGCGGCGCCAGACACTGCGCGAGCGAATGCCGACGTCGTGATGCACACCAGCGGTTCCGCATCGGGCCTCGACCTCGCGCTCCGGCTGGCGGGCTTCGAAGCGGCCGTGATCGAGATGAGCTGGTACGGCACTCAGATCGTGCCGCTGCCGCTCGGCGCCGCGTTTCACGCGCGCCGGCTCACCCTAAAGTCGTCCCAGGTGGGTGCCGTGTCGCCGGCACAGCGTCCGCGCTGGGACGCGCGGCGGCGCATGCAGCTGGCGCTGTCACTGTTGAACGATGCGGCGCTCGACGCGCTGATTACCGCCGAGAGCGGCTTCGACGCGCTGCCGCAAGTGATGGCCGCGCTCGCGGAGGCGCCGGGCGGCACCGTGTGCCATCGGATTAGATACGAGTAGTGGGGTCGGGAGCGGTTTGCACAATCTGCGCGCGTGGCGCGTTCTGGGTGGCCACGTACGCAGACTCTGCAAACCGCTCCCGACCCCGTCAGGAGCCGCATGTACAGCGTGAGCGTCCGCGGGCACATCATGATCGCCCATAGCTTCAAAGGCGACGTGTTCGGCCCGGCACAGCAGCTTCATGGCGCGACGTACGTCGTCGACGTCGAGCTGCGGCGGCCCGACCTCGACGCCGACGGCATCGTCGTCGACATCGGCCGCGCCGGGGACACATTGAAGGCGATTCTCGACGGCCTCAGCTACCGCAACCTGGACGACGACCCCGAGTTCGCCGGGCGGAACACGACGACCGAGTTTCTGGCGCGTGTGGTGTTCGATCGCATGGCGGCGGCGATCGCGCGCGGCGAGCTGGGCGCAAGCGGCCGCGCCATCGAGAGCGTGCGGGTCACGCTTCACGAATCGCACGTCGCCGCCGCGTCATTCGACGGGCGGCTGTGACACGGCTCGCGCTCGTCGTGCCGGGCGCCATCGATACGCGAACGGGGGGCTACGAATACGACCGGCGCATCGCGGCCGGCCTGCGCGCCCGCGGACACCACGTCGACATCGTGGAGCTCGCCGGCCGCTTTCCCGTTGCCTCCGACACAGCGATCGCCGACGCGGGTCGCGTCCTTGCGGCGCTGCCCGATCGACTGACGATTCTCGTCGACGGCCTGGCGCTCGGCGCGATATCAGACGCTGTCGAACGGGAAGCTTGCCGGCTGCGCATCGTCGCGCTGGTGCACATGCCGATTGGCGAAGAGAGCGGGCTCGACCCAGCGCTCACCGCCCGTCTCCAGGCCGCCGAGCGGCGGGCGCTCGAAGCCGCGTCACTAATCGTCGCGACCGGCGCACGCACGATCGAGTCGCTGGCGCGCAGCGGGCTGCCGCGCGAGCGCCTCGCGCTCGTCGAGCCCGGCACCGATCCGGCGCCTCTTGCGCGCGGATCGCGCGATCCGTCGACCGTGCATCTCGCGTGCGTGGCGACGGTTGGCCCAGGGAAAGGACATGACGTTCTCCTGGCTGCGGTCGCGGCCCTTCCTTCGCGTGGATGGCGGCTCACGTGCGCCGGGAGTCTCGATCGGCATCCGGCGACCGCCAAGGCGCTGCGGGAAACGATCCGGGCGCAACGGCTGGGCGAGCGCGTGTCGCTCGTCGGCGAGCTCGATCCCGAGGCGCTGGCTCGCCTGTACGACAGCGCCGATGTCTTTGTGCTGGCGACGCGTCACGAAAGCTACGGCATGTCGGTCGCCGAAGCGCTCAGCCGCGGATTGCCGATCGTGAGCACGACCACCGGCGCGATCCCTGCGCTCGTCGGCGGCGATGCCGGCGTGCTGGTCGCACCCGGCGATGCGGACGCCTTCACCCGTGCCCTCGCGTCCGTCGCCGGCGACCCGACACTGCGCGCGAAGCTGGCCGAAGGAGCCCGCCGCGCGCGCCATCGCCTACCCACATGGGAGACAGCCGCCGCGGCAATGGACGCGGCTATCGCCGGCCGGATCTGATCCGGTTTCATGTCTTCATAACGGTTCTGAATCAGCATGGATCAGCGCCGAAAATCAGCGGTACGATGAAGAGACACTCGCTTCAAGCCAGGCGCCCAATGAGAACTCTTAAATCTGAAATCTGAAATTTCACCGTTCAGATTTAGGAGTTCAGATTTCCGAGCTCATATCACCTGCGTCACATGGTTGCCGTCGGCGCCGGCGTGACGCGATTCGATCTCGAGGTCGAACAGCACGTCGCCGCCCATGCGAAACACGCGGTAGCGCGGACGATGGCAGTCGCCCAGGGCGGCGCGCGGCGGCAGGCGGATGGCCGGGCGTCCATCGCCGATGAGCAGCGGCGCCACGGTGACGTGCAGACGATCCAGCAGGTTCGCCTCGAGGAAGAGCGAGACGGTGACGCCGCCGCCTTCGACGAAGACGCGCGCGCAGCGGCGCGCGCGCAGCAGGCGCATCAATTCGGTGACGTCCACGCGCCCTTCGCCGGCGCCGCTCACACCGGCGAGCGTCGCACGCCCGAACCGGCGCTCACCCGGCTGGATCAGCGACTCGGCGCAGACGTAGAGCGTTTCCGCCGAGTCGTCGTTGAACACACGATGCTCCGGCGTGAGACGACGGGCGGGGTCGAGCACGACGCGCAGCGGGCTGGGGCCGTCCACCAGCCTCGTCGTCAACAGCGGATCGTCAGCCGCGATGGTGCCGGCGCCGACGATGACGGCGTCGCAGAGCGCGCGCAGCCGATGCATGTGCAGCAGGTTTTCTTCGCC
>Ga0070681_10008129_pt1 | contig 10267 bp, 5 predicted proteins | sample KBSC83BmetaG_FD_65650 | JGI IMG/M metagenome (GOLD analysis project Ga0070681, IMG submission 65650) | Corn rhizosphere microbial communities from Kellogg Biological Station, Michigan, USA - KBS C8-3B metaG | ecosystem: Host-associated > Plants > Roots > Rhizosphere | place: USA: Michigan...
CACAAAGAAGAGGGGCCGTCGCCGTCGCGACAGCCCCTCTTCGTGGGAAGCGCACCGCTCGCGGGGGGACTCCAGCGAACGGTGACGCGTACTGGGGACTCTGCGTAATGCGCTTCGCCGCCGTGTTAGTACGGCGGCGTGCCGTAAAGCAAGATATACGAGCGAATCGCCATGATGTTCGAGACGTACTGCTGCGTCTCGGGGAGCATCCCAACCGCTGCCAGGCTGCCCGGTCCCTGATAGTAGGCCGCCACACCGAGTTGCACGGAACCGGTGTTGTTGATCAGGAAGCGCAGGTAGGCGACACCCGCCTCGATGTTGTCGTTGACGCTGCCCGAGACGTCGAGCGGTCGTCCGACGACATCGGTTGAGAGCCAGTCGGCCGTGCTCGGCAGAATCTGCATCACACCGATTGCGCCGGCCGAACTGACGACGCCCTGCCGCCAGCCGCTCTCCTGCCAGGCGAGCGCCTTAACCAGGACCGGGTCGAGCCCGTACGCCTGAGCATACTGGGTCAGCAGCGTCGGCACATCGCTCGAAGTGCTGGCGGTGTACGACACCGACGTCGTCGTGGTCGTGGTGGTCGTCGTGGCGCTCGTTGTTCCACCCGGTACGTTTAACGATTCCCCGACGAAGATCAGATTCGGATTGACGATATCGGGGTTGGCGGCGATCAGTTGTTGCACCGTGGTGCGCTGCATCGCCGCGATCGAGGTGAGCGATTCACCTGTCTCAATCGTGTACGTGCCACGGGCCGGCGGACCGGCCGGCGGAGCTTGCCCTGGAACCGTGAGCGCTTCCCCGGCGTAGATCAGATCCGTATTCACGATGTGATTCTGTTCGGCCAGGACATCGAGCGGAACGCCATAGGCCAGCGCGATCCCGCTCAACGTTTCCCCTGGCTCGACGACGTGTGATTCGGCTGCGGCCGGCGCGAGCGCCAGGCTCCAGAAGAGCGCGCCGCTCGTCAGAAGAGCGGCAACCTGCCGCCAGCGTCGTCTAATAATGATCATTCCCGAACTCCCAAACCATTTGCCCTTTCAACGTGCGGGCGCCACCGTCCGTACGCTCAGTACGTTCGCAGTGTACATACTCCTTCGGGAAGAGTCAAACTTTGCCAATCAGGCATAGTGACATCGTGACACAGCCAAGTTGTCTCATGAGACTGAGTCCGGGAGTGGATCGCGATGGCTGCGGCCAAACACGTAGATTGCTTCGAGCGTCGGACGTGCCGAACAGCGGGGTCCTATGTGGCTGTGAGTCAAGGTAGCCCAGAAGGTCCGAGCTTGGCGGGACGAATAGCGAGAGAGACCGATTTCTCGCGCAGAGACGCAGAGACGCAGAGTCTTTGCGTTGATCTCTGTGTCTCCGCGCGAGTTATCGATTATCAAACGAGGTTGTCACTATCCAAACCGATCGGGGCTGAACGAGACGAGTAGCGGTTCGTTGTGGCCGGTGACGATCGTTTGGGCCAGCAGGCGGCCGAGGAGTGGGCCAAGGGTCACACCGCTGTGGGTGACGGCTTCGTAGTAGCCGGGGATGGCGCTGACGGGTCCGGCACAGCTGCGGCCGTCTTGCGGGTAGGGACGGACGCCGATGCGCGCACCTACCACGCGCGCGTCATCGAGCCCGTCGATGACCCGTTGCGCCCGCATCAAAAGTTCGGTGACCAACGGATCATCGAGCGTGATCTGGCGACGCTCACCGAGCTGGTGATCGGTGTCATCGTGATGCAGCAGCACGAAGCCGTCACCATCGGGCCGCAGGTGGACATCGGGCGTGTGGACGACGCGACCGACCGGCGTTGGTGAGACCGCGACGCGCACGAGAAGTCCGGTTGTCGGTGCCAGCGGCAACGTTCGACCGACGAGCGCGGCAACCTTGTCTGCTCCCGCACCGGCGGCATTAACCACCGCATCGACCGGTAGCCGCCCGATCTGCCCGAGTGTCACGGCGGCGACGCGGCCATTCTCCAATTCGACCGACTCCAGCGTCGTGCTGAAGTGTGTTGTGGCGCCAAGGGTGCGAGCGCGTTCGACCATCGACGACGCGAGCAACGGCGCGTCAATCCAGCATTCCTCCGGGAAGTAGGCGAGTTGCGTGTTGGGATCGGCGAAGCGGACGTGCGGCTCCAACGTCTCATGCGCCTGGGCAGCCGAGCGCATCTCCGCGACATATCCCCAGGATGTGAGTCGGGCAACCCGCTCCTTCAATTCGGATTCGTCGTCCTGCCAGACGAGGTTGCCGCCTTCGTGGAGCCAGGGTGCGGCGCCAAGTTCGTCGCGCAGGGCCCGATGCGCGCGCATACCGGCAAAATTGAGCTCGAAATAGTCGCGCGGCAGCTTCAGGTTGGCGTTGGCCCAGGCGAAGCTCGATCCACTGGTGCCCCGGCCGGGATCGCCTCGGTCGATGAGAATGACGTTGGCGCCGGACTGCGCCAGGCGAAAGGCAAGCGAGGCGCCAACGATTCCGGCGCCGATGACCGCGACGGTCTGCATCGTCTTTTCTCCGATCTCAAGCAAGTCACAAGCGACGGACGGAATCGCGGATCAGGATGCAGGTTGGATGCGCCCGGCTCGCTGGCAGTCTAGCATAGGGAGCGGAACGCGAGATCGGTTCGGTCGCGGCCCATGGCGGATGCCGCAGGCGATGGTCTGCCGGGGAGCGTTGGTGGCGTTTCGACGAACCTCAGCGTCGGTCAACCCCGCCCTGGGTTGCAGACCCAGGGCTCCCGACGCGGAGTCCACTTACGGGGCTGGGTTTTGTTCGTTCGCGAGGAACACTGATTATTTCATCGAGCCAGCGCAACGAGTGCACACGACCAATCAACCCCTTCAGTGGGTTTCGTATTTGGAGCCCGGGCATTTATTCCCGGGCGAAGGTCGGGCGCCGCATCGTTCATCGATTGCCCTCACCGTTCGCCCGGCGAGGGACGAGCGCGGGCACGTTGGCGATGTCCTCTACCTCGCCGGGCGTCGGTCGGGCGGCGCATCCTTGAAATCGGGGCAACGGTCGGCCATGCTAAGCGGGCGGCCACGAGGCTCGCCTGGGATGTGCAGGAGTTGATGGGAAATCGATGGCGAAGAGCGTGGTCGGGGTCGATACTGGTGGGACGTTTACTGATTTCGTCGTCTCGGATGACGGTGTTCTGCGGGTGCATAAGGTGCTCTCGACTCCCGAGAATCCGGCCGAGGCGATTCTGCGCGGGCTGCGTGAGCTGAACGTCGGTGACGATCTCGCGGCGCTCGTGCACGGCTCAACGGTCGCGACCAACGCCGTGTTGGAACGCAAAGGCGTCCACACCGGCCTGATCACGACCGCCGGTTTTCGCGATGTGCTGGAGATTGGCCGGCAGACGCGCCCGAAGCTGTATGCGTTACGGGTCGAGCGCGAACCACCGCTGGTTCCGCGTGAATTACGCGTAGAGGTACGCGAACGGTTAGACGAGCGTGGCGCGATCTTGACGCCGCTTGATCCGGATTCGATCGACGAGGCGATCACGGTATTGAAGCTGGCCGAGGTCGAATCGGTCGCCGTCTGCCTCCTCTTCAGCTTCGCCAATCCGGCGCACGAGCAGGCGGTGGTCGAGGCGGCGCGGGCGGCCGGTTTTCACGTTTCGGCATCGAGTGAGGTGCTGCCGGAGTTTCGCGAATACGAGCGAACGAGTACGGTGGTGCTCAACGCCTACGTGGCGCCGATCATGGATCGATATCTCGGCGAACTGGAACGCTCGCTGCCGGACGCCGCGCCGCTGCGCATCATGCAATCGAATGGCGGTTCGATCTCGGCGGCGACGGCGCGACGCGAAGCTGCGCGGACGCTCCTCTCCGGCCCGGCGGCCGGCGTCGTCGGCGCGGCATACGTGGCGAACGCGTCCGGCTTCGAGCACGCCATCACCTTCGACATGGGCGGCACCTCGACCGATGTGGCCTTGATCGACGGCGAATTGACCGAGACGACCGATGGCACCATCGGCGATTTTCCCACGCGCTTGCCGATGATCGACATTCACACCGTGGGCGCGGGTGGCGGCAGTATCGCCTGGTTCGATACCGGCGGCGCGCTCCGCGTCGGTCCGCGTTCAGCTGGCGCCGATCCGGGCCCGGCCGCCTACGGGCGGGGTGGCGTTGAACCGACCATCACGGATGCTAACGTGGTGCTCGGCCGTTTGATACCGGATGCCTTTCTCGGCGGCGGCATGACGTTGCAGCTGGATGCCGCGCGGGAAGCGGTCGGCCGTATCGCCACGCGGCTCGGCTCGACGGTCGAAGAAGCCGCGCTCGGAATGGTTCGCATTGCCAACGCGAATATGGAAGCTGCCATTCGCGTCATCTCCGTCGAACGTGGTCACGATCCGCGCCTGTTCACATTGGTTGCCTTCGGGGGGGCCGGCCCGCTGCACGCCTGCGAACTGGCGAGCGCGCTGCGCATCCCGCGCGTACTCGTACCGTCGACGCCCGGTGTCCTCTCCGCGCTCGGCATGCTGGCGGCCGATATATTGAAGGACTACGTACGCACCGTGATGGTTGCATCTGACGCGGCGGCCGGGGTGGTCGAACCGGTCTTCGCCGAGCTTGAAGCGCGCGGCCGGGCCGAACTGACGGTTGAAGGCTTGCCCGCCGAGCGAATCGTCATCGAACGCTATCTCGATCTGCGCTACGCCGGTCAGTCATACGAGCTGGTCGTGCCATATCAAAGCGATCTGGCAGCTGCGGTTGACGGCTTCCATGCGGCGCATGATCGACGCTTCGGTTACAGCGATCCGACCGAACGGGTGCAGGTGGTCAATGTACGCCTCAAAGCGCGTGGGCTGGCCGAACGACCGGAGATCGCCCGCGCGCCGCTCGATCCGACGGCGACCGCAGAACCGACATCAACACGCACGGTCATCTTCGCCGGCGCATCCGGCGCTGAAGCACATGAGACGCCGATCTATGCGCGCGAGCGGTTCGTACCCGGCGTCACCTTCGACGGTCCGGCGATCATCACGCAATACGACACGACAACGGTGGTCCCGCCCGGCTGGCGAGTGATGGTCGACGAGACGGGGAATCTGGTGATCGAACGCCTACAAGAGCGCTAGCCCTCGGAATTCCCGTAGGGGCGCGATTGATCGCGCCCGGCGCGCCGTTCAGGCGGCGCCCGTTCCCCCTCCCGACGCGTTCTGGGATTGGCGCCGTGTTGACCGGCGCATGTATCCCTGACACCGATGCGTAGGAAACACGCCTCGTGCTTCGCACATCAGCCGGGCGCGATCAATCGCGCTCCTACGGGGTACGGTCCGAGCGAGCCGTGATCACTTAGTCCGTCGCAGTCGACCCAATGGGCAGCGAGACGCGGAAGGTTGTCGCGCCTGGTTGAGATTCGACTTCGAGCATGCCGGAGTGTTCCTGGGTGACGATGCGCCAGGCGATATCAAGGCCGAGGCCGGTGCCCTGTCCTTGCTGCTTGGTGGTAAAGAACGGTTCAAAGACCCGGGTGACGTTCTCGGGTGAAATACCACAGCCATCGTCGGTGATCTCGACCACAGCCCGATCACCATCTCGTCGTGTGCGAATGAGAATCGTCCCGCGCCCGTTCACCGCGTCAACCGCGTTGTCGAGGATATTCGTCCAGACCTGATTCAGCCCGCTGCCGTGCGCCGGGATCGGTGGCAACGCGCGATCAAAGTCTCGCTTCAACGTGATGTTCTTCAGGCGGTGCGCGAGGATGACCAGGGTATTATCGATACCCTCGTGAAGATCGACGTACTGCTCGATCGCCTGATCCATGTAGGAGTACGCCTTGACCGCGCTCACGAGTTCGGAAATCCGGCGGGTGCTCCGCAGGATGACGTTGGCCAGCTCGCGTTCTTCACGCACCTCGACGATGCGCTTGATCGCCGGATTGATCGCGCCGGCTGGCAGCCTTGCGGCCATCTCCTCGATCTGCTCCGCGGTGATCCCTGCCGCGACCAGGTTCGGCGCGATTTCCCAGGCCTTGTCAACGCCGCGGTCGGACAGCCAGGATTCGAGTTCTTCTTCGGCGTCGCTGATCTGAAGCGGGTCGGCGGACGCGTCGCTCGTGCCGCGCGCGGCCTGGTCCAGCGTTGCGCTGAACGCCTGCCATTGTTCGGCCGAAAACCCGAACGCCTGAATCTCCTGTAACGTTTCATGTTGCTGGAGGAGGGCGTCACTCAGCCGGGCGCTCGCACGCTGGGCCGCGGCGGCCGGGTTGTTCAGTTCGTGTGCCAGACCGGCCGAAAGCTTGCCGAGCGCGGCCATCTTCTCAAGGTAGCGCGCCAGCTTCTCTCGTTCGAGTCGTGCGTTTTCCTCGGCCAACTCGCTGGCACGAATTCGCTCGCTGATGTCTCGGAAGAAACCGTGCGTCGCGATAATCGTCCCGTCAAGCGCGCGAATGGTAACGCTCCCTTCGACCGGAACTGGCGCGCCGTCCTTGGTCATGAAGATCGCGTCGGCGTCTTGCAATTCCTCACCGCTGAAGACGCGCATGAAGAGTCCCTGGCAATGTTCGAGGGACGAGGGGTGGATGATGCTCCAGATGTTGAGGCCGGGAACTTCCTCAGCGGTGTAGCCCAGCGTATTTAACCAGGCGTTATTCACGAACTCGAAGGTACCATCGGGGAGCACACTCTGGATCATGTCCGAGGCATTTTCGATGACCGCCCGATAACGCGCTTCGCTCTCGATCAGCCGCGCATCCCGTTCGGCATGGTCTTCGTCCAACATATTCGCCTCCGCTGACCTGTCCAAGGGCTGTGCTACAATGCTACAGCCAACGACAAGTGTTGACGAGGACAGTCGTTCGCCGACTATGATGCCACGAACATCGGGTATAAGCCTCCGAAGGGTTCTCTCATGAAGAAACCCATCATTTTGACTGTAGACGACGACCCCGAAGTACTCCAGGCCATTTCGCATGATCTTCGCAAAGCGTATGGTGATCGATTTCGCGTGATGCGCGTTGACTCGGGCGCGCGGGCGCTGGATATCCTGCGCCAGATCAAGCTTTCGAACGAGATCGTCGCGCTGATGCTGGTCGACCAGCGGATGCCCGGCGTGACCGGCGTCGATCTGCTCAACGATGCGCTCCCGCTCTTTCCCACCGCCAAACGCGCCTTACTGACGGCCTACGCCGATACCGACGCGGCGATCAAAGCGATCAACGATATCCATCTCGATTACTATCTGATGAAGCCGTGGGATCCGCCCGAGACGCACCTCTATCCGGTACTCGACGATCTGCTGGATGACTGGCTTTCCGGTTACCACCCAGAGTTTGATGGCGTGCGGATTATTGGTCATCGCTGGTCGCCGGAATCGCACGAAGTGCGAAACTTCCTGGCACGGAACGAGGTTCCCTTTCGCTGGTTCAACGTCGAGTCCGACCCGGAATCAGCCGAGTTGCTGATGCTGGCAAGCCCGAAGGCGCAGTCGTTTCCGGTGGTCATCTTCCCCGATGGTTCCGTGCGGGAATGTCCCACAAACGAAGAGATCGCCGAACGACTCGGTCTACGCGGTCGCGCGGAAGTGCCGCTCTACGATCTGGCGATCGTCGGTGCCGGACCGTCGGGGCTGGCGGCCGCTGTGTATGGCGCGTCCGAGGGGCTGAAAACGATCATCCTAGAGCGCGAGGCGGCCGGGGGACAGGCCGGCACAAGTTCGCGCATCGAGAATTACCTCGGGTTTCCCTCCGGCTTGAGTGGCGCCGACCTCGCGCGCCGGGCGCTTACCCAGGCGCGCCGCTTTGGTGCCGATCTGCTGCTAACCCATACGACCTGCGGTCTTTCCGCGCAGGATGGCTCACTTGGCCTCAGGCTGAGCGACGATTCGGAGGTACGGGCGCACTCGGTCATTCTGGCGACCGGTGTCTCTTATCGCCGTCTCGAAGCGGTCGGCGTTGAGTCACTGACCGGACGTGGCGTCTATTATGGCGCTGCGGCCATCGATATTCGTTCGCTCGAAGGTGCCGACGTCTTTATCGTCGGCGGGGCCAACTCAGCCGGCCAGGCCGCGATCTTTTTCGCTGCACGAGCGAAATCCGTCACTATGATCGTGCGCGGGACGTCGCTCTCCGCCAGCATGTCGCACTATCTGCTTGAGCGGATCGAGCATACCCCCAACATTCACGTCCTCTACCGCACAGCGGTTGACGAGGCGATCGGGGCAGAGCACCTGGAGGCGTTGCGGCTCAAGAACGCCGACACTGGCGAATCGACCGAAGTTCCGGCCAGCGCACTCTTCGTCTTCATCGGCGCGCTGCCGCATACCGACTGGCTCGACGGCACCGTCATGCGGGACGAGCGCGGTTTTCTGCTGACCGGTCCGGATCTCCTGTCGTCTGGACGGCCGAAGACGTGGCATCTTGAGCGCGATCCGTTCCTGCTCGAGACGAGCGTGCCGGGAGTCTTCGCCGCCGGTGATGTGCGGCATGGCTCCGGCAAGCGCGTGGCGACGGCCGTCGGTGAAGGCGCCACCGCCGTCATGTCGATCTGGCAGTATCGCCAGAGTGTCGGCCTGTAGGACCACCGCACGCGCGGTATCATTTCCGGGTCGAGCGAACGTTTCCCTGTCATTCTGAGGCCGCAGCCGAAGAATCTCCTTTGGCTTGCTTTGGCAACTACGCTGCAGGGAGACGAGGAGGAGATCCTTCACTGCGGTTCAGGATGACATAGGCATAGTTATGAGCGAATGAGGATGGTGATGGTAGGTCAAGACGACGAGAATCGTCATCCGAGCACAGAATCGGTCGATCCGGTCAGTCTGGAGATCTTTCGCAGCGCGCTGACGGCGGTTGCCGAAGAGATGGGCGCCGTGCTGACGCGCAGCGCCTATTCGCCGAACATCAAGGAGCGGCGCGATTTCTCGTGCGCACTCTTCGATCGCCAGGGGCGGATGGTCGCGCAAGCGGCGCATATCCCGGTGCACCTCGGCGCCATGCCCGATTCAGTGGCGACCGCGCTGAGCGAATTCGAGCGCTTCACACCCGGCGACGTCATCGCACTCAATGATCCCTTTCGAGGCGGCACGCATCTGCCGGACATCACCCTCATCTCGCCGATCTTTGTCACCGATGGTGGCGAGCAGCGTCTGGCCGGCTTTGCCGCGAATCGTGCGCATCACGCCGATGTCGGTGGCATCTCGGCGGGTTCGATGCCGGTCGCGACCGAGATCTACCAGGAGGGGATCATCATCCCGCCGATCAAACTCTGGGAGGCGGGCGAACCAAATGTGGCGGCGCTGCGGCTCCTGCTGCGCAACGTGCGCACACCCGACGAACGGCGCGGCGATCTGGCGGCGCAGGTGGCGGCCAATCGGACGGCCGCCCGGCGACTCCAGGAAATCGTCGAGCGCTCGGGGCTGGTAACCGTCGAGACGCATATCGAGGCGCTGATCGCCTACGCCGAGCGGATTACCCGCTCGACGATCGCCGCGATCCCGAACGGCAGCTACGAATTCACCGATTATCTCGATGACGACGGCTTTAGCGAGCAACCGATCGCGATTCACGTGAAGGTGACGGTCGTGAACGGCACGCTAACGGTCGATTTCAATGGGAGCGCGCCGGAAGCGCAAGGGAGCATCAACGCCGTCGCCTCGGTCGCGAAATCGGCCGTCTATTACGTCGTGCGCTGCCTTATGCCGGAGGATGCGCCGGCCAATCATGGCACGTTCGCGCCGGTGACGATCATCGCGCCGGAAGGGACGGTCGTGAACGCCCGAGCCCCGCGTCCGGTGGCGGGCGGCAACGTCGAAGCGTCGCAGCGCATCACCGATACGGTGCTCGGTGCGCTGGCGCTGGCACTCCCTGACGTCATCCCGGCGGCCAGCCAGGGGACGATGAACAACGTGACGGCCGGCGGCCATGACCCGCGCACGTCACAACCGTTCGCCTATTACGAGACGATGGGCGGTGGCATGGGCGCGCGGCCGCATCTCGACGGCCTCTCGGGTGTCCATGTCCACATGAGCAACACACTCAACACACCGGTCGAAGCGTTCGAATTCGCCTATCCGATGCGCATCGTCGCCTATCGATTGCGCGATGGATCGGGCGGTGCCGGTGAGGCGCGTGGTGGTGATGGCCTCGTACGCGAAATCGGCTTCGAGGTGCCGACCGAGGTGACGCTCCTCACCGAGCGCCGCCGCCTGGCGCCCTACGGCCTGCAAGGCGGCGAACAGGGCAAGTCGGGCGAAAACGTGCTAATCCGCGACGGCATCGAAGCGCATCTCCCCGGCAAGACCCGCTTCACCGCCCAACCCGGCGA
>Ga0070681_10008131_pt1 | contig 10267 bp, 9 predicted proteins | sample KBSC83BmetaG_FD_65650 | JGI IMG/M metagenome (GOLD analysis project Ga0070681, IMG submission 65650) | Corn rhizosphere microbial communities from Kellogg Biological Station, Michigan, USA - KBS C8-3B metaG | ecosystem: Host-associated > Plants > Roots > Rhizosphere | place: USA: Michigan...
CAACTTTCGAGCGCCAACGAGAAAAAAGACATTGGACAGCCAGGCGAAATTGCCGCCAAGCCATCCAAACGCGAGGATATATCCTCCCCACACTTGTCTTTGATCGTCATGCAACACTAGTGCGGGCAACAGAAGGGAGAGACACCAAAGGCCAAACGCTCCTTTGGCAACCTTCGACGACCAACGCCTTGCAGACAGCTTTCCTACCCACTGAGATATGAAATTCATGCCTTTGAAAGTGTAGCGTGCTTTCAAAAGTGGTCAACAAAGTTTAATAATCCGGTTTCTTGTGCCATGGCAAAGTCGACATCTTCTGCTACCAGGACAGGACAGACGCTCCCCGTTCTATCAGTTAGTCCTTCATTTGATTGATCTGTCCAGGATCCTGTGCTAGCTTTCTGACAGCGGAGAGTAAGAGCGATGGTATCGATGTTTACCAGAGTAGCCTGGTTGCGCACTGTGGTTCTTGTTTGGACCATGACATGGACAATCGTGGTCCCATTGTTCCATGTTCACCCTGAGGCTGACCATCGGCATGGAAACGACCATCATACCCATGGAGGTACCATCCACGCTGTTTTCTCACCGGACCTCGAGTGTGAATACACCGGTTATGTCCACGATCTCACCTGCCCTAAAGCATCACACCAGCACCTAGAAGCTCGTGTTCATGCGGGCCACGCGGCTAGCCACACAGAAATTGAATTCTCACTGCTAAGTGGGCCGAATGATCGGCCGACAGGGAGACCAGGGATTTCCGTCTCTGTATTATCAACGATTGAGAGCAGTCAGGGTCAACGAACCGTGTCGCCTGCTCCGTTTCAGGCCGTCATCTCTCCCGCAGTTCGGTTTCTTTCCACCGCACTTCCTCTGCGTGCTCCTCCTTCCCAATCCATCTAATGTAGATTCTCGTGTCTTGATGATCGAGTAACGCGGGCGTTTCGCCGTCAGAAGCCGGTGAGGGGATTCTTCCTTCCTTATTTCTGACACCACAGCGTTGGCGATCGCGATCACTCCCGATCTGAGCCCTCCGGCTTCTCGTGGATCGTCCGAACGCAGAGCCTGCGAAGGAAAGGAGACAACCCATGACTCGTCAACTCTTGGCGGGACTCGGGATTTTGGTATCAGGTGCACAGCTGATGGGCCTAAGCTCATACGCGATAGCCAGCGAGCCCACTGCCGCATACACATTGAATACGGTGATCGACCTCGCACTCGAGCGCAATCCGACCATGGCAGGTGCGCAGGGATACATACGGCAAAGCCGAGGACAACAAGTCGCCGCCGGGGCCTATCTCAACCCCTCGATTTCTGGAGCAGCCGGGCGGGGAACTATTCGTGATCCGAGCACCGGAGTAAAAGTTACTGAGCGAACGGTGACAGTCGAACAGCCGCTGGAGTGGCAAGGAAAGCGTCGCGCCAGACAGCAGGCAGCGGACGCAGGAGCGGCAGGGGCGAGCGCCGCCTTGGAGGAGACTCGCCTCAACGTCATCGCTGAGGCGAAAGTCGCCTTTTACCACGTGTTATTCGCTCAGCGAGATGCCGAGCTGGCCGGCCAAAATCTGGCCATGGTCGAAGAGGTTCTGCGAACCGTAAAGGCGCGTGTGACTGCGGGCGATGCCACAGGCTTTGAAACGATGAAAGCCACCGTCGAGGTTCAGAAAGCCACGAAGGAAGTCGCACGGGCTCAGAGTGACTTGATCGTGATGAGGGCCCGGCTCGATATGGTCACGGCCGGCACGTTGGGCAGACAATTCTCGATCCAGGGCGATTTTGAGCCACTCCAGCAGGGTCTTGACGCCGAGCAGCTCGCCGCCCGTGCGATGGAACAACATCCAACTCTTCGACGACTCACGAACCTCGTGGAGCAGGCGCAGTTCCGCGCGACGCTCGAGCGCGAGTCAAGAATTCCCAACGTCACGGTGCAAGGCACCTATCATCGTGAAGCGGGGGACGAGGCCATTACCGCGGGGCTCAGTGTTCCCCTTCCCCTGTGGTACCAGCGCCAGGGAGAGATCGAGAGCGCACTCGGAGCCAGACATCGCGCCGAAGCTGATCGCCTGCGCGCTCAGAATGAAATTTCCCAAGCCATCACGCAACATGTGCAGGACGTCCGCACGGCGAACGGGCAACTTCAAGTATTCGAGACCGGGTTGCTGAAGCAGGCTGAGCAGACGCTCCGGGTCGCACGCGTCAGTTTCCGGCAGGGAGCCGCCAGTCTCCTGGACCTGCTGGATTCTCAGCGTGTGTACAGGCAGACGTTACTCGAGTATGTTCAGGCGCGCGCGGACCTCTCCATCGCTCTCGCGAGGCTTGAACGTGCGGTCGGCGGGATCTGACCGTTGAGAAGGAGCCCGATCATGAGAGTCAGATGGCCGGCACAGACTGGATCGCTTCTGCTAGCGTTGTTTATGTTCGTGACCGCGTGCGGAGACGGTAGCAAGGAACCAGCCGCCGCGGCGCCGAAAGTGACTGCCAAGTCTGGTGGTTCTCGCATGAACACGATTCAGGCACCGAAGGCTGTCCGGGATCGATTAAGGACGGAGGCGCTCAGTGCGCGCTTGGTTCCCGAAATCGTGACCGCTCCAGGTGAAGTCGCACTGGACCTCAACCAGGTGGCCAAAATCACGTCGAGGATCGAAGGCCAAGTAGAGACAATCCACGTTCAGCTCGGTGACCGAGTCAAGCCGGGTCAACCGCTTGCAGCTATCGGTAGCCTGCAGCTCGACCAACTCATCGAAGAATATCTTGTCGGGAAGGCGCAGGCCGATGTCGCAGAAAACAGCTTCCGGCGAACGGAGAAGCTGCGCGCCGACGACATCGTGACCGAGCGGAAGCTCGTCGAAGACAAGGGACGCTATCTGGAAACGAAAGCGAGGTACCAGCATATCCGCGAAAAGCTCCTCAACATGGGCCTGTCAAGGGAGGAACTTTCCGCGCTGGAGCGGGGCCGACATGAGGAAAGTCATCGCTACACCTTGACCTCGCCGATTGCGGGAACGGTGATTGCACAGAATGCCGTGCGAGGTCAGGGGGTTGCGCCGGGGCATGAACTGTTCGAAGTCGTGGACACGAGCCGGGTCTGGGTCTTCGCGAATTTGCCGATCGAGCAGGCCCGGAAGTTCAAGGAGGGGGACGTGGGGACGATTGTGCCCAAAGGCGGTGAACCGATCACCGCCCCACTCACCTATCTGGCGCCGGTTGCAGACGAGACCACACGCACGATTCGAGTCCGGTTCGAGGTCGCGAATCAGCAGCAGCGGTTGAAGCCTCGAGAGTATGTGGATGTTCAGCTTGCCATCGCAGGTGCGTCAACCCTGGCAGTCCCCGTGTCGGCCCTGACGGTAGTGGACAATGTGCGAGGCGTCTTCGTTCAGCGCGAGAACGGGTACGCCTTCGCGGCGATCGAAGCGGGTCGGGAAGGCGGGGGGTGGGTTGAGGTGCGGAATGGGCTGACGGCGGGCGACCAGGTGGTGGTCGACGGAGCCTTCGACCTGAAGAACATTCTACTAAAAGCACACATCGAGTCGGGCGAAGGAGGGTAACATGGATCGACTGTTCACCCTTTCGCTTCGCTACCGATTCTTCACGTTAGTGGCGATCATCCTTGTGATTGCCCTGGGCCTGTGGTCCTTCGCCCACCTCACCATTGACGCCATGCCGGACCTGACGCCGGTCCAAGTTCAAGTCCTGACGCGCTCACCAGCGCTTGGTCCGCTTGAAGTCGAACAGTTCATCACGTTTCCGATTGAGGCCTCGCTGAGTGGATTGCCCGCCCTGCGCGAGCTCCGTTCTGTGTCGCGCTACGGGCTCTCGGTGGTCACCGCAATTTTCGAAGATCAGACGGACATCTACCGCGCGAGGCAGTTGGTCACCGAACGGCTTGCCCGTGCGATGGACCGTATTCCGGCAGAATATGGCCGTCCGACAATGGGACCGCTGACAACCGGATTGGGCGAGGTCTATCAATTCACGCTGAAGGGAAACGGCTATAGCGCGATGGCGCTCCGAACGCTCCTCGAGTGGGATATCGGAATGCGGCTGCGGGCGGTGCCGGGCGTAGTGGAAGTCAATATTTGGGGAGGAAACCCTCAACAGTTCCAAGTCATCGTGGACCCGGCCAAACTCCTGTCCTACAAGTTGTCGCTTCGGCAAGTATTTGAGGCGCTCGAGCGCAACAATGCCATGGCCGGTGGGGGGTACATCGAGCATCAGCGCGAGCAGTTGCTTATTCGTGGCGAAGCCTTAGCGACTCAGGTCGGCGATCTGGCCAGGATCGTGGTGGATCACGGTGCCGGTGGGGTACCCATTTACATCGCAGACATTGCGGAGGTTAAAGAGGCGTCCGCGCTCCGCATCGGAGCAGCGACGGCGATGGGAGAGGGAGAAACCGTCATCGGGATGGTGCAGATGTTGGCAGGTGAAAATGCCCAGCAGGTCGTCGAGCGTGTCAAAACCCGAGTAAGCGAGATTGAAGCGACCCTCCCGCGCGGAGTGACCATCGAACCCTACTACGACCGCACGCTCTTGGTTTCGAAGGTGATGCGCACCGTGCGCAATAATTTACTTGAGGGTGGGGTCCTCGTCATTGCCGTGCTGTTCCTCTTTCTCGGCGATCTCCGCGCAGGCCTGATCGTGGCGTCCGCCATCCCCTTGTCGATGCTGATCGCCTTCAGCGGGATGATGCAGGCGGGACTTTCCGGAAATCTTATGAGCCTCGGGGCCATCGATTTCGGATTGCTCGTGGATGGTTCAGTGGTCATGATCGACAACATCCTCCGACGATTGGCGAAGCAAGGTGCCATGAGCCCGGAGGAGCGGCTATATCAAATCCTGGCTGCTGGTCGCGAGGTACTTCGCCCCATGACCCTGGCCGTCAGTATCATTATTCTTGTGTATCTGCCCATCCTGGCGTTAACCGGGGTTGAGGGAAAGATGTTCCATCCGATGGCGCTGACCGTCATCTTGGCTCTAGCCGGATCTCTTCTCCTCGCCGTGACGGTCACTCCGCTGCTGGCCTTCTGGTTTGTGAGGGCCCAATCAGATCGCAGGCACACGCGGGTTTTCGAATGGCTGCGCCATGCCTATGAACCCTGCCTCATTTGGGCGACGGTGCGCCCCGCGCAGATCGTCACGCCGGCGATTCTCCTGTTTGTCGTGAGTCTTGGAGCCAGCGCCTGGCTTGGCGTTGAGTTTGTGCCTCGACTTGACGAAGGAGATATGGCGATTCAAGTCTGGCGATTGCCGAGTGTTTCACTGAGCGAGTCGGTCAAAAATGCCTTAGAGGTTGAACGGGTGCTGCGCAGATTTCCGGAAGTCGTGCAGGTGGTGAGCAGAACCGGAAGTCCCGAGGTGGCGACCGACGTCATGGGTGTGGAGTTGTCGGATGTGTTTGTCATTCTCAAACCGCAGCAAGAATGGACGACGGCCGATACGCGCGAGGAACTGATCGCGGTCATGAAGCCTGCCATTCTCAATGCGGTACCGGGCGTGGGCCTCGGCTTTACCCAGCCGATCGAGATGCGATTCAACGAATTGATCGCAGGAACGCGCTCCGATCTCGCGGTCAAGATCTTCGGGCCTGATCTGGAGGTGCTCAAACGGCAGGCCGAGGCCGTGGCGCGTGTGTTGGAAACTGTTCGTGGCGTCGCAGACGTCAAAGTCGAGCAGGTCGCAGGCCTGCCTCTGTTGCGAGTGATTGTGGATCGTGAGCAGATTGCTCGGTATGGGCTCACGGCCGACGACGTCCTCACGCTCGTTCAAACGACTCGCGTCGGACATGTGGTCGGCACCGTGGTCCAAGGGCCGCGACGCTTTGACCTGGTCGTTCGTTTAGCTGACAGCGCATCGGCTGATCCCGCTGCTCTGGGCAATCTGCTCATTCCATCCGGTCATGGCGAACTCGTCCCCCTCTCTCGGGTCGCGGCCATCCGGGTGGATACGGGACCGGCTCAGATCAGCAGGGAACATGTGCAGCGACGAATCGTGGTGGAGAACAATATTCGGGGAAGAGACTTGGGAAGCTTCGTGGCAGAGGCGCAGCGCGCTGTCGCACGCGAGGTATCGCTCCCGATAGGGTACGAATTGACCTGGGGCGGGCAGTTTCAACATCTACAGGAGGCCACGAACCGGTTAGCGGTAGTCGTACCCATCACCCTCCTTCTAATTTTAGGGGTGCTGTCGGTGATTTTCGGAGCCATGCGTCCTGCGCTGCTGATTTTTCTCAACGTGCCACTAGCGTTGTCCGGAGGTGTGCTCGCCCTGTGGCTGCGTGGTCTGCCGCTCAGCATCTCGGCCGTAATCGGTTTTATCGCGCTCTTCGGAATTGCTGTCCTCAACGGAGTGGTGCTGGTTAGCCACATCCGGTTTCTCGAAGCAGAAGGGATCCCGACAGATCAGGCTGTCATGCAGGGCGCGATGGACCGACTCAGGCCCGTGCTGATGACGGCGCTCGTCGCCAGCCTCGGCTTTCTTCCCATGGCACTCGCCACAAGTATGGGGGCTGAAGTACAGCGCCCATTGGCTACCGTGGTCATAGGTGGGCTGATGACATCCACGGCCTTGACGCTTTTAGTGATCCCGGCACTTTATGCAAAGATCGGCGGTCGTCACAGCCCCTCCGCATAATTTCAGGAAATGTAATGCTGCACAACTCGACGACCAGAGCTTGCCCTCTACCTTTCGCTTCGGTTGCTCCTTCACGATGGCGCGATGTCCCCCGGCCAAGACTTCAGCCTCCTCAGCTGCCTTCGTGTAAAGCCGACCAGGCTCTCGCAGTGCGGAGCAAGATTCCGGCCACGCCCAAGATGATTGATCAGCGCTTCAGCCATGAAAGAGCGGCACGAATTCCCCGTGCAGAGGACCAGCACCTTCAGCCTCTCGATCTTCATCAGCCGCAGCACCCTGAGGTTTTCTCAGATGGTTCACAGCACTCAGGCGTTCCCACCGTTTCCGGCGTGCAGCAGGCACTCTCAGCCTGCCCGAGCCGGCCGGAAAACAGTTCAGCATCTTCCATCGTCCGGTACGTTTCCCACGGAATACCTGAGGGGGCTTGCCAGACTAGTTTCCCAATCCTGACGAAGTAGAACAGAGAGCGGCCGAAAGCCAAAATGACTGGGTTCAAGTAAGACGGTCTGCATCAGTTCTGTGAAGCTCTCACGCATCCGTGATCGTCCCGACCTGGAGATCCGGTAAGACTAGATATGGTGAGAAAGCAGGAAATCGACAATTAAATAAACAGGTTAAACATTGCGTGAATCTCATTCTTGAATGTGGTATGAGATAGCATGTCCAAACTGATTCACCCAGTGTCCTTCCGCCTGTTTTTCCTGCCGTGGATAGTGACATGGGTCCTCATAATTCCCCTTTTCCATATCCACACCTTAGACGTTCAGGAGGACCGCGCTTTTTCTCAGATGTTCCTCGCACACACAGTGTTTTCTCCTGACCTCCCGGGAGAATACACCCCCCAGTCCACCGGTCGTCAGGCAAAAGCGCAAGACAATCAGCATTCATTTTCGACTCATTCCTCGAATTATTCTGAGGAAGCAATCAGTGTTTTCAGTGAAGATGATTCGAAACAGAGGAAGCGAGTTGGGTCTGTTTCCCATGGTCCTATCTTCCCGCTGAAAGATGTCGTGCCCAATAGTGGTCGTTTTATAATTCCCGACCTGCCTTCACCTGGTTTCATGCTTCTGGCATCTTCTGTTTTCCTGCGCGCTCCTCCGTCTGTCTTTTCCTAGTCCTGTCGACTCATTCTCTCAATAGACGTTATCGGTTTGGTGTCTGGGGAACTCTTCGTAAGAAGCAGGAGGCTGTTTTATTGTGATTCACCAAGCTGGCAAGGAACGGGAGAATCCTGCCTCAATGTATTTTCCGCCCATCGAGGTGTATTGTGACTTCGACGGAACGATCACCAGCCTCGATGCTACCGATGCCGTTCTTGAAGCCTTCGCCCTCTCCCCGTGGCGAGAATGGGAGGCACGATGGGTGAAGGGCGAGATCACGAGTCAGGAGTGTCTCTCTCGTCAAATCGAACTCATCCGGGCGGATCGAGACACGCTCATTACATTTGCCGCGAATCTTCCAATCGACAAGGGCATTCATGCGCTGGACCGCCGCTGTGCTGAACACGGAGTCCCGCTCACAATTGTGAGCGACGGCATTGACCTTATTGTCGAAACGATCCTCCGTCGGCATGGCCTCTTACATCTCCCTGTGTTCTCCAACCACCTTCGCTGGGATGACCACGGACGTCCGACGCTTAGCTTTCCCTTCGCGGAGAAAGAGTGTGAGAGCGGCGCGGGGACATGCAAATGTTCGCTGATCCTCCCGGCAGATGCTTTGTCATCACGCCAGGTCTACATCGGAGACGGCCGATCCGATCAGTGCGTGTCAGGGAAAATGAAGACCGTGTTTGCCAAGGGGACGCTTCGGGATTGGTGCGAGCGGTCTGGCATTCAATGCATACCATTCGAGACGCTCGACGAAGTGGCCGAACATCTTTTCGCACTGGAGGCCCGCATCGCATGAAACCGCTCCCCATGATCCATCTCAGCGAAGAATTGCTCCGCGAGAAAGAAGAGAAATACTGCTCTCAAGGGGACACCGTCCATTATTCGCCCGTTCCAAAATTTTTCCACAGTTGTGAGGGAAGCTTTCTCTATGATCGCGAGGATAAGCCCTATCTCGATCTGCAAATGTGGTACTCGGCGGTCAATTTTGGGTATCGCAACCAGGCCATCATCGATGCGCTGAAGGCCCAGTTGGACCGTCTCCCGCAACTAGCTTGCCAATATCTTCATGAAGAGAAAGTGCTCGTCGCAGAGAAACTGGCCACTGAATGCCTGCGGGCCTTTGGTCTTGATGGGCGGATCCAGTTCAACGTGGGGGGGGCCCAGGCGATTGAGGATTCCATGAAGCTCGTGCGTAATGCCACAGGCAAGAGTTTGTTCATGGCCTTCACGGGCGGCTACCATGGCCGGACATTGGGTGCGTCGGAGATCACATCAAGCTATCGCTACCGCCGCCGCTTCGGTCATTTCTCGAATCGTGCGCATTTCGTGCCTTTCCCATACTGTTACCGTTGCCCCTATGGGAAGAAGCTGGACTCGTGTGACTACTATTGCGTCAATCAAGTCGAACGTCTCTTCGAGACAGAGTACAACTCCTTCTGGGATTCAAAGGCCAACGAGCCGGAATTTGTCGCCTTCTACGTGGAACCGGTGCAAGCCACAGGAGGGTACATCATCCCACCGCCGGAGTACTTCGCACGACTGCAAAAGATTCTGAAGGAGCGAAAGATCCTCTTGGTAGACGATGAAATCCAGATGGGATTTTTCCGGACGGGCAAGTTCTGGGCGCTCGAGCATTTTGGGGCCCAGCCCGATATCGTCGTCTTCGGCAAGGCCATGACGAACGGCTTGAATCCCATTTCGGGCCTCTGGGCACAAGAGGCGCTCATTTCGCCGACGAAGTTCCCACCTGGGTCCACGCATTCGACCTTTGCGTCAAATCCGCTCGGAACCGCGGCGACGCTTGCAACTCTGTTGTGGATCGAGCAGCAACATTACGAGAAGAAGGTGATGGAGTCCGGTGCGTACTTTCTACGCCGGCTTGAAGCACTCAAGCAGCGTCATGCGACGATCGGAGACGTCTCCGGGTTAGGTTTGGCTCTTCGTATCGAAGTGACTAAACCTGATCGATTCACTCCGGATAGAGCCCTAGCTGACCGGATCTTCGAGGCGGGGCTCACCGGTGGTATTCCGACCGCGCGCGGTCCAATGGGATTAGTCCTGGACATCGGGGGCCACTACAAGAACGTCTTCACCCTCGCACCTTCTCTGGACATTACGATGGAGGAGATGGATTTAGGACTCGAATTGCTGGATCATTTATTTACTACGTGTGCGGAGGCGTGATGAGACCGCATAGGCATCGAGTGAGACGAGCGGGCCTCCTGGATAATATGGTAAATCGCCGGGATACCGACTTCGCTCTACACGCGGACTCGAAGGTGCTGGTCTATCTTATTCACGGTGTAACCGGCACTCCGGCTGAAATGTTCTACCTCGCACGGGAGATGGCTCGGAAGAACGGATGGGATATCTATACGACGACCCTTCCCGGACATTGCACCAGGCTTAGAGACCTCGTGAAGATCAGCGAACAGGACTGGCGGGAGCACGTACAAATGCAGCTCTCTTTTATACGAAATCAATACGAGTATGTGTTCGTCGCCGGCCTGAGCGCTGGGGCGCTCTTGGCG
>Ga0070681_10008132_pt1 | contig 10266 bp, 7 predicted proteins | sample KBSC83BmetaG_FD_65650 | JGI IMG/M metagenome (GOLD analysis project Ga0070681, IMG submission 65650) | Corn rhizosphere microbial communities from Kellogg Biological Station, Michigan, USA - KBS C8-3B metaG | ecosystem: Host-associated > Plants > Roots > Rhizosphere | place: USA: Michigan...
GAGAGTGCCTGTCCTTTCCCAGGGCCGCGATGTTCCGCGTGAGATCCACGGCATTGTTGTTTACCAGACGAAAGAAGAAGACAGGAAGCTCCGCTCGATTGAGTACTCCTCGGTGGGAGTGTTTGTAGTTGGTCTTCTGCTCGGACTGGTTTACCTGGAAAAATGGGGAGCCACCCAGGCTCGTTGCGGCGAAGAGAATGACGAGTTGGCTGAAGACCGCTTGTAGATGACATGAATTCTCGGGCTGGCCCACGCCATTTCCCATCTCCTACAATTGACACATGCCCGAACTCCCCGAGGTGGAAACCATTGCACGCGGTGTAAATGCACGCGTGCGTGGCGACCGCATCGTTCACGCATGGTTCGCCGCTCACAACCGACTTTTCAAGACGCCCGCGGCAATGCAGGTCAAGGGTCTTGAAGGACGCGTTTTGCTGGCAGTGCACCGCACCGGAAAGCACATCGTGTGCGAACTCTCAAAAACGCCAAAAGGAAATCTTAATGGCGCGGCTGATCTACAGCCGGATGCGCAGTGGATTGTGCACCTGGGCATGACTGGGCGATTGTTGGTGACTACTCCCGACGCTGCGGTTGCGGCGCACACCCATGCACGAGTGCAACTGGAGAGCGGCAAAGAACTGCGCTTTGTTGATCCGCGGAGATTCGGCAAGCTCGACTTCCGTGATTTGGGCAGCGGAGACGCTTTCAACGCAGCGGGATCAGAACCGCTGCTGATTGCCCAGGATGAGTTCGCAGCTCTTTTCCGCGGCCGCAAGCTGGCGATCAAAGCGGCCCTGCTCAACCAGTCTCTACTTTCAGGTGTGGGAAACATCTATGCGGACGAGAGCTTGTTCCATGCCGGCATTCGTCCGCGCCGAGAAGCAGGCCGCCTGAGCAGGGCTGAGCTTGAACGGCTGCGCGCAGCCCTGAAGACTGTTTTGGAGCACGCAATCCAATTGGGCGGATCATCGGTTTCAGACTACGTGGATGCGGAGGGGATGCGTGGCTTTTTTCAGCTTGAACACTGCGTCTACCTGCGTACCGGGCAACCGTGCCGCCGCTGCAACACCCCGATCCGCAGGGTGATCATCGCCGGGCGGGGAACTCACTTTTGCCCAAAATGTCAGCGCTGAGGCAACCTCCATATGGTTTTTTGGATTCTAAGGCTTTTCTGGCTACCAGATTACAAAAATCCCCACCGTCATGTCTGAGCTAACTGGCTGAAAACAAATAATGGTGTAAACGGCCCCCGGATTGCTATTAGTAGGGCGCCAGTGATGTACCGGCTGCCGAACATCGGTAAGCCAAGAACAGCAGGCTCCGGCAAGAGCCACCGCCAAAGAGCGGACCCTACAAAGGGTAAACCGGCCGGATAACCTGTAGAAGGTGCGGCGGATAACCGCCGGCCGAAAGATTCGGGAGGCCAGTGTCAGTGCAAGACCGAAACGCCGCTCCATTTGGAGCGGCGTTTTGAGCTTTAGCATTCTTTTTGTGCCTGCACGGATTGCTGCGAGCCACTGCCGAGCTGCCTGTCCCGATTTTCGGTCACTCGATACCTCGAAAGTCCACTTGCCAGCTTGCGGGCTTCGCTGTAGTATCGGAATTGCCTATCAAAGCGGCTGACGCAGGCCACCCGGATATGGGTAGAGCAAGCTCGCCGCCGAGCAAGGAAATCGCTGGCCAGTTCAATTCATACTTAGTTGCACGCGGCGAGCTCGCATAGGAAGCGCATCACCTGAGAAAAGCACACGTCGCACCGTATCGATCCTTACCAGCGAACAAAGCTGTATTTGAGGCTCTTGTGTACCCTGCGGCGACAGTTTTTCCAGAGAGAGATTGAGTTTGGGGCCAGGGATCTGAACCGATTCAGCCTACTTGCTTGAAGATGAAGAGCAAGAAGGTTTGGTTCATGATGAGTGAGAAACGGGGCCAGTGAAGTTCACACAACTGCTGAACAGAACCGGTTCAACGATGCTCAACACGCTGAGCAAAGAGGGCAAGCTGCGTGCACCTTCAAAACGTGCCTGCTTCGGCCACCACTTATCATCCTGTTTGGGCCTAACAAGAGGGCTGACTTGGGAAACTCCGAGCCTTACTGCAAGAACGGCAAACCGCGATCGATGGAATTTGATAGCAAAGCTTCAGATGTAAATCAGGAAGTACAAGCATGACGACGGAAACAACGCAGCCCCAACCTGAAATGGGGCCCGCGCCTGACAACGGTCAGGTGCCTCAAGCGCCAACCCAAGGGCATCGCCGCCGGCGCCGGCGCCGCAAGAATAGATCGAGCCAACAGAATGCTCAGCCGGGCCAGCAGCCGCAAATGCAACAGCCGCAGCAGCCCCCGCCGCTGCCTCAGCAGCAAGCTCCGCCGCCCCCGCAGCAAAGACAGGGGCAGCAGCATCAGAACAACAATCAGCCACGCAAGAAAAAGAAATTTTTCCAGAAGGGCTCAGGTTCAGCCCCTCAGCCTCAGCCAGGCAACAGCATTGGCGGCCCTGCACACGGCAAGCGCAAAGGCAAACAGCGCGGCCCCCGCGAATTTGTGGGACCGATGGACCATAGCTACCGCGTGGCAAACGGCAACGTGTCCGACGGACCTCCGTCAACAATCCAGATGATGAGCCATAACGGCGGCGGCGGTTTCCATCCCGAGGCCTACACACCTCCGGCAGCTCAGATTCGCGAAAACGCGCCTACGCGCATCTTCTGCTTCATCGAAGATCTGTTCTTCCAGGCGAAGATTTCAGAGACTGCGCGCAAGCTCGGCATCAAGGTTGAGTTCATGAAGGGCGACAAGGAATCGGTCGCCAGACTGCTTGATTTGCCTGAAGGCGAGCGGCCCACACTGCTGGTTTTCGATTTGAACAATTTGAACGCGAAACCGCTGGTTCTGATTCCAAAATTCAGGGCCAAATTGAAGAAGGCTACTTCAATCATCGGCTTCCTGAGCCATCTGCAAGGCGATTTGAAATTGAAGGCTGTCGAAGCAGGCTGCGACACGGTGATGCCGCGCTCTGCGTTTTCGCAGAGTCTGCCAAATCTTATGCGCCGCTACGGTGTGGAAGAGGAAGAAGAGTACGCGCAGCAGCCGATGTAAAAGCCACGAAACCCGGGCAGTTTCCCAAGTTGGAAGCCGAGAAAGACAAAGGGTGCACCGTGACAGGTGCGCCCTTTGTCTTTAATCGCGAAAGGCAAAAATCAGCCACTCCGGACCTTACCGAGCGGTTCCCAGTGATTATCCCGGAGGCCAGGTCATCGAGCGCCCGCCAAGCAGATGCAGATGCAGATGATCCACTGTCTGGCCGCCGTCCTCAGCAGTGTTCACAACCACACGATAGCCTTTGTCCAAGCCTCTCTTTTCTGCAATATCTGCCGCCACCCAAAGAAGATGCCCCAGCAGTTCGCGCTTGTCGAGGTTTGCCTCGTTCAAGGATGCGATGTGCTCACGCGGAACGATGATCAGATGGGACGGGGCCTGCGGGTTGATATCGATGAATGCAAAGGCAAGTTCGTCCTGATACACCGGCTTCGACGGTATGGTCCCTTCAATGATCTTGCAAAATAAGCAATCCATAGCGTGACCAGTGTACACGGGGATTGGCACTGAGCAGGTGGGCAGGCAAGAACTGCACCTGCTGAAAACTGAATCCGGCATAAAATCAAGTCATGGCTTCTGCAAGCGCGGCACCTTTCCGCATTGTTCATACCGTTTGCTCGCACGATTGCCCGGACTCCTGCGCGGTGCTTGTGACGGTGAACGAACTAGGACGCGCGGTGAAGGTGGAAGGCGATCCCACGCAGCCGGTTACTCAGGGATTCCTCTGCGGGAAAGTGGCAAAGTATCTCGACCGCGTTTACTCGCCGGAGCGCATTCTCTATCCGCTGCGGCGCAAGCCGGGCATTACCAAACAGCCACTGAAGAGAGGCCGCGAGCACGAAGCATTTGAACGCGTCAGCTGGGACGAAGCCCTGGACGCGATTGCTGCCCGCCTGCAGCAGGTGAGCGATGTGTACGGTTCGGAATCGATTCTGCCCTACAGCTATGCCGGAACCATTGGCGTGCTTGGCTATGGATCAATGGACCGGCGCTTTTTTCACCGTCTTGGCGCCAGCAGGCTTGATCGAACCATCTGCTCTGAAGCAGGCGGGGTAGCGTGGAATACCGTGTATGGCAAGAAGCTGGGCACGCCGACCGAAGATTTTCGGCTGGCCAAACTAATTGTGGCCTGGGGCGCCAACATTCATGGCAACAATGTCCACCTGTGGCCAATGATTGAGCAGGCACGCCGCAATGGTGCTCGGCTGATTGTGATCGACCCGTATCGCACGCGCACAGCAGGGCTTGCCGACTGGCACATTGCGATTCGTCCGGGAACAGATGCTGCACTAGCGCTGGGCATGATGCACGTGATCCTGAATGAAGGGCTTGAGGATCGCGCTTACATTGAAGCAATGACGCACGGGATCGATGCTCTCGCCGAGCGCGCCCGCGAATACACGCCTGAACGGGTTGCGGCGTGGACCGGAATCACGGCGGCCCAGGTTGAACAGCTTGCGCGCGAGTATGCCACCACGCAACCTGCGGTGCTGCGCCTGAACTACGGAGTGCAGCGTGCAGAACATGGCGGGGCAACGGTACGGGCCATTGCCATGTTGCCCGCATTGACCGGCGCGTGGAAGCATCGCGGCGGCGGTGGCGTGCTCTCTACCTCCGGCGGCTTTACATGGAATGAGCATGCCGTGCGGCGGCCTGATCTGCAAAACGCGTCGCCACTTGGGCGCGAGGCGCGCCTGGTGAATATGTCTGCTCTCGGACAGGCGCTCACGGAAATCGACCCAGCGGTTCATGCCCTCTTTGTCTACAATTCCAATCCCGGTGCAGTCGCTCCCAACCAGAACACGGTCAGGCGCGGCCTTGCGCGCGAAGATCTTTTTACGGTTGTGCACGACCTGTTCTTCACAGACACAACGGATTACGCGGATTACATTCTGCCGGCAACCACGTTTCTTGAGCAAACTGATATTCAGGGTGCCTACGGGCACTATTTCGTTCAGCTTTCTAATCAGGCCATTGAACCGGTCGGTGAATCCCGGTCGAACGTGTGGCTATTCGGGCAGCTTGGACAGCGCATGGGTTTTGCTGAAGCCTGCTTCCGCGATACACCCGAAGAGATCATTCGCCAGGCGCTTGCTATCGGCGCGGATGGCTGCTCAGCGAATCCGGGGATGGAACACATTACGTTCGAGGCGCTTGAAGAACACGGGCATCTGCCGCTCAATTTTCATCGTGAGCCGCAAGCGAATCCGTTTTTGCCCTTCACTTCGGGCACTCTGGCGACACCGTCAGGCAAGGTCGAGTTTTATTCTGAAGCGCTGGCCGCCGCAGGTCAGGATCCGCTCCCGGCCTTCACTCCGCCCACGGAATCGCGCTGGGGCAAGGCTGCGGAGCGATACCCGTTGGAACTGCTGGCGCGCAAGGCCGACAATTACATGAATTCCACCTTCGCCAATCTGGAGGGGCATCGCAAGATGGAAGCGCACACCAGTCAGCGGCTGGAAATGCATCCTGAAGATGCAAAGGCCCGAGGCATGGCTGAAGGCGAGCTGGTGAAGTTGTTCAATGATCGTGGGAGCCTGCGGTTGACAGTCATGTTGACCGAGAGCCTGCCGCTTGGAGTGGTGGCAACCAGGCTGGACTGGGCCAAGCTGCACCTGGACGGGCAGAATTCGAATGTATTGACCAGTGAACGGCTTACCGACCTGGGGGCGGGCGCTACGTTCTACTCCACCCTGGTGGAAGTTGCGAAAATTTAGTCCCTTGCTGCCAAAAGTACCTTCGGCGCTGTAAGCTGTCTCCCATGAATTGGTGGGATATCCTTATTGCTTTCGGAATCGTCGCTGCTTTCCTGATCTACCGGCGCTCCGGGCTCATCTCGGTGACGGACGCGCGGGAGCACCTGAAAAAGGGAGCCCTCGTAATTGATGTACGCACAGCGGGCGAATTCGTGGCAGGGCATCTTCCCGTCGCGGTCAATATGCCCTTGAGCGAAATTGAAAGCAATTGGAATCGCCGCATCAAAGACAAGAACCAGGTGCTGCTGCTCCACTGCCAGAGCGGCGCGCGCAGTGGTGCGGCGAAGAAAAAACTGGTCGCACTCGGGTGCCCAAACACCTACAACATGGGTGGGTACGGACGCGCTGCACGGATCGTTAGCGGCAAATGAGCGCAGCTGTTAGCTGCTGGAGTGACCCTGGAGTTCTCATCGTAATTGCAACGTCCTCCTGAGCGGAGTTCAGATGCGAACTTTCGAAAGGACTCCGCTTTCATCAGAGATCTAAAGCTGATACTCAATCAGCAGGCGATGCGGGAGGCGCAACCTCGATATAATCGAGCGCCGCGGCGTCTTTACCATCCGGAATGCCGGTAACACGCAACACATCGCCAGGCTTGAGCTGAATGCCCTGGGCGGTGTAGCGCGTTGAGTTGTCTCCGTGAGGGTGGCGCGATGGGAATGTTCCATCCGCGGACCAGGAAGAGGCAGGCTTCCCATTGACTTCCAGCGTGAATTTGGCCGCTCCACCCTGCAGATCGAAATACTGCGTGGCAATGCTGAAACTGCCGGCTGCGCCTTTGTAGGTCCACTCGGCAGTACAGCCCTGCGGGGCTGCGGCCTTGTCACACGACACCGCTTTCCCGCGAGATGCGTCCTCCCACGGAGTCACGTCGATCCCACGGTAGCCGGTAAGTTTTGCGTCTTCCGCTTCCATGCGGCCGGGGAACTTCCCAGCGCGCCCCTTTTCGTCTGGGATTCCACTTTGCTTCAGGAAATACTGCACAACTGCGTCGCGCCAAACAATGGCGTGACCGGCCTGATATTCCAGGCGAGCACGCTCGTCCTGGAAAAATGCGGGATCGATCTTGCCCTTGAGCGTTGCCCATTCTTCGCCGAGCCGGGCAGCCTCGACCGCTCCCTGGTAGTGGCTGTCGTAGAGGTACTGGATGACAGTTTTGCCGTCGTGAAGCTTGTAGGTGTATGGGACGTGATGAAAAAAGAGCAGCAGATTGTCCGGTGTAGTTGCGGTGGACTCGTACATTTTGGCGATCTCGGGCGGGTACTGGCCAACGTAGCCTGTGCCGGTTGCCACCGTGCGATCCATGCCGATCCCTTCGTGATCGTCACGATGCCACTGGCCCCAGCCGTTGTGCTCGCTGGCTTCGACATCCGGGCCGTAGTGACTGCCGGTAATACCCGTCAGCGTTTGTAAGCCTAGTGGGCCGGTGTAATGCTCATAGGCAGGCCACGACTGCATCATCATTTTGGACACGGTACTGACGACAACTGGATTGTTGTTGATGCTTTGCCGCGTCCACTCTTCGGCAATCTGCTCCGGCGAAAGATTCGGATCCCATGCCAGGCGGCCGAACGAATAGAGATTGGAAAGGGCCATGGGCGAACCGAGCCAATCGCGGCCAATGCTGGCTACTCCGACCATTCCGCCGATGGGACGGTGAAATGATTTGCCCTCAATGATGTCCTTTACCGGCGTCGAGCGATTGTCAGCGCGTAGATCAAAATCGAGAACTTCTTTCCACATGGGTGCGATGTAGACCAGATGTTTTTGCTGGCCGAGGTATTCCTGCGTGATCTGCAATTCCATTGCCTGATCGGTTTGGCGCAGGCCTGCAAAGAGGGGCGATACCGGCTCGCGCACCTGGAAATCGATTGGGCCTTCTTTGATCTGGACGATCACGTTCGGAGCAAAACTGCCATCAAGCGGATGAAAGATATCGTAAGCCGCGCGTGCCCGGTCCGCTTTCAGGTCGTTGTAATCGAGATGATTGTTGTATACGAACGCGCGATAGAGCACCACGCCATGGTGCGGCTGCAGAGCGTTAGCGAGAACGTTGGCTGCATCAGCCGGGCTGCGGCCGTAACTCGCCGGGCCAGGCTGGCCTTCTGAATCGGCCTTTACAGTGACGCCGGCGAGATCGGGAATCAGCTTGTATACCTCATCGAACTTCGCCGCCCACCATGCCTTCACCTCAGGATCGAGCGGGTCGAACGTCTTGAGTCCGCCGACCTTTTGCGGGCTTGCGATGTCTACGCTGATAGCGATGCGCACACCCCAGGGCCGCATGGTATCTGCAATACGCGCCAGGCCCTTGAGCCACTCGGGCGTGAGGAAGGGCGCGGCGCCGTTGACGTTGTTTACGTTGCAGCCGTCAATGCCGATGGAAGCGAGCATGCGCGCATATTCGCTTACAGGTGCAAGATCTTCGCGAACGTGACCGTCTTCAAAAAATATCGACGGGCCACCGTAGCCGCGCTCAACTGTGCCGTTCGCATTGTCCCACTCGTTGGTCCAACGAATCGCCATGGCAGGACGGCTACGCAGTGGATGCTGACTCAGATTCGGCATCTTGTCGATTTCGGTGGTCGCAGGTAGACGAAGCAAAGCAAACGCGCCATAGAGAGCGCCGCGCTCGTCCCCGCCCGCGACGATGACAACTCGGTCTGCAGGCCGGCCGGATTCTTTGGAATAGACCCAATATTCATCAGGCGCGAGATCAGTTGGAACGGGAACATTGGGATAAGCTTTGCGAACTTCTTCGACTGTGCCCACGACAGTTTTACCTGCGAACGCATCCTTCGATCGGGCGCTTAGCCGGCCTTGCGCGACATCGGCCACGCTGCGCTTCAGTTCCGCGATGGCGGACTGTTCCAGTGCACCGCTGCCGAGTGCGCTCATCTGGAGGGGAATGATCATGCGGTCAGAATGATTGGAATAGCGGAGCCAGGCTTGATCGGCAGTCTGCGCAAGGCAAGCTGAACCCGCTGCCAGCAGGACTGCAAGATGAACGGTGCACCTGACACACCCAAGGAAACTGGATTTCTTGAAATTCGCAGCCGGCTCGATGCTCATCACATTTTCTCCCAATAACGTTCTACCACTCGCGCCCGGTGAATGCAGAGCGCCGAAGGTGCGGGGATTGATATGCTTGTCTGTCCGAACTTTAAAGCGGGAAGGCTGGTGTCGATGCCAACCACCATGCAAGCCGTTGTGAAGGCCAAGGCCGCGCACGGTATTGAATTGCGCGAAGTGCCCGTGCCCACACCCGGCCCCGGAGAAGTCCTTGTCCGCGTACAAGTGGCCAGCGTTTGCGGAACCGACCTGCACATCTACAACTGGGACCCATGGGCGAAGGGGCGCATCCGTCCGCCGCTAATTCCAGGACACGAGTTTTCAGGAGCTGTGGCCGCTGTAGGGCGCGGCGTTTCAACCGTGCGCGAAGGCGACCTGGTGAGTGCGGAGATGCACGTGGCCTGCGGCAAATGCCTGCAATGCCGTATCGGCCAGGCACACATCTGCCAGCACGTGCGGATTCTGGGCGTTGATGCCGATGGTGCTTTTGCCGACTATGTCGTAATTCCAGAATCGAACATCTGGAAGCTCGCTTCCACAATTCCGCATGATTATGCGTCATTGCTCGATCCGCTGGGCAATGCGGTGCACACGGTGCTGGCCGGGCCCATTGCCGCGACCACCGTGGCAATTACCGGCTGCGGGGCCATTGGATTGTTTTCAATCGCAGTGGCCAAGGCATGCGGTGCTTCAAAGGTTTTCGCAATCGAAGTAAATGAGCACCGCAGAAAAGTAGCGGCAGAAATGGGAGCGGATCTGGCGCTCGATCCCAAAGTCGATCACGTGGAGAAGATCATCCTTGACGCTACCGGCGGCACCGGCGTGGATGTGCTGCTGGAGATGTCCGGACATCCTGAAGCGATCCGCCTCGGCTTCGCGATTCTGCGCACAGGTGGGCGCGCATCGCTGCTCGGTATTCCCTCGCGGCCATTTGAGCTGGATTTTGCGCGCGACATCATCTTCAAGGGCGCGCAGGTGCAGGGCATCAATGGCCGCAAGATGTTCGAGACGTGGTTCCAGATGGAAGCGCTGCTGGCCACGGGCAAGCTCAATCTCGAGCCAGCCATTACGCATCGCCTGAAGCTGAGCGAATTTCACAAGGCGATGCAACTGCTGCAATCTGGCGAGGCAATCAAGGTGCTGATGCGACCGGAATAGAAGTGTAAACGGGAACAGAGGACAGGGAACAGAGGACAGGGAACAGGGAACAGGGAATAGAGAACAGGAAATAGGGAAACAGAAACAGCACACCAGCATTATCATTCTGAGCTTACAGTTTCATCCTAAGCGCAAAGTGTCATCCTGAGCGCAGAGTGTCATCCTGAGCGCAGAGTGTCA
>Ga0070681_10008134_pt1 | contig 10266 bp, 10 predicted proteins | sample KBSC83BmetaG_FD_65650 | JGI IMG/M metagenome (GOLD analysis project Ga0070681, IMG submission 65650) | Corn rhizosphere microbial communities from Kellogg Biological Station, Michigan, USA - KBS C8-3B metaG | ecosystem: Host-associated > Plants > Roots > Rhizosphere | place: USA: Michigan...
CGTCTAAAGGAAGTCCAGGTAAGGGTCTGCGAAATTTTGATTTAGCGGAGGGTCATTATGAAGAGACTGTTTGCTGTTGCAATGCTCGCGTTGTCGGGCTTTTTGTTTGTCCAACCTGTCGGTGCGGCGGCGCAGCCGCGGCGACATCGCGATCGCCAGTGTTTTCGAGACTGCAAGCGAGCCTACAAGGATTGTAAACGCCACCACGGCCGCCGCTGTGGTGAACTAAGGCGTGACTGCGAGCGCGGCTGCCATCGATAAGCTTCTCAACTAGCTTGATTTGCGACTAATACGGCCCGTAGTTGGCGGCGTCAAGGTTTCCTTTTCTCGGAAAGTGAAGCAGCACGCCAAATGCTCCGAGAGCTATCCAAAGATAGTAGTACGGATAGTCGAACGCCAGAGCCAGGATCAACCCGAGGATCGACGGTATCTCGCTGAGCGCGCATCCGATCGTGAGGCCGGTCTGCATGCAGGTCGCGTCGCGGTCCCTTATCGCCCGCGTATTATGCTGGCGGTTCAGGATCAGCCCCAGGCCAAAGAAGACGATCGCCGAGACGGAAAACGCCAGAATGATCGCCGGTTTGACCGTCAGAAACGGCGTCGACGCGTCAAAGCTGGCAAGTCCCGGTTTGATAAACGACGCCACGACGAAGAAAATAACCTGCGACATCAACAGCGCGAACCAGATGACAACTAGATTTTGATATGTGACCGTGATCGGTTTTTCGCTTTGCATGTGTTACTCAGCAGCCTCAAGCTCCTCTTCGAGAAGCTGCCGCTCGTATAGGTCGGCATATTCACCATCCAGCCGCAGCAATTGTTCGTGCGTGCCGCGCTCGATGATGCGGCCTTCGTGAAGAACGCAGATCAGATCGGCATCCTTGATCGTCGAGATACGGTGAGAAACGATCAGTGTGGTTCGGTCGGCGCGGACGTCCTTGAGATTATGCAAAATCTTCTCTTCCGTGTAGGTGTCGACTGCCGAAAGAGAGTCGTCGAGGATGAGTATTCGCGGGTCGCGCATGACGGCACGCGCAATGGCGGTACGCTGTTTCTGGCCGCCCGAGAGTGTGATGCCGCGCTCGCCGACGAGCTGCTCATACTTATCGGGAAACTCGCGAATGTCATCGGCAAGACCGGCGATCGAGGCAGCCTTCTCGACACTGATAGTTGATTTGTCAGAACCGTCTGCGGTAGCGGACGGTTGACGCGACGTAGTTGCGATTTCGAATTTGCCGTTCGACTTAGTTAGGCCACCCGCTACGGCAGGTGGTTCCGATACGCCGAACGCGATGTTATCCGCAAGCGAATCGCTGAACAGAAACGTCTCCTGCGGCACAAACCCGATCGCGCGGCGAAGCTGTTCGAGTGGGTAATGGCGGATCGGAATTTCGTCGATCAGAATTGTGCCTTCGGGCGCGTCGAGCAGACGCGGTACGAGCGAGACCAACGTCGATTTCCCGCTTCCGGTCTTGCCGACAAACGCAACTGTTTGCCCTGGTTCGATGGTCAGGTCGATGTCCTGCAGAACAGGCTTGCCGTTATAAGCGAAAGTAAGATCGCGAAAATCGATGCGGCCTCTGATGGCGGGTTGGCGGTGAGCTTCGGGCTCGTCCTTGATTGCCGGTATCGCTTCGAGAATGACGTTGAAGCGTTTAAGCGACGCCGTTCCTCGCTGATACAGATTGACGACATATCCGAGCGCGATGAGATACCAGATCATCCGCTGCAGATAGAGTATAAATGCCGTGAAATCGCCGGCCGTGATCTCGTTTCGCACGGCCATCGGTACACCGACCGCAACGATGATCACAAATCCCAAGCCGATAAAAAAGAAAAGCATCGGCCGCATTGCCGCGGCATACTTCACGAGCCGTATGTTCTGATCGGCGTATTCGCGATTTAGCACCTGAAACTGCTCGATCTCAGAATCTTCGCGTGCGTAAGCGCGCACAACACGGACGCCGGTCAGGTTTTCCTGTGCACGGGCCGTGATGTCGGAAAAGAACGCCTGTATCTTTTCAAATCGTTTGTGGATCTGCTCGCCGAGGATCTTGACCGTTAGTGAAACGAGCGGCATCGGGATAAGCAGCAGCAGCGTCAGCTTGACCGAGATCCGCATCATGATCGGCAGCGAAATAGCTAAAGCAAAGATCGCCTGAAAGCTATACAGGATCATTGGCCCGACGATCTGGCGAATTGCCGACAGGTCGTTTGTCGCTCGGGCCATCAGATCGCCGACGCGGTTCGCGTGAAAATATGAGAGTGGTTGGTCGACCAACGCGGCGTAGAAATCCTGGCGCATGTCAAACTCGATATGGCGCGAGGTGTTGATCAGCAACCGTCGCTGTAAGAAAAGGAAAACGCCGCTCACCAAGTTAATGCCGAGAATGACAAGTGGATAGTATAAGACCTTGTTCCATGTAACCTGTTTGCCGAGATCATCGACGGCCTGTCCAACCAGATAGGGAATAAAAAGCCCGAACGCCATCGACCCCAAAATGAACAAGATCCCGGACAGGATCGACCATTTATAAGGCTGAAAATAACGTGCGAATTTCCGTAGCTCTTCCATTTATTCCAGCCACCGAGGGCACAGAGAGAAAAATTAATACAAAAGTTTTCCCTTCCTCTGTGTGCTCCGTGGCTATACCGTTGTATACGTAGAGAGTCCCGTTGCAATCAGTTTCCCTTCGTCGTTATGCACATCGGCCGAAACGGTAAAAACGCGCTTTCCGGCGCGGACCACCCTACCGGTACAGATCGCTCTTCCCTGGACAAGCGGCCTGAGGTAGTGAACGGTCAAGTCGATAGTTGCTGTCGCCGCTTGCGGCTCAAGGCGCGTTCGGACCGCAAATGCCATCGCGGTATCTATCAACGTCGCCGTAACGCCGCCATGAAGCACGCCGCTCGGCTGCCGCAGGTCGTCGCGCATCTCCATGGAGATCACTGCTTCATCCATCCGTAGTGCCTCGAGTCGCATGCCGATCAGCTTTGCAAACGGCAGGCTGTGCAGCGCGTTTGCAGCGAATTCGCGATGTGCGTCGGTGATCTCGGTTGCGGGCGTCGATGTTTCCATTGTTTAGATCAGCAGGCTAAAAGACAGAAAAACGCGCTTTTATGCGCGACCTTTGACACCGGAGAAATTTGACAAAAACATCCGAAATTTAAATCTTATCATAACGGGTATTGTGCAACAGAACGGCGATCGATTAGGCCATTGGCAGCGAAAATATTTCCTCGGCGCGGCTCTTCTCGCGCCCATCTCGCCGTTTCTCTATCTGCAGGGGCGATATACGCGTTGGAAGGTTGGCGTACTTCCGCCCGCCGCAGGTCCGACAACCGGGCACACCGGCGAAGGCGACGCCGCCAAGTTGCTCGTCATCGGCGAATCGACGGTCGCGGGGCTCGGCGCTCGAACGCACGAACTGGCTCTTGCCGGGCAATTTGCAAAAAATTTGGCCGCAAAGATCGAGCGGCCGGTGCGATGGACCGTTATCGGAAAATCGGGCGTCACGGCACGTCAGACGATCGAAGAGCTGCTGCCGAAAGTACCCAACGCGTCGTTCGATTACATCCTCGCCGGCCTCGGCGGCAACGATGTTCTCAAGATCTCGACGCCAGCGCGCTGGCGAAACGATATGACCGAATTGCTGGGACGGCTGCGAGAAACAAATCCCGACGCAGTTATGTTCTTATCTAACTGCCCGATGGTCTGTCTCTCGCCCGCGCTGCCAAACCCGCTCCGTGCTATCTTGTGGGAGTTATCGAAGATGCACAATGACAACATTGCCGAGCTGACCTCGCGGATGGAGCGTGTTTTCTATTATCCTCAACCGATCGGCGTTACGCTCGAAGGTTTCTTTGCCGACGGCATTCATCCGTCCGAGCGCGGCTATGCCGACTGGGCCGCGGCGATGATGCGCTATTTCACGGAAAATCACGGATGGTAACGCCCGACGAGCTTCGAGAGCTGATCGCGGCGTATCCCGAGTGGCTGCTCGTGCGCGGCTCGGGCCGCAGCTTTCCACTCTTTGCCAAGGAGATCGAGGTGTCGAACGGCGGCGAGCGGACGCTCGTTGGTTTTCTCGACGATGGCGGATTTCACTCATGGCGGCTGAACGAATATAGCTTTAAGGACGGCGCTATCGAGCTCGACGTCGCCGGGCCGTATGCGCGAAAGCGCGAGATAATGCGCCTCATCCCGCGTGAAGCGGCGGCCGCGCTGGCAGCCGCGGTCGACACAGCGCGTCTTGAGAAAACAAATGAGGTTGCGCGGCTTATCGAAACATCGATCTCAGCGACAAAGATCGTCCGTGTCGATCTTAATGTTGAAAACGGCAGGCTAGGCCGGATAATTTTTGAGCGCGAACGTGTCCGAATGGCTGCGTTAACGGACGTTACCGCGGCCTTGACGGCCGAATCGATCCTGGCTGCTGCGATCGTTTGGCTTGAAAGACTCCTACTCAGAAGTAAGAAGCCGATCAACGACGTTTTGATCGTTGCCGAGAGACGCCAAGCAAAAGCGCTTCAAAAACTTCACGCCCTGCTCAGTGACCGGTGGAAGGCGAAGATCACCGTCGGTGAGATCGTTCGCAAAAAGGACCCGGCGATGATAGTCGAGCTTCCAAAAAGAAAGATCCGCGAGCTGTGGCGCGAAAAAACCAGGAGGCTCTCGATCCCGAGTGATGCGCGGCCCAGCGAAACAGCCTCGCGGCTGATCGAGATAGCGCCGGATAAGATCGATATCGTCTTTTCAAAGCAGGGCGAAACCTTGCGGTTTTTGGGCTTGCCGTTCGCCCGCGTAAGGTCTTTGCTTGGAAATGAGAAGGCGTGGTTCGGCGTCAACCGAGTCCGGCGCGTTCTGACGCACGAGAACTGGAACGAGGCGGTCGAACTCGTCCGCGACCTCGAAAAATATCGCTCGCCTGAGAGCGAAAACAAGCGGCACGAATTTTATCGCACGTCACCCGAGGCGTGGCTCGAATCGATCCTCAGGCGCGACATCAGGCAGCTCGATGCAAATTTGATTCTCTCTCCCATTTACAACCAATTTCGCGCCTCAAACGACAAGATCGACCTTCTGGCATTGCGGCGTGATGGGCGGCTCGTCGTCATCGAGCTAAAAACGCAGCCTGACCGCGAGATGGTCCTTCAGGCGGCCGACTATTGGCGCAAGATCGAGCTGCAGCGGCGCCGCGGCATCCTGCAGGAAGCAGATCTTTTCGACGGCCGCGAAATACTCGACAAACCGGTGCTGGTTTATATTGCTGCACCAGCCCTGAGCTTTCACCGAGATTACGAAATGTTTGCGCGCTCGCTTGCGCCTGAGATCGAGCTCTGGCGATTCGAGCTGCACGAAGATTGGCGGGCCAGGATCAAGGTTTTGGCAAGACGTGAGTTTCGAGATCAACTAGCGGGTCTAACAAACCGATAGCCGACGCCGCGGACCGTTTGGACGATCTTTGGGTCGTTCGGTTCGTCTTCGAGATATTTTCGCAGCCGTACGATGAAGTTATCTATCGCCCGCGTGTCCGTGTCCTCCTGCAGCTCCCAAACCTTTTCGAGGATCTCGTTTCTCGACACGGCCCGGCCCTCGTTCTCGATCAGATAGCGCAGAAGCTTCGCCTCCATGAGCGTGAGATGGACCAGTTCGCCGTTACCTTCGACTCGCATCACAAGATTTGGAAAATCGATCGTGCGGCCGTTGACCGTTTCCACGTCGGGCGTCGGTTGCGATTTGGACTCTCGCTCGAACCAGCCGGAGCGGCGCAAAAGACTATTCAGCCGAGCGAGAAAAATATTGAGATCAAATGGCTTAGGCAGGTAATCGTCCGTGCCTGCGTCAAAACCTTCCAGCACATCTTCGGGGCGGCCGCGGGCGGTAAGCATTAGCACCGGCGTGTAATCTTCACGAGCACGAAGCTGCCTCGTGACCTCAAATCCGTTGATCCCCGGCAGCATTATGTCCAGCACGATGGCGTCAAACCGCCCGGCAGCGAGCTCGTCAAGCGCGCGCTCACCGTTGTCCGCAACAACCACGTCATACCCTTCGGCCTCAAGATTAAATCGCAGGCCGTCGGCAAGGTGCTTTTCGTCTTCGACGATGAGGATTCTTTTCATGATCGCGGAAGCTGGACCCAGAATGTGCTGCCCTTGCCTTCGCCTTTGCTCTCGGCGCCTACGCGGCCGCCGTGCTTTACGATTATTGCCCGCACTATCGAAAGTCCAAGGCCGGTGCCTTTTGTCTTTGTAGTTGTTGGCGCTCTGTAAAATCGCTTGAAGATCCGTTTCAGATCATCCGGCGCAATGCCAATGCCGTTGTCTTTGATAAAAACGTCAGCGCGGCCGAGCGCCGATGGTTTTATCCGAACTGATATCCTTGGTTCGTCTCCCGAATATTTCACCGCGTTATCGAGCAGGTTAGTAAATGCCGTCTGTATCTCGTCGCGGTCGCCGGCAATCCGTACGGGACCGCTCGGCTCGGAAAATCGTATCGAGCCGTCACCTATGTGATGTCGCGAGCGCACAAGCTGTATCGTCTCATCCATCAGCTGCACAAGGTCAAATTCTTCGATCTTCATCCCTCGGTCTTTTACGCGAGTGCGGCCTGCCTGCAGAACTTGTTCCACCGTTCCGAGCAGTGTGTCGGTATCGGCGACCATCACGCCGTAGAACTCTTGGCGCTTTTCATCGCTCAGCTCGCGCGATCTGAGCGTTTCCAGATAGAGCTTGATCGAGGCGATCGGCGTTTTGAGTTCGTGCGTAACGGCGTTGATGAATGCGTCATGCTGTTCGTTGCGGCGAATTTCGTGAAGAAGAAAGATCGTATTCAATATAAGGCCGGTAATTATGATCGCGAAAAAAATAATGCCGATTATCAGCAGCACAACCTCGCGCAGATTGAGCAAGATCCAGCCGACATTGAGCGCGACGGCCAATGCCGAGAGGCAGATGCCGAGAACGAGAAAGAAAATGGCTGACTTCCGCCGCCGCATACCTCCAAGTTAACCGCAAAAGCAAAAAAGGCAAACGTAAATGGCTAATTTACGTTTGCCGTCGATCAAAATTGCGACTTGGTTATGCAGCCTTGCGCAGCTCTAGTTTCAACTCATGCTCGGCGAGATCGAACGCGTAAACGTCGGTTATCAGACCGAGTTTTTCAAGCAGCCAGATCTGTATCCAATTGGGGTCTATCTCGTGCCATACAAGGCCGTGGCGTGCCGAACGCGGATATGCGTGATGGTTGTTATGCCAACCCTCGCCAAATGTGATCGCGGCAACAAACCCGTTATTTCGAGAGTCATCGCGGGTCTCAAAGCGACGCTTGCCCCAGAGATGCGTCGCCGAGTTTACAAGCCAGGTCGAGTGCCACGCCAAAACTGTCCGCGTGAAAATTCCCCAAAGAGCCATTTGCCACCCGCCGATCGCAAACAAGGCGACGGCGACGACCATAGGCGTTACGAAGTAGTAATTTTCGAGAAAGCGTAGAAACGGGTCGCGGATAAGGTCGGGGGAATAGCGCTGCACGGCGGTTTCGGGCTGATTCTGAGCCGTGCCGCGAAAGATCCAGCCGATATGGGCCCAATACGAGCCGTTTCGAGGGCTATGCGGGTCGCGATCGGTCTCGGTAAACGCATGATGAACACGATGTGTCGTGACCCAGGCGATGGGGCCGGACTGAAGCGCAAGCGTACCGCAAACTGCGAAAAAGCGTTCTAGCCAACGTGGTGCCTTGAAACCACGGTGTGTCAATAGCCGGTGATAGCCGAGGCCGATACCCCAACTGCCGGCGATCCACATTACGATCAGGCAGGCCGCCAGATTCTGCCAGCTAAAATAAAAAAGTGAAACAACCGCCATCAGATGGAAAACGGACACGAAGAAGATCGTGCTCCAATTAAGCCGCTCGGGGCGTGAGGGTGTAAAGTCGATTATGTTTTGCACTAGATTAATATTTGGTCTGCTCAAAAAATTAGCGGATCGCGCGGGACCCGGTATATAAACGCTAGCAAAACTCGGCAGCCGGGATTGTAAGACTTGTGTAATTTGCCCAGTAACGAGCGGCTTTTGACTAAAGTATTACAGTGAGATAGATTTGCGTTTTAGCTCAGACCTGACCCTTTTCGAGGAATGTTTATATGACGGACAGCTCGGTCGCGGAACGCGTCATTCGCGTCTTCTCCGAATTCAAGAAGGTACCGCGGGAGGACGTCAAAATGGATACGACGTTCGCTGATCTTGGTCTCGACTCATTGGACGGTCTCAACTTGATCTTTGAGTTGGAAGAAGAGTTTAACGTCATGATCCCCGATGAAAAGGTCGAATCGATGAAAAGCGTTTCCGAGGTCGTCGACGGCATTCAGTGGTTGCTCGATCATCCTGAGGAGCAGCCTGGTGTCGGTCCCAAAGCTCCGACCGCTCAACCCGCCGAATGAGAAAAGTAGTTATCACGGGCCTAGGAGTTGTTTCCGCCATTGGAAATAACGCCGCTGAGTTTTGGACTTCACTGTCTGACGGCCGCACCGGCATCGGCCAGATCGCAAAAACGGATGTCACCGGCCTTCGATTCCAAAATGCTGGCGAGGTAAAAGGTTTCGATGCATCGGCGCATTTTGATGAAAAAGCGCTGCTCTGGCTCGACCCTTTCGCGCAATTTGGCATTGTCGCAGCACGCGAGGCTATCGCCGGTTCAGGCATCGAATTTAGCGACGATCTGAAGGAGATGAGCGGCGTTATCACCGGCTCATGTCTCGGTGGAAAAACCACTGAGGACGAGCAGTTTCGCCAGCTTTATGGTGAAAAAAGACAGCGATATCCGCCGACGATCATTCCGCGAGCGATGGCGAACGCTGTTGCGAGCCACGTCTCGATGGAGTTTGGCCTTTCAGGGCCGACGTTTACGACCTCGACGGCATGCTCGTCCGCAAACCATGCGATCGGGCAGGCATTTTGGCTGATCAGACAGGGCGCGCTCGACGCCGCGGTCGCGGGCGGCAGCGAGGCGCCGCTTTGCTTCGGCAATCTGAAAGCGTGGGAAGCCATGCGTGTCGTCTCGCCGGATACATGCCGGCCGTTTTCCAAAGACCGCAGCGGGATGGTGCTTGGCGAAGGTGCTGCAATGTTCGTGCTGGAAACAGCGGAATCGGCGATCGCGCGCGGCGCAAAGATCTATGCCGAGATCGCCGGATTCGGAATGTCGGCCGACGCTCACCACCTGACAATGCCGCTCTCAACGGGCGCCGCAAAGGCAATGAGGTCCGCCCTCGCCGACGGCGACATTGCGCCGGAATCCATCGGCTATATCAATGCCCACGGCACCGCGACCCAGGCAAACGACGCGATGGAATCGACCGCGATCAGGCAGGTATTTGGCGAGCGGACACCGGGTATATACGTCAGCTCGACAAAATCGATGCACGGTCACACGCTCGGCGCGGCGGGCGCGATCGAGGCCGCCGCGACCGTTCTGGGAATGAAGAACGGGACGCTGCCGCCCAATGCAAATTTCAACGAACACGATCCGGAATGTGACCTGAACATCATCGCCAACGCTGCTGTCGACGCTAAGGTCGAAGCGGCCATTTCCAATTCATTCGCCTTTGGCGGCCTGAACGCCGTTCTGGCATTTCGACAATTTTCCAATTAGATTGGGCGTAGATGGCACGCAAAACCAAGGCCCAGATCTGGGCGGAATTTATCGCCGCCCGGACCGTTTTTGGCATCATCGGTTCGATGCCGCGCGGGCTGGCGGTCTCGACCTCAACGTTCATCTCTCTCATCGGCTATCGCGCCCTCGGTCGGCTTCGACGCATCGCCGAGCGCAATCTCGAGATCGCGCTGCCGGGCACATCGCCCAAACAGCGGCTGGGCATCGTCAAGGGCACATTTGAAAATCTAGGGCGTATGCTCGCTGATTCGAGTAAGTTCAGCGGCTACACGCGTGATGATCTTGAGCGACTGGTCCGTTTTGATTTCACGCCCGAACAGGAAGCCGAGCACGAACGCCTCAGAGCAGCAGGCCGCGGAGCGATACTCCTCAGCCCACATCTTGGGAATTGGGAGATGCTCGTATTTGCTTATTCCGCCGCCTACGAACCTATAAGCTATCTGGCGCGGCCGCTCGATAATCCGCTCATTGAGGAGATGACGCTCAAAAACCGCACGCGGTTTGGAAATCGGCCGATCAACAAATCAAACTCGGTCAGCGAGGCGGTGAAAGTTCTTCGCCGGGGCGGGATCCTCGGCGTTTTGGCTGATGTCAAC
>Ga0070681_10008136_pt1 | contig 10265 bp, 10 predicted proteins | sample KBSC83BmetaG_FD_65650 | JGI IMG/M metagenome (GOLD analysis project Ga0070681, IMG submission 65650) | Corn rhizosphere microbial communities from Kellogg Biological Station, Michigan, USA - KBS C8-3B metaG | ecosystem: Host-associated > Plants > Roots > Rhizosphere | place: USA: Michigan...
CATAACACGATGACTCGCTTGGCATACTGGTCGGCCATCGAACCGCCCCAGATCGAGAACAGGAGCATCGGCAGCGTGTTGACCGCCGCCACCACGCCGAGCAGCAGTTCGGAGTGAGTCAGGTCGTACACCAGCAACCCCTGGGCGGTGTTTTGCATCCAGGTGCCGATCAGCGACACCAACTGGCCGCTGAAGAACAAACGAAAATTCCGGTGCCGCAGCGCCGAGAAGGTCTGCCGCAGCATCAATTCGCCCAGCACCAAGCGCCGCGGCTGCCCGGTTACTTCTTCGGGCGCGCGGGCTATTTCGTCGGGTTCGCTCCCTTCGTTTAGCGGCATGGCGCATCAACATAAACGCACAAAAAACTTTTGCGACTGGGCGCCTCTTCATTCATGCCCTTTTAAAACCGCCGGAATCCGCGGCCGCCTCCAAATGGGTTGGCGGGCCGGCCTTGCGCGTCGTCGCCCGGTTGGTTAATGCCGGTGACCACTTCGTCACCTTCCTTGAGGCCATCGATGACTTCGGTATAAACGCCGTCACTGATGCCCACTTTGACCTGAACGGGTTTCAATTTCGTCGGGTCCTGCTGGTCGGCTAAAATATAAACTGTGCGCACGGGCTGATGTTCACCGTGCGGCCGGCCGCCGGGACCACCCGGACCACCGCCGCCACCACGGCGCCCCCCGCCCTGGGCGCCGAAACCGGCGTCCGGCCCATTCGAGCCGCCGCCCCGCCGGCTTCCCGCGCCGGGGCCGTTTCCAGTTGTGGCTTCCGGCTTGTTGGTTGCGCCCGCAGCGCCATCGGTCTTGACGTCCTTGGAAAAGACTTCCGGGGGATGGAATCGCAGCGCGGCATTTGGCACCCGCAGTCCGTCTTTCTTTTCGGCAATGATGATCGAGACGTTCGCGGTCATGCCCGGCTTCAATTTCATATCGCGATTTTCCACGCTGATGATCGTGCTGTAAGTCACCACGTTCTGATAATTAGTAGGCGCGTTGCGGACCTGCACAACTTGTCCGTCAAAAGTGCGAGTGGGAAACGCATCCACGGTGAAATTCACCTCTTGATTGGTCTGCACGCCGCCCACGTCAGCCTCGGCCACGTTGGCGTCGATTTCCATTTTTGTCAGATCGTTCGCAATGACGAACAACGTCGGCGCGCTCAAGCTGGCCGCCACTGTCTGGCCGATGTCCACGTTGCGAGAAATGACGATGCCATCCACCGGCGATTTGATCGTGCAACGATCCAGATTGACCTGGGCCATGTCCAACGCGGCTTGTTTGATCTTCACCGAGGCCTCCGCCTGGTGCAGGTTGGCGATGGCGGTGTCATGGTCGGACGCGGACAATAACTTGGAATTGAACAACTCCTCGTCGCGTTTGGCTTCGACCTGGCTGAGTTCCAGCGTCGCCTTGGCGCTGGCCAAATCTCCCTCCGCCTGCGAAACCGCCGCCTTATAAGTGGCGGGATCGAGTTCCGCCACGATCTGGTCGGCTTTCACCGGCGTATTCCAATCCGCCTTAAGCTTTTGGATAATTCCTGAAATCTGGCTGCCCACCGTCACATTTGTTACCGGCGTCAGGGAGCCCGTGGCCGTCACTGCCTGGATGATATCTCCGCGCGTCACCACCTGGGTCTGGAATTGGGGCCCGGTCTCGCCGTGCCTCAGGACACGCCAGGCCACGACGCCCGCCACACCGCCGACGATGATCAGCGCGATTAGCCATTTAAACCAACTGGAACTGCCGTTTTTCGCCATAAAATAGTATGTTCAGAGTCAGACAGACACTGTAACTAGAAGGTTACTTTATTCTCAAACCTATTTCGGTAGGGGGAATCAATATTCTGCGTAGAAGGTTTTTGATTTGCGAGCAAAATGCATTATACCATTTGCGCCGGAGCGCGGGCTTTAGCCCGCTTCAACGTGGCCAGGCAAGAAATTTGGAAGTTTGGCAGCGTGCAAACATTGGAGCGGCCTAAAGGCCGCGCTCTATGACGACGGGCCAAATTGCACATCGTATTAATCAAATATAAATGACCTTGGACCGCCTCATCACCGACCTCGCCGCCGGCCGCCACCTCGCGGACGAGCAAGCGCACCTGGCCGTCGAGCAGATCATCGATGAAAAGGTTCCCGCCGCATTGAAAGCGGATTTTCTCTGTCACCTCGCGCTGAAAGGCGAAACCGTCCAGGAAATCGCCGCGTTCGCCCGCGCCCTCCGCGACAAAGCCATTCAACCGCCGCTCGACCCCGCCTGGAAAAATACCCACGAGATCCTCGATGTCTGCGGCACTGGCGGTGATCGGCTGAACACGTTCAACATTTCCACAACCGTCGCCATCATCTGCGCCGCCGCTGGTGTTCCCGTGGCCAAGCACGGCAATCGCGCGATTACCTCGCAGGCCGGGAGCGCGGATGTCCTGGAAGCGCTGGGCATCAAAGTCAACCTGCCGCCTGAGGAAGCCGCGCGTTCCTTGCAGGAGCGCAATTTCGCTTTCTTCTTCGCGCCGAGCTATCATCCAGCGTTTAAACACATCGGCCCCGCGCGCAAGCTCTGCGCGGATCGCGGGCAGCGCACGATTTTCAATTTCCTGGGCCCCTTGCTCAACCCCGCCCGTCCCGGGGCGCAATTGGTGGGCGTCCCGCGTCCGGAACTATGTGAGCCGCTTGCCCACGTCCTGCAATCGCTCGGCGCGCATCGCGGCATGGTCGTGACCGGGAAAGTTCCCGACGCTGACCGTGTGCGCCATCTCGACGAACTCTCCACCCTCGGCCAAAACAGCATTGCGGAGTTTTATCAGGAACGCGGTTTCACCGCCTCGACGCTGGATCCGGCGCATTTCCCGCTGCAACCCGCCGCGCTCGCCGACCTCGCGGGTGGCAATCGCGATGTGAACGCCGAAATCGTGCGCCGCATCCTGCACGGCGATGAACGCGGCCCCAAACGGGACGCGGTCCTGCTAAACGCCGCCGCTGGATTATTCGTGGCCAATCGCGCCAAATCACTCGCCGAAGGTTGGACACTTGCGGAAGGAGTTATTGACGGCGGAGCGGCCGCCCGGAAGCTGCGTGACCTGACGGACTAAAAGCCCCCGGCGTCCAAGGTTCGGTGAAGCCCCACCTCCCCAATTCCAAACGTAAACGAGCATCGCTGTTGGAGATTTCCGGTTGGTGTTTCTCCGGAGCTTGGTGCTTGGAATTTGAAGCATTCAGTTCTAGAGTCCTCTCATGTATCGAATGATCGGAGCCGACGGCAGGGAGTACGGCCCCATTACGGCGGATCAATTGCGCCAATGGATTGGCCAGGGTCGCGCCAACGCCTCGACCAGTGTGCTGCCTGAAGGAGCCTCGGCATGGTCATCTCTCGGCTCGCTTCCGGAATTTTCGATGTTGTTCGCCGCGCCGACTCCGGCCCCGACGCCCACCCCGGGCCCGATTCCAATACCAATCGCTCCTTCGGTTTTCCCCCATCAAATAATCCAACCACCGAAAACGAATGGCTTCGCCATCGCGGGCCTGATTTGCGGGATTTTATCACTTTCCCTCGGGCTTTGTTGCTGTGCCGGTTTGCCCTTTAGCCTCCCCGGCGTGATTTTTTCGATGATTGCGTTGGGGCAAATCAATTCCCAGCCCGAACGTCACGGGGGAAAAACCATGGCCACCATTGGGATGATTTTATGTTGCCTGGGTTTGCTGGCGGGGGCGGCTCTTTTCTTGTTCCAAATCGGAAGCATGGGTTGGAGTTCGAGTTCACACCATGGTTACCGGCTCTGACAACACACGCGTCGCCTTACCCACCCGCCGGATTTTTTGGGCGGGCGCAACCGCCCTCTGCGCACTGGGCGCATTGCTCTTCTTTGTTTTCGATCCCACGAAAGTGCCGATTTTTCCCCAGTGCATGTTTCATCAGGTCACCGGACTCGATTGTCCCGGGTGCGGCGCACAGCGGGCCCTGCACCAGTTGCTGCACGGCGATCTCGTTGCCGCGCTCCGGCTGAACGCCCTGTTCGTCCTCTCGCTGCCGCTCGCCGCGTGGTACGGGCCGCGATTAATTTTGCGCGCGTTCACCGGCCAATCTTCCGGCACGCCGCCGCGCTGGCTGTGGTTTTACATCGGGGCATGGGTTGTTTTCGGCGTGGCGCGCAATCTGCCGTTCCCCGTGTGCGCCTGGTTCGCCGCCTGAACATTCAGGAGCGCGACCTTCAGGTCGCTTCAATGCGAGGGCGTCGAATGCGTGGGTTCTTTCACCCGCTCCGCTGTATCACACTGAAGCGGACTGAGGTCCGCGCTCCTTCAAACCAGACGCCGCCTAAACTTGCTTTAGCGCTATCAATCGGTTAAAAGCTTCACGATTAAGGAATCTCGCGTATGTACAAAATCATCGGAAGCGACCAAAAGGAATACGGACCCGTTTCTTCCGATCAGATTCGGCAATGGATCGCCCTTGGCCGAGTCAACGCGCAGACCAGGACCCAGGCGGATGGCGGCGAATGGAAAACCCTCGCCGATTTTCCTGAATTCGCAGCGGCCCTCAACGGCGGTGTTCCCAAAGGGCCGCCGCCTCTCACCCAGGTTTCCACTTCAGGTCAACCCGCAAAAACCAATGGCTTGGCCATTGCCTCCCTGGTTTTGGGCATTCTCGGCCTGATCTCTTGCGGTCTCACTTCCCTGATCGGCCTGATTCTCGGCATCGTGTCGCTGAGCCAGATCCGCAAAAGCAAAGGCTCGATGGGCGGGGGCGGCATTGCGCTCGCTGGAACCATTGTCTCGGCGGTGTTCCTTGTGCTCGTCATTCCGTTGAGTGCAGCCATGATCCTGCCGGCCCTGGCCAATGCCAAGCAACGCGCCCTGACGATTCAATGTGTAAACAACACGCGGCAACTTTCCCTGGCCGCTCGAGTCTACGCCGGGGACCACGAAGAGCATTTTCCCGAAGCAACCAATTGGTGCGATGCCATCAAAGAGTATGTCGGCGGCCGCACCACCGTCTACCGATGTTCCGCCGCCAATTCCACCGAAGGCTGTGATTACGCATACAATTCGCAGCTTGCCGGTCTCGATACCAAAAGCGTCGACCCGCAAACCGTTCTGTTTTTTGAAAGCAGCAACGGTTGGAACCAGAGTGGCGGACCGGAAATGGTGCTGACGGAACCGCGTCACCGCAGCCGGTCGCGGCAACAAACCATCACGGTGAGTTTCGCGGATGGACATTCCGAAGAAGTGGCTTTGGCCCGAATCCCCACGTTGCGCTGGAATCCTTGAAGTAAACCCTTCAAAAACATCACCATGTTTAAAATCATCGGAGCCGACCAAAAGGAATACGGACCCGTCAGCACCGCGCAAATCCGCCAATGGATCACCGATGGCCGCCTGAACGCCACGACCAAGGCCCAGCGCGCGACCGGCGGCGATTGGCAACCGCTCTCCGCGTTTGAGGAGTTCGCTGATATCTTCAATCCCGCCGTCGCCGCCTCCACTCCGGACGCGACGGCTCCAGCGGCTGCCTCTGAAGCTCCCGCGGCGGCTCCGCTTCCCACCGCCTCGCGCGAGATGGCGCTGTTATCCGTGAAAGGCCCGGCGATGGCATTGATGATCATCTCGGCCATCGGCATCGCACTCTATGTGCTCGTGATTCTTATTTTCCTTTTGGGATTTGGCCCGAATTTGTCGCACCTTTCCCCTGAAATGCGGCGGGTGTTGATCGCGAATCAGGGTGTCCTGGGCATCTTGAGAGCGTTATTCGGTTTGGCCATGAACGGCGCGATCCTCTACGGCGCCATTAAAATGTTGCGGCTCCAGGGCCATACTTTCGCGATCATCACCTGTATTCTGGCCATGTTGCCCTGCAGCTGCTGCTGCCTCTTCGGAATGCCCTTCGGCATCTGGGGCCTGGTGGTGTTGAATAAACCCGAAGTGAAATCGCAATTCACAAATTAATTAAAGTCCGAATACCGAAATCCTGATGCCGACAAAAATCCGAAATCTGAAAGCCGAAGTGACCGGCTTGGGTTCCCCTTCGGATTTCGCACTTCGGATTTCGGATTTTTCCTACCATGTATAAAATTATCGGAGCCGACCAAAAGCAATACGGGCCCATTTCCGCCGACCAGATCCGCCAATGGATTTCTGAAGGTCGCGTGAACGGCCAAACCGTGGCTTGCGCCGAAGGCTCGGAGGATTGGAAACCGCTCGCGCAATTCCCGGAATTTGGCTTTACCGCCGCGCCCGCTCCCGAAACCAAACCGCCGGCATACACCGGAGCACCCCTGACCCGAACGGAAATCCTCGCGCGCAATTATTCCCTCGACCTCATGAGCTGCTTCAGCCGCGGCTGGGCGCTTTACAAGGAAAATTTCGGCACGATGTTCGTCACGTTCCTGTTATACGTCGTCCTGTTACTCGCGGTGGGATTGATCGTGCAAGCCGCGCTCATGGCCGTGGGCGTCAATCATCTTCCGGCCACCAAACAACTCTATTTCCGGCCGATCTTCATTATCTTCAGCTCCCTGGTTGTCGGGCCCGCGCTGGGCGGCGTCTTCCATGTTTTTCTGTCGCTGTTGCGCGGCCAACCCGCGACGGCTGGAGAACTTTTTTCCGGGTTCAATTGTTTCCAGGACCTTTTTCTGACCCGGCTGATCCTGAGCGCGCTCGGCGGCGCGTGTATGTTTCCTTATATTATGTCCGTCACGATCAAGCTGGAGCCGATGCTCGAACGGATGCAGCAAAATTCCGGCGCGGTCAATCCGCAGGAAATGCTGTCCACCTTCATGTCCGCTTATTCCTCAGCGATTCCACTTCTGTTGATCGGATTGATCCCGGCGACCTACTTTTACGTGAGTTTTTATTTTACCGTCCCCTTGATTATCGACAAACGCATGGGCCTCCGGGCCGCGCTGTTCACCAGTTTCAAAATGGTGCACAAGCATTGGTTCCATGTATTGGGCCTGCTGATCCTGGCCAGCCTGGTCAATATTCCCGGCGTCTGCATCTGCGGAGTCGGCGTTTTGTTTACTGCCCCTCTTGCCCTCGCCGCTGTATGTTACGCGTATGAAGATATTTTCGGGCGCCAAAACGCTTAGCCCGTCCGCAGCGCGCAATTGCCTGTTGATGAACCTGTTCGCCACGCCCGGGCTCGGCTCGCTCATGGGCGGAAAAATCATCGCCGGTCTCGGCCAATTGTTCCTCTTCCTCATCGGCTTTGCTTTTATCACGTTCTGGTTCATCAAAACGATGAAGGAATACTACAGCCTCATGGGCGAAGATATTCCCATCCACACGTCCTACGGCCGATATTTTTTGGCCGGCTTTCTCTTCGCCGCCGCGTCATGGCTGTGGTCCTTGCTCACCAGCATCCGTTTGGTGCAACAAGCCAAAGTACCCGAACCGGCCCAGCCCGGCACTTCGCCGCCGAAACTCAACTAAAAAGGCTTCGGCGGGTGGCACAGGCTGCAACTTGCTGCCCTGGCCGACGAACAGCCGGCGCGCAGTTTTTGCAAAAATCCGGGGGCCGGGGAATTACAAAACTTTCAAACAAAAGTAATGGAAAAATTCCTCTTCTGGCGCACCATAAGGGCAAAGGTGTTATCAAATCTATCGTGACGGTCCCAAGTGGCGGCCGTCCACCAGAACCCTATGTATAAAATTATCGGAGCCGATGGCCAGCAATACGGACCCGTCAGCGGCGACCAAATCCGCCGCTGGCTCGCCGAGAACCGCGTTCGCGCCGAGACACTCGTGCAGGCGGACGGCACGACCGATTGGAAACCGCTCAGTGTCTTTCCCGAATTTTCCGATCCGCGGTCCGTTCCGCCCACCATCACCCCGCCGGCAGCATCTTATCCGCCGCCGAACCCGCGCGCCTCGAACAAAATTCCCGCGGGCGTTTGCGGTATTATTTTGGGCGGTTTCGGCGTGCACAAATTCATCCTGGGTTACACGGGCTCGGGAATCATCATGCTGCTCGTGTCCGTGTTGTCCTGCGGCGCGTTGTATCCGCTCATGCACCTCATCGGCCTGATTGAAGGGATTATCTATCTCGCCAAACCCGATGACGAATTTGTCCGCCTTTACATCGACGGTCGCAAAGAGTGGTTTTAATCCGGTGGGAGTCGACGCCAATTCCATCAATTGGATTGATTGACTAAATCACTGGCCGCCCGAAAGCGCGACAACCCGACCGTCACGGCTTCACCGCATCCTCCGACTTTGCCTCCGCAACCGCCGTTACGGATTGCGCCGGCCGCGGCCGGCCCAATTCAAATTGATGCTTAATTTCCTCCAGCGTCAGCGGCCGGCTCAACAATGCAAAGTCATCCATGCGCCCGTGAAAATCGCGGACGATGTAATCCGGGCCCGGAGTCTTGGCATTCGTGGACCAATTTCCCAATTCCAGCGCGCCCAACGTCAGAAGCGTTTTCTTGCTCATGAATCTGCCTGCCACCAACCGCCCGTTGAAATAAAGCGACATCATGCCGGTCCTGGTGTCGCACACCGCGGCAAGCTGGATCCATTTGCCAAAATATGCCGGCGTAATCACCGGCGGACTGACCAGGTGATCCCACACCGTTTTGCCGGGTTCCACGCGCACCGATAATTCCAGGCTGCCGTCCCGGCGGATTTGCCAGTGCGTTTCCCCGGCCCGGAAAGTATCCACCAGGGCGAGCGCATTCCAACGATTCGGCAGCCGGTCCACGCGCACCCACGTGAGGTACGTCAGGGCGTCATATTCGCCGGGCACGGACAAACGCACCCGATCATCCACGCTGTTGAATTCGAGCGCCGCCTTGCCCGGCCAGCGGCCTTCGCCCCAGTCACAACCAAAAATCATCGCTGCAGCGCCCGCCTTGGTGTTCGCGGCGCGGTTCATCAGCGCGCGATCCAAATTGTGCTCATCTTCAAAATTGAAGTGCACCAAAATGTCCGGGTCGCCGTCCAGCAAGCGGCCGACCTGCCGCCAACTCGCGTAGCGCGCACGCAATTCCACCGATTCCCTGCGCGCCAATTCCTGCGCGCTGAGAAATTCCTCGCGGTCGATTTCCTTCATCGGCTGCACCTGCAAGGCGCTCACCTCCACGCCTTCGCCGGCATTCAATACGCGCGGCGAATTCGTCCAGGTTGTGGCCAGCTCGACTTTGCCCTCGAACACCTCGAGCTTCACCGGCTGCGCTTTCTGGAAATTCAAGCCGAACTCCGTTCCCAGATCGGTCACGGTTCCTTCCGGCGTGTGCACCTTGAAACCATGCGCGGGCTCAGGCACGCGCGCGCTCAATTTGCCGTAATCCAGGCGCGCCTCGCCCGGCGATAACAATTGGAGCGACGCCGGTCCTTCCAAAATAACGCGCGCCCCGCTGTAGAATTCGATCTGCACCGCGCCGGATTTCAAATGCAGCCAGCGCGAGGTCAACGCCGAACCGATCTCCACCGCGTTCGAACTCCCCTCCCACACCACGGCGGAACCGCGCGTGAGGGTGGCGATCGAATTGGTGCTGCCCAGCGGTTCCGGCAGGGCAGCGACTTCATCGCCGGTGTCGTCATCCGTCATGGGCGGTTGCAGCGCCCGGATTCCCAACCAAAGCATCAACGCCGCCGCACAGGCGGCACTGGCATAAACAAATTTCCATCCCAAACGGCTCACCCGCGCCAGCCAGCTGATGAACGATTCGAAGGCCAACCCCGGCAGCCGCCGCCATTCACGCGCCACTTCCGCGGCCGGCTTCGCTCCGTAGTTCACTTTCGCCGCCGCATGCGTCCAACCGTGCAAGGACGCGCGCTGCCAAAACTCCCGGCGGGCCGCATCCGAAGCCAGCAGCATCCGCTCGAGTTCCTGCTTTTCTTCCAGCGTGATCACGCCGTCAAGGAAAGCATCCAGCAAAACTATCAGCCGCTCGTCTTTCATCGCGAGGCCTCCTTGCGCATCCGGCGCTCGAGGCATTCCTGCAAAACTGTTCGCGCGCGCGAAAGCGCCACGCGCACCGCGTTCGGCGTCCACGACACCAGCCGCGCAATCTGCGCCGGCGAATGCTCGCCGTAATACCGCAGGTACATCATCTGACGCGCTTTGGGCGCGAGCTGCTCCAGGCAACCCTGCAAAATCACCAGCCGCGAATCATCAAACTGATGTTCCGGCTCAACCGCGCACAAGGCTTCGATGACTTCCTCGGACAGCGCCTGCGACTTCGCGCGCCGCCGCAGCAATTCCATCAGTTTGAATCGCGCGATGGTGCAGCCCCAGGCAAAGAAATTCGTGCCTTCCTGGAATTCATTC
>Ga0070681_10008137_pt1 | contig 10264 bp, 5 predicted proteins | sample KBSC83BmetaG_FD_65650 | JGI IMG/M metagenome (GOLD analysis project Ga0070681, IMG submission 65650) | Corn rhizosphere microbial communities from Kellogg Biological Station, Michigan, USA - KBS C8-3B metaG | ecosystem: Host-associated > Plants > Roots > Rhizosphere | place: USA: Michigan...
CGGTATTAGGCTTCGCTCGCTATTCCGCCGCTTCGCGCTCGGGGCCGAGCCAGGTTGCGAGATCGGCAAGGGCGCGGCGCGCCGTCAGCGGCTTCTTCTCGCCGCGATTGGCGCGGGTGATCGCGCCCTCGGGCAAAGGCGGGAAGAGGCCGAAATTGATGTTCATCGGCTGGAAGCTCTTGGCGTCGGCGCCGCCGGTGATATGGCCCAAGAGCGCGCCGAGCGCCGTCGTCGCCGGGGGCAGCGCCAAATCCTGGCCCAGCGCTTCGGCCGCGGCAAAGCGTCCGGCGAGCAGCCCGATCGCGGCGCTTTCGACATAGCCTTCGACGCCGGTGATCTGGCCGGCAAAGCGCAGATGCGGCAGCGCTTTGAGACGCAACGCGGCATCGAGCAGAGTTGGGCTGTTGATGAAGGTGTTGCGGTGAAGCCCGCCCAGCCGCGCGAATTCGGCGCGCTCCAATCCGGGGATGGTGCGGAAGATGCGCAGCTGCTCGCCATGGCGAAGCTTCGTCTGGAAGCCGACGAGGTTGTAGAGCGTGCCGAGCGCATTGTCCTGGCGCAGCTGCAGGACCGCGTAAGGCCGGCGCGCGCTGCGCGGATCGCGCAAGCCGACGGGCTTCATCGGCCCCCAGCGCAGCGTGTCGGGACCGCGCTCCGCCATCACCTCGATCGGCAAGCAGCCGTCGAAATAGGGCGTGGTCTTTTCCCAATCGTGGAATTGGGTCTTGTCTGCGGCGAGCAGCGCCGCGATGAAGGCTTGGTATTGCTCGCGATCGAGCGCGCAATTGACGTAATCGGCGCCGTCACCTTTGTCATAGCGCGACTGGCGCCAGACCTTGCTTTGATCGATGCTGTCGGCGTGAACGATCGGCGCGATCGCATCGAAGAAGGCGAGGGCCTCGACCCCGGTCGCCGTGGCGATGGCCTGCGCCAGCGATGGCGCGGTCAGCGGGCCGGTGGCGATGATCGCGCTGCCCCAGTCCGCGCGCGGCAGCGCCGCGATCTCCTCGCGGCGGATCTCGATCAAGGGCTCGGCCGCGAGCGCTGCCTCGACCGCTTCGGCGAAGCCGTCGCGATCGACTGCGAGCGCGCCGCCGGCCGGCAGGCGATGCGCGTCGCCGGCGCGCAGAATGAGCGAGCCGCAACGCCGCATCTCCTCATGGAGGAGACCGACGGCGTTGTTCTCCTTGTCGTCGGAGCGGAAGGAGTTGGAGCAGACGAGCTCGGCGAGCCGGCCCGTCTGATGCGCGTCGGTCGAGCGCAAAGGCCGCATCTCGTGCAGCACCACCGGCACGCCGGCGCGCGCTGCTTGCCAGGCAGCCTCGCTGCCGGCGAGACCGCCGCCGATGACGTGGACGGGTCTCATCTCATTCCGCGCGAATGACCCCAATGAAACGCCCTAGGCCCGCTTGAGCGTCTTGCCCTCGCCGGAGCGCGTCAGGTAGGAGCGCAGATAGGCGCCGGTATAGCTCCCCTTGGTGGCGGCGATGGTCTCGGGCGTGCCGGCGGCGACGATCCGGCCGCCGCCCGAGCCGCCCTCGGGGCCGAGATCGACGATCCAGTCGGCGGTCTTGATGACTTCGAGATTGTGCTCGATGACGATCACCGTGTTGCCCTGATCGACCAGCGCGTGCAGCACGTCGAGGAGCTTCTTCACGTCTTCGAAGTGCAAGCCCGTCGTCGGCTCGTCGAGGATATAGAGCGTGCGGCCGGTGGCGCGCCGCGACAGCTCCTTGGCGAGCTTCACGCGCTGCGCTTCGCCGCCCGAGAGCGTCGTCGCGGGTTGGCCGATATGGATATAGCCAAGGCCGACGCGCTCCAAGGTCGCGAGCTTCTCGCGGATCGCCGGGACGGCGCGGAAGAATTCGGCGCCTTCCTCGACCGTCATGTCGAGCACATCGGCGATGCTCTTGCCCTTGAACGCGACTTCGAGCGTCTCGCGATTGTAGCGCTTGCCGTTGCACACATCGCATTGCACGAAGACGTCGGGCAGGAAGTGCATCTCGATCTGCAGCACGCCGTCGCCCTCGCAGGCCTCGCAGCGCCCGCCCTTCACATTGAAGGAGAAGCGCCCCGGCCCGTAGCCGCGCGCCTTGGCCTCGGGCAGGCCGGCGAACCATTCGCGCATCGGCGTGAAGGCGCCGGTATAGGTCGCGGGGTTGGAGCGCGGCGTCCGGCCGATCGGCGATTGGTCGATATCGACGATCTTGTCGAGATGCTCGGCGCCCTCGATCCGCTCATGCGGGCCCGGGTGCTCATGCGCGCCGTTGAGCTTGCGCGCCAACGCCTTGTAAAGCGTGTCGATGACCAGCGAGGATTTGCCGCCGCCCGAGACGCCGGTGACGCAGGTGAAGGTGCCGATCGGGAATTCGGCGGTGATGTTGCGCAGATTGTTGGCGCGCGCGCCGACGATCTTCAGAGTCTGCCCAGGCGCGCCCGGACGCCGGCGCGCCGGCAGCTCGATGCGGCGCCGGCCGGTCAGATATTGTCCGGTGATGCTGTCGGGTGTCGCCATCACCTCCGCCGGCGTGCCGGCGGCGATGACCTTGCCGCCATGGATGCCGGCGAGCGGGCCGATATCGATCAAATGATCGGCGCTGCGGATCGCCTCCTCGTCATGCTCGACGACGATCACGGTGTTGCCGAGATCACGCAGCCGCTTGAGCGTCGCGAGCAGCCGGTCATTGTCGCGCTGATGGAGCCCGATCGAGGGCTCGTCCAGCACGTAGAGCACGCCGGTCAGGCCCGAGCCGATCTGCGAAGCGAGGCGGATGCGCTGGCTCTCGCCGCCCGACAGCGTGCCCGAGGCGCGCGACAAGGTCAGATATTCGAGACCGACATTGCGCAAGAAGCCCAGCCGCTCGTTGATCTCCTTCAGGATGCGCTGCGCGATGTCGCGCTGCTTGGCGGTGAGATGCTTGCCGAGCGCGGCGAACCATTCGCCCGCTTCGAGGATCGAGTAATCGCAGATCTGGCTGATATCGAGCTTGTTGATCTTCACCGCCAGCGCTTCGGGCTTGAGGCGCTTGCCGTGACAGACCTCGCATTCCGTCGTGTTCTGATAGCGGCCCAGCTCCTCCTTGAGCCAGGCGCTGTCGGTCTCTTTGAAGCGCCGCTCCATATTGGGAATGACGCCCTCGAAAGGCCGCGTCGTCGTGTAGCTCTTCTGCCCGTCATCGTAGCGCATGGTGATGGGCGTCTCGCCCGAGCCGAAGAGCATGGTCTTCCTGACCTTTTCGGGCAGGTCCTTCCACGGCGTGTTGGTGCTTTCCTTGAAGTGGCGCGCGATGCTGTCGAGCGTCTGCTGATAATATTGCGAGCTCGATCCTGCCCAGGGCGCGATCACGCCCTCGCGCAAGCTCTTGCGCTCGTCGGCGACGACCAGCTCGGGATCGAAGAACAGCTTGGTGCCGAGCCCGTCGCAGGCGGGGCAGGCGCCATGCGGATTGTTGAAGGAGAACAGCCGCGGCTCGATCTCGGGGATGGTGAAGCCCGAGACCGGGCAGGCGAATTTCGCCGAGAAGATGGTGCGCTCGCCGCCATCGGCGTTCTCGGCAATCGCAATTCCATCCGCGAGCTTCAACGCGGTCTCGAGCGAATCGGCGACGCGGTTGCCGAGTCCGTCGCGCACCACGAAGCGATCGACCACCACCTCGATATCGTGCTTCAGCTTCTTGTCGAGCGCAGGCGCTGCGTCGATCTCGTACATCTTGTTGTCGATCTTGACGCGCTGGAAGCCGCGCTTTTGCAGATCGGCGAGATCCTTGCGGTATTCGCCCTTGCGGCCGCGCACGATCGGCGCCAGCAGCAGCAGCCGCGTGCCTTCGGGCATTGCCATGACGCGATCGACCATTTGCGAGATGGTCTGGCTCTCGATGGGCAGGCCGGTGGCGGGCGAGTAGGGGACGCCGATCCGCGCATAGAGCAAACGCAAATAATCGTAGATCTCGGTCACGGTGCCGACGGTCGAGCGGGGATTTTTCGAGGTGGTCTTCTGCTCGATCGAGATCGCCGGCGACAAGCCTTCGATCAGATCGACATCGGGCTTCTGCATCAGCTCCAGGAACTGGCGCGCATAGGCCGAGAGGCTTTCGACATAGCGGCGCTGGCCCTCGGCATAGATGGTGTCGAAGGCGAGCGAGGATTTGCCCGAGCCGGAAAGCCCCGTGATGACCACGAGGCTGTCGCGCGGCATGTCCACATCGATATTCTTGAGATTGTGCTCGCGGGCGCCGCGAACGCGGATGTACTGCATGAAAATGACCATAGCGCGCTCGCTAAGCGCTTGGCAATGTTCCCACTCTGTTCTAAGATAAAACGGGATATGGGGGTGCTCGCGCGCCCTTGCAACAGCAACAAGGGAGCTCCCGCATGGCCGGCAGCGTCAACAAAGTCATTCTCGTCGGCAATCTCGGCCGCGATCCGGAAATCCGCTCGACCCAGGACGGGCTGCGGATCGCCAACCTGTCGGTCGCAACCTCGGAGAGCTGGCGCGACAAGAACAGCGGCGAGCGCAAGGAAAAGACCGAATGGCACCGCGTCGCGATCTTCAACGACCGGCTCGTCGACGTGGTCGAGAAATATTTGAAGAAGGGCTCCAAGGTCTATATCGAGGGCGCGTTGCAGACGCGCAAATGGACCGACAAGGACGGGCAAGAGCGCTACACGACCGAGGTGGTGCTGCAGCGTTTCCGCGGCGAGCTCACCATGCTCGACGGGCGGAGCGGCGGCGGCGAGGGCGGCTATTCCGGCGATGCGGGCGATGACGATATGCCGGTGCGCCAGAGCGCGCCGCGCCCGGCGCGCGCTGCCGCAACCCAGGACCTCGACGACGAGATTCCGTTCTAACGCGTCGAACGGCGGTGGCGTCGATCGCGGCCTGCACCGGCCATGGCGGGCCGATGCTGCTCTCGCCGCGCCGTCTCGCTTAGCCGGCTGACCGTCGCGCCACACACCGGTTGCGTGCCCAACCGGTTTGTGAACTAATGGTTAGCATCGGTCGTCAAGGCCGGATGCGGGTCAAAGAATCCTAGAGAGGAAACGATGTCGAAGCGCCCAGAGGCGACCGGGGTCGGCCGCCGCAATTTCCTCAAAGCAGCCACGCTCGCCGGTGCGGCGGCCACGGTCGCAACGCCGCTGAAGGCCGTCGCGCAAGGGCAGGCGCATCCGCCCAAGAAAGCCAAGGCGCCGCAGGGCGTCTCCGCCGCGCAAAAGGCTGCCGAGACGCAAAACCTGCCGGCCGCCGCCGCGCATCTCATCGAGCAGACCAGCGGTTCCGACTACATGGTCGATGCGTTCAAATCCTTGGGCATCGAATATATCGCCGCGATGCCGGGCTCGAGCTTCCGTGGCCTCCAGGAATCCTTCATCAATTACGGCAAGAACAAAGACCCCGAATGGCTGACCTGCCTGCACGAGGAAATCTCGGTGGCGATGGCGCAAGGCTATGCCAAAGTCGAAGGCAAGCCGATTCTCAACCTCGTCCATGCCACAGTCGGGCTGCAGCACGCCTCGATGGCGGTCTACAACGCCTATTGCGACCGCGTGCCGATCTGCATGGTGACGGCGAACATCGCCGACGCGACCATGCGCCGCCCCGGCGTCGAGACCGACCACACCGTGCAGGACGGGCCGGTCATCGTGCGCGATTACACCAAGTGGGATGATTCGCCGGCCTCGCTGCAGCATTTCGGCGAATCGACCATCCGCTCCTATCAGATCGCGATGACGCCGCCGATGGGTCCGGTGATCCTGGTGGCCGACAGCGCCTTGCAGGAAGACCCGATCCCCGAGGATGCGAAGCTCTCTCTGCCGAAGCTGCCGCGCTTTGCCGCGGCGCAGGGCGATGTGGGCGCCGTCGCCGAAGTGGCGAAGATGCTGGTCGAAGCCGAGAACCCGCTCATCATGGCCGATCGCGGCGTGCCCGGGCCCAATGGCGTGATGCCGCATCTCGTCGAGCTCGCCGAGGTTTTGCAATGCTCGGTGGTCGATATCGGCGGGCGGATGAACTTCCCCAATCAGCATCCGCTCAACCAAAGCTCGCGCCGCGGCGGCGTGCTGTCGCAGGCGGATGTCGTCCTCGGCCTCGACATGGTCGATTTCTGGGGCGTGACGCATCGTTATCGCGATCAGCTCCACCGCACCTCGAGCCCGGCCCTGAAGCCCGGCACGAAGACCGTCTCGATCAGCTCCTTCGATCAATTCATCCACTCGAACTACCAGAACTTCCAGCGCTTCGAGGCGGTCGATCTCGAAGTCAGCGGCGACGGCGCGGCAACGCTTCCCTCGCTCATCGAGGCGGTGAAGAAGCTGGTCACGGCCGATAAGAAATCGGCCTATGAGGGGCGCGGCAAGAAGCTCGCCCAGGCGCGCCAGCAAGCCTATGAGCGCGCCAAGGCCGAAGCGGCCTCGGGCTGGGACATCCAGCCGATCTCCACCGCGCGGCTCACCATGGAAGTCTGGAACCAGATCAAGAACGAGGATTACTCGCTCGCCGTCGCGACGCAGCCCGCGGGCTACTGGTCGCATCATCTCTGGAAGATGGACAAGGCACACCACTATCTCGGCGATTCCGGCGCTTACGGCGTCGGCTATGGCGGCGGCGGCGCGGTCGGCGCGGCGCTCGCCAACCGCAAGCATGGCCGGCTTACCGTGGCGATCATCGGCGATGGCGACCTCATGGTCTCGCCGAGCTCGCTCTGGACCGCGGCCAAGCACAAAATTCCGATCCTGATGGTGGTGCACAACAATCGCTTCTACTTCCAGGAAGTGATGCATCTCCAGGCGATGGCGAACCGCCATATGCGCGATCCGCGCACCGCCCATATCGGCACTGAGATCGCCCATCCCGACATCGACTTCGCCAAGATGGCGCAGAGCTTCGGCGTCCATGCCGAAGGCCCGGTGACCGATCCGGCGAAGCTCGGCGCGGCGTTGCAGCGCGCGGTCGCGGTGGTGAAGCGCGGCGAGCCGGCGCTCGTCGATGTCGTATCGCAAGGACGCTAACGCGCAGAGGGGGATGATGAGCATTCGTATTTTGGCCGTGCTCGCGGGCGCGTTGGCGGCGCTTGCGACCGCCGCTTCGGCCGAGGAACACGCAGCCTCCGGCAACGCCAAGGCCGGCCAGCAGGAATACCTGGCCATAGGCTGCTGGGAGTGTCACGGCAGCGAGGGGCAGGGCGGCGCCATCACCGGACCCCGCCTTGCCCAGACAAAGATGCCCTACGAGGCTTTCCTGCAGCAGCTTCGCGAGCCGGTCAACGCGATGCCGCCCTACGAGCCGAAAATTCTCTCGGATGCGGATGCGGCGAATATCTACGCCTTCCTCAAATCCCTGCCGGCATCGCCGTCGGCCAAGGACATTCCGCTGCTCAACGACTAGATCGAGCGGGACGTTTTTGCGCTGCGAAAAAAGCGCTCGCAAGCGAGTCGCGGCCGGCCCGGTTCGCGAGTCGCGATTGTCCATGAAAATCGGCGCCTAACGCCTCGATTTCGAAGAAAATTCCGGCCCTGCCCAGGATGCCCGAAATCGCCCGCCCGGGCCGCGCCTGCGATTGTTGTACGGCGCAAAATCCGCTAAGCTTTTTCGACCTTTCCGCCGGCGATTTCGCCGGCGATCCACCATCCCGTCTCGGCAGCTTTCCGGACCGAAATTTTGGCTGACACGCCCGCGCCGCCACCGCCGCTCGACATCACCCCGGTTGCAATCGAAGAGGAGATGAGACGCTCCTACCTCGATTACGCGATGAGCGTGATCGTGGCGCGGGCGCTCCCCGATGTGCGCGACGGGTTGAAGCCGGTGCATCGCCGCATTCTCTTCGCGATGAAGCAGGCGGGCTATGACTGGAACCGCGGCTATCGCAAATCCGCGACCAGCGTCGGCGAGGTGATGGGCAATTATCACCCGCATGGCGACGCGCCGATCTACGAGGCGATGGTGCGGATGGCGCAGGATTTCGCCATGCGCCTGCCGCTGATCGACGGGCAGGGCAATTTCGGCTCGATGGACGGCGATCCGCCGGCGGCGATGCGCTACACGGAATCGCGCCTGTCGCGCGCGGCCGATGCGCTGCTCGACGACATCGACAAGGAGACGGTCGACTTCCAGCCGAATTTCGACGGCAGCCGGCAAGAGCCCAAAGTGGTGCCGGCGCGCTTTCCCAACATCCTCGTCAATGGCGGCTCGGGCATCGCCGTCGGCATGGCGACCAACATCCCGACGCACAATCTCGGCGAGGTGGTCGATGCCTGCATCGCCTATATCGACAATCGCGAGATCACCGTCGAAGAGCTGATGGAGATCGTGCCGGGTCCCGATTTCCCGACCGGCGGGATCATTCTCGGCCGCGCCGGCATTCACGCCGCCTATGCGCTGGGGCGCGGCTCGATCGTGATGCGCGGGCGCACTCAGGTCGAGGAAATCCGCAAGGATCGCGACGCGATCGTCGTCACCGAGATCCCGTACCAGGTCAACAAGGCGCGCATGATCGAGCGCATCGCCGAGCTGGTACAGGAGAAAACCATCGAGGGCATCGCCGATCTGCGCGACGAGAGCGACCGTCACGGCGTGCGCGTCGTCATCGAGCTGAAGCGCGACGCGATGGCCGATGTCGTCCTCAACCAGCTCTTCCGCTACACGCCGCTGCAGACGAGCTTCGGCGTCAACATGCTCGCACTCGACGGCGGCCGGCCGCTGCTGATGGGCCTGCGCGACATCATTCGCGCCTTCGTCGAGTTCCGCGAAGACGTGGTCACGCGGCGCACGATCTATCTTCTGCGCAAGGCGCGCGAGCGCGCGCATCTGCTGCTCGGGCTTGCCGTCGCCGTCGCCAATATCGATGCGATGATCGCGCTCATCCGCGCCGCCAAGGATCCCGCCGCCGCCCGCGCCGAGATGATTGCGCGCTCCTGGCCGGCGGAGGATGTGCTGCCGCTGATCGCGCTGATCGAGGAGGCGGGGCGCGGCGGCGCCGGGCCCGATGCGACCTATCGCCTGTCGGAGGAGCAGGCCAAGGCGATCCTCGATCTCCGCTTGCAGCGCCTGACCGCGCTCGAGCGCGACAAGATCGCCGAGGAGCTCGACGGCATCGTTACCGAGATCAAGGGCTATCTCGAGATCCTCGGCTCGCGTCAGCGTCTCATGGAGGTGATCCGCGACGAGCTGCGCGCCGTGAAAGAGCAATTCTCGACGCCGCGCCGCACGGTCATCGAGGAGATCGAGTTCGAGACCGATATCGAGGCGCTGATCCAGCGCGAGGATATGGTCGTCACGGTGAGCCATGCCGGCTACATCAAGCGCGTGCCGCTCTCGACCTATCGCGCGCAGCGCCGCGGCGGCCGCGGCCGCGCCGGCATGGCGGTGCGCGAGGAGGATTTCCTCAGCCAGGTCTACGTCGCCTCGACCCATGCGCCGGTGCTGTTCTTCACCTCCTCGGGCCGCGTCTACAAGCTCAAAGTCTATCGCCTGCCGGTCGGCACGCCGCAATCGCGCGGCAAGGCGATGGTCAATCTCCTGCCCAATCTCGCGCCCGGCGAGACCATCTCGACCGTCATGCCCTTGCCCGAAGACGAGGCGGGCTGGGCCGACCGCACCGTCGTCTTCGCCACCGCCAAGGGCAACGTACGGCGCAACGCCATGTCGGATTTTGCCAATGTCATGGCGAACGGCAAGATCGCGATGAAGTTCGAGGGCGCCGATGCCGATGACCGGCTGATCGCGGTCGCGATCTGCAGCGCCGATGACGACATTCTCTTGGCGACCGGCAACGGACGCGCGATCCGCTTCGCCGCGGGCGAGGTGCGCATTTTCACCGGGCGCAGCTCCGTCGGCGTGCGCGGCATTCGCCTCGGCGAGGGCGACGCGGTGATCTCGATGTCGATCCTCCGGCACGAGGATGTGCCGACCGGGCAGCGCTATGCCTATCTGCGGCTTGCCGCGGAGCGGCGGCGCAGCCCAATCGAGGAGGTCGAGGTCGAGGAGGGCGACGGCGAGAACGGCGTTGCCGGCCAGATCAGCGAGGATCAATTCGCCGATCTCGCCGCGCGCGAGGAATTCGTGCTGGTGCTGACCGAGAAAGGCTATGGCAAGCGCAGCTCGGCCTATGATTATCCGATCACCGGCCGCGGCGCGCAGGGGCGCGAGAACAACGATCCGAGCCGCGGGCAGGGCGCGACCATCGCGGTCTTCCCGGTGGCCAAGAGCGATCAGATCATGCTCGTGACCAATGGCGGTACGCTCATCCGCGTGCCGGTCGAGGATATCAGC
>Ga0070681_10008138_pt1 | contig 10264 bp, 9 predicted proteins | sample KBSC83BmetaG_FD_65650 | JGI IMG/M metagenome (GOLD analysis project Ga0070681, IMG submission 65650) | Corn rhizosphere microbial communities from Kellogg Biological Station, Michigan, USA - KBS C8-3B metaG | ecosystem: Host-associated > Plants > Roots > Rhizosphere | place: USA: Michigan...
GGATCACGGGCTAACGGCTTGTCGATGGTGATCTTGTCCTGCGACAGGTGTCCCCAGATCATCACCGCGTAGCGGCGGGTGACCCGGCGGGCGGCTATCGCGGCGCTGAGGAGGCGGTGGGACCGGTCGGTTTTGGCCACGATCAGCAGGCCCGAGGTCTCCTTGTCGAGCCGATGGACCACCCCAGCGCGCTCTGGCTCCCCCTCGCCCGACAACTGCCCGCCGCGGCCCAGGAGGGCATTCACCAGCGTGCCGGTCCAGTTCCCCGGCGCCGGATGGACCACCATCCCCGCCGGCTTGTCCACCACCATCAGCGCCTCGTCCTCGTAGACGACGCTGACCGGGATATCCTCGCCAGTGATGGCGCGCTTCTCGACCTTGGGAATCTCGACCCTGACGACCTCGCCCGGCTCAGGCCGATAGCTCGCCTTCTCGCGCCGCCCATTGACCAGCACGTTTCCGAGAGCGATCAGGGTCGCCGCCTGGGTCCGCGACAGGTCCGCCTTCTGGGCAACAAAGAGATCGAGGCGGACATTGCTGTCCGCCTCGACGGAAAACTCTCTGATGTCGCTCAGGGCCTAGCTCTCCGCCGGTGTATCCGACACGGGAGTGGCAACGACCGCCGCTGAGGACCTCTCTTCGCCCCAGAGAACCCACGCCAGCAGGAAGGCTCCGACGCTGACGGCCATGTCTGCAACGTTGAAGGTCGGCCAACGCAGGTCACCGATGCCGACATCGATGAAATCCACCACGCCGGTCGCCGAGCGAATGCGGTCGATCAGGTTTCCAACTGCGCCGCCGCAGACGAGGCCGAGTGCCAGGGTACGAAGCAAGTCGCCCTGCCGCGTCGCCTTGTAAAGCCGGCCGAGTATCACCAGCGCGCCGGCGGTGAGAGCCATGAAGATCCAGCGCGAGTAAACGCCAAGGTTCAGCCCGAACGCCGCGCCCGGATTGTACACGAGCGTTAGGCGCAGATGATTCCCGATTATCTCGTGCGGAATGTGCTGCGGCGCCAGCGTGGCGGCGGCGATCAGCTTCGTGACCAGATCGAGCGCCACCACGGTGACTAGAGTGCCCCAGAACAGGGGCGGATTAGGCTTGCCGCTTTCCATCTTCTTCGCGCTGCTTGCACTCGATGCAGTATCTGGCGTGCGGCAGTGCGTCGAGGCGCTCGAAGCTGATGTCCTTTCCGCAGTTGTGACACTTTCCGAACTGCTCGGGGTGCCGGTAAAGCCGGCGCAGTGCCTCGTCGATGTGCCAGAGGAAGCGGCCTTCCTGACTCGCAAACAGGAACGCCTTCTCGCGCTCCATTGCGTCGGTGCCCTGATCGGCCATGTGGAAGGAGTACGCGCTTAGATCGCCATCCGCGCCTTGCGGAGTGGATCCAAAAGTCTCGTCGTAATGCCCCAGCTCCTTCAGGACGCGCTTCCTCTCCTCGAGCAGGCGCTTCTCGAAGTGCTGCAGGTTTTTCTTCGGCATAGCCTTCGGCTTTTTGCCCTTAGCTGCTGTTGCCATGATCTAACCAACCCTCTCCAGGGCGACTTCAACGCTCTGACCATCAAGGTCGAAGGTGTGAGTCGCGTGTGTTCCGTCGATTTTTTCGCCGGCAGTGATCTTCATTGCCAGCACTTCGGCTGCTATCCACTTCTGGAACGCCTTTACCGCGTCCTGAATTTCCTGTCCGCCCACGACGGAAAGCGTTATGCGATCGCTTACCGCAAAACCCAATTCTTTCCTGAGCCGCTGGACGCGGCTCACCAGCTCTCGAGCCAGCCCTTCCAGCCTCAGCTCGCCCGACACCGACGGGTCGAGCGCGGCAAAATAGCCGCCTTCCTCCTTTACCACCAAATCGCCGGAAGCTGTCCGCACGATCGTCAGATCCTCGGCACTCAGCTCCCGTGATTCATTTCCAACGGATACGTACAGCGGCTTGCCGGCCTCGAAATCGCGCAGTGCATCACTGCCGAGAGCCTGGACTGCTTCCGCGGCCAGCGGTGTTTCCTTACCGAACTTTTTACCCAGCGAACGGAAATTCGGTCTAGCCTTTAAAGTTACTAGGTTGGCGGCGCTGGAGATGAACTCAATTTTCTTAATGTTCAGCTCCGATGCGAGCAGGGGGCTAAGCTCCTCCAACAGGCCTTCGGCCCGCGCCTCGGCGCCGCGGAAAAGGACGCCCGGCAAAGGCACGACACACACCATCCGGGCCAGTGGCTGACGAACCTTCACCCCCGCCTCTTCCCGCGCCGCGCGACCAAGCGTAGCCAGCGTCCGAATGTGCGACATCGCGCGCTCCAGATCGACATCGACGCGGCCCGGATTGTCGCGCTTGAATGGCGCCAGATGTACCGACCCACCCGTCAGCTCGCGGTGCACCCAGTCGGTGACGAAGGGCGCGAACGGCGCGAGCAATCGGCAGGTGACTGCAATCACCTCGTGCAAAGTCGCGAACGCCGCGCGGTTGTCCGGCTGGTCCACGTCGTAGAAGCGATGCCGGCTCTGCCTGACGTACCACTTCGAGACGTCGTCGTCGAAGAAAGTCATCACGGCTTTGGCTGCATTGGTCGCTTCGTATCTCTCGAGTTGCTGATCGGCCTCGGCTTCGACCGTCGCCAGGCGAGACAAAATCCACCGGTCCAGCGCCGGGCGCTGGTCGAGCGGGGGATCTTGCTTGGAAGGAGCCCAGCCGAAATTCGCGTACTCGGCGAAAATTCCGGTGTACACGTTCTTGAACGTCAGCAGGAACCTGCCCGCTGTATCCCGAATCCCTGCCTCGTCGAAGCGGCGGGATGTCCAGATCTGGCTCGAGGTCGTGAGGAATAACCGAATTGCGTCGGCGCCGTAACGCGGAATCACCGACTTGGGATCGATGATGTTGCCGAGCCGCTTGGACATCTTCCGGCCCTCGGCGTCGAGGACGAGGTCGTTGACGACGACCGCGCGGTAGGGCGCGGTGTCGACCGCGTTTTGTGAATGGGATTCGTGGGCGAGAAGGTTGTTGGGCAACGCTTCACCCAGCCCCGTCGCGATCGCGAGCAGCGAGTAGAACCAGCCGCGCGTCTGGTCGATGCCTTCGGCGATAAAATCGGCCGGATAGTAGCGCTCAAACTTCTCCCTATTCTCGAACGGGAAATGCCACTGCGCGAATGGCATCGACCCTGAATCGAACCACGCGTCGATGACTTCCGGTGTGCGCGACATGGTGCCGCCACAGCTGCACTTCCAGGTGTACTCGTCGATGAAGGGCTTGTGCGGATCGAAATCCTTCGGCAGCGATTTACCGGCACGCTCGGCGAGCTCGGCGTAACCGCCAATTGCTTCGGCGTGCGACGCGTCGCGGTCGCACTGCCAGATCGGGAGCGGAGTGCCCCAGTACCGATCGCGCGAAACGGCCCAGTCGATGTTGTTGGTCAGCCACTCGGCGAACCGACCCGCGCCAGTCTCGACCGGATGCCAGTCGACGCGCGAGTTGCGGACGAGCATCGCGTCCTTGAACTCCGTGGTGCGAATGAACCACGATGTGCGAGCGTAATAGAGGAGCGGGGTTTCGCAACGCCAGCAGTGAGGGTAGGAATGCTCGTGGAGAGTCGATTTCCAGAGGACTCCGCGCCGCTTCAGCTCCTCGAGAATCACCTGGTCGGCGTCCTTGACGAACATTCCGCCGACGAGGGGCATCTCGGCCGGGAACTCACCGCGAAGATTTACAGGCTGCAGAAACGCGAGCCCGTTCCGCTGCCCCGCCGCGTAGTCGTCCGCGCCAAATGCGGGCGCCATGTGCACTACGCCCGTTCCCTCGGCTGCGGAGACGAACGACTCACCAACGATGATCTCATGGTTGCCGGTCGTGTACGCGACCCAATCGAGCGGCCGCTGGTAGCGTTTTCCGACCAGCTCGGAGCCACGAAATGAGCGGACGACTTCCCAGCGGTCGGCGAAGTCGTCGCCAAGCACACCAGCAGCACGAGTGATCGCAAGGATGATCGTCTCGTTGTCGGCGCCTTTGCGCTTGCGGAGCTCGACGTACTCGAGCTCGGGATTTACCGCCAGCGCAACATTGGAGACCAGCGTCCACGGAGTCGTGGTCCAGACCAGGATCCGCCGCCGCGTCTGGGTCGACTTTTCTTCGACCAGATCGAGCGCGACGTATGCGCTGGGATCTTTTACATCTTTGTAGCCCTGCGCGACTTCGTGGCTGGAGAGAGTCGTCCCGCAGCGGGCACAGTACGGCAGTACCTTGTAGCCGCGGTAAAGCCGACCCCGGCGGAACATCGTCGCCAGTGCCCACCAGACGCTCTCTATGTAGTCGTTCGAGTAGGTGACGTACGGATCGCTGTAATCGAGCCAGTAGCCAATGCGCTCGCTGAGCTCCTCCCAATCGGTGCGATACGTCCACACGCTCTCGCGGCACATCTCGTTGAAGCGGGCGACGCCAATCTTCTCGATCTGCTGTTTGGCCGTCCGGATCCCGAAGTCACTTTCGATCCGTTTCTCGACTTCGATCTCGACCGGCAGACCCTGGGTGTCCCATCCGGCTTTCCGAGCGACGTGATTGCCGCGCATCGCGCGGTAGCGGCAGAACAAATCCTTGACGGTGCGCGCGAAGACGTGGTGGATTCCGGGCTTGCCGTTGGCGGTTGGCGGACCCTCGAAGAAGACGAACTCCGGCTTCCCTTCACTGACTGTAAGGGTCTGCTCGAAGAGCTTTTCTTGCTTCCAGAGAGCGAGCATCTCCTGCTCGAGATCATCGGGCGAGCGATCGGTGGGGAGCAGGCGAAAGCGTTGGCCTGAGTTTTCGCTTCCCGCTTCCCCCGTCCCGCTTCCCGCCGTAGCCGGGCGGACAGCGGTCATCCTTGAGACGATCCCGACGAGTTGGAGCCCGCGCCCCGGAGAGTGCTCGCTACAACCTGGGAATCCGACGCTTCGACCTCCGACAGCTGCCGTGCGATCAACGTGCGCATCTGCGCCAGATAAGTGCGGCGCGACCGATCGAGATTGTCCAGCTCTTCCTCCATCCGTCGCACATCTGCGCGGGCCGATTCGACGATCCGCTCACCCTCGGCCTGGGCCTCGCGCAGAATCAGCTGCGCCTCGCGCTCAGCCTGTTCCCGAACTTCTCCGCGAAGCTGCTGTGCCGCGATCAGCGCATCGTTGAGCGCCTTGTCGCGCTCGCGGAACGCGCGTAGCTGCTCGTGGAAGCTCCTCGCTTTTGCGTCGAGATCCTGATTGATGCGCGTCAGTCGCTCCATCTCCTCCGCGACCTGATCCCTGAACTGATCGACCCGCGCCGGATTGTAGCCGCGCAGCGCGCGACCGAAGTCGTAGCGCCGCACGTCCAGTGGTGTGAGATGAAAGGCCTCGTCGATCATTTCTCCCTCGCTCCGAAGAGGGTGGTCCCAAGTCTTACCATTGTCGCGCCTTCTTCTACGGCGATCTCGTAATCGTTCGACATTCCCATCGAAAGCTCCTCGGCCGGATGGCCCACGCCAATCAGAGCCGCTCGAGCTTCCCGTGCATCCACAAAGGTTCGATGGAGCTGCGACTCGGTGGCAGTAAAACTAGCCATTGTCATGACTCCCCGAATGCGAATCCCGGAAAGGGCCACGAGCCGCTCCGCCTCAGGCAAGAGCTCGGACAGACTATAGCCGGTCTTGGACGCTTCGCCCGAGAGATTCAGCTCGAGAAGCGCGTCGACCGCGCGTCCCCGCGCTATACCGAACGCACAGGCCGCGTCGGCGAGTCGCGGGCTGTCCAACGAATGCAGCAGCACGAACTGCTCGAGCGCTTTCACTTTGTTGCGCTGAAGATGTCCGATCAAATGCCAGCGCACCGGCACTTCGACGCCGGCCATCTTCTTCAACGCTTCCTGAACCTTGTTTTCACCGACGTCGTGAAGCCCGACATCGTAGGCGGCGGAGACTGCGTCGGCTCCGTGGGTCTTCGTTACGGCGACGATCGTCACCCGCTGACCATGCCCACCACGCGCCACAGCCGCGTCGATTTTGCCTCGTACGTCGGCGACGCGGTCCGCCAGGCCGGGAAAAGCCATAGCTGTTGAATTTAGCGGTGTGACGGCCCGCGTTCAATTCAGCTCGCGATGTCCCAACGAGTTGGGACCGCTAAGCGTGGCGCTCCATTCCGAACGTTCGCGCCAGACGGTCCAGCATCCGCTCGTCCGGGCCTTTCACGGTGACCGTTACCGCACCCATGTAGGCGGTGCCCGTGACGCGAATCACCCGTTCGCGGCTCGCTACAGACGGACTCGCCTTGCCCTCGTACTTGAGCGTGAAGGTGCCGAGCAGTGAGTCGCCATCGCACTCCACGGTGACGTGCGGAGGGATCGTAAGCTCGATGTTGCCCATCACCGCCACGGCCTCGAACACCGACAGCCCGTAACCGATCTCCGCGTCTCTCAGATCGAGCTCGACGTTGCCGAGCACCGCCAGCGCGCGAAATTGCCGCGGCACCTCCCAGCGCCCTTTCCTTTCGTTGCTGCTGAGAAAGGAAACGACGCCCGCCGCCGAGCGCGAATGTGCTAGCTCGGCGCCCGGATAGTCCGGCGCGGGATCGGTCAGTCGGTAGTCTTCGCTCCTGTAATCATTCATGGACTGAGCCGGTGAAAGCCTCGATCACTACGGCGCGATCAGGAAAATGTTTTATCCCGAGCGACCGAACAGTCTGCCCAACAACTTTACTATGTTCTGCATGTTTCGGCTGATGTCGTTGAACATCACCGTCACGAACAAGAGCCCGATGATCAGCAGCCCGCCCTTGAGAATGCGCTCGCGCGTCTGAGTGCTGAAGGCACTCCCCTTGATCGTCTCGGCGACGTTGAGAACGATCTGCCCGCCATCGAGAATCGGAATTGGCAGCAGGTTGAACACCGCGACGTTGATGCTGATGAGCGCAACAAGCAGCAAGAGGGTCTCGATTCCATTGCGAGCAGCCTGCACGGAAACCTGGGCGATCGCAATTGGTCCGCCGAGGTCCTTCACGCCGACGCCGCGTACAAGCGCTCCAAGGGCGGAGAAAATCTTGCTGCCGTTATCGATGGTGAGGCCCCACGCCGCGCCAAGTGCCTTCCCCGCGGAAATGGGGGTGAATGCCTCGGTGGCCATCAACCCGATCCGCCCCAGAGTCTGTTTCTGGCCGGTATTGGGATCGATGACAGCTTCGGGGGCTGGCGTTACTGTGAGGTGCAACGGTTGGCCTTTACGCATGACGCCGACATCGATCGGCCGCCCTGCCGAGGCGCCGATACTGTCGAGGAGCGTTTCCCAGCTCGGCAACGGCCGCCCATTCAGAGACACGATGCTGTCGCCGGGCTGGATACCCGCGGCGGCGGCCGGCTTGCCCGCTGTGACCGCGGCGGCAACCGGCACCAGCGTCGGCATCCCTGAATGGAGCAGCAGGCCGGCGTAGATCACGTAGGCGAGCAGCGCATTCATGGTGACACCGGCGAGCATGATCACCAGCCGGACCACCAGCGGCTTGGATTCGAACCAGCGCGATTCCGGAATCGGCTTCGGGCCGAAGGGAATCATCGCGTTCGGGTCGAAGTCGTCCTTCTGGGTCGCAACGGTCGCGGAATTCTCGCTCCCGCCCTCGAGGAATGCGGTCGCTTCATCCTCGCGCGAGGCCATCCGCACGTACCCCCCCAGGGGAAGCGCAGCGAGGACGTACTCAGTTTCGCCCCACCGTTTCTTGAGCAGCGCGGGACCGAACCCGATGGAAAACCGCGGCGCGTACACCCCGGTGAGCTTGGCGGCGAGGAAGTGTCCGAGCTCGTGGACGAACACCACGAGTCCGAATACGATGATCGGAGCGAGCCAGCTCAGCATCCGAACATCTCCCTCACGTGGCGGCGCGCCGACGCATCGGCAGCGAGCAGCTGCTCGCGCGTCGCGCCCGGCAGGCCGCCAAGGTTGTCGAGCGCCGAAGAAATCGCGCGCGGGATGTCCGCGAAGCGGATCTTGCCGCCCAGAAATGCCGCGACTGCGCATTCGTTGGCGGCGTTGAATACCGCCGGCGCCGCGCCCCCCGCGATTCCCGCCGCAACTCCCAGTCTCAACGCCGGGAAACGTTCGTGATTCACGGGCTCGTAGGTCATCGGGGAAAGTTTAACCGGATCGAAAGACGGTACACCGGTATCGGCGACTCGTTCGGGATGGGTGAGGGCATACAATACCGGCAGCTCCATCGTCGGAACACTCATTTGGGCGACGACGCTTCCGTCGATGAACTCGACGAAGGAGTGCACGACGCTCTGCGGGTGCACCACCACTTCGATGTTCTCGTAGGGCAGCCCGAACAGAAAATGCGCCTCGATCACCTCGAGCGCCTTGTTGGCGAGCGTCGCGCTGTCGATGGTGATCTTCTTCCCCATCCGCCAGGTCGGATGCCGCAACGCGTCCTCTACCGTGGCTGACGCAAGCCGCTCGTCGCTCCAGCCGCGGAAGGGTCCGCCCGACGCAGTCAGCACCACGCGGCGAACCTGTGACGTCGGATGCCCGGTGATGCACTGCAGGATTGCACTGTGCTCGCTGTCGACCGGCACGACCTCACCGCTGCCCGTGCCGCAGGCCTTGCGGACCAGATCTCCGGCAATGACGAGGGTCTCCTTATTGGCGAGTGCGACGCGTTTCCCGCCCTCGAGTGCCGCGAGCGTGGCATCGAGTCCCGCAGCGCCGACGATCGCGTTGAGCACGATATCGACGTCGTCGCGCGTGGCAGCGGCGATCAGCGCCTCGGTGCCACTTTTCCACGCATCATCGGCGTCGGGCTGTGGCTCTACCATGCCGACGAACGCCGGCGAGAACTGCCGAGCCTGCTCGCGCAGCAACGCGCCGTTACTGTTGGCGGTGAGGGCGCGGACAGAGAAGCGCTGCCGCTGCCGGTCGAGCACGCGGAGCGCGGTCGTTCCGATCGACCCGGTGGATCCGAGCACCGCCACCCCTTTCGGGTGGGCGGCGGCGGCCGTCATCGCGGGACCGGCAGCAACAGCCGGCCCAGCATCAGAAACGCGATCGGCATCACGAACAGCAGGCTGTCGAACCGATCGAGGATCCCGCCGTGGCCGGGAATGATGCGCGAGCTGTCCTTTATTCCAGCCTCGCGCTTGAGCAGCGACTCGGCGAGATCGCCGGTCTGGGCCGCGACGCTGACCACGATCGCGAACAGCACCGCGCCCTGGATGGTGAGTCCGAGCTGCGCGTACGGCATAAGTATGAATCGAACGTAGAGCAGGCAGACCACGATCGCGAGACCGAGTCCACCCACGGCCCCTTCAACCGTCTTGCCGGGACTGATCGACGGAATCAGTTTTTTATTTCCGAAGGTCCGGCCGAACATGTAGGCGCCGATATCCGTCGCCCAGGTAAGCAGTACCGGGAGCAGCACCAGCGCGGTGCCCGCTGCCGCGCCGACCGCGTAGTTGTGGTAACGGAGCGCGTAGATGTACGAGAAGAGCCCGGCGTACATGACGCCGAAAATAGTTATCGCCACGGACGACAGCGGCTTGCCCGTCGGACCGCGCAGCCAGATCGTGCTGGCAAAAAGGAGCAGCGCCATCGCCACGATCACGGTGAGGGAAAGCGTGTACACTCCTAAACGCTGGGCATGCACCGCGATCGGCAGGAGCGCCGCCAGCGCAATTCCGGCCGGCTCGAGCGCGACCACACCCGTCTCGCGCGCAATGCGGAACAGCTCCCACGCCGCCAACGCTGCCAGAACGGAGAGCAGAATCGCGAGTGCCCAGTCCCCGAAATAAACGACCGCAATCGCAATTGGCGCGGCGATGACCGCGAAGATCGTGCGCCGTGTCAGCTCGGACACGGGTCAGACTTCCATGATTTCTGCTTCTTTCGCCTTCAGCAGCTCATCGATCTTGCCGATGTAGTCGTCGTGGAGTTTCTGAAGCTCTTTCTCCGCGCGCTTCTGCTCGTCCTCCGAAGTCTTCTCGAGATGCTTGAGCTGGTCGCGCGCCGAGGTTCTCGCGTGGCGGATTCCGATCCGCGCCTCCTCCGCCAGCTTGTGCACCACCTTCACCAGCTCCTTCCGGCGCTGCTCGTTGAGCGCGGGGAGCGGTACCCTGATCATGCCCGACTGGGTCTGGGGATTGAGCCCGAGATCCGATTCGCGGAGCGCCTTCTCGATCGCCGTGGTCAGACCTTTGTCCCACGGTGTCACCGTGAGAAGCCGCGGCTCGGGCGCCGACACGCTGGCGACCTGGTTGATCGGCATCTGCTGGCCGTAGGCGTCGACGCGAATG
>Ga0070681_10008140_pt1 | contig 10263 bp, 12 predicted proteins | sample KBSC83BmetaG_FD_65650 | JGI IMG/M metagenome (GOLD analysis project Ga0070681, IMG submission 65650) | Corn rhizosphere microbial communities from Kellogg Biological Station, Michigan, USA - KBS C8-3B metaG | ecosystem: Host-associated > Plants > Roots > Rhizosphere | place: USA: Michigan...
CTCTGAGCACGGGCTCGCGCTCGACCCGCGTCGGCAGGTCGACGAGGATCTGCTCGAGCTCGCCGACGCACGCGCGTGAGAACGCGAGCCAGTCCGTCACGGCTCGAGCGGATGGAACAGCAGGCCCGAGACCAGCTTCGGGAAGAAATACGTGCTCTTCGGGGGCATCGTGAGACCCCGCCGGGAGTGGTCGAAGACGTCCTCGATCCGGGTCGCGCGGAGGAGGAACGCGCAGTCCGCCTCACCCACGCGGACCCGGGCGATCGCGGCGTCCGCGTCCGCTGTGTACGCGATCCCCTCGCGGCCGACGCGTTCGACGAGCTCGGGATCGAGCTCGCCGGCCCCACCCCGGACGAGCTGCGTGGCGTCGGGCCGCACGAGCACCGCCGCCGAGTGGTCGAAGGACTCGGCTGCGAGCGCCTCGAGGGCGGCTTCGGGCGAGTCGAACGCCTCGCCGTCGAGCGCGATCTCCGGCCGCCCGGAGAAAACGCGATGGGTCGGCAGGATCGTCAGACCCGGGTCGCCGGTGGAGACGAGCACCGCGAGGAGGCGGTCGCCGCCGCCCTCCTCAGCGTGCGCGACGGCCGTCTCGTAGCGATGGTGGCCGTCGGCGATCAGGAGCTGGAGATCGGCGAACGCCTCCCTGACCCCCTCGTCCCCCTCGATCCGCCAGAGGCGCGAGTCGCCCACGTCGATGTCTGCCGCGCGCTCGGGCGCCGCCAGCGGGGCGCCTCCGTCGTAGAGGAAGAGCAGCGGCTCGAGCTGAGCCCGCGCCGCGCGCAAGAGCCGCAGGCGGCCGCGGCGAGTGCCCGCGTGTGTCTGCTCGTGCGGTAGAACGGTGCGGGCGGCATACGGCTCGGCGCGAAGCGACGCGACGATCCCCGTCCGCGTCGCGACACCCCCGGCGCTCTCGGGAACGTCCTGCTCGAGCACCCAGACCGCGGGCGTCTCGTCGCGGACGAGCACGCCGTCGGCCAGCCATTCACGGAAGCGTCGTCCGCCCGCCTCCTCGTCGGGGTCGCAGGTGAGATGCACGACGTTGTGCGGATCGCGCGCGCGGAGCTCTGCGCGCTGCGTCTCGTCCAGCACGTCGTACGGCGGGGCGATGAGGTTCGTGTTCGGGCTGGCGTACCTGACCGCGCGAAACGGACGGACGTCGGCCACCCGTCGAGCCTACACTCACCCAGATGACTGGCCGGCGATCAGCCATCTGATGACGACCATCGCAGAGCTCTCCGAAGACCGCACGGTCGACGGGGTGTTCGCGGTCGCGCGGAAGCGGCGGCTGACGACGCGCAAGGGCAAGCCCTATCTCGCGCTCGAGCTCGTCGACCCCAGCGGACGGATCGAAGGGCGCGTCTGGGAGGACGTCGAGCTGCTCGACCGCCGTTTCGCCGAGGGCGATGCCGTGCGCGTGCTCGGCCGCGTCGAGCGGTTCGACGGCCGTCTCCAGTTGCAGGTTCGCGCGCTGGAGGCGACCGAGGACGATCCCGCCACGCTCGCGCCAGCGCTCCGTCGCGACGCGGACGAGCTCGAAGGCTTCCTCGAGTTCCTCGCCGGCGAGCTGTCCCATCCTGGCCTCACCGCGACGGTCGGCACGATCCTCGGCGCGTCCGAGGTGCGTGATGGGATGCGCGCCCTGCCCGCCGCCGGTGCGGACGGCCACCACGGCTACGCCGGAGGGCTGCTCGAGCACACCGTCGGCGTCGCGACGCTCTGCCGCGAGACGGCGCAGCTCCATCCGCGGCTGCGAGCCGACCTCCTGCTCGCCGCGGCCCTCCTGCACGACGTCGGACGGGTGCGCGAGCTCGGGCGCGGCCCGGCGTTCCGTCCCACGCGGGAAGGTGCCCTGCTCGGTCATGTCCAGCTCGGTGTGCGGCTCGTCGACGAGCACGCCGGAGCCCTGGACACCGAGGTCCGCGCGGAGCTGCTCCACGCGATCGCGGCACATCACGAGCGTCCCGCGGCCCGCACAGCCGAGGCGGCGGTGCTCTACCACGCGAACCAGCTCGACGCGCAGGCCGCCACCCGACCCGTCGGGGCGGACTGAGCCCGGTTCGCGCCTATTTGGAGTCGATCGTCTAAATGGAGGCGGCCGTGCTTGCGCTCCTCGGAGCGGCCTCCTGGGGTACCGGCGACTTCTTCGGCGGCCTCGCCTCCCGCCGGGCGCACGTCCTTACCGTCCTCGTGGTCTCGCAGGCCGTCGGCCTCGTCGGAGTCGCAGCATGGGCCATCGCCAGCGGCGACTCGCCTCCGGGGCTCGAGGACATCCTCCCGGCCGCAGGTGCGGGGGTGGCGGGAGCAGCGGGCCTCGCGGCGCTCTACCGGGGCATGGCGATCGGCGCGATGGGAATCGTCGCGCCGATCTCGGCCGTCAGCCCGGTCGTCCCGCTCGGCGTCGACCTGTTCCGCGGGGACGCGCCCGCGGCGCTCCAATGGGGCGGCATCGTCGTCGCCCTCGCGGGTGTCGTGCTGCTCGCGCGCGAGCCGCGCATTCGCGTGGGACGCACCGGCCTGGCCGCCGGGGTGTCGCTCGCGCTCGTCGCCGCGCTCGGCTTCGGCCTGTTCATCGTCGGCCTCGACGCCGCCTCCGACGGCGGCGCGACCTGGGCGGTCGTCGTCGCGCGCACGTCGTCAACCCTCGTCGCGCTCTGCGCGGTCCTCGCCGTCTCGGTTTCCCTCCGGCCGCCGGCCCGGCTGCTGCCGGCGATCGTGGCCGTGGGGCTCTTCGACACGACGGCCAACGTCCTGGTCGCGTTCGCGACTACCCACGGGTCGGCCGGCATCGTCGCCGTCCTGAGCGCGCTCTACCCGTTGACGACGATCCTGCTCGCGCGTGCGTTCCTCTCCGAGCGACTCGACCGCACGCGGCGGGTCGGAGGCGCGCTCGCTCTCGCCGGCGCCGCGCTCGTCGCGGTCGGTTAGATGATCAGACGTTGAAGCGGATGTTGAGCACGTCGCCGTCCGCGACGACGTAGGTCTTGCCCTCGAGCCGCTGCGTTCCCCTGCGCGCCGCCTCGGCGTGCGAGCCGGCGGCGAGCAGGTCCTTCGTCGAGATCACCTCACAGCGGATGAACCCCCGCGCGATGTCCGAGTGGATCGTCGCCGCCGCCTCAAGCGCGGTCTGGCCGCGACGGAGCGTCCACGCACGCGTCTCCTTCTCGCCCGCGGTGAAGAACGTGATCAATCCGAGCGCCTGCTCGAGCTCGCGGACGACCTCGTCGAGCGCCGAGGGCCCGTCGCGAAACTCCGCAGCCTCCTCCTCCGACAGCTCCGCGAGCTCCGCCTCGAGCTTGCAGTCGATCCCGCCCGACCCGTTCTCGACCGCGAGCAGCGGCTTCGTCGTCAGCGGGTCGAGCGCCTCGGGAAGCTCGCCCGGCCAGGTCGCGAGCGTCAGACCGCCGTCCAGATGAGCGAGGAGGTCGGCGAGCACGTCGAGCTCCGCGCGGGAGGCGGGGTCACCGGACTTCGCCTCCTTCGCCACGCGCTCGTGTCGGCGTTCCACGTGATCGCGATCCGCCACGATGAGCTCGAGCTTGAGCGTCTCGAGGTCGTCGGCCGGCGTGGCGTCGTCGGAGAAGCCGTCGAGCACCGCAAGGATCGCGTCGACCTGCCTGAGGTTGCCGAGGAGCTGGGGGCCGGTGCCGGGCACGTCGACGACGCGGATCGCGGCCGGCGTCACCTTGCGCGCGTCCACCAGCTCGGCGAGTCGGCCGAGCCGCTCGTCTGCGATCGTGGCCATCCCGACGTTCGGCTTCTCGCTGACCGACGCGTATGCCGTGATCTCCGCGCCTGCGCGCGTGAGAGCGTTGAACAACGTCGTCTTGCCGCTGTTCGGAAGCCCGACGATCCCGACCTCGAGCGCCATCGCGCGCTCAGGCTACTCGTCGTCGTCAGGCGCCGAAGCCGACCTGCGAGCCGGGCGGATACCGCTTCAGGTAGACGACGCGCGGGACGACGACCGTGAGCCGGCCGTCCTCGGTGTCGAGCTGGACCGTGCCGCCGGAGGCGGCGCTCACCGCTCGTTCGACGGCGTCCGCCGAGTCGGGCTGAACCGTCGCGCCGATGATCTGCCCGCCCTCGAAGGCGAGCTCGATGCGGATGGACTCGTCAGGCAGGGCACACCACCTCCGTGAGGACGCCGTGGACGGCGTCGGGATGGACGAACGCGACCTCGAGACCGAAGAGCCCCGCGCGTGGAACCTCGTCGATCAGCTCTGCCCCGGCCTCGGAAAGCTCCGCAAGAGCGGCGCCGACGTCGGCGACCTCGTACGCGACATGGTGCATTCCCGGCCCGTGGCTCGCGAGGAACCGGCCAACCGGCGTGTCGGCGTCCGTCGGGGAAACGAGCTCGATCCGATCCGCGCCGACCAGGAGCGACATCGCGTCGACTCCCTGATCGGGCACGGTCGAGCGGTGCTCGACCCTCGCGCCGAAGAGCGCGCTGTAGGTTGCGAGCGCCTCGTCGAGATCGGCCACGGCGACCCCGAGGTGATGGATGCCGCGGACGGTCACCGGGCCGATGCTACTTCGGCGACGTGTGCGCGCGGCTCGAGAATGCGGTCGACGAGGCCGTACTCGACCGCCTCCGCAGGCGTCATGAACCGGTCGCGGTCGATGTCCTCCATCACCTGCTCGAACGAGCGTCCGGTGTGCCGCGACAGCACCTCGGCCATCTGGCGCGTCGACGCCTCGATCTCGCGCGCCGCGATCACGACGTCCGCCGGCGCGCCGCGCGCGCCGGCGGAGCCCTGGTGGATCATCAGCTTCGCGTGCGGCAGAGCGAGGCGCTTCCCCGGCGCGCCGCCGGCGACGATCACCGCTGCCGCCGACATCCCGATTCCGAAGCAGATCGTTCTGACGTCGCACTTGACGTGCTGCATCGCGTCGTAGATCGCCATGCCCGCGTACGCGTCGCCGCCCGGCGAGTTGACATAGAGGTCGATGTCCTTGTCGGGCCCCTCGGCCTCGAGAAAGAGCAGCTGCGCGACGATGACGTTCGCCAGCTCCTGCTCCACTGGCCGCCCGAGGAACACGATGCGCTCGCGCAGCAGCCGCGAGTAGATGTCGAACGCCCGCTCCGCGCGGCCGTCGCCCTCGACGACGGTGGGGATCACCACGACGGCCTCCTTCGCTAATCTGCAACCAGATGGTTGCACTATACATGCAACTCGGAGGTTGCGCATGGACGTTCGCAGGGAGATCGTGCTGCCGACGACGCGGGAGGACGCGTGGGAGGCGCTGACCGAGCCGAGCAGGCTCGAGGAATGGTTCGCGACCGAGGTCGAGCTCGACCTGCGAGAAGGCGGCGCCGCGGTCTTCCGCTGGGGGGACGGCGACACGCGACACGCGGAGGTCGTGACGGTGGAGGACGAGGAGCGGCTCGTCCTGCGCTTCGAGGACGACGGGGTCGTCGACCTCCGCCTGGCCGACGACGTGGAGGGCACGCGAGTGCTCGTCCGTGAGTCGAGCCCGCAGTGGGGCACGGCGCTCGAGCTGAGCGCGCTCGCATCGTGGGCGCTCACGTAGACAGCGTCTTCGGCGCGCTGGCAGATCCGACGCGCCGCTTCGTGCTCGAGATGCTGGCGGGGCGCGAGAGCGCCAGCCAGTCCGAGCTCGCGGCACAGCTCCCCGTGACCCGCCAGGCCGTCGCGAAGCACCTCTCGACGCTGCACGCAGCCGGGCTCGTACGCAGCGAGCGCACCGGACGCGAGACGCGCTACGCGCTCGACACCGGGCCGCTCGACGAGGCCGCCGCCTGGCTCGAGCGGGTCGGTGCCGAATGGGACACCCGGCTCGCCGCGCTCGCACGTCACGTCGAGGAGCGCGGCGCCACGCGTTCTTAGAACTCGTTTCAGAATGAAGCCTTGTGCCGCCGAGCCGCGCTGCGGCAACGAAGCGTCATTCTGAAACGAGTTCTTAGAGGCCGACGATCTCGTCGCTCGTCGTGAAGCGGACGCCGCCGGCGCGCCACTGCTCGAGCGCCGCGGCGACCCGGCCGTCGTCGAGACCTCGCGACGCGTCCTCGACGAATGCGACCCGTTGTCCGCGCGCGAGGAGCCCCATGATCGCCGCGTGGTTGCAGACGTCCGTCGCGACCCCGAAGACCAGCACCTCGTCCGGGTCGAGCGCGGCGAGCAGCGGCTCGAGGTTCGGGTTCGAGAACGCGTTGTAGGTCTTCTTGAGGATCAGAAGCTCACGATGGTCGCGGACGAGCTCGGGGACGAGCGCCGGTGGGTACGGCGTGAGCGACAGCGGCAAAGGGTCGCGTTGCGCCGTCTCGGGGATCCTCGCGCTCCCGGGCGTGCCGCGGAGGCAGTGTGGCGGAAACGTCGTCTCGTAATCAGGCTCGTCCGACAGCTCAGGGTCGGTCAGCTCATGGTCGTCCGCCGTCGCGAGGTGCGTGATGCCTCGCTCCCCGGCCCACCGGACGAGCTGCGCCATGGCAGGCACCGCAGCCTCCGCGTCCGGCACCGGGAGCCTGCCTGCGGCGTCGACGAAGTCGACCTGCGTGTCGACGTCCCAGAGAAGCAGACCGCTCACCACGCCCCCGAGGCCGAGAGGCGGCCGACGACGACACCGTGCGCGTAACCACCCCCAGGGGCACCCCCGGTGCCCTGAAGACACGGTATCGACAGATTCGTCACGTCTCTGCGTCGAGAGCGTGCCGGCTCGGTGACGGGCCCGGCCTGGGTGCCGCCCGGCGGATCACAACACGAGCTCGAGACGCCCGTTCGGCCGGAAGCTGCGGCCGACCTTCCCGGTGGGACGCCCATCGGTCAGGACGATGTCGGCCGTGAAGTCGTTCTCGCCGCGGATCAACGACGACCCGACGCCGTAGGCGTCGACGGGGACGCCGTTCCGCTCGAACTGCTCGATCTTCGCGACCGTGAAGCCGCCGGAGGCGACGATCCTGACGCGCTCGAATCCGTCTTCGTCGAGCGCCGTGCGCACCTTGCGGACAAGGCGCTCGTTCACACCCCGTGGGTCGAAGTCGCCGAGCTCGCCCCAGAGCGACCGGTCGACGAGCTGGCTGGACGTGTCGAGCCGGACGCCCCAGAGTCTCGGGCCGAGCGCGCGCGCGACCTCGAGCGCGGTGCCGACCGAGTCGTTCTCGAAGTCGACGAGAACGGTGATGTGGAAGTCCTCCGGCGCCCACTCCGCGAACTTCGTCGCCGCGAGCACGGTGTTCCCACCGTAGGCAGCGATCAGGGAGTGCGGGACGGTGCCCACTCCGCGGCCGCCCCACCACGACGCCTGTGCATCTGAGGTCACGCCGATCTCCGCGCCGAGCACGGCGCCGGCGACATGCGCGGCGTAGCCGTCGCCCGTCTGGACGCGGTGATGGTCGTGCCGCGCGGGCATGAAGATGATTGGCTTGCCGTTCGCCGCCTCGAGCACGCTGGCGGTGTTCGTCGCGATCAACGTTCGCCGCGCGAGCGTTCCGAGCACGACGGTCTCGAGGTGACCGAAGGACGTGTAGTCGCCCTCGATGGTCATCACGGTGTCCCACGGCTCCACCCGGTCGCCGTCGCGCAGCGCGTGCACGGTGAGGCCAGGCCAGTCGTGCGAGCAGAGCTCGAGGATCGCGATCGACTCGTCCATGCCCCCCAACATCGCGTGGTGGCGCTGGAACAGCTGCATCACGACCCGGGGGCGACGTCCGTCGTGGAGCAGGGCAGCGCGAGTGTGGTTGAAGTAGGCGTCGCTGTAGTAGCCGTCGCGCATCTTCTCGAACGGCAGATCGAAGACGTGCGGGTCGAGCCGCTCCCGGCGGTCGCGGGAGGGCGCGACTGTCACGCCGCGTGCGCCGTCTCGGCGTCGAGGCACGCGCGGATCGCGGCCTCGGCGACCTCGAGCTGCTCGGGCGAGGGCTCGCGCGTCGAGATGCGGCGCTGGAGCTCTGTGCCCGGGCGCGCGAGCGCGCGCGAGAGGCGGTTCTCGGGATGGCGGTTCATCCAGCCGAACACCTCGACCGCCGCTCCCATCGCGCCGATCGCGCCCGCGACGCGCACCTTCGTCCGGTGGCGCGCCGGTGCGAGCTCGGAGGCGGCTCCCGCGAGCGCGGTCGCGAGCGTGAGAGGCCCGATGAGATGCGAGCCACAGCGCTCATGCTCCTTCGCGGCGGGCTCGCCCGTCTCGTACGTGCCGATCGAGATGTGCTCGGCGCCGTGGTAGCGCGTCAGCTCCTCACCCCGCAGCGCGACGAGCGCGGGCACCAGCGAGGCCATCACGACCGCGGCCTCGCGGGGGATCGTGGGGAGGGACGAGCGCCGGACGACGCTAGCGCCGGCGGACGCAGCGACGAGCGCGGCGGCGACCGCGGGACGCTCGAACGGCAGCTTTGCTTCGGGCAGGCCGCGCTTGAGCGCGGGCAGCACGGCGAACGCTTCCGCGAGCCGCAGCGGGCCTCGGACGAAGGGCACGGTTACGCCCGGGGCGAAGGTTGGCTTGCGGCCGGACGCGCTCCTCACGGTCCCGTCCTCGAGCCGAATCGCGGCGCCCCACACGTTCGGGCCGTGCACGAGGACGCCGTTCTGGAGGGCCATGCCGCCGAGCCGCAGCTTCTCCATGGGCGCAGGGTAGCCGTCCGCGCACGCCTACCGGCCCCGCGCAGACCTCCCGATGGACGGCGCCCGCGGCTCAGGTCGCCGCGGCGAGCCGGCGGAGCGACGCCTGCAGCTCGTCTGCCGCGGGGCCGCGATCGATCGGTGCGTCGTCGAGCACGACGACCGGCACCACCTCGCGCACGGAGGAGGACGTGAAGATCTCGTCCGCGCCCGCCAGCCGCGTGACGGGATATACGCCCTCCTCGGTCGAGTACCCGGCGGACGGAGCCAGCTCGAGCAGTGCTGCCCGCGTCTCCCCGGCAAGGATCCCGAGCTCGAGCGACGGCGTGAGAAGCGTCGTCCCCTCGCGCCACCAGATGTTCGTCACGGTCCCTTCGAGCACGACGCCGTCGTCGTCGACGAGCACCGCGTCGTCCGCGCCCCTGCGCCTCGCCTCCGCTTCCGCGGCGACGTGCGTCGCGTAGCTGACCGACTTCGTCCCCGGGAGCAGCCACGGCGCCGTTCGCCGTGGGAAGGCGAGGGTCACGAGGCGCTGTCCGCGTGCGCGGAGCTCCTCGAGCGTGCCCGGGAGCGGTGTGACGAGCGCGACCGAGACCGGTGAGGCTCCGTCGGGCCCTGGCGTGTGATAGAGGCGGAGCACGCCATCCGAGAGCCCCGAATCGTCGAGCACGAGCCCCGCCAGCACCTTCAGCGCGGCAGCGTCGGGTGGGGCATAGCCCAGCCGCTCGACCGACTCGCCGAGGCGCTCGAGGTGCTCGTCCAGGCGGAACGGGCGGCCGTCGTAGAGGCGCAACGTCTCGAACGCCGCACGCCCACGGGAGAAGCCTTCGTCGTCGACCGCGATGACACCTGCGCCCGGATCGACGAGGCCGCGTCCCGAGACCGCGACCGAGATCGGCCGCACGCTCACGTCCGCCCGCGCGTGAGCGAGCGGCGCTCATAGCTCGCCTCGAGGCCCACCTCGAGGGGCGCGCCGATCGCGGCGAGAAGCGGCGCCGCCTTCGCGAGGGACTCTTCGACCTCCTCGAGCGGGTTCGAGTCCCAGACGATCCCGCCGCCGACCCAGAGATGGAGCGTCCGCTCCGCGACGGCGAAGGTCCGGATCGCCAGGGCGAGCTCGAGGTCGCCGTTGCCATGCACGCGTCCCAACGCCCCCATAGACGCGCCGCGACCAACGGGCTCGAGCTCCGCGATGAGGTCGACGGCCGCGATCTTTGGCGCACCGGTGATCGAGCCGCCGGGAAACGTCGCGTGAAGCAGGTCGGCAAGGCCGATGCCGTGCCGCAGCCGCCCCTCGACCCTCGACACGAGGTGCTCGACGCCCGCGAGCGAACGAGGTGTCATCAGCTCCGGCCAGCGCACGCTGCCTGGCTCGCAGACCCGCGAGAGGTCGTTGCGCTCCAGGTCGACGATCATCATGTGCTCGGCCGCGTCCTTCGCCGAGGCAACGAGCTCGGCGCGCCGGCCGAGCGGCCGCGTGCCCTTGATCGGCATCGTCCGGACGCGCCGGCCGCGCCGCGCGAGCAGCAGCTCCGGCGACGCGGAGACGACGACCCAGCCCTCGCCGACGAGCGGGCGCGGTACGAGCGGCCGGAGCGGCGCCAGGCGCGCCGCAAGCCCGCGCGGGTCGCCGGCGAAGGGAGCGGAGAGATGCTGGACGACGTTCACCTGGTAGACGTCGCCGCGCGCGATC
>Ga0070681_10008141_pt1 | contig 10262 bp, 12 predicted proteins | sample KBSC83BmetaG_FD_65650 | JGI IMG/M metagenome (GOLD analysis project Ga0070681, IMG submission 65650) | Corn rhizosphere microbial communities from Kellogg Biological Station, Michigan, USA - KBS C8-3B metaG | ecosystem: Host-associated > Plants > Roots > Rhizosphere | place: USA: Michigan...
CCAGTTCGCTTGGACTTAACTCTTTATGATCAGCGAGGGCTTGAACGATTGCGAATGCGACGGGATTGCCGAGCAAACGGCACAGCCGCGACTGTCGATAACTGTTTTCTGCATGGGCCTGGTCGAGTACGCAATGCCAGGCATTGAAGAATAACAGCGATCGTGGTCGTTCGCGTGATTCTGAACGTCAGTTCACAAGACGCATCAAAGCTTAACGTACAACCACTCGGCCGGAGCGCCACGATTCGATTCTGCCTGAATTTATTGGACTGGGCGGGTTTGTGACAAGAATTCTCAGCAGCCCATATAAGCCTGTCAGACATGAAGAGTTAGGCGTCAAGGACACGGAGAAAAGCCGCGTTCGTGGCTCGTGATCGTGTTCGTGATGGGAACTTCCAGCTTTCGAAAATTCTCGATATGTCGAAATGCCACCGGGCTTCGTTCAGCCCGAAGGATAAGGCAAAAAGATCAAAGCTAAAGCGGGAAAATCTACCAGCGAGAGTGGAGTTTAGCGATAAACTTCTCTTCGGTGTCTTATCCGAAAGATTCTTACGCGTTTGCGGGAATCATCGATTTCATAAAGAACTCGATAATCCCCGATGCGAATTCGCCAATCATTTCTCGAACCAGCCAACTTATGGCATCCGGAGGGGCGTGGAACCTCGGCCAGTGCTTTAATACGGGCAATGATACGATCAAAAACGGTGCTAGGAAGAGATTTTAGATCGCGTTCAACGGTCCGTTCAACCAAGACCTCATACACGCGGGAAGTCCTTCAGGACGTCTTCAAGCTTGCGAAACTTTAAAGGCCTCTTTCTCATTTTCTTGAGCATTTTGAGATCGTCCGCATCCTCTACTCGCTCGAGCAATTCGCGATACTCGTCAATGTCCAGAATAACAGCCGCTGGCTTTCCGCCACGCATCACTATTTCCGGATCTTTTCTTTTTCGTTTTGCTTTCACACGCCGTACCTCGATTTTTGAAAATACCATTGTCGCAAGATTCCTTCAAATAAGAGAATTGGAGTGCATAATGACGCGACACCCGAGTAGCGATCTGAGTCGGGTTGTAGGATCTTCTCGTCATGCCGGTGAAAGCTTGTCCCGGATGAGAAGCGGGAGCGGCACCCGGGGGCGCATTCGATTCGCCCCTATAAACTCCTGCGCAACCCCTATCTAGATCCAGAATTGCGCGGAATGACGATCCATTTGTCGCGCACTTTGATTCCAGGACGCTAGTGAGGCGCAGTCCAAAGATAAAGCTGAAACCCGTGATCGAAAACCGCGTCTGGGCAAAACAAAAAAAGCCGGCTTAGCGCACGAAGACGGCTTTCTGAAAATCTGGCTCCCCGTCGTGGAAGCATATCGAACGCTTTTACTGAGGCTTTCCTTAAAATCCGAATCCTATTGAACACTGGGTAACTTTAGGTAACACACGAGAAAACGTGGTCAAAATGAACTAGCACTCGACATGAATTTGCGAAAACAGCGGTTGCCTCCGGTCGATGAAGTTCAATACTGCGGATTACGGGTTACCTGCATACAATCGGCAGAAGCGTGGTCCCGACGCGACACCACGAAGTCACACGGTGAAATTGATGCTCCCCTTTTCATCGCGCGCTCAGCGGCTTCCATAACGAAAGCATTGTCGACGTGCGGCAACACCTTGACTGCTGGAGCACTCATCAGACATTTTAGAATTTCATCCGCTTCAGCACCTTCGGTAATTGCTCACATTGCTCATAGACCCGGCCGGGACTCTCTTCGAGAAGATTATGACATTAAGGATATTCCGGATGGACCGACAAATGGCTGGCGTCGGCGTCGGATCCAGCAGAGCGGTGAGCGCGCCATAATCGAGCCGCAGCTTGGATGAAATCGGAAGCGGTTCCCCACTCCGCGTCGCAGCACCGGCACCAAAATTTTTTTTCAGCCCAATGTGTCTGAGCAAACCGGTGCAAAACTCGGCATAAGCGTCGTCCGCTCAATCGTTTCCGGCCGTCTGGTGGCGCGCTGCAGCGCGTCATCAATCCGCGCATGATCATCAGCGACATAACAGTAAATTCTGCCTGAGTCCGAAGAGGCCATTGATGGATTAAGCTCGTTTGTGCCCGATTATCACGGCGCGATTATTGGCCAGGAAGAGAACGATTGCCAATCCATTCAGCGCACCTCGCATCCGGGTATTGCGAGGGCGGCATAAAAGAGCATCCACGGCATGTTGCCGAAGTGCTGCTCCCGTAGAGTGCTTTGAAGACCGCGAAACAATATGAAGACCCACAAGAACAGTCCCACAATAAGCAGAATTTGCCAGAGCCTTCCCAGGTCAAGGTACTCCCAGCCTTGATGGCCAAGCCAGAACCATAGTCGATCGCCAAGCCAACCGCATGCGCCGGCATACTCGCCCGCAAGACTACCGAAAACTACAATAGCGACAGCGATGAGTAGCGCGATTGTTAACGGGCCTTGACCTCCACGCTCACCGCCCGCGATTAGTGGTATGATAAAAATGCCGGCCGCGAGATAAGAGGCAGAGACCCAAAAAATCGCCAGCTGAAGATGCCACGTGCGCATGATATTGAACGGAAGCACCGTTGAGAAATCGATCCCGAAAAATCCTTCCGGTTCGGCACGGTAATGGGCAATCAGGCCACCGGTCAGTGTTTGCAATAAAAAAAGCAACGATGAGACGAAGAGAAACCATACAATGGCTCTCTGAGCCGGCGTGACGGCGACATCTTCAACACGCCGGAATTGAACCGGTTTGCTTTCCGGTTCGCCCCAGCCCAGCCAGTCATAACGGCCGAAGAAATACAGAACAAGGCCAGTCCCGTCCAACAATGCAATAATGGAAATGACGCTCCAGCTGATAGCGTCGGCGGTAATGGAGTTACCCGCGAGCGGTTCCGGAGGCCAGTTGTTCGTGTATGAATATGAATGTCCAGGGCGATCGGCCGCCGCCGTCCAGGCCGACCATGCAAAAAACGCAGTCAGTTTACGAATATCGTCAGGACTCGTTATCCATTCAGCTGGCGCGCCACCGCGTGGTTTTTTGGCGTCAAAAATTCACCGGTAATACTCCACCCTCGTCGCATGGGCGTTTCCCCTTGCGACCGTCCAGGTAAGCGAATCGTTCCCGGCGTCGTAAGTGTTTTCGTGTAGTTCGGCGACAACTCGCTCGCGGGCCGAGCGACCGGCTAAAGCGACAGTGCTGTAGGTATTGACTAGCGATTCGGCGCTTTTGTGGAGATACTCTGCGGTAAAATCAGGACCCAGATAGGCGCCGTGACCGTAAACTGAGCCATATTCCATCAGGCCATAGCGCTGAAAAACGTTCATGCCAGCGACGATATCATCACGGGTAAACAAAACTTTTTCGCCCGCCAAGACTCTTGCAGGTATTGGCGGCTGATCGCGGTAAACCAGATATGCCAGCAAAGCTAGAACTGTAAAGCCGATCAGGTAAGTGATGATCGCGCCTTGAAACCAGCTGGACGAAATGGGCATCGACTCTCGAGTCATGTGCAGACCTCCGAGAATACTCTCACTATTAGCCGCCTCATTCTTTTGTTTCAGTTAATCGCGCTGTTTAGTCCAGAATCGTACTCTTGGGCCACCACTCCCAAACCAAAATTGATCCTGATCAGCTTGTTTGTTTTATTTTACTAGGGGCCCGATACCAACACAATTCGGTGAGCCACGAAAGATAAGCTTCCCGTTCGATTCGATTATAGAACTCAGGGGAGTAACCCGTGTGCCAGAACTGACTGGTGCTTCCAGACTGAGCTAATATCGTTTATTTTCTTAGGGACTCGCCAACGGCACGTTGCCATAGTCTTCTGGGGAACTATGCTGTGGCTATGCCTCTCATTGATCACTGGGGGGCTTAACAACACCGCTGCTGAACCTGAATGACACATCGACTTCTAATTTGGAGAGACTGCCGGCGAGAAATGTACAAGACGGTATCCGACGGATGACATCTGCCTCATTCGCTTCGTGGACGCCTAATGCTTCATGCAACTATACTTGGAGCACCCTAGAAGGAAGAGCCGTAACGCTCAACGTATTTGGGATCAGCGAACATACAAGGCTCACACACGTAGTTTTCATTGTCCCGCCGGTACTCTTCCCACTTGCTCATGTCATAAAACCCGGCGGTAAACGCTTGGCCTCGAATGCCCTCAATTACCTGTTTACAACGATCACATGTAATTTTGATTAATTTGATTTGAGAGTGCGAGAAGTTTTTAGTCGACATGGCTTTTTTTCAGTGATCTGTTATCGCCCGCTAGCGCCGAGCCCCTGGCTTTCGGAATGTGCAGTACGAAAGGTTGATTAGGAGACTTGTTTTTTGATCGGGTCCTTTCTTATGAACTAATAAGCTTAGCGGCTAGCTTTGCGGTAGCCCAATGCATCTTGGGCGATGATCAGCTTTTGAATGTTCACTGAGCCCTCGACGATCTGATAAGACTTGGCATCGCGATAATAGCGTTCAGCGGGAAATTCTGTCGAATAACCGTAGGCGCCGAGGATCTTCAACGCTGCATCCGCGCAAAAGGCAGCGGCTTCGGCGGCCGCGTACTTCGCCATAGACGCTTGGAGATTGTACGGCTGGCCACGATCCGCCAGACAGGCAGCGCGGTAGACGAGTAACCGCGCCGCTTCTTCCTGCACTACCATTTGGGCGATCAGATCTTGGTTCATTTGGAATTGACCGATCTTCTGGCCGAATTGCTCTCGTTGATTGGCGTAACTGATGGCCAGTTCACGAGATGCCCTGGCAAGTCCAATGGCTCCGGCGGCGCAACCGAGCCGAGTATGGGTCAGGTGACGCATACAAATTCTAAAGCCGTCGCCTTCATTGCCGATAAGATTATCTTCGGGAAGCGAAAAATTATCGAAGGTCAGTTCTCCAGTTGGTGAGGCATGTGCACCCAACTTGTCCAGGTCGCGCCGGGTTAGACCGGGTTGGTTCAGGTCGACATAAAAGGCGGACATGCCGTGATGCTTTTTTGCCCGGTCGGTATAGGCGAAAATCACTCCCGAGTCGGCGACGGTTGCATTGGTAATCCAGATCTTGGTGCCGTTGAGCAAAAAGCCTGTACTGCTTCGCTTCGCGGTTGTTTTCATCGCGGCCACGTCCGACCCGACATCCGGCTCGGTGATTGCAAAAAGACCGACCGACTTACCACTCAACAGATCTGGCAGATATTTTTTCTTCTGCTCTTCATTGCCGAATTCGCAGAGGGTTACGGCCGGGCCGGCCTGCATGTTCAGATAGACACGGATGGCGCTATGGACGCGAGCGATCTCTTCTGAAATCAATACGTGGGCAAGAAAGCCCAGGCCGTTCCCTCCATATTCCTCGGGAACGAGACAACCATAAAAGCCTAAGTCGCCCATTTTACGAACCAGATCTTTACGAAACAGACGGTCGCGGTCATCCGCGGCGGCAGTGGGCGCGATTTCCTTATCGGCAAAATCGTGAGCCAGTTTTTGGACTTCAGCTAATTCTTCCGGCAATTCAAAATCCATCTATTCCTCGGATGAGAGACTGGAGATTGACTAACGTGGCGCACCGTACGAATGCGCTATCTATTTTAGCAGTTCCCGCGCTATCAAAAGTTTTTGAATCTCCGATGTTCCTTCATAGATCCGAAGAGCGCGCACGTCTCGATACAGCCGCTCCATAATATTCCCAGCAACAACTCCGGCGCCGCCGTGAATCTGCAGAGCTTGATCGACAATTCTCTGGGCCGCCTCAGTCGCGAACAATTTGGCAATGGAAGATTTCATCGCCAAACCCACTTCCTTTCGGTCGTGCGCTTCTGCAGCTCGATAGACCACAAGGCGCGATGCTTCGAGTTCTGCTGCCATCTCGGCGAGCTTGAATTGAATGCCTTGAAATTCCCCAATCGCGCGGCCGAACTGTTGCCGGCGGCGAGAATAGGCGATCGCTTCGGCCATTGCTCTGCATCCGAAGCCGACCGCGCTCGCGCCGACCGCGCATCGAAGAATGTCCAGAGTCTGCAACGCAATTTTCAACCCGCTTCCTTCGATTCCAAGCAATCGATCCTGCGGTACAAAACAATCATCAAACCCGAGGACGCCAATGGGATGGGGAGACAACAGGCGAGTTTTTTCCTTGACGGTAAAACCGCCGGAACCCGCTTCCACGATCAAGGCGCTGATTCCTTTGGCCTTGGCGCTCGGATTGGTGGAAGCGAAAACAATGTAGGTGTGCGCGATGCCGGCGTTGGAAATGAAACGTTTCGTCCCCGTTAAAGAGTAGCCGCCGCTGACACTTTTCGCCCGCAGAGCAATAGCCGACGCGTCAGAGCCCGCTTCAGGCTCGGTTAACGCGAAGGCTCCAATCGTTTCCGCCCGAGCCAACGACGGCAAGTATTTCCTCTTTTGCTCTTCCGTGCCGGCAATGACGATTGGTTGACTGGCGAGCGCTTGTACGCCGAACATCACGTCGGCGAGAGCTGCGAAGTACGCGAGTTCTTCGCGGATCACGCAGAGATCCCGCGCCTGGACCGCTTCGCGCATCCCTCCGTACATACGCGGAACCGCGTAGGCCATGAAACCTTGCTGGCCGAGTTGGCACGCGAGAGAGGACGCTTCGCGCTCGAGCGCTTCTTGCTCCGTCTCACCAACGAGCGGATTTCGCTCTGCCCATGAGCGTAGTTTCGCGCGTAGTTCGTGATCGGAGTCGCTGAAGGAGTCCATCGGCGAGATTAAGCAGACAATTCTTTTTGGTAGTGGAGCATCTTGCCCTGGACGAACCCTACCTGAGTAAAGAACTGCTGCATTTCCGGCCGATCACTCGCCACGAGAGTGAAGATGGTCTTGATGCCGTGATCTTCAGCCGATTCGGCAAATTGTCTGGCGAGCTCCTGAGCGATGCCGTGATGGCGATAGGCCGGATCGACACCGATAATTTCAATCCAGGCAATAGTACCGGGCAGGCCAAACTCATACTCACCGGCTCGTCCCAATACGAATCCGACAACGCGATTATCAACTTCAGCAATCAGCGAGGCCCAGTGGGGTCTAATGGCCTCCGAAATTTCGATTCTCTTGTCCCAGTAATCGGGTCGCGCGATACCGGTTTGTCTCTCCTCCATACTGACGATGGCCGATAGGTCGCGCTTCTCCAGGTTTCTGACCTCAATCTTTTTTTTCATATCTGTTCTCCAGCTTCACAGATCAACCGCGGTTGAACTTCAACGGCCGCTTTTCGACGAAGGCGTTGTATCCCTCGATAAAATCCGGCGTTTCCATGCACCGTGCCTGGGCCGCCGCTTCCATTTCCAACGCCGTTTCCAAGTTTACATTCCCTTCGTACTCGAACAATTCTTTGGTGACACCCAGAGCGTAAAGTGGACCGTCCTTCAGACGGGTTGCCCATTTGTAAGCTTCGTCCATTAAAGTTTCGCCTGGCACGACCCGATTGGCTAAGCCAATGCGATGGGCTTCTGCCGCATCGATGGTATCGCCGAAGTACACTAGCTCGGCGGCTTTGCCGAGACCGACGATTCGAGGGAGCAAGTAAAGAGCGCCCATATCGGCTCCGGATAAACCGACCTTTACGAACAGAAAAGCCGCTCGCGCTTTGTCGGAGAAGATTCGGAGATCCGAAGCCAGCATCAGCATGGCGCCGGCTCCGGCAGCGATGCCATTCACCGCCGCGATGATCGGTTTTTTGAGCTGGCGCATGTTCTTCACAACGTTGCAGGTCATACGTGTGAACTTGTAGAGCTCGTCGCCCTTCATTTTGAGCAGCGGCCCGATAATGTCATTGACGCTGCCACCAGAGCAGAAACCTTTTCCGGTGCCGGTCAGGACGACGACTTTGGTATTGTTATCGTCTGCCAGTTCCGCAAAGATTGTTTCCAGATCGCCATACACCTGAAAGGTGAGCGCGTTGAGCTTTTCCGGATCGTTGAGCCGAATCGTAGCGACGCCGTCGTTGTTTTCGAAAACAAAACTGTTGTAATTCATTCCGTCTGGTTCTCCTCACTGGCTTCCTTGTCTTGCGACGATACTCGCTGTAATCCCGTAATCAATAGCCGGTAAAATTCGGTTTGCGTTTTTCTAAAAACGCCTTGGTTCCTTCGGCGAGATCATGGCTGCGGGCAATGCCGGCAAAGGTCCGCGCTTCCAATTCCAATCCCGTAGCGAGATCGACGTCGTGGGCGCGATTGATTAACATTTTTGACGCTTGTAACGCCAGACGGGGCAACGCGGCCAGTTTGTCGGCGAGGAGAGTCGCCTCTGCCAAAAGCTTTTCTTTTGGAGTTACCTTCATCACCAAACCGACTGCCAGCGCTTCCTGCGCCGTAATCGGATCTCCCAGAAGAATCATTTCTTTGGCTTTGGCAATGCCGATCAGACGCGCCAGCCTTTGCGTGCCGCCACCACCGGGGAATGCGCCGATCTTGATTTCCGGCAAGCCAAAGCGCGCGGATTCCGAAGCGATCCGGAAATCAGCCGCCAACGCCAATTCACAGCCGCCGCCCAGCGCATAACCGGAAACTGCGGCGATCACCGGCTGGGGTAAGGATTCGATCTGATCGAACAGAATCTGGAACTCCCGCGCATGTTGGTAGGCGGCCTCAGCGCTGGCGGTCCCGTCCATCTCGCTGATGTCTGCGCCGGCACAGAATATTTCGTCATTGCCTGTGATAATGACCGCCCGAATTGCGGCGTTACGCGCAACATCGCGGAACATTCGCTCCATTTCTTGCCGCATCTCAGCATTCAGCGAATTTTTCTTCTGCGGTCGATCAAGTAGAATCGTGGCTTTTGCCTCATTCTCGCGGTACTGCAGGGTTTGATACATATCGTACTCTCACTGAAGGCCAAACAGTTGCACGGCATTGTCGTGTAGGAGATGTCGCTTGGTTTCTGATTTTAGGCCAACGGCTTCCCACTGGTCGAGGCTCTCTTTCCAAGAAAGGCCGTTGGTCCCCCAGAGACAGCGGTCCTGACCCATACGGCTATTGATGTAGTGAATGATTTCGGGCTTTAAATATTTCGGCATCCAGGCATCGACGCCAAAATAGACATTGTCCCACTTGTAGCAGACCGAGATCAGCTCCTCGACCCAGGGCCAGCCGGTGTGGGCGCCGATGATCTTTAGATCCGGAAAGTCACTGGCAATACGATCGAGATAAATCGGTCGGGCATGTTCGCTCGGCATCGCTTCCAAAACATGGCCGACTTGGATGGAAACCGGAATTTTGAGTTCGTCGCACTTGGCGTAGAGCGGATACATTTTGGCATCGTGAAGTGGAATATCGAAACCGTAGATGTGAACGTAGACGCCTTTGAAACCATAGTCCTTAACCGCGCGATCAATTTCCTCCAACGATTCCTTGATGCGAAAAGGATTGTAGCCGGCGAGGCCGACAAATCGTTTTGGGTAACGTTTCGTGTACTGCGCCACTTCCTCAAGCTCAGTATCCATGTACATCCACTTGTTTCGGTACGACCACATTTTGCATTGGGTGATAAAAACCTTTTCGACACCGGCTTCGTCCATCTTCGCGATCATGGTTTCGATGCTGTCAAATTGTGGCAGGCCGCCGATGGCCCGTTCCATGCGGCAAATGAGCTCGCCTTTTTTCGCCTCGTTCCACTTGGCGATGAACTCAGGCGTGGCCACGTAATACATGAAGTCGATGGCTTGAATATCATTGGACATGGTCTTCTCCTCTAATATCGTCTCCTTCTTTCTTTACCCTCACTCCAACCCTCTCCCGGTGGGAGAGGGTGGTCAGGAACAATGAAGCATCAATCCTGCCTCCGTGTCTTCGCCCTCGCCCTCTGGGAGAGGGCGGGATGAGGGCCCTACACCATCGTCAGACCTCCGCTGACGCTTAGCGTCTGGCCGGTAATGAAATTCGCCGCCGGCGAGGTCAAAAACAGCACGGCTTCGGCGATCTCTTCGGGCTGCGCCGGACGGCGAAATGGCGTCGCCTTCGTTACGGCATCGATGATTTTGGCGGTTTGTTCCGACTGGGTGCGTACGGCTTGCAGCAACGGCGTCTCGGTTAGCCCTGGACATACGACGTTCACATTTATTTGGTAGCGGGCTACTTCGCGGGCGATGGTCTTTGAAAAAGCGATCACCGCGCCTTTGGCGCCCGCATAAACTGCTTCCCAGCTGGAACCGACTCGCCCGGCATCGGAACTGATATTCACGACCTTGCCGAAATTACGTGAAATCATGTTCGGTAGAACAGCATGGGC
>Ga0070681_10008143_pt1 | contig 10261 bp, 9 predicted proteins | sample KBSC83BmetaG_FD_65650 | JGI IMG/M metagenome (GOLD analysis project Ga0070681, IMG submission 65650) | Corn rhizosphere microbial communities from Kellogg Biological Station, Michigan, USA - KBS C8-3B metaG | ecosystem: Host-associated > Plants > Roots > Rhizosphere | place: USA: Michigan...
GACTCCGTTGGGCACGATGTACGTGACGATCACGGAGGACGATCGCGGTCAGCCGTTCGAGGTGTTCATCACGTTGGGCAAGGCCGGCGGCGCGGCGATGGCGGACGTGGAGGCGATGGGTCGGTTGCTGTCGTTGGCCTTACGGAGCGGGATTCCGCTCATGGAAGTGCACAAGCAGCTCCGGGGGATCGCATCGGACCGGCCGATCGGGCTTGGGCCTAACAAGGTGCTGTCGGTTCCGGACGCGATCGGTATTGCGATCGAGCAGTGGTGGAGGGAGAAGCAGGGGGTTCAGCAGGAGCTCTTGGGCGAGGGCGGGTCGAAGCAGGGTGGGGTGCCGGCGAGGGAGCAGATCACTGGATCCGTCCGCGTGGCGCCGAGCGGGAGCGGGGATGCGACGTTAGGCGGTGCGCAGGGGCAGCTCGGGTTTGACGCGGTGACGGACAATGGCGGGTTTATGGGGACGTGTCCGGATTGCGGATCGCAGTTGGAGTATGCCGAGGGGTGTGTGAAGTGTCATGTGTGTGGGTTTAGTGAGTGCGGGTAACGGGACGGTAAGTACGAGGTTCTTCCTGCTGCCCCACACCGATAGAGAGCAACACCTATTTCGTCAACGGGCGCACTATTGACGACTATCCCGAGCTTAGTCCTGCGGTTAGGCGTGCAGCTTGGAACTTTCAGCGCGTGCACGCCGATGATCCGACACCAAGGGCGAGCTGCAACCCGAGCTCGCCGCTACCGAGGTAGCTGGCCATTTGTCGCGGAGCCCTCGCTCGCTTCCAGGTGTAGCGGATCCAGCGTAAGCCCTGGATAGGGGTTAAGGAAGGAGTCCACTTGGCGAAGATCGAGCTGTTCGATTTCGCCATATTCGTTAGCGATACTCGAGCGCACGACTACCTCCGCCAAGGCCATCGCGCCGCCAGTAGCGGTCAGAGCGTCTCTAGCAGTAACGAACGCAAGAAACTCCCCGCGGATGTCCCCGAACCGATGTCCACGCTCCAACGGGATCACTCGGACCGTCGCTCCAATTGCTATCTCGCTCCATCCTCTCGACGGGACGCTCACAACGATGTCATCGGAGATAATCGGCTTTTTGTCGTTGAGTCGCTGGTAGAGCAACTGCTCGAGAACCCACGCACTGCAACGAAGTGCCAGGAGGGCGGCTCCAGCGCGGAAGCGCGCGCGCGCACCAGAGCCCGTCTCAGACATATGCATCGGGATGGTCCAGTCGTCGGGAATCCCATGAGCGCCAGCCCGCCACAGCGCTCGGCGTAAGTCCCGCACTTGGAGTCGTGCTGCATCCGCCGATCCATAAAGTAGGTTGCGCGCGGCCGGCACCTCGAGCAGTTCGCGAATCAGCGCGTGGGCCGGATGCGCGTGTAGAGCACGAACGAGTCTTTCCTCCGCTGCGGCGGACCATAGCCGGAAGGGTGCCGCAGCCTCATCGTTCGATGGCCCGGTCGTCATGGATTGCAGATCAGCCAGTAGGTGCGACGCAGGTCGTTGTAGACGAACGAGAGGTCGGTCCGGGTCAACTACGTCCCACATCTGTGGCGCCACGACTAGTAACGGCTCCATTGCCAGGCGGACGACGCGCACGAAACTAACGTACGAACGCAGGATTAATTCCTGTTCGTCGTTAGTCAGCGGCGGGAGCGACGCATATGGCCCGCCTGTGCCGATGGCACGCGTGAACGCAATCATAGCGTAACCAGATAGGCGTGGACCCAGGCTCTCCGCTGCGAATCCGTAAGGCGCGCGCCCCGTCCGACGTGCCAAGGACGGATCGAAATCACCGCGGAGATCGCGCAAAAGTGTGTGCAGCGCCAAGGTCATTGGGTGCTCCTTAATTTCGCGACTCAGTGCGAAGGCAGCATCCAATGCAGAACTGGTCTCAGCCGGCACCTCATTCATTCCAGTACTCTTCGTCAAGAAGTCGACGCTCTTGCCGCACGATTCTCTCAACATCCTCCACGACGAGGTGCTCGCGCGAATCTTCGTCCTCGGCCGGCCGCGAGTCGAACAACCATCGCGCATCGTAGAGCAACTCAAGGGCGAGACGGGGCACCAGGCGACGGGCCGTCTCCACGAAGCGCTCGACCGCCCCACGCTCACCGGTCTTGTCCGTTCTGACGAACGGATGCCACACTGCTGAGTGGTATCGCGAGAGGGTGCCGAGCACGTAGAGAGCCATGAAGAACGAGACGGCCTGCGGCAGGCTGAGAACATGGCGTCCTTTCGGCAGGCCAAGATTCAAGTACCTCTGTCCCATGAAGGAGTACTCGCACAGGTCGATGCCGGCCCTTCGCCTGAAAAGCACTATCCACTCGTGACCATCGTATGGGCGGAGATATGCCTCGCGAAAGCGAGGGACTGCTGCGAGAACAGTAAGTGGGTCGCGTTTTCCAAAGTCGGCAACGCGGATGCGATCTACGGTCTCGTGCTCACGACGTGCAGGGTATACAGCCACTACCGCTTGCGGGTGTTCCTTGTACGGCCAGTCGAAGTGGTCCCCGATATTTGGGATCGTCGCAAGTACTTCGCGGAGTGTCCACTTCACACCTGGGCGCGCCACCAGAGGTGCCGAGGCGAGCTTCGCCAACGCGCCTAGGGCACCGTGGTTCGCGTCGCGCGTGATGAATGAGGTGTCGCCGATCTCGGCGTGCGGCGTCGGTGGATCGAGCCGCATACCATGGTGTTGAATCGGCAACGACGCGTCGCCGCTGCGCAGGACATTTACTGCGCCTAACAAGTTCGTGGCGCCGTAGTACAGGAGAAGCGGCGCGATATCTAGCGGCGCCAGCGCGGCCGCATCAAAGTAGGCATGCGCTTGGCGCACCGCTCCCGTGACCAACGCCAAGGTGTCAGCTGCTGGCGCCGCATGACCCAGTTCGCACATCGCGGTGCTAACGTTTCGGTCATAGGAGAAGCGCAGCAAAAGCCGCCACTGCTCCCCGACAATATCGTCGCTGCGAACGTGTATGAGGCGCATGTCTTCGCTCTATCCGGAGTACCCCGCGGCACGAATGGCTGGAAGTAAATCTGTTGCCTTGATCATGTCCTGTCTCCGACTTGACGCGAGTCCTTACGACACCGCCTGGCGACTCTTAACATTGTCTGGTGAATCTCGGCAGTTACCTTCCGAGTTCGCCAGAGTACAACGCCCATTACCCTAAGTCATGCTAGCGTGCCACAGCGCTTCGTAGTCGCAGGGTTGACAGCAACGCGGTCGCGTGCGGCTCGTTAGATTATCTGTAATTCAGCTTCTCGGAAGCAAAAGTTATTCGCGATAATTCGATCTCAGGGTGAGTTTGAGGCGCCGCACCGCCTCAGCCGCACCCCTGAGACAGGCTGTTAACCAAACCAACTGACCGGTCCCACCAAATATTCCCCAATGCCTGCCGAATCGCCGAGTTTCAGCGATGGCTGGCAACGGAACAGTGAATGCGGCCCGGCCGCTGACCGCATTGCCATGTATAGGGACTTACTGCTCCTGGCGCCGCACGTCAAAGGTGAGTTTTAGGCGGCGTACTACTTCGGCTGCACCTCTGCGATAGACGGTTAGGCAGATGATATCGCCGGCTGGATCTCGCACCTCCCAATGGCGACCGTACCGTCGAACTTCGAATGGCGCGAAGTCGTCCGCCGACTTATGACGAACGCGTACCTGAGAGTATGTGTAAGCCACGGACAAACCTCCCAATTTCTACGGGCTCGTTCTGACTCAGCGCGTATTGCACTAGCGTTCGCTGTATATATGATAATATACGCCCTGGGTTGCGTCAATAACTAGATAGACGGCAAATCGCGATGACGTTCAAAGAAGCGACTGACCGGCTCGCAGGTTGCATCACCCACGCCGAGATTGCGCGAGCCGCTCGAGTGTCAGTTCAGCTGGTGCGTCAGGCGCGCCTCGATCCAACCAACCCCAGTTATCGATCGCCGCCGGTAGGCTGGCCGATGATTTTGGCGAAGCTAGCCAGAGAGAGGAGTGCGCAGCTCAAGGCGTTAGCCAGCGAAATCGAAAGAAGCTAGACATACATCGCGACGCCTCCGCTATGGGATCGCGAGCTCTGAAGGTTGCGTGGACTTGGACAAGACCCCCCACGTCGCCTATCCGGCCGCAAGCCCAGATTGACGCGCTCGATGTCGTAAGGCGCCAGTCTGGTCGGGACTCTTCCGGTGCTACTCTGCCCTGGCGAGACTTGCGAGAAGAGATCTTCTTGCACACGTTGTGCTGGGGCGGCTCCATGCAAGGGCGATCATTGCGCTTGACTAACGCTAGCACGAGCACTTCGCATGGAATGACTGTACGGCGCAGGTGGCGCCGGCCCTCAGAGGTGCCGCCTCTTCGCTCGGCGCCAGGAACCCATTGATCGTCAAATTTGTTGTCCAACCTGCAGCGCTATCGTTGCCATCAACCATCTCCCCTCCCTCTGTGTCGTGGCGCGCCATGAGCCTTCCAAGAACGGGACCGCAACGCCACGAGTTGACTGGTTCTCATGACAATCAAGGCTGACGTAACAATCGAATTGCAATCTTCTTTCGAGCGAATCCTAGCAACATACCGGAGCGCAAGAAGCGGTGATTCGTTTTCTGGCCGCCACCCGATTACGGACTCCTTCCGGAATATTCAAGCTGCTATCCAGGCGTTGAGCTCAGTAAGAGGCCGCACGGGATTGTCGGTCAGGTGGTCTGTCGGTCAGGGCAATTGGACTAACGTACCGTGGATCGCCCTTCTAGATCGCAAAGAGACGGACACGACTCAGCACGGCGTCTACGTCGTGTACCTGTTTCGTCAGGACATGTCCGGCGTGTATCTCACCTTCAATCAGGGTGTAACCGATCCGTTCAAACGACTTGGTCGGACCGAAGGTCGAAAGTTGCTCAAAGCAACGGCGGCCGATATCAGAAGACAGTGCGCGTCGCTCGGCAAGGCAGGCTTTCGTCTAGACGACAGGCTTGACCTGACCGCCGCAAGTGGCGTCGGCGCAGACTACGAAGTCTCGACGATCGCCTACAAGTACTACGAAGCCGGTAACGTCCCAAGTGATGGCGCTCTCGCCTCTGATCTGGAGGCCGTTCTCTTCGCGTACGACGCCTACTTGGCGTTGCCCGCACGAATGCCAATTCCCGCACCGTCGACCCGCAGCTGGATCTTTCAAAGCAATCCTGACAGGTGGGACCTCGGCGAAGCCATGTCGTACCTCCAAGGTTTCACCTATTTGGTGCGCCAACACGCCGACGAAGTTGCAGCGGGTGACAAGGTCTATCTGTGGCAATCCGGACCGGACGCGGGTATCCTTGGCACCGCGATCGTCGAAGACCAGCCGACCATCCGACGAATGGACGAGGCGGTCGCGCGCTTTGCGAAAAATCCCGATGGTCTGATTGACCCGCAGTTACGAGTGGCGCTGAAAATTGTGAGCAAACTGATCCACCCGCTCTTGAGGCGCGATCTCGCAAACGTACCGGCTCTTCAAGACCTGTCGATTCTTCGCGCGCCGCAAGGCACGAACTTTTCGCTCACGCCGCTGCAGGCAAAAACGATCGACGAGCTGATTGCCGAGCAACAGCGAACGAAAAGCGCGGCACCTGTGGCAGATCTGCGCGCTATTGTGGACGCTTTCGCACAGTGTCTGACGACTAGCAATATCGATTTTGGTCCGCAGCATTTGCAGTTCACGAGGACCTTTGTAGCAAGCCTCGCCGCAAAGCGTTTCCTGATTCTGACCGGGCTATCAGGATCGGGAAAGACGCAGATCGCCTTGCATTTCGGACAATGGTGTGGGACCGACAGGTATCGCGTAGTGCCGGTGCGCCCGGATTGGACCGGCCCAGAGGCACTTCTCGGCTACGAAGACGCGCTGCTTCCGGTGGTCGAGGGTCGGCGGGCGTGGTGTGTACCGGAAGCGCTCGAATTCATTCTGAGGGCCACGGGCGATCCGACAAATCCGTACGCGCTGATTCTCGACGAGATGAACCTCGCACACGTCGAGCGATATTTCGCAGATGTCTTGTCTGGAATGGAATCGGACGTCGCTTGCTTGCCCAACTTGGAACTGGAGAGCGGGCTTTGGCGTGCCGTTGAAGATGAGTCGGCGAAAATACGTTTCCCCGACAACTTGTTTATCATTGGCACGGTGAACGTCGATGAGACGACGTACATGTTCTCGCCAAAGGTCCTCGATCGCGCCAACACAATCGAATTCAAGGTTCCGTCTTCTGCGTTACGGTTCGATGCGCACAGGCCTCTCGAGAGTGAGCCAGGTGACGACGCGTTAGTACGGGGCTTTCTGCAGATCGCGCGTGATAAGGAATGGCAGTTTGATCATCCGCCCCGCGATCGAGAGGACTTCGATAGCGCTCTGCGTTCACTACACGATCTCCTAAGTGAAGGAGCTTTCGAATTTGGGCATCGGATCGCGCACGAGGCCGTGCGATTCGCCGCGATGCTAGCCGGTGCCGGCGAGCCGAGCTGGCTCGCTGCTTTAGACCTTGTACTCCTGCAAAAGATCATGCCGAGGCTACACGGATCCCGCCGGCGCCTTGAGCCAACGCTATCGGCGCTTGGGCGGTACTGCGTCGCACCAAAGGCGTTCGCGCCTAACGACATGATTGCGTCCGAAAGGTTCGATCCGTTGGCTCCTCTCTCCACGACTGCTGCTCTGCCTATGTCCTTCGACAAGGTCAAACGCATGACCCGCAGCCTTCGCTCGAATCAGTTCGCGAGCTTCTCGGAATGATACAAGGAGCGGTCACCGACGCGAGCATGGTGCTCCTCGATGGTGAGCGCGAGACCGATGTTCGCCTAAGAATAGAGCTGCTTCCCACCACGCCAGTCGAGAGCGCTGCGCTTCTCGATCTGCGCCAAGACCTCGATCGCGACACGGCGCTTGCACCGATTCAGCTCATCGAGAGCACAGAGTACCGCTATGCAATTCAACCGCGCGGCGCAGGAGGTTATGCCACAGACCGCCCGGAGATCTTCCTTCCCGACGACCGCACCGGAAGCTCCGGTCGCATTCGGATAGGACTCGCTACTGGGCTCGTCCCAGTTACGGTGAGTCGGGATGGCCGCCCCGTTGGGCAAGCCAAATTCGAAGTGCGCTCTAAGAAGTTCGATTATCTGCGGCAGTACCAGTGGATGATGCGAGACGTGGCGACGCAGATGGCGGAAGTTGTCATGGAGCGTTTTGCGCCGGCCGAGCATCATTTCGAAATAGATGAGGAGGCGGACGCGCGAACGCTCTATCAACGTTTTTGTTTCTTGAAGAGCCTTCTCTCGGATGAGTTGTTCCGCGCAGCCGTCCGCATGGTGCTCAGTCATCCATACTCATATTGGGAAGAGTCGGAAGATCGGCGCAATCCGGCGAAGGGACTCAAACCAACATCCAAGATAGTTCGCAAGCTAGCAGAAGCCGGCTGGATTATGAGCGAAGCAGGCGGACGCCCGGCAAGTCATGGCGACGCGCGCCTGTCGACTCGCCAGATACTGGTCACGATTGCACACGATTCGCTGGATAACCTACCGAATCGCTTCGTCAAATTTGCTTTGGAGAGCTGGCGTAGCGAGATCGCACGCGTTGAGAGTGCGTTGCAGCGATTGCCGGCAAGCAGCCCAGTGCGACGCGGAACAGCAGAGGTGACTGCTTCGCTAGTCGAGCTCGATTACGTCCTAACGAATGATCTTTTTCGTGGGGTCGGCGATCTCGATCAGTTTCCGGCTGCCAGTACGATTCTTCAACAGCGAGCAGGATACCGCGATATCTATCGCGCGTACTTGTGTTCTGCCTTCGCCTCTAAGCTAAGTTGGCCGGGAGGTGAGAATGTCTTCGGCGCTGGGCAGCGAAACGTCGCAGCGCTGTTCGAGTATTGGACTTTCTTTCAGCTTGCCAACGTATTGGCTCGCTTGTGCGGTCAGTCGTTCGACTTCGGACGCCTAGTTCAGAGTGACGAATCCGGCTTGAGTCTTGGCCTCGTTCGTGGAAGGCAACGAGTGCTGAGTGGCGCAGTGCGCCGACTCGGTCGGGTGATAGATGTTGACTTGTACTTTAATCGTACTTTTCCGCGCGGTCGTGCGCCCGGCACGTCCTGGTCCATGGCGATGCGACCTGATTGCTCGGTGCGCCTAACGCCGACTGGCGGCGTCAGCGTCGATGTACCCGACGTTTGGCTGCATTTCGACGCCAAGTATCGAATTGAGAGTCTTCTCGAGATCCTCGAATCCGATTCGGCTGCCACAGACGATCCTTTGGATACCGCAGCGCAATCGGCAGAGGCGGGTCCGCTGCGAGAAGATCTACTAAAGATGCACGCGTACCGGGATGCAATTCGCCGCTCAGCGGGCGCCTACGTGATTTATCCCGGTAGCGACGTCAGAGAGTGCAGAGAATATCACGAGTTGTTGCCGGGCTTGGGCGCCTTCGGCCTTCAACCCGCTGAAGACGGTGCTGCGATAGGCGCTACCGCAATCGAGACATTTCTTAATGACACGATAACCCACGTTGCGTCGCAAATCACACAACACGAGCGATCACGGTTCTGGAGCGAAAGGTCATTCGCGGCAACGCCCGTAGTAAGTAAGGTCGTAGAGGCAGCCGAATTTTTACATCAACCGCCTGCGGATGCGTTGGTTCTGTTAGGATACGTGAAGAGCCAATCGCATCTCGATTGGATTCGAAAGCACGCGCTTTACAATCTGCGGGCGGACTCCCGCAATGGCGCGGTCGGACTCAACTCACAAGAACTCTCCTCGGAGTTTCTTCTCCTTTATGGGAATTCTATTCGGGGAGCAGTTCTTTATCCGATCATCGGCGGCCCACGACTGGTAACAGACGCGGAGCTGCTGGCGCTCGGTTATCCCGCGCCGGGCGGAAAACTCTACTATTGTATCGAGCTACAGCAGCCAATGTTACCGTTGGGATACCCTGGCCTTGAGAACTTCCACCTAGACGACCTAACGCTGCCGGCATCTCACCAGGTCGTGCTGGGGGCGCCGCTGACAATTACGTGGCAAGGGTTGGCGCAGGCACTAGCCTAGCGGAGCCGGTGACCTCGCTTATGACCCGCGACCGCTATTTTGCCGGGTGTCGCATCTGCCCGGTAGCAGCTCGTGACCGCGGATGCCTAACTAGGACAAGTAGCACATCGCATCTAGGTGTTGGATTTGTACAGTCTTCGACGTGAATACTGAGAAGGCGTTGGAAATGACGACGTAGTACTTCTTGCCTCCGGCAAGGGACAAGTCGACAGTTACCGCAGCCTCCTTGCCGCTGTCGAAGTACGCCTTCACCTGAGTATGGTTCTGCAGATTGATGAATCCGTCTTCATCGACTACAGAAACGTCAACATCCTTTAGACCTCCAGCCAATCCAATGATGCGGCCCGTTACTCTACAAGTGCGATACCGGCTAGCGTCCCACGAGATCGACTGCATGCCGCCGGCGGAAATCTCGAGCGCGGCAGTGTCGGCGAGGGGAATGACTTGTGTCATATCGTGCTGGGATCGTGGCGTGCTACCTGCGACGCCTTCCCGAGCGAATTGCGCGGCGACCACCGCCACAAGCACACAGCCAAGGGCAAGCAGTAGTATCCCGGGTGTTCGTTTCGGGGCTGGCGCCATTGGGCTTACTTTCTCGTCGACTGCTCGCGAAGCGGCATTCGCTGAATCGACCAGATTCAAGTCCCGACCGCAATGTTTACAGACGATCGCGGCATCCTGGATGGCTTCGGCACAGTAGCGGCAGGCTTTCATTGCGTTAGACCCGTGTCTGAACGACGAAGGAGGTGGAATATTGGAATGGAGGTTGCGCGCGAACTTCTGATTCCAATTTTTGGGCAGGAAACTGCTCCTCTAGTTGTCGACAGCTTTGCATGAAATTGAGGCTCCTAGGGTCGACCACACGACAATCGCTTTAGTCATCGGTGGCGTCTCAACGGACAGGCGTTGATACGGCTGGATAAGCATGTCACTGCGTACCGTGTCCTCGTGGTAGGCTCCGAGCGGGTCCGCATACGTGATGTGAAAGACGAGAACACGCACAGGGAAGCCAGCTTCGTTATGAAATGCAATCTTGGCCGAAATGCCAACGGACGACACGCTATCGACGACTAACGGGCATTGCTCGACGTGCGAGGTAGCACTAAGACCGGCTGTCAGAGGCACGAGGGTCAGAATGGACAGCAGCCAGGAGCGAGCCACGGGTCACCTCCGGTTAGGAATGGCTCTTCGCCTACGAAAGAGACTTGCGATGTCCGA
>Ga0070681_10008145_pt1 | contig 10260 bp, 10 predicted proteins | sample KBSC83BmetaG_FD_65650 | JGI IMG/M metagenome (GOLD analysis project Ga0070681, IMG submission 65650) | Corn rhizosphere microbial communities from Kellogg Biological Station, Michigan, USA - KBS C8-3B metaG | ecosystem: Host-associated > Plants > Roots > Rhizosphere | place: USA: Michigan...
CGATCGTGGTGCTCCTGATCTTCGTCATCCCGGTGTTCGAGAACATGTTCGGCTCGGTCGGGCTCGCCCTTCCGCTTCCGACGCGCATCGTCATCGGCGCATCGAGATTCCTGAAAGCCTATTGGTGGATGATCGGCGCGGCCATGATCGTCGGCGCGTATCTCTTCCGGAAGTACTACGCTTCGCCGAATGGCAAGCTCGTAATCGACCGCCTGATGCTGAAGATGCCGGTCCTCGGCGACGTGCTCCGCAAGTCCGCGGTGTCCCGCTTCACCCGCACCCTCGGCACCCTGATCAGCTCCGGCGTCAGCATTCTCGAGGGTCTGGAGATCACGGCCAAGACCGCTGGTAACCGCGTCATCCAGGATGCGATCATGCAATCGCGCTCCTCGATCGCCGGCGGTGACACCATCGCTCAGCCGCTGCAGAAGTCGAAGGTCTTCCCGCCGATGGTCATCTCGATGATCGCGGTCGGTGAGCAGACCGGTGGCCTGGACGAGATGTTGTCCAAGATCGCCGACTTCTACGACGAAGAAGTCGACGCCGCGGTGAGCAACCTGCTCTCGCTGCTCGAGCCGATCATGATCGTGTTCCTCGGTGTGGTGGTCGGCGGCATGGTCGTCGCCATGTACCTGCCGATCTTCGACATGATTAACGCGGTCCAATAGAAGGGAACTACAAAAAGAAGACTAACAGCTCGGGGCTGTCTGCGGAGCAGACCGGCCGCTCCGAGCTCGGTTTTGAAAACTTCAAACCATGCTCGGCGCTCCGAGCCGCTCCGCCGAAAGCAGCAAGCTGGTATTCTTCAGCTTGCAGTTGGAACAAAAAAGGCCAGCCGATTCGGCTGGCCTTTTTGTCGCTTCAAAGAATTCTTAGAACATGACTCCAACCGTGACCGGCACGAAGCTGAGCGTCCCGCCATTGACGCTGACGCTGTTGTATCTCGCCTCGATGAAGGTCTGGAAGCTCGTGCTGAGGGGCACCTTGATCCCACCGCCGACATTCCACCCGAAGTGATTCTCGGCGTTGCCGGTGGTGCCACCGATGTCCGCGCTTGGCCGATAAAGACCCGCGCCGCCGATCACGTACGGAGTGAACGACATCCCGAGAGGCAGCGCGTATTCCACGTTGCCGGTAAACGCCGGGATGTTGATGCTTCCGTCGGCACCATCGAGCCCGAACTGGTTGTACGCCGCCTCACCACGAATGGCGAGCGCGGAGTATTGCGGGCGGTATCCCACCGCCAGCGCGATGTTGTAGCCGGAGTTGGTGCTGGTGCCCAGATCGCCGGTCGGAAACGCAATACCGCCCGACGCGCCAATCTCGAAAGGATTGTAGCCCTGCGCTTGCGCGCCCGGCGCCGCGGCGAGGCCCGCGGCTGCAATCATGGAAAGGATAGTGTATTTCACGATTTCTCCGATTCGTCATAAGGGTTTACTGCGTCCGTTCTTACACCCGCCGAGTGGCTGGGTTTCTGTTTGTCAGCGAACGAACGGGCGGAATTTAGTCGGCGGTCGCCGTTTCCTGCCTCAACAGTGCGTCAATTTCGCGCAGCTCTGCCGCGCCAAGCCTCCAGGCGGGGGCTCCCGCGTTTGCGCGGACCTGGGCGGCGGAAGAGGCACCCGCAATCACCGATGCGACCGGCCGGTGCGCCAGCAGCCACGAGAACGCCAGATCGAGGATCTCGCGCCCGTGTGACCGGGCGTATTCGATCAGAAGCTCGACTTTCTCGATGGTCTCGTCCGTGAGAAGCTTGCGATAGCGCTCGTTCTTCGCCACCCGCGTATCTTCGGGAATCGGCTGGCCCTTCCGGTACTTGCCGGTCAGCAATCCTGCTTTCAGCGGGAAGAACGGCAGGAATGCCATGCCGAGTCGCTCGCATTCCTCCAGCACGCCTTGTTCGGGCTCCCGGTGCAACAGGCTGTATTCGTTCTGCACGCTCGCGAACGTCGCTGAACCCGGCCGCCGCACCGACGCTGCGTGCGCTTCTCGGAGCTGCTCGGTATTGAAATTCGAGCAGCCGATCTCCCTCACTTTTCCCGCCTTCACCAGCTCGTCGAGCGCTCCGAGGGTTTCTCCAATCGGTACCCCGGGATCGGGCAGGTGCAATTGGTACAGATCTATGTAGTTGGTTCGGAGGCGCTTGAGGCTGGCGTCGCACGCGGCGCGCACGTACTCCGGACGCGCACCGCGACCCTGGCCCGGCATTTCCTGGCCGAACTTGGTCGCGATAATGACGTCCTTGCGCCTGCCGCCGAGAATCCTGCCGAGGAACTCTTCACTGCTGCCATTCCCGTACATGTCGGCGGTATCGAAGAAGTTGATGCCGCAGTCGATCGCGGCGTCGATGACTTCCTTCGTCCGGATCTCGTCGAGGCGGGGTCCGAAATTGTTGCAGCCGATGCCTACGACGGTCACCTCGAGCTGACCAATTCTCCGCTTGTCCATCGGGCCCTCTATCCCGCCGCCGCCGTCTCGCCCAGCTCAACGCGCGTCGTTTCCGCTTCGGGACGCTCACCGAGAAACTCGACCCACTGCTTCTTGAGATGCGGGTAATGCTTCGACGCTTCCACCAGATCGATGAAACACTCGATAGTCGTCTCGAACCAGTGCTGCAGCTTGGGATCTGCGATGCGACCTGCATCATCGAACGCGTGGTGCGCCTGCGCCAGCGCGAACATGTCGGGGTACACGCGCGCTCCCAGGTGCTCGAGCGGCTGCCGCAATGCCCAGAGGCCAATCTTGCCGCCCGTCATCGATGGCGAGGCCGCCATCACGAACCCCTGCTTGCCGTTGAACGGCTGCGGTCTGAAGCGCGATGTCCAGTCGATGACGTTCTTCAGTACGCCGGACATCGAAGCATTGTACTCGGGCGAAGCAATCATGAATCCGTCCGTTGCGATCAGACGCTCGCGCAGTTTCTGCGCGCCGCTGGGAATTCCGTCCGAGAGCTCGGCGTCCAGGTCATAGGACGGACATTCGAACTCCGTCATCACCGCCCGCTCCACTACAGCGCCCTTCTGCCCGGCGATCTGCGCGGCGAGCGTCGCCAGGCGATCGTTGAGTGAGCCTTCACGAAGAGATGCGCCGAAGACCAGCAGCTTCACCGAACAACGCTTTTCGTTCGCCATGTGTACGCTCCGCGAGAGCCATCCAACAGCGCATTCAGTGGTGATGCGCGGACGAGGCTAGTCAGGCAATTCGCGCACCTTACTGTCCATCTGCGGTCCGCACGGATCGGGAAGTCGGAACGGCGACGTCGAATGCCTCGGCGATCAACTCGTAGCTGCGTCTGCGGGCCTCATGGCTGTGGGTGATCGTGACGACCATTAGTTCCTCGGCGCCGTATTCACGCACTATCGCCTCCAGTCCATCCCGCACGATGTCAGGCGTACCGAGCGTCATGCGCCGGCGGCGGACGATCGGTAACCCTGCCGAGGGTTGCGTGAGAAAGCGCGTTGCTGTCTCCACCGTGGGCACGGGAATCGTCTTCCCCGTCGAGCGCAGTAGCGAAAAAGCCATCCGGCTGCTGCTGGCGAGTGCCTCCGCCTCTTCGCTGGAATCCGCGCACAGCGCCCAGGTTGCGACCATTACTCGCGGCTCGCGCAGACGCCGGGATGGCTCGAAACGCTCTCGGTACAAATCGGCGATGTGGGCGCCCTCGGAGTTGATGAAATCAGCGAACACATATGGCAATCCAAGCTCGCCCGCCCAGATCGCGCTCTGTGGCGACGAGCCGAGCAGCCACACATCGGGCGCCTCCGGCCTGCCGGGGAGCTGAGCGACGCGGGCGAAAGGATGGTCGTCCGGTAGGTCGTTCTCCAGATAGCCGAGCAGTTCGTTGAGCTGTTCCCGAAAATCGTCCGGGGCTGCGTATCTGCGATCGCGCTGCAGTGCGAACATTGCGAGCTGGTCGGTCCCGGGCGCGCGTCCAATGCCGAGATCGAGGCGGCCGGGAAACAATCCGGCCAGCATGCTGAAAGTCTCCGCAACTTTCAGTGGGCTGTAGTGCGGCAACATCACTCCACCGGAGCCAACCCGTATTCGAGTGGTGAGAGCCGCAATTGCGCCGATCAGTGCCTCGGGGCTCGGGCTTGCCAGCATCGGCGTCGCGTGATGCTCGGCGATCCAGTAGCGGTTGTAACCGAGCGTTTCCGTGAACTGGGCGAGATCGATGCTGTTGCGCAGCGCGTCACCCCCGCTCGATCCCTCGGAAATCGGCGACTGATCGAGTACGCTGAGAATCATGCGCGGATGATCAGGGTCGATTCGCGGGGCCGGCACTCTGCCGGGCGCCCGCGCCCTCGAGGCATGCGGCGACGTCGCCAGGCAGATCGGACTGACACGCCTTTTCGCGCGCGGCGAGATCGGCGAAGAACCCACTGACCTGCAGACCGATGCCGTCCCAGCAACGCGCGCGCGTCTCTCCCTCCGGCAACGACCTGCAGAACGCGACGCCTCGCGGAAGCTCGCTCGGCGCGTACGCGAGATGCCGAACCGCCCCCTGATAACAGAACGACTTTCCATAGTCCGACGAGAGGTCGCAGCGCCTCCTGATTCCCGCGAACTGGAATGCCGCCGCGCCGGACGCGTTTCTTCCGAGTCCGGAGTAGCACGACGCGACGAGTCTCGGCGTTCCCGCCTGGTCGCAAATCGCACTCGCTTTTCGATAGTCCTGCTTTACCGCCGGCAGGATGAGATCTGCCTGGAGCTCATAGCATTCGACGCGGTATCGCTGCGGTGTCGCGTCGCACGGATAGTGGAGATCGTCGGGCTTGAAGAGCACCACATTCGGCGCCGGCATCGAGTGGCGGTGCATCCCGAACTTGCCTTCGCCGAACGCCTGCATTCGCACACCCATGTTGTGCTCCATGAAGACGCCGCCGTAACAGCTGTTCTGATCCCACGGCGTGCGCAATCGGTCGCAGTCCGCCAGCGAGGCGTTCACGTCGTAGCGGTGGTACATCATGAGACCGTGGCCGGTACCGTGCAGGCAGTCGAAGATGCGGAACTGCTGGTTCGTGCCGCGCAATCCATCACACGGCGCCAGCAACACCTCGTTCGCGATCGGCATGCCCATTCGCGCGTCGAAGTAGCGCTGGAGAATCCCGTGATAGCAGCCTGACTGGTAGCGGTCGTCGCACTCGCTGAGGAGCGCCGTCGCGGTTTTCGGCGTCGAGCGCACCGCGTAGCCGAGGGCGTGGGCGAGCGGATGCCCAAGCAGGACGAGGGACGGATCGCTGTGCTCGACCCAGTCGAGAGTGCCCATCGCCAATGCGATGTTGCCCTTCGAGGAGAGGGCGGCAAGCCCGTCACCGATGCAGGTCGAGTACGCGTCGATCGAATGTTTGATCTGCGGTTTGCAAAGTCGTAGCAGGGAATCGGCGACCATCGCGGAGTCCGAAACCGGTCGCGACGGCGTCGTGGGAGCAGAGGCAAGAGTGTCGGCCGTCATTCCCGGGATCGACATGTGCTCGTCGTGCTGAGCGAGCAGCTGAGTGGGGGCCGCAACGAGCACAACGGCGGAGGCGAGCGCGACCGCACCGACGATTCGACGTGTGGGCATCATGTTGCAGTATCACCGCCCGGCGGCGGCGATTCAACTGGCTATCGCGCTTGCGGATCGATCCTGCCGGCCCGCAAATGGATTGGCCAGCGAACGAATCTTCGCTGCTCCCGATCGCCCCACTCGCGGCCGAGTTCGTCCTCGACGTCAGCAACCGGGTCGACCTCGTGTGCCGCGACGAAATTCGCTACTGCGGACCAGGTCCGCATATAGCCGGCAAGCTCGGCGAGATTCCAGTGCATCTCGAGCTCGAAGCGGGGGACGCTGATCTCTGCAAACGGGAATTCTATCGCGCCGTAACCCTCGAGCAGCAGCTTCCGCTCGGCAAGCCAGTATGGCTCGAGTAGGCCGCGGTTGAAGCGCCGAAGCATTCCATCGAGCCGTTCCGTCGGAAGAACAGGGTCTCCGTATCCCCACACAGCGATCGCTCCGTGCGGAGCAAGCAAGCGCTTCGCTTCCTGGAAAAAAGCCTGGGCATCGAGCCAATGGAGTGCCTGCGCCGTCACCACGATGTCGGCGGAGTGTGAGGGCAAGCCGGTGGATTCCGCGCGCGCAAGCCGGTATTCGATTCTCGCGTGCGCGGTTGCATTCGCAAGTTGCCCCGCGCTGGGATCAACGCCGATGACTCGATCGAAGTGCTCCGCGAGCCCTAGCGCCGCCTGCCCATTGCCCGTGCCACAATCGACGGCGAGAACGCGATTGGGGACAAGTCCTGCGAGGTACGCAAAAAGCGCCGGCGGGTAGTGGGGTCGATATGTCGCGTACTGCGCCGCGCGAGCCGAGAAATGGTCCTTGAAGATCATGCGTCCGCCAGAGCGGGACGCGGCAGCCCTACTTCGCTTCGAGGCTGAGGCTGCGGTTGAGAGCGGTTGCTACGTACACCATGTCGATGCTCTTCAGGAATTCGTGCCAGGGCGGGGGAGCGCGAAAGGCCATCTTCCCGGAAGCATCCTCCCACACCGGGACGACCACGCCCGGCATGTCCGAGGCGGCAGCGCTGCGCTGGAAGGCCTCCTGGATGCGCGACTGCTCCGCGGGCGACCGCTTGCCGAATGAGCCGTCCACGGGCACGATAATCACGTCCTGACCATCCCGCCGCAGATACGCCACCTGAAAGGTGGGCATCGCAGCCAAGCGCTTCGCAGCCGGTTCTCCCATGTATCATAGAGCTTTTCACCGCGGCACAAGGGAGTCAATGTCAATTCTATATCATTAGATGTCACTTTCATATCACCTCAGGGTTTGTTCGGGAACGAGGATTTGCCGGCGCAGCTAGCTTGTAGCCGATGAGATACTCGTCCGCAGTCGTACTGCTGACTTTGGTCGCGGCTTGCTCTGATCGCGTGCCGAGTGGGCGCGCGGAAACCGGTGGCACCCTCGTCATTGCGTCGACCGCCGACCCGGGGACGCTGTTTCCTCCGCTCATACTGACTGCGGAAGCCAAGCAGATCGCCGAGCAGATCTACGATTATCTCGCCGACGTCGGCCCCGACCTCGATATCCGGGACGAAAAGAACTTCCGGCCGGGACTCGCCGATCGATGGATGTGGATGAACGACTCCCTCATGCTGTCGTTTCACATCAATCCCGCGGCGAAGTGGCACGACGGCCGCGACGTGACGGCGCGGGACATCGCCTTCACGTTTGCGCTGAACAAGAATCCCGCGGTCGCGAGCAGAATCGAATCGGACATTGCAAACATTGACTCGGTGACGATCACCGATTCACTCACGGCCGTGTTCTGGTTTCACCGGCGCTCGCCGACCCAATTCCTCGATGCGGCGGCGCAGATGCTCATTCTCCCGGCGCACCAGCTCGAGCATTTGCGATTGCAGGCGTTACGAGAGACGCCCCCGCCACCGGTCGGCACCGGGAGGTTCCGCCTCCGGAAGTGGGATAAGGGCACTTCGGTGGAGCTCGTTGCCGATCCGACGAACTTTCGCGGCAGAGCGAAGCTCGATCGGGTGATATGGTCGGTGGCGCCGGAGCTCCAGACGGCGGTGACGCGATTGCTCGGCGGCGAATCCGATGTCTTCGATGGTCTTCGCCCCGAGAATCTCCCCGCCGTCAGGCGCCAGCCGAACCTGCGGGTAATGATCCAGCCGGGGATGGACTACGCATTCCTGCGATTCAACCTGCGCGACCCACAGGCGCCGGAGCGGCCGCATCCGTTGTTCGGCAACCGCGAGGTGAGACGCGCCATTGCGATGTCGTTGAATCGCGCGGCGATGGTGCGCAATGTCCTCGACACTTTCGGGCTCGTTCCTGTCGGCCCCAATGTCCGCGCGTTTGCGAGCACCGATCCGACACTGCGCCAGTTGCCATTCGATTCATCGGCGGCGGCGCGCGTGCTCGACTCACTGGGTTGGGTGCGCCCCACTCCCAATGGAATCCGCAGCAGAGAGGGAAGGGAGCTCGCTTTCACACTTATCGTACCAACGCTGAGTCTCAACAGGATGAAGATGGGCGCGCTCATTCAGGAGCAGCTGCGGCGAATTGGCGTGCGGGTGGATCTCCAGCCGCTCGAGTCGAGCACCGAAATCGATCGCGAATCCCGCGGGTTGTTCGATGCCGCTCTCGGCGCCTGGCAGATGCCTTCGAGTCCCGACGCGATACGGGCCGCGTGGACCACCGGCGGCATCGGGAAGAACGGCACCAATTTCGGCTCGTACACCAATCCGGAATTCGACGCCCTCCTGGACAGCGCCCTGTGGGCGCCACCTGATTCCGAACGCGCCGTCTTCAGCCGTGCCTACCGGGTAATCAATGAGGATGCGCCGGCCATCTGGCTTTACGAGCCACGTCGAATCATAGGCATCAACCGCCGTGTCCGAACCGGCCAGATGAGGCCCGATGCGTGGTGGTTCGATCTTGCCGATTGGTACATCCCGCGCGGGGAGCGCATTTCGAGGGATCGAATACCACTGACGCGTTAAGTGCCTCTACGAGGGCTTAACGGTTATGGGGTGATATGAAAATGCCCCTCCGGTGATACGAAACTGGCATTTCGAAACGCGGGGAAAAGTGACATTTTTGAGGCACAAAATTCCGCCCAAAAGGCCCAATGATCCGGCACCAGGTCTACTTCGATACGCTCGGTTCCCTGAAGGAGGATAGCGCCGCGTGGCGCTCCGCATTCGCCGGACTCTCAGTCCTGCGACTGGCGGATTCCTACGCGGATACCGGCAGCGTTGCCGATAGTGGCGGCTGGGCACAGATCCACAACGTTCGCACGGCGATCGAAGCCGTGAGCGAGGGCGACCCTATCCGCGGGGTCCTTACCAACGTACTCGAGGAGCTGACCCGGGGAGCGGGCCTGGACGAGGCCGTTTGCGGTGCCCTCCTCGCGTACGGTCGGGCGCTCGACTATGAGGCGAGCTGGGGACTCGCGACGGACGTGTTCACCACCGTCGCCAAAGTGTCGCGTCCGGAAAAGAATCCCAAGCTGGCGATCGAGGCGCAGATCGCCCTCGGCGGTGCCGCCCGCCGCAACGGCGACTGGGAAACCTCGGCGCGCGCCTACTCCCAGGCAGCGTATGTCGCCGATGCAATCGGTGACTGCCAGGGAATTCTGACGGTGCAGGTCGGTATCGCCAACACGTATCTCGCGAAGGGTAACCTTCCGCAGGCGCAGTCGATCCTCGATGACGTGATTGTACAGTCGCGCGACATGCGCATTGACGCGGTACAGGGTTTGGCGCTTCACAGCCGTTCCGCAATCGCGTATCTGCGTGGCGAGAAGGCGGAAGGAGTCAAGCTCGCTTACGATGCGCTTGCGGTAACAAAAGCTCCAAGCGACCGCGACCGAATCGTGGCTGATATGGCGGCGGGCTTCTCCGAACTGGGGATGCGCGATGCTGCCCGCGATTCATACCTGCTTTTGTTGGCTACCGCTCAAACGAAATGGGTGCGGTGGCAGGCGACCATCAACTTAATGGAGCTCGCGAGCGTGGATAATGTGGAGGACGCATTCGATTTATACGCGAACGAGCTCCGCAAAGCTCCGCTGGGTCCTTGGCTGAGAGCGCATTTCCTTTTGCTGTTGGGTGAGGGGCTTGAGCGCTTCGGCCGCTTTGAGCTTGCTGAGCAGGTTCTCTCCGAGGCGATCGATTACTCCGAAGCCAACCAGATCTTCGCAGTGAACTTCAAAGCCGAAGCTTCTCTCGCGTCAGTTCGGTCAAGAACGAGGCAGCAAACCGCTCTGCCGACCTTCGCCCAAGTCCCTCATGAGGTCCTTGCGGCAGCCCATGCCATTTCCGAGCTCCGCAAGGCCGCGACAGTTTCTGCCTGAGCTAGTGTCCCACGCAGGTTGAGGAACCGCTAACAACCGGGCACGGAGCGTCATTTTTCGGGGCGGTCATGTCCGAGCAGGCAGCCAGAACGACGGACGCGATGACGCTGGTGACGATGAGAAGGCGACGGCGAATCATTGGGGTATCTCCTGATAAGAAGGGGTGGGTGTAAAACGGCGTACGGATTACCGCTGCAACGTACGGGCTTCGGCCGTTCCCGAAATGTCGTTTTCTTATCAGAAAATGTCTGTTTTATATCACCAACAGCACTTTTCTTATCACCGCCCCTCCCGCTGACGAGGTTTTCACCCCAGTTTCCTAGGATGCGCCCGGTCGACTCGTGAGTGTTGCGGCGTTCCTGCCCACCAAGCTCGTCGCCCATATCAAGCACGTCTTCGCGGA
>Ga0070681_10008152_pt1 | contig 10255 bp, 6 predicted proteins | sample KBSC83BmetaG_FD_65650 | JGI IMG/M metagenome (GOLD analysis project Ga0070681, IMG submission 65650) | Corn rhizosphere microbial communities from Kellogg Biological Station, Michigan, USA - KBS C8-3B metaG | ecosystem: Host-associated > Plants > Roots > Rhizosphere | place: USA: Michigan...
AGGGACGAGCACGGATGGCTCAATCAGGCCATCGCCGCGGCTTGCGATGAAGTGTTCCTGGTGACTGCGGGATTGCCGTTGCGGCTCAAGCCGGCAGCGCCTTAGACGAGAAAGAATAGTCTGGTTTCGCCGCCGACGACGACCAGCAGCAATACGATCTCGACGACTTCGACGCCGGCGCCCAGGCAGTCGCCGGTAACTCCGCCCACACGCAGTTTGAGCCACAGGCCCCAGCCTAGTAGCGCGAGTGGCGCGATACACAACACCGGCGTCACCCACGCGCTTGCGGCGAACAGGAGAATCGTCCAGGCGACGATCCAGCCCGATTGGAGGCTCAAGGCGAATCGCTCGCCTTGACCGGCTTTCAGCGGCGGCAGCCAGCGGCTCCACGCCAAGGGCCCGAGCCGGGCCCAGGCCGCGATCAGCGGTACTGCGGTGATGAGCGGCAATCCGGCGATGGGCAACCCATACATCATGCTCCAACCGTGCGTCAGCGCGCCGGCCTGCGTCAGCGCCCCGGGGTGCGCGAGCGCGGGATGCAGCGTAGCTAACGCCGCGGTCTTCACGAGCAACGCAAGAACGATAGTCACTGCGCCGAACGTACCCACGTGTGGATCAGCGAGCACCGTGAGGAAACGTTGAGGGTCGCGGTGCGAGGCGCCCAGTGCGTCGGCAAGATCCGCCAGGCCATCGAGATGCAACGCGCCTGTAAGACCTACCCACACGAGCACGGCGAGTACGGCTGAAAGAAAGGCGCCGTATCGAGCGGTGAGCGCGATCGTCACGGCCACCAACGCGCCGACCACGACTCCCACCAGTGGAAACCAAACGGCGGAGCGCGAGAGATCGGCGGCGGAAAAGTCGGTAACGCCGGGGACCGGCAGTCGTGTGAGGAACTGAGTGGCGAGACGCAGGCCGCGCAGGCTCATAGTTTACCGGCGATGCCCGCCTCACTGAATGTCGCCATTTTCCGGTGCAGGTCCAGCGCGGCGCGTACGATGGAGAGTGTCAACGCGGCCCCGGTGCCTTCTCCGAGTCGCATGTCCAGGGCCAGCAACGGAGTGAGTCCCAATGACTCCAGGGCAATGGCGTGCCCTGCTTCCGCCGATGCGTGAGATGCCAACATCCATGGACGCGCTGCGGGCTCGATGCTAGCTGCGACCAGTGCGGCAGCGGAGGAGATAAAGCCGTCGAGGAGTACGGGCACGCCAGTGCGTGCGGCTTCGAGGTAGAAGCCTGCCATCGCGGCGATCTCGAAGCCACCGAGTTCCGCGAGCAGGCGTTGGGCGTCCTGCTCACCGCTCGGGGTGCTGCCCGCGCGCACCAGCGCCGACTTAACGACCGACCGCTTGCGCGCTAACCCAGCCTCGTCGACGCCGGTGCCTCGACCGACGATGCGCTCCGGCGAGGCTCCTGTCAGCGCGCAGATCAGGCAGGCTGCGGCGGTTGTGTTCGCTATACCCATCTCGCCTGCGATCAAAAGCCTCGAGCCGCGGCTGTAGGCTTCGCGGGCGCACTGCGCGCCCACCTCCAGTGCTGCGTTCGCTTCGTCGGGACTCAATGCGGGTTCTTCGGTCAGGTCACGCGTTCCTTGCCGGATGCGCTCGTTCCGAATTCCACGCGGGGACGGTGTTTCTGATGCGACGCCGACATCGACGACCTCTATGCGGCAGTCCTGCAGGGTCGCCAGGACATTGATGGCCGCGCCGCCGTGCGCGAAGTTGTCCAACATGCTCGCGGTGACTGACTGAGGGAATGCCGAGACACCCCGCGCTGCAACGCCGTGGTCCGCGGCGAACACGAAAATCTCTGCGCGAGGCATTTCAGGAACGACGCTGCCCAAGCGCCCAGCGAGCCAGCACGCAAGGTCTTCGAGTCGCCCCAGCGCACCCGGGGGTTTCGTGAGCTGGAGCTGCCGCTCGCGGGCAGCCGATTCGGCGTGGGCATCGGGCGAGGGGGGCCTGCGTGCGTTTTGCATGGGAGCGGTGAGTTGAGGGTCAGGGCGGTATTATCGCGCAATGCGTGATGACAGCCCCTTCAATCCGCTCCATGGCTGATCCTGCAGCCAATCGCCTCCCGGCCGCCGTGGAGATCGCGGGGTACGCCGGGGTTGTACCTTTCATCCTGTGTCTCATTGGCGAGGTGATGCTCCCCGGGTACGAGCAGAGAGACCTCGCACAGCGAATCGCCGTCGCCTACGGCGCAGCGGTGCTCACGTTTGCCGGCGCCGTCCACTGGGGGTTCGCGCTCGCGGGGCGTTTGGTCTGGAGCCCGGTCAGAGTCATCGGTGCCGCTGTCCCAGCGGTCGTGGCCGCAGTCGCAGTTGTTATGGGTGGGCAGCACGGACTTGCGCTGCTGGTCGTCGGACTGGGCGGGCTCTGGCTCTACGAGCACCATCAGCTTGCGGAGGACTTGCCGGCGGAGTACGTGAGCCTGCGACGCAATCTCAGCCTGGCTGTGTGCGTGTTGCTGGCCCTGACGCTCATGCTCTCCGACGTTGCGGGCCTCAGCTGATAGGCAAGTCGAACATCAACTCCCGAACGTATCGCGTGGGCGGAGACCCGTACGCCAGCACGGCATCGTTGTAGCGCTTCAGGGTGAAAGTGGCTCCCCAGCGCTTACGAGCTTCCTCGCGCAGAGCGAGGTGTTCCTGCACTCCAACGAAATAGGTGGGCAACTGCGCAGAGGTCAGTTGAGCGCGGACCCACTTGCCTGCCGCCTCGCGCTCCTCCTGAAAGGTGTCGTGCATCATCAGATGCATCGCGTCCTCGCGGGAAACACCATCCACGTGCACGGCTTGGTCCAGGATTGCGTTCGAAATTGAACGTAGGTACCACTTGAGCTGAATCAGTCGCATGAGGGGGTCCCCGTCGCGGAACCCCTGCTCGACCATGAGGCGCTCCGTATACACCGCCCATCCCTCGATGAACGTTCCAGAGGCCAGCACGGCACGTAGAGGGGAGTCGTAGCGGTTCGCGTGCATGAGTTGCACGTAGTGGCCGGGCATCGCCTCGTGGATCGTGAGATTGTCGATCGAGCGATAGTTGTACTCGCGCAGGAACGATTCGGCCTGCTGCGCCGACCAGTCGTCCGGAATCGGAGAAACCGAATAAAACGTCTTTTGGCCCTTGTCGAGCGGACCCGGGGAGTCGCAGTACGCGAGAGCGACTCCTCGCTGGAACTGCGGCATTGGAATGATTTCGAGCGGATCGTCGTAGAGGGTCACGAAGTCCGCCTTCTGGACGAACGCGCGTGCTTGCTCGAACGCCGCTCGGGCGGTGTCGAAGACCGCATTGCGCGGGGGACGCTGGGCGTACGCCAGTTCCAGTGCGGCAGCGATCGCTGCCTGCTGTTCCTCCGCGCTGGGCGTTTCAGGCAGCGGCGGTGCCCCTGGACGCGCGCTCAGCAACGTTCGGGCAAGTGCATACATCTGCGCCCGGGTGCTGGAAAGCTCGGCTTCCGCTCGTGAGCGGATCTCCTGTCTGGACAGCGGAGAAACCAGCGCAAAACGCAGCTTCGCATCGTACAGCGCGGCTCCGATGCGGAAATCGCCCTTTGCGGCGGGAAGCAGGCGCTTCTCGAGCCATAGCTGGTGTTGGGTGACGGCGGTCTTCGCTTTGGCAATCGCCGTTTTGAGCTGGATCTGGTCGTACTGAGAGAGGACGTTGAGCTGGGGCACGACGAGCTCGTTGATGAGCTCGACCACGCCCGAATTCTGCTTCACAGCCGTTTCCGCGTTGATTGCGGGCACGCGCGCGGGATCGAGCACGTCTCGCACCTGCGAGAGCAGCCTCGGCAGTTCCACTAGCCTGGCTGTAACACTGCGGAGCCGATCGGGGAGCGGAGCGAAGCCACGCGCCATGAGCAGGTACACGCTGTTCCCGGCCAGTTCCGTGTAGATCAACGGATCGCGACGCCAGTCCTGCAGAACGTCGATGCGCCACACCTGATAGTTCAGCTCGTTCGCCAGCAGTTGCGCATCTACCTGGTGGGCGCGGGTCAGCTTTGTACGATCGAGAGCCTGGAGTTGCCCCAGCAGATCACGTGCCAGTGTCAATTGGCGCTCTCGTGCGCTCGCACTGACGTCATCCAGCATCGTGTCGTACCGATGCTCGCCCAGCGCCGTAGCGGCCACCGGGGTCAACGCCAGCATTTCCGTCAGATAACGCTGGGAAATCGCCTCGAAGGTCATGTCAGTCTCGCTGGGCAGCTGCGGGGGAGGGGGCAATGGCGGGGTGGCCATGCACCCGGCCAGGCACGCGATCAGGCTGGCGGTGACGACAGCGAGACGGACTGCTGCCAAGGCACGGGGCTTGCTTCGAGGCATTTCGGCGATATTCCCTGGCAGGGTGAACGGCCCCTGCAGCGACTGCATCATGAACAAGACAGCGTGTCATGGGAAGCAAGGCAAAACGGACTGCTCGCATCGGTCAGGGGAGTTCGCGACTCCGGCCGGAGGGCGGCTCGGACGGAACTGATTTCCGCCTCCTGGCGGATGCCTTGCCGTACCTGGTCTGGCTGTGCCAGACCGACGGAACGCTGGACTATCTGAATCACCGCGGCGAGGAGTTTCTGGGTGTGGAAGTGGGCGATCTGTGCCCACTGGTGTCACGCGAGCGGCTGCATCCGGAAGACGAGCCCCGCGCCGCCGCTGTTTGGACCCAGGCCGTACGAGACGCCGAACCGCTGACCCTCGAAGCGCGGTTGCGTCGTGCTGACGGCAGCTTTCGCTGGTATCTGATCCACCTCCAACCCGTTCGCGACGGCCAGGGACAGGTTGTGAGATGGCTGGGTACTGCAGCGGATGTGCACGAAGCGAAGGAGGCAAACGAGCGAAGCGCTTTCCTGCTTGCCTTGTCGACGCAGATGGCTGCCATCAGCCACCCGCAGGAGTTGGTGTGCGCTGCCATGGAGCAATTGCGCGGGCGCCTCGGAGCATCCCTCGTCCAGCTCGCCGAGATCGATGAAGAGCGGGACGAAGTGGTCATGCTCCGTACTCGGGATAGCGATGTCTCCCAGATCGAAGTGGCGAGCCTCTCTCTCGAACCCTTTCGCGCGTTGACCGCCCGCGCCCAACGAGGAGTCGTGTTGGCGACGCGTGACGTAATGACGGACGAAGGCGATGCGGCGCTCTACCAACGCTGGTTTGGACTGGAAACGGTGGGGGCTGTCGTCTCGGCGCCCTTGCTTCCGGCCGGCGAGCTCGTTGCGGTGCTATCGGTGGTGCAGGCGGCTCAACGAGAGTGGAGCGAGTCCGACATCGAGCTGGTGCGTCGTGTAGCGGAGATTGTATGGCCGACGTTCGAGAAGGCGCGAGCGGATCGTTCCGTGGAGGACGCGCTACGCGAGATGAACCGGCGTAAGGATGAGTTTCTGGCGATGCTCAGCCATGAGTTGCGCAATCCGCTGGCGCCCATCAGCAGCGCTGTACAGATTTTACGCAACCGCTCCTCGACTGGTTCTGAGCTGCATTGGGCGCGTACGGTAATCGAGAGGCAGACACGGCACCTCGTGCGGTTAGTGGATGATCTGCTCGATGTGTCCCGCATGGTACGGGGGCACATCGTGCTGCAGACGCACGCGATCGACCTCGCTGACGTCGTTCGCCACGGCATCGAGACCAGCCGCCCGCTGATTCGCTCACGGCGCCACCGCTTACACGTGCAGCTTTCCCCGGAGACGGTTCGCGTCCAGGGAGATCTCACTCGCCTCGCCCAGGTGATCGCCAATCTCCTGAACAACTCCGCGAAGTACACCGAGGAGGGTGGGGACATCTGGATCAGCGCCGGCATCGAGAACCACCGGGCGGTGATCCATGTTCGCGACAGCGGCTCTGGCATCGCGGCGGATCTGCTGCCGCATATTTTCGACCTGTTCACTCAGGCGGAACGCACGCTGGACAGGTCGCTCGGAGGTCTGGGTATTGGATTGACGTTGGTGAAGCTGCTTGTCGAGTTGCACGGTGGCAGCATTGAGGCGCGCAGCGCGGGGCTCGGCCAGGGCGCGGAGTTCATCGTCCGACTGCCCGCAATCGAGCAGCCGCAGATGGCGCGAGTGGGCGAGGGATTTCCAGAGGCGCAACCTGCCGAGGCCGGAGCTACCGAGGCCGCAGCGACCGCGCCTGCACCTGTCAAACCCGCTGCCGATTCCGCAGGTACCGAATCCGCAGCCACCGGGGAGCCCGCAGCCACCGAGGCCGCAGCCACCGAGGCCGCAGCCATCGAGCCCGCAGCCATCGAGGCCGCAGCCACCGGGGCCGCAGCCATCGAGGCCGCAGCCACCGAATCCGCAACCAGCGGCGCCGCTCCCATCGGGGTCGCAGCCACCGAGGCTGCAACGGGTGAGGCGCCCTCGGCCGCTATCGGCAGGACGACGCCGACTTCGCCTTCCGAGGAAGGTTCGGGACGGCGGTCGCCCGAGTCCGCGGCGGACCACACGTCTCTGCGCGTTCTCGTGGTGGATGACAACATCGATGCGGCCGACAGCACGGCAATGCTTTTGAGCCTGGACGGATTTGAAGCGCACAGCGTGCACAGCGCCAAGGAGGCGCTGGACGCGTTCGCCTCATTGAAGCCCGACGTCGTTCTCCTGGACATCGGACTGCCCGAGATGGATGGCTATACCGTCGCCCGGCGGTTGCGTGCCATGGCCCCGGATGAAAGTCCGACGATCGTCGCCCTGACCGGCTACGGGCAGCCCGCCGATCGCGACCGCGCCGTGAGCGCCGGATTCGACGAGTTCCTCGTCAAGCCGGTGGAGCCGCGCCTGCTGAACCGGTTGCTGCGGTCATTCCATTAGGTTGATTGGCGCAAAGTCGCCTGCGGCGCTTTGCGCGGAGGTGAGACGCGCTGTTCTGGGCTAAGCTCGCGCGCTACATGGCCAATCTTCTCGTAGCCCTGCGCTACCGCGACTTTGCGGTGTACGCAGCGACCCGGTTTTGCGCGACGCTGTGCTGGCAGATGCTCAATGTCGCCGTGGGCTGGCAGGTCTACGCGCTCACTCGCGATCCACTTGATCTGGGGTATGTCGGCCTCGCCCAGTTTCTGCCGTTCGTCGCGCTGGTGCTGCCCGCGGGTCACGTTGTCGATCGTGCCGACCGGCGAATGGTGCTGATCTACGCCTATGCGTCGGCGGCTGTGTGCGTTGGGCTGCTCCTGTGGTTCACGTATTCGGGCAGCCGTCAGGTGTGGCCGGTGTTCGTTGCGCTGATGCTCTCTGGCGGTGGGCGCGCGTTCTGGATGCCTGCCTCGCAGGCGATGACGCCGAACCTCGTGCCGCCCGAAGCGTTTCCCAACGCCATTGCGACCAATTCGCTGCTGCTGGAAATCGGCGTCGTCGCCGGTCCTGCTTTGGGCGGCGTGCTGTACCTGTTCGGGCCAGAGGTCGTCTACGGCATATCACTGGTCTTACTCCTGCTGGTCATTGTGTTGATCGGGACAATCAAACCGGTGCGCGCGACGGTCTCGGAAGGGTCCTCTTTCAGCTCTACGGGACTCCTCGATGGCATTCGCTTCGTCGTTCACCGGCGCCCGGTGCTGGGCGCGATTTCTCTTGATCTCTTCGCGGTGTTGTTCGGCGGGGCGACTGCCTTGCTCCCGATCTATGCGAGCGATGTACTGCACATTGGCCCCGCCGGACTCGGCGTACTGCGAACGGCGCCGGGTATCGGTGCGGGACTGACTGCGCTGTGGCTTGCCGTGAATCCGATCGAGAGGCATGTCGGCCGGTGGATGTTCGCTGGTGTCGCTGCCTTCGGTCTTGCAACCGTCCTGTTCGGAATATCCACGAACTTCTGGCTGTCACTCGTCACGTTGGCCGCGACTGGCGCGGGAGACATGATCAGCGTCTACATCCGGCAGGTGCTCGTGCAACTGGAGACACCGGACGCGATACGCGGCCGGGTCAGCTCCGTGAGCTCCATGTTCATCGGCTCGTCGAACACTCTTGGAGAGTTTGAATCCGGCGTGACCGCGAAGTGGTTCGGACCGGTGCTCGCGGTAGTGGTGGGCGGCATCGCGACGATTGGCGTCGTCGCGGGGTATGTGAAGCTGTTTCCCGAGCTACGGCTGATGGACCGGTTCAGACGCCGTCCGCCGGCGTAGCGCGCTCAAAAATCCAGGCGGAACTGCGAGCCCTTGGTTACCGGCGGCCGGAACAGTTGCGTGTTCTGCGCCATTTCGCGGCCGCCGCTGTTGAGGTTGAGGCGCTTGCAGGCGACCTTGAATCGGCTGCGAAGGAGGTCGGCGATGGGCCCGGTGCCGCGCATGCGCGTACCGAATCGCGGGTCGTTGTCTCGACCGCCCCGCATATCGCGTATCAACGACATGACATGCGCGGCGCGGTCGGGAAAGTGCTCGTTCAGCCACTCCCGGAACAGGTCCTTGATCTCGTAAGGGAGCCTCACCAGAACGTATCCGGCCCAGCGCGCTCCGGCCGCGGCCGATGCTTCCAGGATGGCTTCCATTTCGTGGTCCGTGATTGCTGGAATCACGGGAGCGACCATCACTCCCGTGGGTACGCCTGCGGCGTTGAGTTCGCGCACGGCGCGCAGTCGCGCTTGCGGAGACGCTGCGCGCGGCTCTAGCGTTCGCTTCGTTTCGACACTCAATGAGGTGATGCTGATCGCGACGCTGACGAGATTGTCGCGCGCCAGATCCGTCAGCACGTCGAGATCGCGTAGCATGAGAGCGCTCTTGCTGATGATCGATACCGGATGCCGTGTGCGCGCGAGCACTTCGAGAATCGCACGCGTAACACGTAGTTCACGCTCAACGGGTTGGTATGGGTCGGTGTTCGCGCCGAGTGTTATCGGTTTGCAGACGTAGTTCGGCTTCGCGAGTTCCTCTTCCAACACCCTGCCCGCGTCGGCCTTGTAGAAGAGCCGCGTCTCGAAGTCGATGCCGGATGACAAGCCCATGTACGCGTGGCTGGGGCGCGCATAGCAATTGTGGCTGACGACACCGTTTGCGATGAAATCCTCGGTGCCGGTGGTGATGTCGTAAAGGCGCATGGCTTTGCCGAGTGGCTCGATCGACACGACCCCGAGTCTGGCGTCGCTTTTTACAGCCTGGCCTGAGATGTCGCGCTTGCGGGTGATCGCGGGGTCGACGGTATGGAAGAAACGCAGGTGTTCGCGGAGGCCCCCCAGGAGTCTGATTACGGCTACGGGTTTGTTCGTCCCGCCAGTCGCGGGCTGGAGGACGAATTTGAAGTTGAACAGGCGAAGCGACTCACCGATCCGGCCGATGATTTCCCAGTCGGTATTGGAGATGCGCAGAATCCCTTGGCTATAGCTGCCCTCGGCGTCGAAAATCCCGGCGAGGAATCCCGCGGACCAGGATCGGGCCGCCGTAGATGGCCATGCAATCAGCTCCTGGACTCGCTCCACCGTCGAGCGGGATTGGCACCGTATTGCCTGCATGGGTGTAAGCGAGGCGGCGCTGAAAGCGAATCGCTTCGTTTCCACGTTTTCCTGCTGCAACCACCGCTGCGCTTGGTCGAGCGCCTCCAGATCAACGAGAGCCAGGCGGAACTGCTGTCGCGGACTCCAGCGTCCGTCAGGTCGGAAGTCCAGGAATTCGCGGAGCATTCCGTCGCCACGAATCAGGCCGCATAAGTAGCCGCGGCGATAATCGTCGTCCTTTTGAGGCGCCGCGGCGAAGGCACCGACGCCCATGAGTTTGTTGCCAGTGGTGAGGTGAGGGCGGCGCGCAGCGCCGCATTCCGTGCCGGTCACAAACTTCCATCCGCGCTCCGTCAGAAAGCGATGATCGCCACCAGTCACTAACTCCGTGCCATCCTCGAGCGTTACTCGGTGCGCGGGCTTGATGACGCTCCAATGCGCGAGCACCTGCGTCTTGACATATCGACGGTACCAACCTTCCCGGACGGTACCGTAGATCTCATCACCGACTCTTAGGTCGGCGATCGCGCGCGTAGTGCCATTCGCGAGAAGAACGCGTGTGTCCCCCGATGTGCAATAGAGGCATCCATGCTCGCATCCCCTATACGGATTGATTGACTGCTCGAATGGGATGTCGGGAGAGTCGTTGGTTGTGATGATGCCCTTCGCGCGGTCGGGCTCCACGGTGGTGGCGATGCTGTCGGGTTGATCTTCGGCGTACCAACCGTCGTCGAGTTTCTCGAAGCTCTCGTGCTCGAAGCGGCCTGCGGGGTTGGAGAGCGCGCCGCGGCCCTTCAAAGCCTGTTTTCCGATCGTCTTGCGACTCATTGAGTAACTGTACGCGCATACAGT